>Ga0233413_10000038_pt1 | contig 66648 bp, 74 predicted proteins | sample Na_anoxic_6_MG_FD_189019 | JGI IMG/M metagenome (GOLD analysis project Ga0233413, IMG submission 189019) | Seawater microbial communities from Saanich Inlet, British Columbia, Canada - Na_anoxic_6_MG | ecosystem: Environmental > Aquatic > Marine > Inlet | place: Canada: British Columbia...
TACCTGCTATGAGTCTCATTAATCATTGTATATTTAATCTTATCTTTCATATTGCTACCATTTTATTATTTGTTTAATAAAGTATATATCTTAGTTACATCTTGTTTAATTAATCACACAAAGTATAACTCATCACTTCAAGCTCTTCAGCTTTCCATTACTCAATTAGCATTTTGTACTATGCTATATAATAATTTTTGAATTTCTTTTTTATCTAACATATTATTTTTTGTTATGAGTATTGTCTATTGATTTCATGAATCAATCTCTAAATGTTTCTTTACATTCTTTCATGAATAATTGTCTTTGTTCATCTACTCATGTACATGCGACAGTTTCTATTATATCATCAAAGTCTCTGTATTTATGCCAGTCTCATCAATCATTAATTGCGTCTATACAATAGTTAAGTTCATTTGGTATACTCTCTATACTAATAGTATATGGTCATATACATATCTGCCATACTCATGATCATATCCTTGTAAACTTATCTACTAGTTCTTCTAATGAATTAGCATTTACTAACTCATCTCTTATTACTGGTATCTTAAATTTTGTTTTCACTTCAATATTTTTTATTAAATAAATTATTTATTATATCTATCTTATCATCTAGTTCAGTTAATATTTTTTCTAATTCTATTTCTAATTCTTTTTTAGTTTCAGAATTAATCCATTGATAGAATCATATCTCAGTTCTATACTCATCTAATAGATGATCATTAAGTACATATACTTTTGTTGCATCATTTCTTATATCATTATCTATTTCTATATTAGGTTTCGATCTATAGTATGATCTAAATAGAGATGCAAATAAATCAGCTTCATCTACATCTGGATCTAAAGATTTAGTATCTTGATCATATGCATTCTTAGCAAACTTAATTGCTAGTTTCTTTTTAAGATTCATCTTTAATTGTTAATGTTAATTTACTTGCTAGTCTTTCGTAATCATATATAACTTCAGCTAGATTTTCTATAGATTGTATATCAATATCTTCTGCTGAATTGTTTAATATAATTGTATATCACACGCTACTATCTTCTATTTTAATATAGTATGTTATCTGTCACCATCTCTCAGACATATCTTCTATAGATTCTATTGTTATAATTGATACTTCATTAGTTACATTACATAAGTTTTGTAGCCAAGCTTCATTATCATACTTGTCATCTGGTCTAGTTATATCTGATTCTTCCATATCATTCTCTGCTAGATATACTTGTATATCTTTAGTTAGTTCTTCTATTCTATTCATAAATTATTTTTGTTTAGTAATATATTTAAGATAAGCTTTATCTCATATAGCTTTATCTTTTTTGTAATGTTGTTCATTGAATTTATATAAATATCTTTTGTCTTCTAATCTAAAAGATTCTTTTATATATCTATTCTTCTCATGATATAATGCCTGGTCAATAGACATACCTCTTGTTATCCTAGATCTAACTGTATTTTCTTTTAATCATAGTATCCAGGATAATGTAGATATATCTCTATTCTCATTTCTTAACTTAACACATCTAATACATTTAATTGATTTATTTATATTAGCTCTATTCTTATTTACAAATGATTTACAATTTCAACATTCTACTAAAAATGAATTATCAGATTGTTTAGATAATATCTTATGCCCATTAATAATGTTTCATCTTTTATATCTTTTGTTTTTCATATGCTCAAAATAATTTATCTAATATTATATTTCAATATTCTCAATCTTCATCCCGTTGTGATAATAGTTCTGGTAGTATTTGTAATCCTGGTAGTACTGTTAATGTACCTCAGAATATATTCCAAAGAGCTAATCATCTTTGAGTAATAATATCTTCTGCTTCATTGTACTCTCCTTTTTGTAATACATATAAATCATTAGTGTATATGATCGCTAATATCTCTATCATCTTATCAGTACATTCTATTTTAACTCACATATTATTAGTTACTTTAATCATAGTTATTTATATTGTTAATTAATATTTTCTTAATTTATCTCATACTATATTAGTAAGTAATTCTTCATTAGCTTCTATTGTTTCTCATTCTTTATCAACCATCATTTCTGAATCATTCTTTAAATTATTGAATTTATCCCAGAATGAATCCATTGCTTCATTGTAAATTAATTCACTTATATTCATTATCTTACCTTCTGGATCTGTTGTATCTATATATCTCTTAGCTTCAGCTAATGCTTCATCTTCTGATTCATATCATCATGACATCTCTCATAGTAATTCTATTCTGTATTCGTATATTTCTCATCTATAATATTTATCTAATGTTTTAATTTCATTGTCTAAATATGTTAATGTTACTTTCTCTAAATTACATTTAGCACAAGTTAATTCTTCTTCTGCTTTCTTTTTTGATACATATATATATCCCCATTGTCAGCTATCCCATCTACATCAGAATGGTGATGTTGATATTGTTACTCATGAATGTTCGTATAAATATACTGTATGATAATATACTTCTTCCATCGATAATCATTCTCATTCTAAATACATAGCGAATGCTTTCTCTATACTGGCTTGTCATTCTGGTAATTCATCATCACCACTATAGTTTCTATGTGATGTAACTAATGTTCATAAGTTATCCCACTCTCTAGGATTTTCTGGATATTCATCCTGTGTTATCTCTATATTATATCACAAATAATTTGTATCTATCATATTGTTTCTTTATTGTTAGTCATTAAAATAGTATTTAATTTTCTAATATAATAATCAACTCTGTCTTTTGTTTTAATCCTTTGATGATATAAATTAGATACTAAGCATGGACTCTTTCATAGTCTTTCTCATACTCAATCTCTTGTATGTATATCAGTAGCTCTTTCAACTAAATTAGATAATTCATTTAATTTAATCTTAGTTGCTAACTCTTGCTTACTTCTTAATCTTTTCTTTTTATCTTTACTTATTGATAATGGTTTAACATATATAGTATATAACATTAATGTTACTAATAAGTTAATCATTAATATTATTATAAGTATTGTGATTATTATTTCCATAATATATTTTTTAATTGTAAAATAAAAATACTATCAACTCATAATGAATTGATAGTATATTGATAATGTTATATATTCATTACCTTAATTGTTTTATCCTTTGTAACTTCAGTAGCTATTAATTGTAAGTCTCAGATTTCTTTTAGAATTTCTGTTCTTAAATTTATTCCAACTGATTCCCACTTATCGAATAATATAAAATCTAGATCTAAATATTTTATAAATAATTTAGCTATAAGTAATTCAATATATAATTCATTACCTGTACTAGTAGCTCAATATTTATTTCATTCTTTATCATAGATAGTGAATGTCTCTTTCATATTACCATTCTTTAATCTTTCAAATAATCTAATATCTAATCAAGTTTCTTTTACTTTCTCTTCTATTGTTTTATTGAAATCTGTTTTTATCTTTTGATACTTCTTAATTGATTTAGTTATATTAACTGAATCAAGATCTTTAAGTTGTTTATCTTTTATATCTAGTTCTTCTTGTAAAGTAGATTTTCTATTCTCTTGCATATCATAATCTCTTAGAGCTGTTGTATATATATTATACTCTTCAGTATTACCTGGAGTATATTTTATTCATACAGCTTTAGATTTTTCTTGTAGACTGCTACTTATTTCCATAGCTAGTATTGATTCATATGCTGGTTCTTCAACTTGTGCTATATGATTATTTCTATCAGATTGTAATTTAATTAAATGCTCTTTTGCTTTTGGTATTTGATCTGTTACTTCTTTATATTCTGCTCTTAATTGTTTAAGCATATCATCTGTATTTTCAATTTTGATTAGTGTTCAGCACTCTCAACAATTATAATCTTTAGCATCTTTTAACTGAGTTGCTTCTCTATGTATACTTCATTGTTTAAGTTCTAAGTCAAGTATACTTTCTTCTAGTTTCTTAATCTCAGAATAATTATATAACTCAGCATTCTTTGTTTGAGTTTCATAATCTTCTTTAGTTATTTGATTCCTTCATCTAATTGCTATATTATCAGATGCAAATTTATTTTCCATTGCTGTATATGCATTTAATATTTCAGATGAATTATCTGGTATAGCTTTAATCTCTATAGGTTTCTCTATATTTAATTCCTCTATTGCTTCTTCTAATCTTATAGCATCATCTGAGATCTGATCCTTCTTTGCATCAAATTCTTTTTCTTCAGCTTTGAGTCTCTTCAGATTATTATTAGCATCATCTAATATAGATGAATCTATATCTAATATTTTAGTTATTAAAGATCTTTGATCTCAAGTACTCTTAGTTAATTTAAAGAAATTACCTGGTACTATATATCTAATTATCTCTGCTTGATTAGTAGTTAATGTTCATCATCCTACTATTCTTTTATTACTCATCTCTACATCAAATGCTTCTGTCTTTAATGTTGCTCTACCATCTGGTAGAGTAGTTCAGTATCATGGATAATATCATGAATAGCAAGCCATTATACAATTTAATATTGTAGTCTTACCTATCTTACTCATTCATACTATTCTAGTTTGTTTATCAAACTTAACTTCTTTTTTAACTCAATGTACTCAATCTACTTTTATTGATTTAATCATTTGTATTTTAATATAATATAATAAATATAATTCATAGTATCCAAAATGGACCGAATAATAAATATCATATTATTCTTTTCTTTAAACTATATGGCTTAAAATATGGTTTATATATTTTCCTTATGTTTAATGTATTTCTAAAAAATATTGTTTTATCTTGTCATACTAATGTCCATACAGATATTAGTAATATGATTATTCAAATAATACAATATATTGCTAATGCTAATAACATATTTTAATTGTTAATTATAAATTAATATCATTTCTTTTTATTTAATCTTCTCTCTTTAGATAAGCTTGATTCTCATAATATTATTCTTCCATTATTATAGATTCATGATATTACTCATACCCAACTCTTACCTCTATTTTTAGTTATTATATATCTTATAGGTCTTCATTCTCATTCAGATCAAGTTCATCATGTATCGCTTCTATCTCTATCTATATGTATAACCTTGTTAGCTACTTGTGCTATTGCTGCACCATCTTTAAATGAATCATTATCTGGCTCGTCATCCTTACCTAATTTTCTATAGTGACTAACTAGCAAGCATGATACTTTGTATTTTCTGATTAGATCATTTAACTGATGCATAAACTCTTCTATAGCTAGATCATGTCTCTGGTTCTTTTCGAACTTTACATAATGTAAATGATCTATTACTACAAGTTTAACTCATCTATTAATTACTACATCCTTGAATAAATTCTCTAGTTCTTTTATTCATACCATTTGTTTATGTGCTAAATCTATTATCCCTTTATTAAAGTTATTTAGATTTTTTACTGCTGTCTGAATATCTAATTGTATACCTGGATAATCTTCTTCAGTAAATAAATTTGCTTCAAATATTGAATGTGATGGCATAGGCTCATCTAACTTATTCATAGTTAATCTCTTTTTCCTAATCGCTACTACTTGATAATATATATCATTGATTCTACTTTCTTCTAATCTATCCTCTAATGAATATCTTGCTACTGCAAATCATTGTCTAGCTACATTATTAGCTATCTGATTTACTATAGTTGTTTTACCTACTCATGTTATTCATCATATTACTATTAATTGTCCTGGTAATAAATATCATAGATTTGTATCAAACTTCTCAAATCAATAACTCATTACTGTAGATTTAGTTCTTAATCTTAATTCATCATATCATCTTGCTAATCATTCATCATATCAAATTAATGAGAATGTTTTTTCTTTAGTTTGAACTGATAGATCTAATATAGATCATAATAATTCTGCTCATGAAATTTTTCATAATTCATTTACATCTTCAGCTATACTTTCTTCTAACTCATATATATCTGAATCTATCTCTGCTTTAAATCATTCCTTACATTTTATTCCAGCTGGATCATTATCAAATAATATATAAATCTTAGTAAACTTATTTAGTAATGCTACTAACTCTTCTGTAGGTTTAGCTACTGCAGATTTAAATCATATTACTTGTTGAGTATATTGTCTTAATGTAAGATAGTCTGTTAATCATTCTACTAATATTATATAATCTCTCTTGAGATCTTTATCGAAATGATAAAACATTCCATCATTACCATTAGTATAAAATCATTTTCATACTAGACTTCTATATTGATATCAAGTCTTTACTCATTTTATATCATGCATTATTGCTGATATACAATAAGTTTCTTGATCTGGTGCATCCTTTCAGAATGTCTTTGCCTTCGTTAATGATATTATATTATTAGGAAGTAGCTTCAATTGGATTCATCTTAAGTACAAATATGAAGCTAATCTATCTTCATCGTTGATCTTGTAGACTTTTTCTATAGGTTTCCATTCATCTTTCTCTATATGTAGATTAAAGTTTTGTTTAGTAAACCATTCTATTGCTTCTGGTATTGTAGCACCTGTAGCTCATATATAGAAATTTAACGGATTCCCATGAGGTCTCCAGTCTTTTGCTCAATTGAAATTAGTTACTATATTATCCTTAACGCAATAACTATAACTATCACTAAATTTTCAATCATCCCATATCCATTTCCTAGTATTAGTTTCTATTCACATAGCATCTAATACTTCTTTTATATCTACTTGTTTTATTTTTTCTAAAGAATCCATTAATGTATATTGTTAATGTTATTTTTATATTCATATCACGATTTTATAAATGGTCTCAGATATGGATTATTAAAAAATCTTGTCTTAAAGTTTTTTGTTTTTGTTTCTTCTTCGCTCCAATAATCATAGAATGTATCTATACAATGCTCTAACTGTTGTACTGTTATATTATATTTACTGATCCTTTTTCAAAACCATTTTCTAAATGAGTCTAATGTTTCTTTAGGTTCATATCATAATTTTATTAATGAGTCTATTAAATATGCTAGTACTTCTTTATCACATTCCTCTTTTTCAGAGTCTACCTTTATATAATCAGTAAACTCTTTTATATATTTATTTTCCATTTAGTATTACTATTATATAATAATTCATTTTATTTCCATTCTCTTTCTTAATGCTTCAGCTTTTTTATGATCTCATCTATCATACAATATTTTTACTGCATCTCTTCATTGTCAATCATATTTATTAACCATTGTTGTGTTTATTAATTTTAAGTATTGTCTTGCTATAAGCAATTAGTTCTAAGAATATATCCATATATTCTGATGCTATAACTTCTTCGAATATATATTTATCTTTATTTAAATATAATATTCATCACTTGTCTTCGTAAGATAACCAACAATATCATGTAACTTGTAATTTATATTTTTCATTTTTTCTAATTGAACTCTTATAATCTACTGGTCAGATATTTGTTCATGCATCTACTTGTCATCTTATATCGTCTCTAACGAATGTTTTTTCTTTATAGGCTATAACTATATCATTACATACTTTCCACTCTCTCCACCTACGATAGTATAGTGTTTGAGGTGGTGTATGTGATTTGATAGTAGCTACATTTGATCTACTACTAATATTATTTTCTATATTAGAATGTACCAATGTTCATCTATTACAAGCTTCTTCTAATTTATCTGAATGATTATCTTTTATATATTCAAATGATGGATCTATAAAGATAGATAATAATTCTGTAATAGAAATTTTATTATCTCAATATCTTCAGTATGAAAAAGAACTTGCTAATCTTAGTCAATTTTTTTCACAGAATTTATTTAGATTCTCATACATTTAATTTAATTGTTATTTCTTCTATTCTTAATAATCAACATACTTGATCATTAATATAGATATCTAATTTAATCATACATCATATTACATCTATTAATGTAGTATCTGCTTCTCATCATTTATATCTTCATACTCATGATAGAGTATCTATTACTATAGGATTATGAGCTGTCTTATTTATTGTAGCATTTGTTTCGAAGTCTCATATTTTAATTTTAAATAATTCTGATATATCATTAACTTCTTTAATATCTTCATAATCAAATTCAAACCATGCACTAGTTACATCCTTATCCTTTGTTCAAAATCATTTACTTCAATTAAATTGTAGTTTCATTTTATAATTTTAATAGTTAAAAGACTAAGTATTACTTAGTCTTATGTTTCCTTTTATCTGAAAAATCTAATGTTATTTCAAATGAACTGTCAAGTTCTAAATTTCATGCATGTTTATTAGCATGACATATATTACACATAGGATATACTTTATTAGGATAATTATAATCTTCATGATGCATATGTATTCTTTCTTTAGAATTACATACACAACATGAAGTTGGTTTTTCTAATTTTCTTTTTCATCTATAATAATTTCATACATCTCTTTGTGCTTTCCTTTTTTCTGGAAATCTGATAGCCCATTCTTTAGTATATTCCTTTTGTTTTTTATTCCTTTCTGGATCGTTATGATATCTGTCTCTATCTCTTTGTCTGTATTGATCTGTTCTTCTTTTAGATTTATAACAAATTTTACATTCTCATTTAACTCATTGAGATCATCATTTTTGTTTATAAAATTCTGATAACTCTTTAGCTAGATTACATAATTTACATCTCTTCATATTTTTTTATTAAAAGGTAATTACTTATAATAATATGAATTTACTCAGACAAGTCAAACTTTATTTAAAAGGAAAATCTAGAAGGGTATATCCTCTATACTTATTCATCAATTTGTATCAGTCTTCTCAGATGGTGATTTTTTATCTGACTCTGGAGAAGCTGTTGTAGTTTCTTCTTTTGGAGATTCTATTGCTGTATTATTACTTATAGGTAATTTAGCATAATCTCATTCTTCTTTATTAAATTCATCTTGTTTATATTGATTACATAAATCATCTATATAATCATATTGTTCAGTATTATCTTCTGATGCTAATTTAATATCTTTAAACTCTGGCTTAAAGAAGTTACCATGTTTAGTTGATACTAATGTAGCTACTAATAATGAATCATCAAATCTTCATTCTATTCCTTGAGTTGTTTTCATCTCTTCGAATAATGATGAACATGTCGCTAATGCATCACATAAACTATTTTCTACTATTGTAGATTCTTTAGTCTCTGCATTCCATTTATTACCGAACGCTGCTGCACTCATGAATAATCTAAAATATTCTCATGCGAATAATCCATCAGTAAATACTCAATAGATTATAAATCATTCACTTAAGAATGATGATGCATATGGTTGATTAGTCTGAGTTAATCATAACTTATAGAATGGATTCTTTTTCCCACCTGGAGTCATCTCAGTTTTAAATAATGTTTTTAAATCTCAAATTGTATTCTTAACAACTTGTCATCCATTATTATTCTTGAAAAATATTTCATCAGTATTTCTACTAAATCTAAAATATTCTTCTGTAAATGCGAAACTTCTTTTAGGTTTACCTGCACTATCTAATATTTGATTACCTCCATCATCTAATAAATAGTATGATCAGTTAATTCATTTTCTTATCTTTAATATATTCATTCAAACTGATGGATCAAATTTTTCATATTTGTCTCATCAAGCTATCTTGATCATTAATTGTCCTGCTAATGCTTCATCTATTTCTTTACCTGGTGCAGCATTATATACTTTTATAGAATGGATCTTATCCATAACACTAACTTTGTTAGCTCTTTCTGCTCATCTATTATACATAGATGGTACTTCGCTTTTAGCAACATCAGTTACTTCTTTTCATTCTGCCATATTTTATATGGTTAATAATATAAATGATAGACTAACTATCAAAAAAATATTTTAAGTAATGAAAGAAAAGAAAAAGAATTGTTTTAAGACTTTTTCATTTTTCTATATTCATTAACTATTAATGGTGTTATATCTTCTCAAATATAAATCATCCTCTCTAGTTCTTTTATTCAGATAGTATTCTTTAATTTATTTATAATTATATCTATAGTCTCATGCAACTCTGCGTTTGCTACTAAGACTATATTATTCTGATATAATCTAAACTTCTCGAACATTCACTTACTTAATAAATGAGGATAGCATGATGGCGTAGGATTCATTACGAACTGATCTGTAAGTATACATACTCATTTATAATAATCATATACTTTATCATGTACTGCCGTTTCTGTATTTCATCTATCTAATCTATTTCTCTTAACTGTTCATATAGATTTCAAGGGCTTGTTTGCCATTCTTGTAGACTGCCTTAAGAAACTTTTTCATTGTCTGAGTTGGCTTGTTTTCATTCTGTTTTAATGTTATCTATATTTTCTTTTGTATCTTCTTCTTGATCTGTTATATCATCTATATTTTCTATAGAATTTTTTTCATCTAATGCTTTTTGTTTAGCTACCATTTCATCTCTAATCGCTTTAGCTTCAGTATTATATACTTCCTGCTTAGCTTTAGATATTTTTCTTTGTTCAGCTAATATTTCTCAATATTCTTTATATGCTTTTTTAATCTCATCTCATAAATTAAATGCATCATCAGCAATTAATTGTTTAGCGATCTTGTGAACATATCCTAATATATAATTAAGCTCTATATCAAACGCTTTATCATTTGGCGTAACTGTATTAAATTTAAATGTAAAATGTTCTTCTATAATTTTTGCAAATCATACTGCAGATTTTATATTTAACTCATCATCTAGATCATGTAATGAAAATAGAGTATCTATATTTTCTATAGATCTTAATACTATAGCTTTATATCTAGCTATTTTTTTATAAGCTTCTTCTCATACTACTGATTTATCATACATTGCATCAAACTTTGTTGCTGCTCCTTCTAATACTTTTAATGAATACATATTTTTTATTGGTTAATATTTATAAGTAATTGCTTTCACCACAGCTTTGCACATTTTTAGTAATACCTCATCTCACCAATCACTCCTAGCCATATTTACACAAAAACAAATTATTCTACAATTGTCTTTTGTGTATCACTTGTTAGGATTTATTTTATCTATACTTGGTGAAAATGGACTTGCTCTTTTATTGTATCACTCTTCTCTATTAAACTTTATTCAAGTTAATTCACAAGTTCATTTTTTTAATCTCTCAGTTATCCATTCATTATCTAAGTCACAATCTAATTTAAATCTTTTAGATCTTCATTTTGCGTTTGATAATAACGAAACTGTTTGTCATTTCAATGTCTTAGTCCATTCTCTCTTATATATAGTTTTTTCTTGTGTATGAATGTATTTATATTTTTTTCTATAACACATTTTACAAGCACTTCTATATCAATCTTTTTTTCTTGCATCAGCATAAAAAGATTTTAGTTGCTTGTTTTTTTTACACATACTACATATTTTCATAACTATTTTTTATAGATTAATACTTGTAACTGATTGCTTTCACGCACATCATCTGTGCTTCTATACATAGCTCTGTTGCTCTTTGCATAAGCATTGTTTTTTCTGCAGACTGTGGATCTTGCATTCAAAAATCTATTGCTACTAAATCTATTGCTTTAGCGAATAATTCTTTTATCTCTGTTACTTCCTGCATTCATCCAGGATTAAATGTTTTTCAAACTAATTCTTCTCATAAAGTTAATTTCTGTTCTTCAGTTTTTTCTTCAGATATATTTATATCATCCATTGGAACTCAAGTAAAAAATTCTTTTGCTTCTGTAAATGTTTTACACTCGTGTTCTCTATTTCATTCCATACACTTTACAGTTATATTTCATGATGTACTAAGAAACATTTGTTCTGCTTCTTGTATAGTTAATGCTATTGGGTTCATAATATTTTTTTATGCAAATAATTTTCTGAAAAATCCGAATCACTTATCTTTAGGTAATCACTTAAACATTTTTTTACTTATGTTTTTATATGAATTAGCTATTTTTTGTTCCTCGAATATTTTAATTCTTTTTTCTTTTCACTTTGGATGTGATGTATATACAGAATTATTTCTAACTCTGCTTCTAACTCTAGATGCTTTTCTATCATACACTCTATTAGTAAATGATAGTATTCTATCTTTTGTTTTTAACTCATCATTTATTTGTTCTCTTGTTTTCATAGTTTATTGTAATATTGATATTTCCATTCTAGGATGTTCTATGTCTTTTCATCATACAGATGAATAAGTATTTGTTAAATGTTTAACATTGTCTTCTGGTATACATCACAATTCCTGTAATGTATCACAAAAGAATTTATCTACTATAGCTGTTATATTCATAAGATCACAAGTAGCTGCTGAATAATATAATTTATATGTTATTTCTATAGGAGTTTTGAATGTCTTTCATTGAAGCTGACTCTTCATTAAATCCTTATAAATTATCTTCATATTATTATTTACTATAAAATCTACATTACGATACCAATTTAAATTTAAAGATATCTTTCAGTCTGGTACTGTTTTCTTTCTTACTGGTATATATATAGGTGATATAATAACTCAATGCTCTGCTTGTGATACAGAATATATTAATGATTGTTCTAATTTCTCTGTTTCTTTTCTACGCTTTATTATATATTCATCAAAGAATAATAATTGCTGATTAGTCATTTTAGATCTTGCTATAAATTTATTTCATTTCTTTATTTGTTTTAAAGTAATAGCCATAAATTAATCTTGATTATCTAATAAACTAGTTTGCATATCAAGCTGTACTGGAGCTGATATAATCATAGGAACTCATCATACATAGAAGATGAACATATCTGCTACTTTAACTGTAACATTCTCATAGTCTTCTAACATTTTCTTTATTCACTTGAATACAGATAATTGTAATCATACTCTTCATATAGCTACATAATCTGTTTTATTTGAATTAACATATCATTTGAATGCATCAAGTGGTGTTCCCTCTATTGCTTCATATAATGAGATCAACTCATTAATTTTTTCTGATATATTCTCTGGTTCTAATACTTCCAGTATAGGTAATGTATGTTCTTGCTTAATCATTGTATGATTATATATAATCCTTTCATTACCATAGAAAGCTATTCATGTATCCTTATTCTCTGCATATACTAGTTTTTTTCTACTAATATATAAATCAAGGAACAGCGAGACCTCTTGTTTTAAATTCATAATTATCTGAATTAAAAATTAAAAATAAGTCATTTAAGACTTAGGTATAAGTCTATCTAATAAATCTAATAAAGCAAAAGATTATTTTAAATTTTGTAAATAACTTTCCTTATTTGTTTTTCTAATATAAAAAAAAGCTATAAATATTTTTATTCTATTCTGAAGATTTATAAGTGTATTTATTTGTAAGTCTATATTTTTTTCGTTTTTGTATTTTAGTTTATATAGATCTAGTAATCTTATTTGTAACATTGTCATATTTTACTATTTATTAATATAAATATTATAATGATTTATTTTAATGCATAATCCTGGCATTAGATATAATATTATTTTTATTAATTTAATTATATAAAAAATTATATCATTGAAAGATTATATCCTATTTACTGCATTCCCTCTGTAATATAATATATAAGTAATATAGAAGATAACACTTCAATAAAATTCTGAAATATAAATTTCAGTTAAATATATTATCATACAGAGGAGCAATAGACAGTCATGATTTGTACATCATCGATGAGTTATAGAGCCTATCCTACTTATATTCCCCCCAGCTAATTAAAGCTGCGTCGGTTATGATATGCATAAAGTAGTTGCCTACATATCCCAACTTGTATTGTAAAAAAAAACTACCGAACTATTAGTGGTAGTTCAGTAGTCAATACTCGTGAGGTATGAATTACTCCGTACCACTAATACGAGTTTTATTTGAAAACATATTATTCATTTAATAATATATGTCAAAACTTTTTTTTATTTTAATGAATCTAAATACATATTTACTGCATTTATTTTTAAATTATCATCTAATGATTCATATGTATATTGGTCATTAACCATAGCTTTAAACTGGATAGCTCTCATTAATAGTACTAATGATTCTCTTTCTATAATTATATCTTCATCTTCAGTATGTTTTAATTTATGACCATACAATTCTCATAATCTAGATTTTTGATCAGATGTTAATTCTTCTGGAATTTCTGCAAGATATGCATCATAATCTAAACTAGATTCTTCTGATTCATCTGATTCATCTGATTCATCTGATTCATCTGATTCATCTGATTCATCTGATTCATCTGATTCATCTGATTCATCTTCAACTATTGGATCTTCATTAAGTTCTTCTGAAGGTGCTTCATCAGCATCATCTAGTTCAGTTACTTTATTTTCTAATCAAGTTAATGATTTATCTAGTGTATCAATGTTCTCTTTTAAGTCTTCTCACATAATTTAATATGTTATAATATAAAAAAGATTAATATAATTAATCTAATAGCTAGTTTAATCATATTAATCATTTTGTAAAATTTTAGTTATCCATAACTACATTATTTAAATCAACTAATTTTTTTCATAATTGATCTAGTTTATCATAAGCTTTCTCAAACTTATCTCAACTAACTATATTAAGTAGTTCTTTAAATTCATCCATAACCTTTGTTTTCTCGGCTGTATCTATCTTATTTCATTCTTGAAGTAGTTTCATATCATCTGAAACTTTAAGTAGCTTAGAATCGAAATTTGATATGATTTGTTTTTCTAGATCTCATGAATACTTATTTAATTGTTCTCATATAGATTTAGTTAATAATTCTACATCAACTTCTTTATATGTATCTATTTGATTTCTAATATAAATAATGTCATCTTTCAGAGGTGTCTTTGAAACATATCATTTTATTTCATCTAAATTCTTTAATAAATCTTTCTCATTTATTCAAGACTCTTTTTGTTGCTTAATATTTTCAATTCAAGTCTTAACTGTTTCTAGAACATCTTTCATTTTTGAAATTCATTTATCAAGATCATCTCATATATTTGTATATATTTCTGATCATACTTCTCAAGTATTAGAATTAATATCTTTTATTGATTCTTTAGATATAGCTTCTACTTTACCTATCATATATTCTAAAGCTGTATTTAATTCAACTATAGATATACCTCATGATGATGATCATCAATTTCATCTTCACATCCATTGATCTTTATTCTCATAATTATCTAATGCTGTATGTAATTCAGATTCATCTAATCATCAGCTTCAGCCTTGTTGTAATTCATATCAAGCACTTCAATCATCTGTTATATATCCAGACACATCTTTTCCCCATACTGCTGCAGCATTTTCACTAGCTGTTGGTAAGTCTCCTATATCTCATGTTATTACATTAGCTCATGTTACAGTTGTTACAAATACATCTGCTTGCCATCTTATATCTATTCACCCTCATCAAGTTGTGACTCCACTATTTTTAACTGGCCTAACTCAATCTTCTCTAAAAATACGGATTATATCTGTTTGCCATACATTAGTTGATGTAATGTTATCCCAGAATATATTTACTACTGTATTGTTAATTCTTAAATTTCAAGCATCTATTGCTGTAACTCATCCAAAGAATGCTGCAATTCATAGAGATGTCGTTGTATTATAGATAAACCAAGCATATGCTTCTTTTGCTGTAAAGTTTACTGCTGACGATATATCTACTTCAGTATCTGTATAATCTGCTGTAAATTTAGTAATAGTTGAACCATCTAAAGCATAAGATATATATACAGTATCATCTGATTGACTATCTAAGAATGTTAATCAACCAGCTGTTACTATTCAAAGAGATTCTATTCATAGTTTTGCTGTAACACCATTAGTATATGTTGCTCTTATTCTTATACTATCACCATCTTCTAAATCTAATCAACTTCATAGATTGTTTATATAACTGTATCAACTTCATCAACTTACTATAGAATTATCTAATTCATTTGCTTGTGTTACATTATATAACTGTACTCTTGTTCAATCTATTAAGTTTGCATTACTTATGGTAACCGATACTGGTGGTTCATATGTACTACCATTATCTGCTGTAAATAAATTAAAATCTGGATGAGGTGTCGTTCAATCACTTAATACAACTCTAACTCATTTTATAGGAGTTCATGTAGTTCAATCTATAACCCCATTAACTGTTTTAAATTTATTTCAACTAATCTGAACTAAATCATGCCAGTTGAAAGCATCTACTCATTGGAAAGTTCCACCTTGTCATATATTATATCTTAACCATCTCATTATCTCTTCTCATGTATGAGCTGTTGCTGAATCTGTAATAGTGATACCAAAGTCTTTTCAATTCCATGTTACTGGACTAGCTCAATGATCTGTGATAGTTAATCAAGTAACTGAAGGATCTCATGTCGTTAATCCATTACTACTAGGAGATAATCATATTACATATAATTGGTCTTCTAAAGTACCATATTGTCAATATACATCTTCTCTTACTTGGTCATATCAATCAGCTTGTATTTCTACTACTAGATGGTCTGTATAATCAAAGTTTCAATGAGTCACATCTCAATACACTTGTATTAATTGGTCTATTTTATCTGTATTATTTGCATTAGTTGTTCATGTTCAATCTTGTTGTTGGAATCTTGATTGCTGATTGAAGGCTTCTCATACTGATTGTATAGCAGACCAAGTAGCAGTTGTTGTTCAACCATCTGTATACCTCAATCCATCTCTTGATAAGAAAGCTATAGAAGTATCTCAGTCTGACCATTCAACTCAATCAATGAAAGTAAATGAATTTGGTCAATTAGTTGTGATTGTAAAAGGTTTATTTGCTAAAGCTTCTCACTCATCTCAAAGTGCTATCCATTGTTCTATCATATAAGAATAGAAATTTTGTACTGTAGACGCTGTAGTTAATTTAAACGACACTCAAGGTGTTGCAAATACATTTGTATTAATAGTTAATCAACTAGATACTACATATGCTCTATCTCATAATTGAGAAATAGGAGTAGATGTTGAACCACTTTCTGATCCTGTTACCTCTATTCATGTTACCCTTATAGGTAAATATCCAGCTTGCATTATTACATAATCTATTGTAATACTACCAGATACTTCTTCATTCCATGTTTCAGTTATTCAACTACTTAATGTAGAAAACTTTTCTGTATCTGTTCAAGTTTCAAATACTTTAACAAAACTACCTGCAACTAATCAAGTGAAAGCTAATCATCTACTTATCACTACTGGTACTGTATAATAAGTTCAGTCATCTGACATAAATCTACTAAAGTCAGCATGTGCTGTTGTTCAGTCTGATTGTACTACTCTTACTCATTTATTAGTTCATGTTCATAATATATCAATTCTTTGAGTCCTAAAGTCAGAACCATCATCAAAGACCATATCTGACCAATTAAATACATCTATAGAATCAAAGCTACCATCTTGTGCTAGATTCCAGTTAATATATTGTCTGATTTGTTCTCATGTATAACCTCAATTATCTTGGATTGTAATACTATAATCTTTTCAGTTCCATGTTGTTGGTGCGTGTTGTGTAATTGCTATACTTAATGCTCATGTGTCAGATGCAGTAACTCAGTTTGCTGTTGGTTCTAAATTAACTACATATAATTCATCTGCCAAAGTACCAAATATACTGGATAAATCAGCGTATGCTTCATCATATCCAGCTACTTGATATTTAATTTTTAAATGTCCTGTATAATCAAATACTCAATTGTCAAATATTTTTATTAATTGGTCTATATCTCCACTCGCTAAAACATTCGTTACAGTTCAATTTGCTACTTGTTGATATTCGGCTGTCATTCAAGTAGTTTCTCACGAACTCCATACTGCAGCCCATACATCTGTTGTAGTGCCTGTTACTTCATCAAAATATCTTAGTCAATCTCTATGTAAATAGTTAAATGATCCTGCAGAAAAAGACCAAGTTAATAATGAGCTAGAGTTTAGAGAAAAACTAGATGTACCATTTGAAGATAAAGGAAGTGGTATATTTGCCAATGCTGCTGCCTGTAATGTCTCTAATGCCCATATAGCTTTTGTATAGTTATATGTTTGCTGTACTGTTGCAGATTCTGATACATCAATTACACTACCAGATATACTATAATTTGTACCATATACTAATGGTCAGTAATCTGTATTTGCTGCCCTATCCTCTTTTTGTTGTACTGGGTAGTTTGATTGTGTTGCTCATACAGTATATGAAGTAATATAAATAGGATCATAATCTGGATGTAGAATACTTATATCAACATCTTCTTCTATTGTAGCTAAATATGTTTCACTAGTTGAAGAGCTTGACTTATAGAATCTTTTATTTGTCCACGCTGTAGCAGCATATTCTCAAGCAGGTACTATTAGAACAAAAGAGCCTGATTCTAGTCAAGTAAATTCAATTCATTTACTAGGGGCTGATATTGTAATTCCTGTTGCTGAACCTGAAAATGCTGTAGTTACTACATTACTTCAATTTTCCATTACTGCGGTTAGTGCACTAGTATTAGTTGAATCATAATGTACATCTATTGTATTATTAGTAAATGTTATTCAATCAAAATCTAGACTTATGTTTCAAGTTCAAGTATATTCTAATCTAATAGCTACTGCATTGTTTAAGAATGTACAATTAGCTAAGTTATCTAATAATGCTTGTAAAGCAGTTTGTGTTGCTCATGTAAGAGTGATTACTTGTGCATCTATACTATTAGAAAAAATATTACCTGCTGAAAAGTCATGCATTGTTGTAAATTGAATCTCCTCACATGAATCAAAAGTATATCATACCACTCATGAGTCTAAAGCCTCTAATTGTAATTTAGCATTACTAACTACATTTCATGAACCAAGAGGATTACCGCTTGTTAATTTAAACCAATGATAATCTCACATATTAATAGACTGTGTAGATAATGTAAAATCATTCCCTGTTCATGTATCTATTTCAAAAAATAAATCTCAACTATTAATTTGTACATTTGTTCTTAATAATGTTTCATTATATGCTCATGCATATTCTATAGATTGTCCAGTTGAATCCCATATTATACCATTTGTTAATTTAATAGATTGAAAACATATAAATTGTCCAGTTGCCATTCAAGACTGAGCTTGAACTGTTTTAACATCTTGAATCTTTGATGCTTTCACTACATCATTTAAATTACATGGAAAGGTTGTAGAACCTCATGTCATTGGCAGGTAACTTAATGCAATTACTCTATCATAAGAACTACCAGCATAACCATTAGGTTGAGACCCTGCTATTGCAAAATGGTCTATATTATTTAATACAGTAGTATCAACTGTCCCCCAATCCTCTTTATGCGTTAATGCAGATGGATTAATTAAAATTGGTACATTTAATGTACTTGATGATGGAGAGGTATCTTTAGCATCTATTTTATATCTTCTAAAATTAGTTCAATCTCATACTATTATATTTTTACCTATTGGCTGGTAAGGTGTTTTCATACCATCATCCTTTGAACGAACTGCTATAATTTTATTATTTATGTCAAAAGCTGCACTTCTACTAGTACAAGCTAATGCACAATTTACTGACCTATAATCTGTTCAATGTGACACTCATCATATTGACCCAAAATTATAAGGTATAGAAGTAGCATATCCATTTACAGTAGGTATTAAATTTGAACCAGTTGATGTTAAATCTACATTGGCTGTTGACCCTGTAAAAATCCCATGTGAGTTTAAACTCCATGCAGGTAGAATAATATCACTAGACATTATTGAGTCATCTACATATCACACTTTTTTATTTGTTCAATCATCTCTAAACGCAAAAGTAATCCATGTGAAAGACCTAGTTCATGTATTTGCAAAATAGAAATTTTCTACTGGTGTTGTATCTCCACTATTTGCATAAGAAAAAGCAGAGTAGTGATAACTATGACCTGCTTTATAAAAATCAGATGCATTCACTATATTAGCATCAAATACTCCAGCATAACCATCTGAAAACATATGATGGAATATTAAAGTATTATCTGTTACTGGACTAATTTGATTTGATTGTAAAGGATTTTGATTTGAAGTAGCTCTACTTACTGTAGTTACATCAAAGGCATTTATTGTATCAACTCATCTAATAACATGTGCATTTAATCAACATGCATTATTAGAGACTGTTATAGCTACTGAATCTGAACCTGTGGCAGTTGCTCTTTTCCACCATACAGCATTATCACCACCATTATATGTTGTCTTATTATAACTAACTGCATTCCACCCTGTTCAACTTGGAGGTGAATATGTTGCATATCTATCACTATATGTTAGTAATATTATATCATCAGTATTAGCCTCAAAGAAAACTTCAAGATTTGGTGATACAGCTGAACTATATGATGCTACTATATATGCCATAAATGTTTAATTAAGAATTAAGTATTATTTATATATTTTATTATTTACTATAGGCTAAACTAGCCCTATCATCCCAAATATTATCGAAATTTGCATTACTATCAGCCCATAAGACTATTAGTCAAGATGTTTCATCTAGTCGTTTTATTCTCCAGACTGCTGAGCTAGTAGTACTTCAAATTACAGCATCTCCTATGTATGTTATATTAGCTGTTGTTGTGTCATCTAATATTAAATCATATACTGTCTTATAATCAATAAATATTTGTAGGTTATCCACATCTGACATTATAGTAGTATCATAATCCAAAGTTATAATATTTCAACTAATACTTCATCAGCTATCTGCAAAATTATATATAATAATATTATCTGTAACATTAGTTATAAGTAAAACCTGCTCTAATTTTATAGTATCTATTCAAGAAATAGTTATTTGTTTTAGACTTGCGTCAAAAGTATAACTTTATATATCTGTTCAAATTAATTGCTTCATTTTTATAATGCTATAGAATAAGCTATTGCTTCTGCTTTAGAAGCTTTATTCTCTAAATCTATTTTAATATCAGTTAAATCTGGTGATGTATTAGCTGACTTTAATTGTATTCACATATTTATTTAATTATTATTTAATTTTTAAATGTCTTAATCTTATTGCCTTATCTAATGCTAATCTATTCTTTTTATCTAATGATTCTACGTTATAAACAATGAATCAAGTTTTTAAAACTTTTAAATAATAATCTACTAGCTTATCTTTTATTTCAATTGTTCTACAATTTAAAAAGAATATTCATTTATCAATTCATTCTCTGAATACACTTATATCCATCTCAATTGCTTTTCTAGAACTATTTAGACTATCTAGTATATAATATTTCTTTGTCTTCTTAGAATAGAAGTATGTGAGAAAATGTCATACTATTTTATGATCCTTTAGATCTACATCTAATTCGTCTATACTAATTAAATTATCTTCTTTAATTTTCGAATAAAGTCTACCTGCATATTTTAATCATATACCATACGCATATCAATTTTTTAAATTCTTTTCAAATATATCTGAAGTTCATTTATGAATTAATATATCTACTGATAAATTAAATTTTTCGTAAATTGCTTTCTTAAACCAATTTGCTATTGTGTCAGCAAATGTTCACCATAAATTCCACCAAGCTTTATCTTTCTCAGCTTTATGTGATGTAGCTATTATATATTCGTTAGTTGCTTGTATTGAAAACATTATTTGAAATATATGAAACCATACATAAATACTACAAGCATTTCTTGTAAAGTATTCTAGTCATTGATTATATAATATAAATAATTTATTCATCTCATTTATTTAAAGTATTAAATTGCTTGTCTACTATATTGTTAAGAATTTTTCTAACTTGTGCTGCCCGATTTTCTCATTCTAATATTTCTAATACTCAGTCACTTACTTCTATTCAAAATCATATGATTGCTCATTTTGGTATTATATCTTTATTTCATGTTTGTACAGCCACTCATCCATCTTCCATATCGTAACATATTACTTTATTCATTATGGTAAATATTTATTAATAAAATTATTTAATACTGATGTCTTTCAAGTTATGTACCGAGTTATCCAACATCATAGACATACTCATATAAAATATCTAGCTCTTTTTAATGGTTTAACTTTATATACTTTCATTGAATGTAAGAATAAAAATTGTGATTTCCAATATCAATATATTTTATATCTGACTAACCGATCATGATAACAACAAGGTGTTAGTGTAGCTGGCTCTATTCTTTGTCAAAAAATACAAAATGGTATAGAACATCAATCAAACTCAAATCATTCTTCTATCTCATCATAGATTCATGTTTCTGTATCTTTATGATAAAATCTAAAAAGTTCTACAACTCTCCATTGTTCTCATGATGTTTCAATTATTGAATGATCTGTAAATGTACTCATATTAAGTTTTCTTAAGCCATCATTCGATAGTCTCTAAAATAAAATCTCATATCTTTTTAATAATTAAACTCACTACATCATATTCAGAAACTACTTTTTTAGTTCTTATAGCATAAACATTTTGTGTAATACTATATGTCTCTGCCATTATAAAAATAGCTAATACTGATTTAATATAAAATGATCAATCTATTTCTATTCATTTAAACATTAATGCTAATGATAGTATTAATATTAATGTACTAATTTTCTTAACAGCTCATTGCCATGCAGCATGACTAGTTACTTTAGATCAATCAATTCTTAATTGTTTTCATATTCATACTATGAAATCTATAATCATCAACATTCAAAGGATACATATTTGTGTATCCTTGATATTTAAATATTCAAATATTAAAATTGCTGTAGCATAACCACATAATTTTACTACTCATATTGATGATGTCGTAGCAACTGTTGTCGTAATCGGCATAATGTATTTGTTATAATATCTCCCTCTATTACTAGTATATCTTTTTTATCAATGTAATTCAAATTTTATATATGTGTATATTAACTTCATGTATTTGTACTTGGAAAAGATCTTCATGTTCACCATATAATTCTTAATGCTCAAGCTGCACCATTTCAATGAGTAGTATTGCTATCGTTACCAGCTCATCATCCTCAGTATGAACCTCCATTAGAATATGCTGCATTACCATCTGCTCAATTACTTCATCAAGAACCTCATCCTCAACCATATCAATCTCAAGTAGATGCTGTACCACCAGATCCACTAGTTCATTCTCATAGTATTCAGACTCATCATCCTCATCATCAACAATCTGATATTCATCATCCACTTCAACCTCAAGCTGCTCATCATGTTCAGTTTCATCAAGTTGAACCTCTATTACTTCAAGCTCATCAATTTCAAGAATATCATCAAGCTCATCCTCAACCAGTACCATAATCTGAGTTCTTAGTACCATTACCACCATTTCATCATCAATCTCAAGTATGACTTCATCATACTCACGCTATACTATCTGTAGATCAACCAGTACCTCAATATCAACATACTGTTGCTGTACTAATAAGGTAAGAATTTCAACCACTTCAAGCTGTTCAGTTATTAATTCTTGCTCATCCTCATCATACTACAATAGTATAATTACTTCAAGGTGTTACTGATATATTATTTTTATATCAAAGTCATCCTCATCAACCACTAGCTGAACCAGTGCTTGTATAAGTACCTCCTCAACCTCAACCTACAGCAACTACACAAATACTAGTTACTCAAACTGGACAAGTCCATATCGCATTTGATGTATATATTTGTTCTCAATAAGGTATATCTGTTTGTAGATTCTGACTATGAAATAATTGCCTATTCATCTTAACTAAAGTTTAATCAAATATTTGTATTATAATTAGTTCAATCCCAATATAATGTCAATATATCAACTGAACTAGCTGCTGTAGATAATGTTATTGTAGTTCATCATTGTGTTTTTATTGTAGCTGGAAATGTACCAGTTCTAGTTCAAGTTGCATCTTGAGTTAATTTAAGTATATATGTTTTTCATACTATCGGATTAGATAATGTGAATGTACAATTTCAAGTCATTGAAAGTTTTTGATTCATACCATTGGCCCAATCTATTGTTTTAGTTGTTCAAGATGTTCAAGCATCATATTCAGATTCATAAATTCATAATAACTCATCATCTACATATTTTTTATTTGCTACTTGATAATCTGTAGTAGGTGCTGAACTTGGTGTTAGAGGAAAACTTAAGAATGTTTTAATTCAAGTTATACTTTGTCCTAACAATGTCAGAAATTTCTTTGCTGTAGATGTATCACTAATGTCATCAGCGTCCAATACAACTGATCCTACTTGTGAATTAACTGATAATACATTATCTGTATAATCTAATTTAATCCAGTTAGCTGTATATACTGTTGTACTTGCACTATCTGATATAGACATTAGTCTATCATTTATATTGAATACTACTCAATCTACTGTTCATGCTGTTGATACTACATAGCTCCATCAAGCTATAGTACTTGCAGGGAATGTTCATACACTCGCATCCCATTCACCTTTTAATATAACTACAGCATTAAACTTACTTATCATTTCGTCAATTGCTCACTTAACATTTGTTGCTAATAATCAACTAACTCAATTATCATAAGGAACTTCTGATGCTATTTGGTCATCTTTAGCATTAGTTTCTATTGTAGATAATTTAGATGTATTTGCATCTACTTCTCATTGTATTGCTGTATCATCATATACTGTATCTATAGAGTTAATAATAGGATTAGCTGGATCTGAAGCATCTACTGTATTATTAGTTCATGATTGTATAGATGTCATTAATCAATCTTGTCCAGGTATTCATTGTATTCATCTTATTCATCTTAATGAACGAGGTTTATTTTGAACAATACTTGTTATATCTCATATTCAATCTATATATATTTTTCAAATAATATATTTAGTTCAATCATTTGTATCTGTTATGTATATTCATGTTCTATCTATATAAACATAATTTAATTTATTTACTACAAATGTATGATCTGGATCTCAATCAGATGAATCTATTTCAGATAATGTTAATAATTCTTCTTGATCATATATGTCTCATCCAGTTACTATTATATCAGTTTTTGATTTTTTATATATGAAAAAATCTTCTTGTATATTATCTATAATATAATTAAGAGCATCTATTGAATTTACTAAAAGTACAGATGAATTTATTTCATGCTGTACTGGATTAGATCTATTTACTCAATAACAAAATACTGAGTTTCAAGATTTTCTATGATAGAATAGACTTTCATCTTTTCATGCTATACCTTTTTCTAATATAATAAATCACGTATCTGATTCTGGAGTATCATTTAAATCTACTTGTATTTCTCAAGTAGATGTATTTAATAGTTTTGATACTAGATATGTATTATAATTTTTTTGTAAAAACATTTGTGTATAATTAATTATTATAGTTTTCTTTCAATAGTAATATTGTTATCTTTATTATCCTGTATTTGTATATCAGATCAGTTTGAGTGTTTCATAAAAAATGTTACTACATCTAATTTAGTCAAAGTTATTATTGTTTCCATAGCTGGTCAAGCATAACCAGTATGTGCAGAATATGAAGACCTAGCTGTCTCCCAATCATTTGATCAATTTATTCTTAACATAAATTCAACAGGTCATACTATAGCAAATCTTGCTTCTTGAAATCTTATTACATAAGTTCAATCTTCTGGAGCTGTAAATGAATTATTAGTTGTATTAATACTATTTAAAGTATCTCATATTGGCGAATTAACTAGTAATTCAAGAGCTGTATATACTCATGTTGGTATTAAATGTATTCATAATTTTATAGATATATATAATTTCTTTACTACTAATTGTGAATCTGATATAAGTCAATCTCAGTTTAATATAGCTAATCAATTAGCTACTCATTTTTGTGCAGCTATCCTAGCATCAGCTATTGTAGCAGCATCAGAAAAATCTGCTCATTCAATATTATTAAATATAATAGGTTTAGTATTATAAATAGTATACATATCTCATGTAGGACTTACTCATACATATCATACATTATATTTAGTTGTATCTTTAGTATCTGTAATTTTAATTATTCATTCATCTACATAGATGTAATTAGTTTTATTTACTATCAATACTTGTCCTGGAAATCAATCTGAAGTATCAAGATCTGGAATAGTTATTTCAGATCAATCTTTATATATTGTTCATCATTTAACTCATAGAATATTAGATCATTTTTTATACATAAAAAATTGTTCATCAATTCTAGACGCTAAATAATTTAATGCATCTATAGAATTTACTAATGATACAGTTGATCATTCAGTATGTGTTACTATATTTGTTCTATTAACTCAATATATAAATACACTATTACCTAATTTTCTATGATAGAATATATTATCTTCTTTTCATACTATTCATTTATTTATTAATAAAAATCATATATCACTTTCTGGTGTGTCGTTAAGAAACACCTCTATTTCTCAACTAGAGGTGTTATCTAAATCTTGTGTTAAATATGTATTATAATTTTTTTGAAAACTTATTGGCATAATCTATTTTATTAAATACTATTTTTTGCTTTAAAGTCTGCTATAGCTTTTATTGCTTTATCTCTATCCTCTTTTTTTGGTAGTAATTTTGCCTTTTCTAAAGCTGTTTTATATCTATTATAAGATTCTTCAGTATTAAATCATTTAAATCATTTAACTTCAGATGATACATTTGTAGTATCTTCAGTTCAATCATTTGTTTTTTGTTCAGTTTTTTCTTCAAGAGTTTCTGGTTTACTAGGATTTTCTTGTTTTATAATTTCTGGAAAATCTTCAAACATTTGTTTTATAAATGTTGTTGATTCTTCAGACCAAAATTCTGGATCTGTTTGTAAGATTGTATTAGCTTTTATTCTAGCATCATTTCATGTTGCAGCTACTTTAGCAACCTTAGCTCTCATTTCTTCTGCTGATAATCATTTACCTGCATAGCTATTAATTAATCATCTAACAGCATCTGCAGAGAATCCAGATCATTCTAGACCTTCAGTTGTATCAATTAAGAAATCTATCTTCTCTTGATCGTTATATGCATCCCATTGTTCTCTTCATTCAGTTAATCTTCTTTCTCTATCAGCTCTATTAAATTCTCAAGTAGCTTCTAGTTTTTTATATTCATTTATAAAAGCAAGAATATCTTCTTCAGCTTTTTTATCTCAATCTCTAATTTTTCAAATTGCTGATATTAAAGGTGCTGCTTCTTCAGTATTTAATGTATCTACAATTGTATTTAAATCTTTTAATTTTCATTCAACTTCTATTCTAGATCATTTTAATTCTAAAGCTAATGCTTCTTTATTTTTAGCTAATGCTTCATCAGCTGCTAGTACATTCTTATCATATGATGATAATATATTTTGTTGTATAGATTGTAACTCTCATGCTGATACTCAAAATCATCCTTGTCCTGCTGCAGCTGCTGCAATGTTAGCTTGTCTACCTGCGATATTTCTTGATCTCGCTGCAGATGCTTCAGCTATTGCTTCAGCTTCAGCATTCTTTTTTTCAAAATCAGTAAGTGTTCTACCTAGTGATTCTTCCATTTTAACAATTCTATTTCTAATATCTTCATTAGTCTTTTCAGTTTCTGCTGCAATATCCTCAGCAGATTCAGTTTCTATTTTTCAAGTTTCTTCATTTGTAGTTTTAATATTATCTCAAAATTCTTCAGATGATTCTTCGAATTTTTTTTCAGAAATATTTTCACCTCATTTTTCTTCTTCAGTTTTATCTTCAGATTTATTTCAAGTAATATCATCTGTTAATAATTCTCATGATCATACAGTATCTGTATCTTCTCATTCAATAACTTCAGTATTTACTTTTTCTATAAGTAATTTATTTTGTTCTGCTGTACCTTGATAATCTTCTATTCAATGCTTACTAGCTAATGATGTTCTATCATCTAATGATGAAGGCATTCATTTAGAATTTAATAGATCTACAATAGAATTTTTATTAGTAGTTTTGGTATCGACATTAATGTCGGTAGCAGAGTCTGTTTTAGCTTCAGTATTAACTTCAGTCGTTAAAGGTTCTTCGTCCTTTTTTTCTTCAGTTTTAATTTCTTCAGCTTTTTTTTCTACTGGTGGAACATGAGCTTTAGTTAAATTATATACTCATTCCCATCAACCATCTTTAAATGCTTGTTTAACTTTATCGTTATCCAATCATTTAATATTCTTTTTCAATTCAAGTGCTGCTTTAGCTTTGAATGGATCAGTTCATTTCTTATCAGTTCCAGTAATTTCTAATGTCTTTTTGTCTTCCTTTTTTTTCTCTAGCTTATCAGATATAAAATTCTTAGCCATTTTAATTCATGCTGTTTTAGGATTGATAGACATTATATCATCTAGTCCTGGAAAGTTTAATCAATTTGTCATTTGTATATAATTAATAATTATTCACCAACAATGTCCTTAGTTAAAAATGTATCATTGTATTGTCATTTAACAATTCTTTTTAAAATTTCTTCATTAGTCATTCAAGATATTTTTTCTAAGATAGCCGTATTTTGTGCAGATGTATAAGCATAATCTGATATTCAAAATGATTTAGCTAATGATAATCTTGTAGTCTTATCTGAAGGAAGTTCTTTACTATTCATAAAATCTACTATAGATACTTTAGGATCTGGTTTAGTTTTTTTAGATCATTCTCATTTTTCTAAATCAGCTATTCTTTTATCCATTGATTCTTTTTCTTTAGGATCAAATGTATCTGTAAAATTTTTATCTCTAGCTCATTGAGTTTTATCTAAAAAATTCATTTCTTTTTTTTCTTTTTTCTCTTCAGATTTACTTCATGGAAATGTTTCTATATCAGCTTTCGCTTTTTCTTTTTTCATTTCATCTGGTATTAATTCAGAATAATCAAGATCTAAACCATTATCATCAATATCAGTTTCATTTTTTAATGTATTAAGATAATCTCTTACTGCATTGATTCATCACTTTTTATTTATTTCTACTATCTCATCTTTATTAATTTTATTTTTTAAAGATTTAATCATTCATTGTACTTCATTTTTAAGTTCAACTCATACTGATTTTATTCATCTTCATGATTGTCTTATAGCCGAATCTACAACTTCTGCTCATTTAACTGCGTTATTTTTTAATGATTCAATCTGTTCTGATCAAGATCTTCAATTAAATTTATCTGGATCAGAATCTTTTAGTCTTGCTTCTTTTGCTTTCATTTCATTTTTTGCAGAATCTGACATTTCAGTTCTATTTTTATTTGCATCTACGAAATTTTTTTTAGGTTCTATAGCTTCGTAATCAAATGTTCCATCATCATCACTTGTATAATTACTCATATTATATTAATTAGAATTTAAAATATCATTTATTATAGCCTTTATATCTCTAATAATCATATAATTATTAGACATAATAAATCTATTTTCAGATTCATATTTGAATCTAGTATATTTACCTGCTGTATATATATCAGTTTGTATGCTAGCTATATTACCAGTATACATAGGATTAGTCTCATCTCATATTAACTCATCACCATCTGGTGCAGGATCTAATGCTGCGTCAAATAAATAATTATTTAGTTTATATGTATCAACTATTAATGCTCAAGACGATTCTTCTCTTTCTACAGTTAAATCTACATCTAGTCTATCTAACTTATTCAATCAGAATACTGTTCTCAGTATACTAGTCTGAGTAAGTTTAATCAAACTTCAGAAACTAAAGTTAATAACTTGTTTAAATATTGTTCAAAAGTCTGTATATCATTCTTCCTTAGCTATATATCAAGTGTCTATTTCGTTTGTAACTCAAGTCATTACTTCATCTCATATTTTATATATTGCTTTATCATATGAATTTACTATCCAATGATTAAAAGATATATCAAATTGAAAGTTTGTTGAAGTATCTCAATTTATTAATAAGAAATTTAAATACTGTCAATATTGTTCTACATATAATTCTCATACTATATTCTCAAATAAGTATCTATATTGTCTAGAGATCTCATTAGAAACTATCCTATAACTAACTGCATCATTATTTGCTACTGATAGTGTCATAAGTCTTCTATCGTCTTGTACGAAGTATAATATACCATCTGTATAGGCATATGAATATTTACTAAACAGAGTTCAATTAAATTCTAGGTCCTTCATTATGTATCCAGTAATTCACGCTGTTCATAATAATGTTGTTGTTGTCCTGGTTATAATCTGATTTTGTTTTCATATTACTAATAGTGTTTCTCAAAATGGAATTAATTTTGTTCATCACTTATATGGTATTCTATCTAGTGTTTCGAAATGTGTGTTATCATCAAATGTTATTCTACTAAAGAATATATGTGTTTCAGTTAATACAAATATTGCTCAACTAAATTCTACTATATCTATAATATCTAACTCTTGCATCTCATCTATGATTTCTCAATGTAATGCTGTATATGAATATCAGTTTGTTTCATTTACATTTAATATTACATTAGTTAGATTTTGAATATACGCATCATTATTTTTTACCTCAGTTCATATTCATGAATTTTCTCCAAATCAAATTATTAAATTAGTTTTATCTATACTATGATTTTCTTCAGTTCTAACAATTGATGTTGGTGATGCTCAAGTATATGTTAATGAAGCGTTTAATTGTCTTCAATCATTATGATGTATTCAAATATTATCATCAGTTCCATCATATATTATTTCAGTTACCTTAAATAATCATTCTAATTCTAATCATGTTTTTAATGCTGAAATAACATTTCTATCATATATAGAGTTTACATTATATGGACCATAATCAACTCAAGCTAAATTAATAGTTACTGTTAATATATTTGATCATTGTGTTTTATTATGATTAGATTTAATACGTTCTGAATATGTGTTTACATATGTAACAGCATTTTCAGTTAGATCATCTTTATATACAATTAATTCTCTATTAAAATTATATATATTTTTATCTTGTCATGAGAATGTTCACATATCAAATGTGTCCTCTCCTCATACCAATGTAGTATCTATTATTACTCAAGTATATCATACAGGTAATTGATCTATTATTGATTGATAGAAATGTGTTTTAAAAAACTCATCTAGATTTCAGTTAGAAGAATCTGGATCTTCTTGTCTATCTATATATTTACTCGATCAAGAAGTGTCTGCATCTAACGAATGGCTAGTTACTTTTGTTCATCCACAATCAATTGATAGTGTAGGATAGGCAGCATATCATGCTGATGTACCATCTAAATAATTACAATTAATTCTTAATACAGAATCTAATTCATTAAATGTAATTGCTACTCATGTATCTCTAGCTACAAATAATAATCAACTTTTAGTTTCAACTACATATGTTCATCATAATGCAGCAACTAATAATGCTTTATTCTCAGTATCATTTTCTCAGTTTAATAATACTTTTACTCAGTCTATTTCTAATACTAAATAATTTACTTGTTCATATGTTATTACTATATTGTAGTAAAATTCATAATCATCAGATCAATCTGTTAATGAAGTTACTATAACTCAGTCATCTGATCAAGTTAATATAACATCTCTTGCATCAGAGAAGATCATAAATTTATCATCTACTTCTGGCAGAGTTCAATATACACTTGTACCAGATATATATACAGTATCTCATGCAGCATATATAATTCTATTTGTAGCTCATTTTAAAGCACCTGTAGTGAATGTTATATATCTAGATGATGTTATAGTCCATCAATGTCCAGGTATGTTTAAAGAGACTAATCATTCTCATCCATTTGCTGTTAAGTATGGATTAGTTATTAGACTTGCAGGATCTGTAGGATTATTATTTGGAGCTAATGCATTTGTAATTTCTGTAGCATCTAATATTAATTGTCATCCAGCTCATCTTGCTTTTAATAATTTTATAGGATTTCTATCTCTTACATTATTATTCAAAATCATTTGATATGATTTATCGAATAATCTATTTTTATTATCTGCAAAATAATTTCAATAATAATATCTATTATTTTCTACATCTATATAATCATAAAATGATTGTCATACAATTCAATGAATTGATGTCAATCATAATCTTTTATCTAACATAAAATCATCTCATGATATTGAGTCTATCTTGTGTGTAGGTTTAACAACTAAACAATTCTCAACCTTATCATAGACAGTATTGAGTGTTCATGCTTCTAATTTAAATTCTAAGTCTTTCATTTTTAAAGTGATTTATCTGGCATAAAATAAACATCTGCTGATACTCAATCATTGTTCTTTAATTCATTTAATTGCCTTACAGCAATCTGATATCTAGGAACTACATTATCGTCTTCAAAATAACTAATAGGACTAGCGAGATCATAAATTTTATTTATGAGTGCTGGTATAAATTTATTTGGACAAGGTAATGGATCTGTTCAATTTTTATTAAACTCTATCCATTTATATGCAGAATAATATTTTATATTTATTGCTGTTACATCTGACTTTGTAATAATAAAATTCTCTCATATTTTAACATCAGCTCATTCTTCTCATGAATCTAAGCTTGATGTAGTTGGATATAACCTATTTCAATTCTGATCCCATATATCTATAGGTCTATCTATATTATATTTTAAATCCCATTTCAAATAATCTCAATTAACAGTAGAAGTTAGATCTTCTTCTTTTATTTTAAATATCCAATCATAAAATCAATACATATCTTCTAAAGATATATTAACATACATTTCCATCATGTCATTATTTGATAATGAGTTTCATCATCTAGATATAAAGAATGGGCGTAGCATAGTAAATAATTGATTGTATAGCATATTAATATTGTTAAGTTGTAATAAATATAGTATATAAAAAAAAGAACAGAATTTCAAATTCTGTTCTTTTAATAGTTATAAACTAATATTAATTTAAACCATTTATTTCCATATAAGTATTTTCATAACTTTGACCTGCAAAGATATTAGCTAATTTATATTCTGTTGTATATTCTCTAAAATCATTTGTTGTTACTGGTTGAGCAATAACTGCAAATTTATTAGCTTGAACTTTAACAGCTACTCACATATCATTCATAAATTCATTTTCTGGAACTCTGAATCATACTAATTCTTTAGGGAATACATATGCTTTTGGAGTTAGTCCATAAATTCTATCAATTTCTGGAAGTACTATAAAGTTAATATCATTGAAGTAAGGAGTAGATAATGCTTTTAATCCGTATTCTATTTTAGCTGGGATAACATCATTATATACTTGACTACCTTGAAGTAATCTAGAAAATCTTGCAGAGAACTCTGTGTTACAGAAAACTGTAGGCTTTTCAGAACCAGTATAAACTGGAGCTGTAGAAGCTAAGTTTAATATTCTTTGTAATTCTTTTATGATTAATTTCTCATCTGTGATAGCTGACATGTCAAACTTAGAAGTAAGACCAGCTGCTTCTCTCTCTTCGATTACTGCTGTAATACCTTGAGCTTGAGGAGTTTCACCAGATACATTTTGTCAGAAGAACCATACATTAATTATGTTCTCTAGGATTTGCATCTTAGGTTTATTGAACTCATTAGAAATATATGTTTTAATATCTGATAGTAATCTAGTTTTATTTAGATCATCCCAATTCATTGTAACTGATCAACCAAATTTTTGGAAGTAAGTTATAACTGTTTTAGAATCTGGATCAGCTACTGTTCTTGTAACTTTATTACCAAGTGTTAATTCTGGAGCTACAAACATTAGTTTATCACCATCTTTAACTGTAACAGCTCAAGATAATGTTATTGTTTTTGTACCTACAGTTATCACTGTAATCGTTGCTTGAGTTTCAGTACCTACTGATCATGGAGCTGGGATTGTTCTTACTATATCACCAACTGCAAATCATGCTACTGAAGCTACTACAACATCAGCTACTGCTGTAGCATCTGCTGTAAATTTAGAACTAGTACTAAATGATTCTCATTCATACCATTCTACTTTTCTACCATCCTCAGTTAATGTTGCTTCAATTTTAGAAATTTTACTAAACTGAGTATCTTGGAAGGCTTCTAGCTGATGCATTGATCATGCTGCCGATCCAGAAATATTTCTCATTGCTTTATACCAATTAGCTGGTCAGAATCCTAAGTAAGCGAAACCAGGATATTCTCTAACATATGCTTGCATAAAACCAATACCTTTACCAACTACTTTATTTAAAACATCATTTGTTTTAAATGTTCCTGCTTGTACTGCATCCATTTGTGTTTTTTATTAAAAATTATTATTCTAATTCAATTGTCATTTCATTAATTCATCATTCTGTTTTAAGATTCGGATTGATCTTATCTCAATTAAAGCTTGTAAATTTAGATATTTTATCATCTGATTTATCAGCTTCTTCTTGTTCTTTAGTTCATCCTGCTAATTCAGTTCTTAGATCATCAATTATTTTGACAATTCTTTCCTTAGTCTTTTCATCCCCTGCCCTAGCTTTAGTCATGTTACTATTTAGATATACTAGTTGTGCATCATCATTAGTTCCATATAATTCTAGTTCAGCATTTTTCAAGCTAAGGTCTCATTTCTCTTTATCGATTTTTCAGACTAACTTTTTTAAAGTATCAATAGTCTTCTTATCTTGTTTACTTTCAGTTTGTAACTGTTTTAGTAATGTGACAGCACCTTCAGTTCATTCAACATCTTTTAAGCTGTCTATGATTTTTTGTGCTTCATCTAAGTCATCAGATCATTCTGTATTTGAATCATCTAATTCCTTCAGTAGTTCATCTATTTCTGATAGAGTAGTGTCAGTATCATCTTCTTTTGTATCTTTGTCAGATGCACCCTCTTTACCTTCTCAGTCTAAATTTTCTACTGTTTCTGATTTATCTTCCTTATCCTCTTCTCAACCCTCTTCTCATTCTGTTTTAACTGGATTACCATCTCAGTCTACTTCTTCAGAGTTGTCAGTTGTGTCTGTTTCAAATTCAGAGAAATCAATGTTCAATTCATTAGTTTCTCATCCAGATAAATCTGGAGTTCAATCTAATCACGCTAGATCTAATTCAAGATCATCTCAATTTCATTGTGGCATAACTTTTAAGTTATTGGATAAATAGTAATTCTAATATAACTATTCAATGCTAGTATATTTAAATTCTTTTTTGAAGTCAAACTTCTTAAATTCATAGAGCATTCAATGCTGCTAAAGGATCTTCTACTTTATCCTCTATCTCTGCAGGTATATCTTCTGCTAATAATTCCGTATTATCTATTCATTCATTCCCTTTGAAATCACTTTCCTCTTCAGTAAATCAAAACTTCTTAGGTCATTCGTTTCATACCTTAGCTCATTTATTTAACATTTTGAAATTCTTTAATTTATCTAAATCAAAGTCATCATCTAATAATGCATTCATTATCTCATCTACATTAACATCTTGCTTCATTTGAATCAACGACATAAATATTTCTTTAATAATTCATCTCTTCTTTTCTTTCTCTATATTTCTTAGAGAATTAAATTTAAATGATATAGCTTCATCTCTTATAATCTTCTCTACTTCTAATTCATTTACATATAATTTTTTATCTTTAAATGTAATATTTAATCATAACTCTTTTAACTCAGCTTCAGTAAAATGTTTTAAGTATGTTAGTATCCATGCCTTAGCTACTCATCACATCATTATTTGTACTGAATCAATTACTGGTGTCAGTTTAGATTTATATTGATCATGTATAAGATTTATAGAATCTGATACTCTTTCTACTTTTGATTGACCTCATAGTAAATATCCATTTACTCATGCTCTCTTCTCAGTAATTTGTTCTACGAATTGTATTGTATTTATTGGACTAAAGTCATTTAATCATAAATCTAATCTCTTTATATCTGAATCTCAAGTTAATTTAATTGCTTTAAATTTTTCAAATCTTAATTTACCATCTCTTGATAGAGCTGCTACATTTCATTTAACTGTAAACATTCAAGATAATTGCATCTTCATATTATCTAGAAATCAATTCCAGATAGATGTCTGCATATTCTGTAAATGCGATAGATTATCTATTTGTCAATTAGATGTTCATGCTCCAGGTATTTCATTAAAACTTATTCATCTTATAGATGATACATCTCAATCTAATATAGGTTCACCATGATACAATAAATTTCAATCTATGTATACAGTTAATTTTCATTTACAAATATATTCAACTACTTCGTATGATCTCTTATCTTGTACTAAATAAAAGTTGTTTTTATCTATTGTAGATAGTTCATCTCTAACCGATCATATCATAGTACTTAGTGGTACTCAATTGTTATATGATTTTGTTATTATATTAGAAAAGTTATTAATTCTTTTTATAGGATTGTAATCATATAAACTATATCTAGTTTTAGTTTTATTTGTTATAGCTAATACTTTATTTATAAATCAATGTATATTAACTTTCTTAGTTTTTCAGTCATCAAATAATACTCAATACTTATCTTTGATAAAATCTCATGTATTAAATACTCTTTTTATTTGATATCAAGATTTATTTATTCATTGTACATCATCATAAAATACATTAAATATAGATATGAAATCTATACTTGGTTTTTTAGTTACTACTGTTTGTTTATATTTTCATTTAAGAAAAGTATATTCTTCTTTCTTTTTAAACAATGAAGTCTCAGTAAATCATTCTCATGTTATTAAGCATTCCTTTAATGATCATTTAAGTGCTTGCTTACCTTGTGATTTATAATCAAATACATCTCAGCATAGATTTTTAAATATAGATTCTTGTACTCAGAATACAAAATTAAAATCAAATAGATTTGCAAATTCTGTATCTACTATAGATGCTGCTAATGGATAACTAATATTTGTTTGCCATGATTCTATATCAGCTAATCTATCTAATGTGTATCATAGATACTGTTTATAGTTATTTATATACTTAGGAAATTTTTCTTGCTCAAATCTGTTTATAACATCTCTGATCAAAACATCTTGTTCCTCTAAAGCTTTAGTTTCTTTTTTAGTAAATGATTGTGTTTCAATTTTTGCCATTAGTATAAGTTTCAAGAATTATTATAATTAGAATTACTATTAATGTAATTACTACTATTGTATAGATGTTCATCTTCATTATCAAATTCGACTCAATATTCCTGCCAAGTCTTTACATCTGTTAATCATAGTATAGTTACTATGAAGAATATACACATCATTAATGCATCTACTAAATCATCATGGCTATTTCATTTACCTTGATATTTAGCTATCAAACTATTTGTTCAAGTTATCTTAACAAAGTTTTTCATCTGATCTATTAGAGTTCAATGAACAGATGCTATATTCAATACTCATTTATCTAGCATTAGAGCTGTCATCTCTACCATATGTCGTTTACTTACTACATAAAATCATTTATGATTCCATGACCAATCTCAGTTACCTGTAAATTGTATCCAATAATCAACTACCATATCTTTCTTTTTATCTTCTTGCATTATTACTTTACCTATAGTTGTTGCATCTCATATAATTGTTATATGTTTAAGTTTATCTTTTAATATTTTTCATACTGTTAATTGTTCTAAGTATGGAACTCATTTTAATTCTTGAGTATCTATAGTTATTCTTTTAGTAATATTTAATAATACAACTCATGCAGGATCAGAGTTACCTCAGAAGTCTATAGAAAGTACATAATAATCGCTCTCATTTCATTGTAACATAACTTGTGGCATAATACTACCTACGATATTGAATACATTCCTCTCGTCTAATATAACACAATATGCTCTAGCATAAAATTCTTTTAATGATGCTTTCTTTAAGTTTCATATTGTAAAATACATTAGATCATCTAGCTTTTTATTCATCAATTCTATTTGTTCTTCAGTCTCTACTTCCATATTAGATTTATAATCTAATTGATATAACTCTCTTTTATTATTTATATCTACTCTTGTAGATGATATTAAGCTATCTCATAGTTCTCAGTCTATTAATAGTCTATAGAACCAATGATCTCTAGGAGTTTTTTCAGATATAGTAGTAATAACTAGCATATGTTCTGTCTCCATCATTGCTCTTTGAGAGAATAATGTCCAGAATGCATCTTCTACATAAGCTGCTTCATCTATAACTGCAAAGTCACAAGCTAATCATTCTCATGTTGATCATGATCAGAAATTATATAATGATACCATTCTAAATGTTGTACCAGTTAATGTACAAGTTATCTCTGATTTACTTCTATTTATTTTTATAATAGGTTCTCAATTAACTTTCTTTCTAGTAAATTCAATTAAGAATCATTCCATATAATCCATTATACTTGAACCTACATTAGATAGATCTGGAACGAAGTATTTAATCTGTCTTATCTTTCTTCATCAGAATCATGAACCTTGTTTAAATAATTCTGCTGCACATAGCTCTGCTGCGAAATATGATTTACCAGATCACTTACTTGCTGCAACTACATTTATCTTAGCCCAATTTAATATTACATTCTTAGTCCAATCTAATAAATAATATCATGCTGCCTTCCTTAATGAATGCGTATATCAATATTCTCTATTTGGATCTCAGATATCTTTATTAGTATATCAAATTGATATTTCTTTTGCTAGTACTTCTTCTAAAGAATACTTTCATATAACAGATAATGTTCATTGTTTTGTAGAATTTAATCATTTATTATTATATGCTGAACTCTTAACTGCTTTAATATTTTCTTCTAAGAATCATACCCTTCATAATTTTTTATTAAATCATAATGGGAAAGATTTTAATATCGGAACTAATATTAAATAATACTTATCACTTAGATATCATGATTTAACTAATTCTTTTATAAAGTATTGTAATATAACTTTTGATTTAATCTCAGTTACATTACTAGACTTTAATAATTTTGGTAGCATCATTGATGTATTCTTAGTTCAATAGAACTCTGCAAGTAATCAATCAACTTCGAAATCTACTTTAAATAAATACTTATGTCAATATTCATTTGCTAATGTTCTATCTAATACTTTTTTATCTAATGAATCTAGATCAGTTCATTCTTTATACATCAATTCATTTGATCATACTATCTCATCTACATCAGCTTTAAATGCACCCAAGAAATTCTTGAGTGCTTTAAAGTATGTTAGATCTCATATATAACTATTATATTTTATATCTTTTAATGTTATCATGTTTTCTAATTAATGTGTTAATTTATCTGTAGCACCTGGATGAACGAATACTCATATGTTTAAACTCTTTAAACTAGCCTTACTTCAATGAATAGATTGTACATGTTTTAATAAATCTAATCTAGTCTGTAATGCTGAAGCTCACTTATTGTCCTTTAAATCAGATAGTAAGTCCACTATTTCATCTATACTGTCTCCTAATGATAATCATTTTTCATCCAATATATTTGCTAGCTCTACATCTGTATTTGATTTAACAGACTTTTCATCTCATGCTAGTATTATCTCAGTATCCATATATATTTAGTTAAGTAATATTAATTGCTAGTTATATCTCCTGGTAATCCTTTGATCGTAGTCTTTCTTATTTTAATAGGACTTGTCTTTGATCTAGATGGTTTTGGTAAACTAATCTTCTTTTGTTTTGATTTTACAAATCATTTCTTTGGAGTTCATTTCTTTATATAAACTTTTGATTTAGTTGGCTGTGTAGCTGCCTTAAATGATTCTTGTATGAAATAAGAATTTATTTCTTTTATTATAGGGAAGTTTAAATAATTTAATTGTAAACTTTTTTGTGGTAATGATCCATATGCTATCCTATCAAAATTTTCTGGTATAGTTTTTCATTTAAGAAATTGTGACATCTGAGGAAATTGTTTTCAGAATCATGGTCTAGGTCATCAAGCGAATGATGATGATTGTCAATTCTTAAAATAGTTTGGAAAATATTTTGATTTACCACTACCACTTCAGAAGTTAGATACTTGATAGTTTGCTATAGAATCTGCATCAAAGTCTTGTATATTAGTTGCTGTCTTATAGGTCCAACTAATTAATTGTCTTTGTGCTGGTAGTGTTAATAAATTAAACACATCATTATCTCTTAGCATATCCCATGATGAATCATTCATTCATGATAGTACAGATGCGATTTTAGCTGTCTGTTCTTTACCTGGTTGAGTAGAGTTTGTTATCTCTCTAATATGTACTAAAGCTGCTTCCTTAACTAATTCTACTGCTTCTGCTGTAGGTTCTAATCTTTTTCATAATGGACTATAATATGTTAGTAATCATTTAAAAGATTTAGTATATTCTGAAGTTAAGTATTTTGCATTAGTATCTCACTCTTGTAAGTTTCTTGTTGAGATCGCTAATCAATTCATATAATCTTTTAATCAACTACTTGCTCATGCTTCTTGCATATGCTTATAAAGTTCTGGTTGATTTTTTTCTATATGTAATCCAAATACATTCTTAACATTTTCTAGGTTAGCATTTAGTAATCATTGTGAACTTAATTCCTTCAATACTTTATATTTAATTCCTGCTTGTTCATCTTGTTCAAAATAGAATGCATCTTTATATTCTATTCATTTTTCTTCTTTAATTTCTTTTTGTATTTCTTTAAATCTATTTGTTGCTATGTATGAAGTTAAATGTGCTACACTTAATTCTGGTATATCTTTTTGTTTAGTTTCATAGAATAATTTTTGTAATGCTATTGTCCTACTTGAAGGTCTATTAACAAAGTCTTCTTTAGTATATCAGATGTCAGCTAATGCTTTTGTGATGATGTCATCCATCTTATTACTATATAAATCTTTACCTGCTGTTAATATTTTTCTTCCTTTATCATCTAGCTGTTGTCATACTCATTGGTATACAACTATATTGTTCCAAGCTTTCTCTGTATATACTTGATCTAATTCTCAATCATTTACTAATATAGTATCAAGATTATATCATCAAGCTCATATTCATTTGTCATATAAATTTTTAACTTCTTCTGTAGATAACAATTGATTTACTCATGTAGTTATAGCTGCGTTCCCTAAGTATTGTGGTTTCATAAATGAAATAAATATATCTCATATACTTGCTCAATATCATAGAGTACTTACTCTTCAACTTCTATTTGCTTTTTGTAATTCACTTTGTGATTCCCTTAAGTTAGATGGTATTCAATATCAGAACATTGATAAACTATCTTGTCCTTTCATTTGATCATACATACTTCAGATTAATAATCAATGTGCATTTCTCATATATGATCATACTGAGTTTTGAGTAGCCATATAGAATGCTTCTAGATATCCTTCTCATAATGTTTCATGTCTATTAACTGCTGAAGGGATTGTCTTGAAAAAATTAAATGGATTGTTTTTTATTACTCTAGTCATATGCTTGAACATCTCTATAGTTGTTACTTGCATCCTAAGAGCCATAGATTCATTTTCTCTTCATTGTAAGTTACCTAACTCTCTATCAAATAATATTTCTAGAGCTGCTAAATTATTTACTGCTGACTCTATAAACATTCATTTATTAGTTTTATCATCTTCATCGCTGTAATCATATTTACTTATCTTAGCTCATAATCATGCTGCCATTCAAATATTTAATAGCATTGCTGTATTATAATCTATAAACTCTTTCATTAATACATTTCATCAATGTTTATCTCATTTCATAAATAATCTAATTGCTTCTCATCAAGCTAATTGTCTTTCTATTCAAGTAGTAAATTTATGAAACGCCCATCAATTTAAAAATTTATATAATTGAAAAAATACTTTAGTTGTAAATCAAACTCACATTCATGTCTGACTTCATATCCTTGTAAGAAATGTTTCTTTGAATATTGGCATATTAGATATTACTCAACCTCACATATCATTATGTTCTCTATAGAATAATATTTTGAATTTATCTTTTTCTCTAGATGTTGTAAGTACTTTATCTAATTGATCCTTAGTCTTTACTCAATATATTTCCATAAGTCTAATCGCTGATGCTTGTCTTCTAACAGCATCTTGTAACATATCTGTAGCTAGTAATGGTTCTGTTATAGTTGTATCTATAATATTCATTAACCTTCTTTGTAACAATGGATCTTTAGTTCATAACTCTTTAGTCATTTTCTTAACAATTCATTTGATACCTTCAGATGCAAATTTTTGTAACTTACCTATCTTAGTATCTATATTTTGTTCTCATAATCTTTGTCAATGTGATCAAGCGTCTTCTCATAATAATTTATATTCTTCTACTACCTTAGATGCTTCTGCTATTTGAGATGGTGTTGCCTTTCTTAAAAATCATAACATCTCTATTGTATTTCATAGTACTTGAGTCAATCAAGCTATATGTCATACTCATCATAAGAATAATGATGTTGTCTGATATGCTCAATGATAATATGCTGCTTGCGTTTCTCTGATTAAACTTAATAATAAGCTATCATCTTTCTTAACAAAGAGTACATCATACATATCATTTGATTGTTTGATATTAAATTTAGTTCAATTTGCTTCAGCTCATTCCTTCATATATTTATTAAACTCTCATCTTGGACCAACGAATGCATCATCCATTGTTCATGTCTTTGTAATTATTCATAGTCTTCTTAATTCAAATTCGAAGTCTCAAGTAAATAATCAAATTAGATCTTGAAGAAATCATCAAGAAACATTTATTCAATAGTTTAATTTATATCATCAGCTATCTTTATAATATTGATCCATTTGATTTAATCAATTCATCAATGGTGGTAGAATGTCTTCAGCTATTTTTTTTCAATACTTATTTATTATCTCAGATTCATTTGCTTCAAATTTCTTAACAGAAAATTTTCATAAATCTTCTAAATATCATTCTGCATTAAATACATGCCCTTTATCTGTCTCTGCTGTATGTTTTTTAATTCTTGCTAGTATTTCATCATAAGCTCTTACTTCAGTTCATTTAAGAGATCCTAATGCTTTTATTTCTTTTTTTAATCATTGTTCTATAGTGATCATTAATTCTTTGACTGCCATAGTAGCACTTCAATTTAAATCTCTTGCTGTTAATACCTTTCACATTATTTCTGGTCTCCATGAACTAAGTACTGATTCAAATTTTAATTTAATTCAATCTCTTAATAATGAATCTACACTTGATGCTGATTTAAAATCATCCATTAATTTAATAAAATCTCTTTCTCATATCTTATGAGTAAGATTTAGATTAGAAATATAATCATCTGGAACATAAGATGATTGTAAGTCAGTTCAAAATTCTTCTAGTATTGTAGCATCAGCTATTTCTTTATCACTATTCTTTGTTAATCAGTTTATATATTCATCTAGTTTAACTATCTCTTGCTCTAGATCATTTATCTTATCTGAAGTATTTTGTATATCTGATATAAATCAATCAGCTCAATCAGCTATACTATCTATAGATTCTCTTATCTCTCAGTAATCTGTAACTCAAGCATCTTCTATATCATCTATAGATTCTGTCATATTAGATAATTCTTTATTTTTTAATTTATATTCATCATACATTTCTAATGCATCTGAACTTAATTCTCAAATATCATTTTCTAATTTATTTTTTGTAGATCTTAATTGATCTATCTTTTTATTGATAGGAATATTTTTACTTAAAATAACTATTGGTTCTAGTCATCTATTATATTTATAAATAGAATGTGCTGAACTTAATAATCTTTTCTCATCAGAAAAATTTAATAAATCTAATTTATCTCAATCAGTTAATAAATTAAAAATATTTGAATTTCATTTAGATAAAGAATATAACGCTACTAAATCTCTATAAGATTTTTCTACTGCTAATTCTCATTTAGAATTTATAATATCTTTTCAATCTACTTTAAATTCAGAAATAATTTTATGATGATTTATTCTTCATGTAACTTCGTTTGTATGTTTTAAATATAATTCATCTAGTTGTAATACTATATTTGTTACATCTCTATCTTTTAAATTTAATTTAGCTTGATCTTCTAACTCTATTAATCTTTGAAAATCAGATTGTATAATATCTCTAGTATCTTGAGTTATAAAATTTGTTTTCTTTTCTATAACTGTATCAACTAATTTATTTAATATAATTCATCTTTGAGTTTTTGGATCAAACTCATTTTTCATTTTCTCTAATATAAATTCTGGTTCAGTTGCATTACTTAATTTATTTATTATCTGTGCATATTTATTTCAGAAGTCTGTAAACATTGATCTTCTATATCATAATATACCTGCAAGTATTCATTTCTCTCACATAGGTGAGTTCTTTTTAATAGCTAGTCATCTTACCTTCGCAAGATTTAAACTCTTGTCTCACGCCTTATGTGATGCTCACATAGGTGATAGAATATTATTAAATAAATATTTAATAGTTTCTGGATTTTTTAATCATAATGATTTCATCATATCTTTAATCCATACTTCCTTTGGAAATGGATTACCTGTTTTATCTTTAGCATAGTCCATAATTAATTGAACTATAGATCAAGTTTCAGATCAATATGTATTTGATTTTTTAAATACATCTCAGTATCCAGGATTAAGATTTCATTCTAATCTTTTAATATTATCAAAAATTTCTTGAACTGTTTCATATTTATCTTTCTCAAATATTTTTCATTTCTTTATTATAATCTCTTTTCATTTAACTTTAATCTTTAGTATATTACTAGCGTGTGGATGATCTGTAATTATTGCTTGTTGATATTGTAATAATATATTAGCTCATCTTATAACTGACATTCATGTAGATATACTTAATTTAGCTTCAAGATTCTTAAACCTATTCTCAGATAAACTAAATGTTTTATCTGAACGATCTGCTTTAGTTTGAGTTATTATTGCAATAGTATTATTATAATCTGATTTAACTGTTCAATATAAATCTCAAGCCATATCTAATCACATTGCTGTTCTTGCTATTAACTCAGACTTATCTGATATAATAGGAAACATAACAAAGTGATCACCATCATTATCTCATTGTATCTTCATGTATGTAGTCTCTGGATGAAGTATAACATCATCTGATTTAACTTCCTTACCTAATCATACATCCTCTGCTAAAATAACCTTATACACTCAAAGGTTCTCTTTGTTTGGTATAGGGTTTCTTAATCAAGTAATATATATTTCTTTATTTTCTAACTGATCTTTTAAAAATATTAATTTATTATTTTTTTCTGTTAATATTTTTTCATTTGTAATACCTTCTGATATTTCTTTTTGTAGACTGTCTATGTTTGTTTTTAGATCTCTTACTGCATTCTTATATAAATGAGATTCCTTAGATACTATGATTTCATTTCTCTCTAGTCTAGTTTTTCATTTAGACCATCTAGATATAGTTTTCGTGTTCATCGCTGCCTTAGATCTCTTTGGTAGGTCTATTAATGAATATAGTATTGTATGTGATGCTCACTTCTCAGTACTTCATGATATTAATTCTTTATATCAATCTAAGAAACTTTTAAGTCTAGCATTAATCATTGAATCAGTTGTTCATCAAACATTATGAAGTTTTTGTAAATTATTTAAAAATAAATTCATATCTCAGAATGATGCAAGTTCTTGATCATATCATCCTAATCATCATAATGTTTCTTCGAATAATTTTTCTACCTCTTTAACCATTACTCACTTATATGCTGTCAATACATCATAGTCCATTAAATTCACTATCTGTTCTGATAGTGTTTGATCTTCTTTAATTGTTTGTGCATCAGATGCTGCGTCTTTAAATCATCATGTATTAGTTCATTCTATTTCTCATACAACTTTAAATGTTCTTCAGTTTACTCTAACTGTTTCTACTTTTGATTTACTTAGTCATCATTTTAATTTTAAACTACTTTCACCAATTAATACTACATTGTCTTGAGTTTTATAAGACATTGCATTCTTATCATAGACTTGTATATCAGCTCTATTAAATAATGTCTTAGCTAAAAATCTATTATTATCTTTTGCATATCAAGTATAATGAAATTTCTTAGCTCTATCACTTTCAGTAAACATTCACTTATCTATTAGATCATGCATCTTAGCTAATGCATCAGACATATATGATGTACCATCAAATAAATCTGTAGCATATACTGTATCAACATATGATTCTAATTCTTCTAAAGTTTTTCATTCAAATCTTTCTTTAGTTAATGTAGGATCTAAATTGATTAACATATCTACATATGTATCTGTATCTATAAATAATTCAGTTTGTTTATCTAAATCTCTTTTTGGATTAATCCTATCTAGTTCTTCAGATATATTAGCAAGAATTGTTCTTCAAGTTACAAGATTATTCTTTGTTCATGTAGTATGTATCTCTTCTCATAGTACTAATGTTTTAGTATCTATCTCTACATCTCAAAATTCTTTCTTAGTAGATGCTAATGCTGATTCTCTTTTAACTATATCTGATATAGATACAAATCATTCTTCAGTTTTAAATCATCATGATTCAATATATTTTTCTGTAAATTCTACTTCAGCTTCTTTAAATGTTTTACCTTCAGCTTTATATACTTGTAGAGAAGTTTCCTTGTCACCGTAAGTTCACATTATATATTCTCATTCTTGTAATCATAATTGTTCTCTAATACTATCTTTGTTTTTAGATTCAATTAATCAATTAGCTATATCTGTTACTACTTTTAATGTTTCTATTCAAGTATTATAATCGTCTCTAGACTTCTTTGATTTTAATAATTTAGTTTTTAATATATTATTAATTGTAATATTTTCTCATACACTTAAATATTTTAGATCATCTACTTTATTAATAGATATAGATCTAAATCATTCTAATCAATTTTCTTTTAATTCTGTTTCAAATAAACTATTCTGTTTTATTTGTCATTCCTTTCTAGTAAGTTTGTATATTGGATATCAATTTTTATATCTAACTAATTCTCTAGCTATTGTTATTCAATCAGTACTAGCATTATGTAGAGTTTTAAATTTAACATATAAATCAGAATACATTTTATCATTAGCAAGTAGCTGTCTACTCTCTGCTACTGATTTAACTTTACCTGTAGCTCAATCAACTAATTCATATCTTAATCATAATACTCATGATTTAGTTTCAACTCATTTTATATATTCATCTAAGAATGATTTGAATGCTCTGAAATTTTTTCAAGCTTCAATTGATATATTTGATTTAACTCCTGGTGTTAAATTCTTTCATTTAATATCTATATCAAATTTAAATGAATCTATCTTAGCCTTAAAATCATTACTAGAAAAATATAATTCTTGTAATGTTTTTGGATCAGTTCATTCCTTTACTGTAAAATCTTTTTTTATTGCTGCGAATAATTGTTCTCAAACTACTTCTTCGCTATTACCAGCTCAAGAGAATGCTGTATTGAATGCTTTAAAGATAGGGTTTTCTTTTTTAGATATATCCAGATCTCTTTTATTATCTACTAGATGTCTAATATTTTTTAATAATTGTTCTTTAGATATAAATCTAATAGCGTCTTTAGAAAATATTCATACCTTTGCTACTATTGGTTCTGGTATTCATGCATTATATTTAACTTCTATTTTTGTTTTACCTGCTACCTTACTTAATAGATCTTCTATTGCTCAATCAACTGTAGATAAATATTCTATAGATTCTTCTTTAGCTATAGCTCTATATAATTCCTCTAATGTTAAATTCTGTTTATTATAAACTATCTTTAATGCTGTTGGCATTTTATGTGCATTCTTTATTACATTCACTTCTTGTTGTAATAATGAATCAGCTTTACTTAATTCTGTTTGTAATTTTTTTATTTCTGATTTATTTTTCTGTATATTCTTTTTTAATTTGTCCATAGTTTCTATAGTCAAATCAACTCATACTTTTTCTACATCAGATAAAGGATCTTGTGTTACTTGCGTTTTCCCAGACTTTAAAGATATTTCCATAGTTTCTATCTCTTTAGTTCTTTTGCTTATCGCATTAACTAATTTCTCTGTATCTTTAAGCGTTCTTATTCCAGTCTTCTTTGATTGAGGTAAACTATTTATAATTCAATCAAATTTAATTAATTTAGCTTTGTATAAAGAATCGTATGTTCTTTTAAATATAAGCTTAGAATAATTTTCTATAAATTCTTTTTTCGAATAATTAAAAGTTTCATTAGCTATTTTTAATTTTCTTTCTAAATAATCTTTTTGATTTTTATTAAAATTTATTTCTTCAGCTAAGAATAATTTAGAATCTAATTCTTGTAATTGATTTTCAATTCTAGTAATAGCTTCAGTTCTTTGTTTTATTATTTCTTCATATTTAAGTTCTGCTTCTTTTTTATAATGATTTAAATCAAACTGATTAATCATTTCTTCTGATCATCTAGTAATAGTTTTTTCTCATGATAAAGAATCTATAAGAGTATTAAAATTGTCTATAGTCTTTATTATTTTATTTGAATCTATATCTTTAGCATTATTTAATCTATTTAAATCTAAATCTACTTTTTTAAATAATTCAAAATTCTTTACAACTCTCGTTGCAAATACTTCAAATATATATTTAGCTAATGGATCTTGATCAGCTTCCTTAGTAAACTTAGTCATGATAAATTTCTCTATGTCTAATCATTTTTTATTTATCTCATCTCATTCAATTATTTTATTTTCTTTTAATAATTGTTTTATAAAAAGTTTCTTAGCATCATATGTGATTGTTTCAAACTTTCAAATATTATTAAGTGGTCTAGCTAGATCTATTCAGTCCTGGATAGTTACTTGTGAAAATATATCTTTTATTATTTTAGAACTCTTTGCATGATATTCTTTGAATGTACCAGATACATCAAATCATAAATCAGTCATTTCCTTTCAAACTCAAATATAGAATAAATTCTTTACTTCTCATTTATTTGGTCATTTAGTGACTAACATTTCACCATATGTTATTACTATCTTTGCTTGAGTATTTGCCATATCATCAGCATATTGTTGTCTACCAAATCTTTTTCATTTAACTAATTTATTATCTTTACTTGTTCAAGCATCTACATATCAAATGTCTTTTCCGAAAATTCATTCATGATATATTTTTTTACCTTCTGGAGTTGTCTCTGTATAATTTCATAATATCTTCTTAAGTTTATCTATTTCTTCATAAGTATATTGATTACTACCAGATGAATATGGATGTGTTTCGCTACCTTCATTTAAACCTTTATTAAATAGTTTTAATAATTCTGGACTCTCACTACTTAATTTATTAAATAGATTTCATTTCTTTGCTGATACACTATATGTTCAAGCCTTATCTAATCATAAAGTTACTTTATTTTTATCTGTTACTTCTAATATTCAAGTATCATTTAATTTTTGTAAATCAACTCATCATTCAAATTCTAATAATTTATTTAAATTATCTACTGGTATTTGAATAACTTCATTTGTTATTGGATTCATTAATGTTAATACTGCAGAAATTTTATCAGCTAAGTTTGCTGTAGAATTTCTTAAAGTATATAGATCTGAAAATAATTTTATCATATCTAATTGTACTCAATCTAAATCTCATGATGCTTTTTTTGCTTTTATAACATTAATAGCTCATGTAAATTTAGCTACCTCTGCAGCTTTAGTAGTAGGATTTAATTTAATTATAGCTTCTTGAAATGTTTTATTTCATTGTACTGCTGATATAATATCAGACATTTGTTTATCTAGAATTGCATTTCAAATTTTAGCATCAGTTAGATCTTCTGACTTAGATAATTTAATTCATCTATCTACCTCATTTTCAAATCAAGATTTTAATGTAGTTAAATTATCTACCTTTAATATACCACCTCATGTAGTAATCATTTTATTTGCTTTATTTAAATCTCATGATTTAAGTTTCTCATATGCATCACTAAAATTCTTATATAATTTTTCTAATGCTGCTTTATCTTTTGCTTTTGATACATCAAATAATTCACTTAATCTTTGATCAGTAATACTATATACAAAGTCTCTTTGAGTAGCCATTAATTTATATGCTTCTGATTGTGTAAGTTTAGGATTTTGTTCCATATAAAACTTAACTGCATCTTTAGCTGAGACTTCTCATAACATATATGATAAAGAGTTTTGTACTAGTGAGTTTCAACTTATAGCTGAATCTATAGCTGAAGTTCATATAGATGGTGTAGATGATCATAATGTCTTATATGCGAATGGTTCTATAAACATATCAGAGAAAAAATCAGTCATAGCGTTTGCATCTGTGTCTGTTATTCTCATCTGTTTATTTATATTTGGATTAATTGTTCATCATTCTAATCAACCTCTTAATCAATATAATCAAACTCTAGATGTAGTTAATCATGTATCTACTGAATAATTAAATAATTTATTTATTGAATTTAAGTTTTGTCAAGATCTTGCTTTCCTTAAATTAGTAGATATGTTTTTTAATGTTGTTGTTACTCATCATATTGCCTTTGCTGGAACATTAATCTTGTTTCATACATTAGCTATATTTAATACTTCAGTTATATCATCAGTATTATAAACTATATGTTTAAATAGTTTTATAGGTAATGCATCTGCTGCTGTAGTTAATTCATATTCATCATAGAATATTTTATCTGTATCATTTTGTTTTATAGTTGCACTAGCTATTGCAGATACTGCAGAACCGAAAGGTAAATCTAATGATTGCATTCATAATTGTAATACATTTCATATTGCTAATATTGTTCATACAGCTCATCATTGATCTGCTCTTCTTTTTAATTCTTCAGTATTATAGTACATAGCCATGACCGTATCTGTACCATCTCTTATTACTAATGCCTTTCTATTTTCTTCAGATAGATCTGATATAGCATCACGATATGCCTGGCTTATTATTTTATCTTTAGTGTAATCTAACTTATTATCTATTGTACTTATATCATCTAATTTAGTTATTTCAGTTTCGTATTTTTTTAATACATCTCTAAATAATGTTTCTCTTGCTTCCATCTGTGGTAATAACATACCTTTTATCTTTGCTCTTTTTTCTGGATCTTTTACTGCTGCTAAATTCTCATAGTAGTTTGTTTGATCTCTAGTTATCTTTTCTTTTATAGTTGATATCATATCACTAAAAACACTATCAGAAGCTAGCTTAGAGTTCCATTGTACTCATTGCATTATCTCTTCCATCTTAGTGTCTACTATTTCTGTTCATATATATTGCTGAGTTCTTACTGCAGCATTATCTGATATATTATAATTGAATGTATCTAGAGGACTTTTTCATTCTCTTGGTTGTACATATTCATCAGCTATTATTTTCTTTTGAACATTTCTATATTCTACTATAGATTTATTTAATGATTCAATGTCTTCATTATAATCTTCATCAAGCTTTGCTTGCTCGTCTTGCAATAATTCTTGCTTCCTATTATAAATATAATTCTGATCATTTAATAATTTTTTATCTTTGATTTCTTGTTTTACAATTTTATCTAGTCTACTATTTAATTCTAGATTATATTTATCACTAAATACATTTACTTGTTTTTGTATATGATCTGGTAAAGGTGCTTTATCTATTTCATTAAACTTCATTTGTACTTCTGACCTATCTCATTTTTTAAATTCAATATCATCAGTATCAAATAATCAAAATGGTTTAAATCATAATATATCTAATTCATCTAATCATGTAGATGCTATAAAGTTTGCCTTACCTAGATTGTCTTGAAATCATTTAATAACATTACTATGTTTATTCTCATCATTATCTAATGTAGCTCATACCTTTGGATCAAAGAAATCTCATATAGCTCAGAAATATCATCATGTATTCTCATTAGCTCTTGTAGCTACTTCTTTTTTATCGTCATCATTTCATGTGAATAATGTTCATATATCTTTTGCTGTATCTACTACAGCACTAAATGGTGATATTTCATAATTCTTCTTTAATGATTGTCAAAATGATTTGACTTGTCATATAAAAAATCAATCTTTTTCTTTTGGTATTTCTTTTACATTAGTATTTCATACTAGATTTTCTGTTCCATTAGGAATAGTAGGTTTAGTTCATGGAACTAACTTTGTTGTGTCTTCTATTGACATAGTAGGTTATGTTAAAAATTATTTAAATCTTTGGTGCGTGTGAGTTAAAAGCTCTTTCATACTTTCTATAATAGTATAATTGATGCATTCTATTTCCAGGTACTCAATGATTTTTGGATCAGCTTCATATATAAGAACTTCTATTTTTTCTTCGAATAAATACTTCTTAGTTTTTTCTAAAAGTTTTGTATGTAGCTTCTTATAGTATAAAGAATCCCCTTCAGTTTTCAACTTTAGTAAAAACGAAAAAATAGTATTGATAAATAGTCAATTACCATAATACAATTGTTGTACTAAGGTTTGATATTTATCTAATACTATTATTCAATGTTCAAACATGTTATCTATGTTAATCCTATATAGGTCTATAAAATCATTATCTAATCTGAATTGATAATCTATTTCGATTCTTGTTTCTATAAGTATTTTCATATTTAATTGTTTATATATTATTTCATTCTTTCTCTAATAACTCTGTTAAGTATATAAATGCTTTATTTAATACTGGATATATTTTATAATCCTGTCTAAATAATGCTGCTGTTAGTAAATATATGTATATAAATCTTCTTTTATTTCATTGTATTTTTCAAATATTATTATAAATCATTAAGCATCATTCTGTTAATGCATCTTTTTCTAATTGATTATCTATAATATTTTTAATATCATTATCTTTAATAGTCATTGCATCAGCTCTTGATGCTATTGATATATCAGTTTTATCTAATCATGTGAATAAAAAGCTCATACTCTTCCAGTCTATATCTGATAATCATGTTAGATCATTATTCTTTTTCTTTTCTGTAATCACTTCTTTCTCATCGGCTGTTAATGCCTGGTCAAAGAAATCATCATATTCTCTTATCTCTCATTCTTTTACTGGTCCTTCTATTATATCTTTTAATATTTGATAGTTTGCTTTATCTGGTACATCCATATTCAAATCGTTTATTAGATTCTCTAGGATCTGTACAAATATTCATACAACTATATGTTTCTTTCAATAAAATGATATTGCCGTAGCAAAAGCTTGATTAAATTTTCTTTCATTAAATGGAATCTTTTTAGTCATATTAGAATATGATCCTTGATAATCCATACCATTAATAAATTTCATTAGTCTAATAACAACCTCTATTTTAGAATCTCTATCTGAGATATCCATTCTTTGTATATTATATATAGATGGTAAGTTCCTATATTGTTCTATATCCTTAACTATTAATCTTAGTTTTGCATGTAACATATATGTATTTTATTAAATAATAATACATCTAATATATATCAAAAATAATATAATGCAACTTAAATTTGCTTTATTAGACTTCTTATGTAGTATTTATGCACTTCTAATATAATTATTTTATAATATAACATAAGTTACAAATAACATGAAAAATAAAGAATTGATAAAGTCAATTGCACATGATACATCTTTTTCTGAATCTACTATTAATATAGTAATAAGAAGCTTAACTTCTAATATAACTAAGACTATAGCTTGATGAGATAAGGTTAGGTTAATTGATTTTTGAACATTTGATAGTGTACGTATTAAGTCAAGAAATTGAGTTAATCCATCTACTTGAGAAAAGATCGTAATACCAGAATTGAACAGAGTTAAGTTTAAACCATCTACTATTATTAAAAAATTATTAAATAAATAATATGGCAATAAAAAATGTAAGAACTGTAGCATATAAAACTCTTTCTGATAGATTAGCAAAACAACATTGATTAACTAAAGCATTAGCTAGAACATTACTTGATTCATTTTTTCATGAAGTTGAATATGAATTACTGCAATGAAAAAATGTTGCTATTAAAAATATGTTTTCTTTGAAAACAAGAAAGATTAAATGAAAGGTTATGTTTAATACTAAGTTTAAAAAACATTTACCTATAGATGCTCATCGCTGATTTAGGTGTGTATTCTCTCCCAGTATAATGGAAAGAATGAAAGTATATGATAGACAAAAAAAAGACTAGATTAATTTCTAGTCTTTTTTATATTTTTAATAATCTTTCTAAAACATCATCTGATGTATGTCAATCCCATTCTATAGTAGCTTGTGTTTCTGTTTTAGCAAACCAACATTTATCCCAATATTCTTTATCTAAATGATAACTAATTTGCTCTCATGTATCTTCATTAATCATCATAAGTAAAAACATCTTCCAGTCTTTCCAAACATTTAATCAATCTTGATGGACTCTACTTCTGATTATAGTATATCAATCAAATCAATATTCTTCTCTATCTCATTCTTGAGACATTCTACATAAAGCCACAAATAAATGCGACCTATGTTTATATAATTCTCAGAACGTATGATATCAATCTGAGATATCATTCATTTCTATTCTTCACTTTTTAGCATTTTCTAATAAATCTTTATTTAATTGTTCTGTTATTGAATCACTTTGTTTTTCTTCTAATTGTTTTTCTGGCTTTATCTTCATTGCATTATCAAAACAATTTTGACATAATTGTCAATCATAAACTTCAATAACTGTTTCTTTTGATTTACACCATACGCATTTATCTTTCATATTATATATTATTAATATTAAAATCTTCTCTTCTATAAGTATTAAGTCATATATCTCATTTATCATTTCTAGATATTATTTGTACATAATCATATTTTCAATTAGAAAATATTTTACTATTACCTGGTTTCTTAAATGATAAATCAAAATTAAATAATAATGGTAATACTGTTTTATTAATATCATCAGTCATAAAGACAGGCATTCATAATAATGTTGTTTTTCATTTATATGCTCCTTCTTTATTTATTTCTGATGTTACTGAATTAACTCAAATTTTTTCTTTAAACTCTTCAAAACAATTTGAATGAATAACTACTGCTCAAGAAGTAGCATATTTTTCTTGTATATCTTTAACCTTATCAAAAAACTCTTGTGTATATTTATCCATATTATATTTTTAATAATTAATTCTGTGTACTATTCTTTATGATCTCTCATAACTCTATACTTAATTCATCAAAAAAATTTTTATTTTTTCCGATATATTCATAAAGCTCCTCTTTATTCTTAGCAACTTGCTCTCATTTAATTTGATATCTACCTGTGATCATTCAATACTTAATACCATATTTAATGAAATCCTCAACCTTATCTATACCTACTCAATACATTATATTAAACTCAGCCCTCTTAAATGGTGCTGAAACTTTATTCTTTATAACATGGATGTTCGTAGGTGTACCAATATTCTCTGTCTTTGTATCTCATTTTAATTGCCCCTTCTCTGTACTAGTTCTACCAACTCTAATTCTCTGACTCGCAGCAAATTTAGTTCATAATCATCCAGTCGTAACTTCATTACTCCCAAACATCGCTACAGTCTGCCTAATCTGATTTATCAAGATCAATGTACAATTATTCTTATTCAAGACTCATGTCCACATCCTTAACGCCTGATTCATCAGCTTCGCTTGAGTCATCACACTAGGATCGCCACTAGAGCCTTCTAACTCTTTTTTAGGTATCATCATAGCCACGCTGTCTAAAACAATCAATCTGACGCATCATGATTCTGCTAACATCTTAACAATGTCTACTGCCTGCTCTCAATACTCTGGTTGCTGGAATACTAACTTCTCTAAATCTATACCTATATCCTCAGCATATCCAGGATCAAATGCATGCTCCATATCTACAAATGCTGCTACATCTCATTTCTTCTGGACCTCATGTATCGCATGCAACGCTATAGTAGTTTTACCAGAACTCTCCATACCAAATAACTCCACTATCCTTCCATCTGCATATCATCCCCCCAATGCTTCATCTATCGCAAAACATCACGAACTCGTAACAGGTATATCCCTCTTACTAGCATCTAAATAATTCGTAGTACCTGCACCAAACTTTGTATTAATCGCTGCTATCGCTGCTTCCAATGTCTTGCTCATATAATAATAATTATTAATAAATATACTCTAACGACTCTAATACTACGTTTAATTAAATTAAAGTCAAAAGTTTATTTATTTTTACAGCATCTATAAATTCATATTTCTGCCCTAGAGAGTACCCCTTTGTATCAGCATCAACAAGCCAAAAAATTTTTTTCTGATATAAAAATCAAGACAATATCTAGATGATCTGGTTCAATTATATTTGTGCTTTATGCTTATTGTAACTACTTATTGCCTATAACAAGCCATAACCTTATTTCCACCATATCAGTAATCCAATTTTAAAGCCCCCATGAGTACCGTTCTTTTCAGCATCAATAAGCCATTTATTTTTTTTATGTCTATACTTTACCTGGTGATTAGTAGATAAAATGGAAAGGGGTACTCCTATACTATACTACTACTTGGGACATATATACCCCCCCTTCGACAGCAGCAGCATCAGCTTTTTATTTGTTTGTTTTTTAGTTTTGTTTTTATTTTGTTTTTTTATTTTATTTTTTTAATGTGTTGTGTGTATTTGTTTGTTTGTATTAGGCGAGGGTTGGCTTTGGGATAGGGTTTGTTGTTGTGTTGTTGTGTGTGTGTTGTTGTTGTTTGTTGTTGTTGTTGATTGTTTGTTGTATGTATGTATAGTAGTGTTTGTGGTTGTGGTTTTGTGGTTGTTGTTTTGTGGTTGTGGTATTGTAGTGTTGGCTTGGTAGTGGGAAGGAGAGGTTATAGTTGAGGAGTAGTTTTATATGTTATGGTGTTTTTGTTTGTGTGGTTTTTTGTTTTTTGTTTTTTGTTTTTTTTGTTTTTTTATTTATTAGTATTATATGTATATATAGTTATTATATATATATATTATAATATTTTTATATATTCTAATATATATAGTATAATTATATATAATAGTAATTAGGGCGAAAATAAAGAGCTATTTTCTGAGTGGGAGATTAATAACAAAGGATTGTTATTATGGTATCTCTCATCAGATGACTAGCTCTTTATTGTTCTTGTTTTTTGATGGTTTTAGTTTTGATTAAATCTATACTTATAGTATATGGATTTAATAGGAGAAAGCAAACTTTAGTTTGACTTTCTTTTGCGACTCGATTCTGGTTAAGCATAGAACTTATTCTAGTTCATTAGTTTTAGTATTGCAATTAGTAGGATTTTTGTCGGATAGATTTCTGGGAGGTTATTACTGGAGCATAGCTCTTACCTTAATTAATGTGTTTCTTTTTCTGGACTCTTCTAGTTATGTTTCGTAGGTGCTACATTCAGTAGAGGATGGCGTTGTATGACACTAGGTCTCGTGTGGTTAGCTTTAGCTTTATTAGGCTTAGGGCTGGCTTTGGGATCTTGTAGAATAATCTACAAGTAATTAATAGCTATTTGTGTATAAGCTATAATTGATATGAATCACCATAGTAATAGTGATGCTATATTGTTTATTCTAAATAGTTTCATAATGTAATTTTAATAATAAATATAATTGAACATATATATAATGTACAACTCGCTGAGCTGTATCTGATATATACATATGTTCAAAGAAATATTTTATATAATGTATCTTAGTACACTTATTTATTTTCTTGAGCTTCTTTATATTTCTCTCAAGTATATATTCCTGTATCAGATAATTCTTCATCTGATAATGTATCTATATCCCACGTATCTGTGGGATTAAGTAATTCTCATTTAGCCATTCTGGCTGCTTTCTCTTTAGAGATAAATGGTTCTTCTCAAATAACTTTTATATCAAAGAATTGTTTTACGTAATCATACTTACTCTTAATATATAATAAGTGTGATACTGATTCTCTATTCATATGATTGTCTATATCTATTCATCTATGTGAATATTCTATAATCTCATATGGTATTCTTATTGGTAGTTTAGACATAATAATTTAATTAATAATAAAATAGTTCAGAAGAATATTTTATATTGTGCATTTAAATGCGTTATAAGAGATTTAAATAGTAATGACTAATGTCTTATCCTATTATTATCTTCCGATTAAAATAGAGTTAGCTATCTATGATAGATAACGAATTAGGCGAGGGCTGGCTTTGGGATATTGTAATCTAATCAAATTAATTTAATTAGTTTTGAAATAGGATATACAATATAGTGACCTTGTTGTAACTACATTAAGTAATTACATTTCAACTTGTAGTTGGTAACGGGCAGTCACGATTGTATATACTATGATAAACTAATTAAATTAATTTGATTAGATTACTTGTTTGTACAGGCAGACTAGTACACCTAACAGGATATCAAGTATCAGTTAGATGCAGTAAGTAAAAAAAAAGAGTAAGACATTATAGTCTTACACTTTTTTTATTCTATTACTCAACTGTTTGTTTTGATAGCTTTAGCTATCTTGCTTTGTGATATACTTCTGTACTCACTTCAAGCTGAAGCATCATATGCTTTAGTAACTCTTTTTAATTTATGCATTGTAATCTTATTACTAATATAAAATAATAAAAGCTTAGAATTTAATCTAAGCTTTTATATTATATAGAGTCTATGTCTTCTTTAGATGACACTCTTCTATCTGCTAACAGCTCTTTAAATCTATTTGATTTTACATAATCAGTTTCATAGATTTTCTTATTAGTAACTTCATCAACTTCATCAGTTGGTGTAGATACTCTACAAGATAACTCGTTAGTCTCTGGGAAGATAGCTAATTTAAGTGAACTATCATCTAGAACATAACCTCTTATATTAATATAAGTAGTTGCTGGTTGAGTTTTAACTTCACCTTCAGCATCAGTAATTTCTTTAGAAGCATTTCTTGAAATGTCTTCTAAGAATATATCTTGTTCAGTTAAACCGAACTTAGATAATACTTTAGTTTCTAAAGTATTCAATTTAATAGTACTCATAATCATATAGATTAAGAAATAAAAATAAGGAAGGATATTACTCTTCCATAAGAATATTTTATATTATGTATTTCAAGTACACAATTAATTTCAAGTACACAAGTCTCTGGATATTATTTATTATACCTCTTATAGATCTTTGTAGACTGTATTATCTTTTATATGGTTTCTTAATTACATGATCATGATACTCATATCATCTATGTATTTCTAATATATGTTTAACATCTCTTACAAAGTCTCATTGTAATGCTGGTAAGTCTTCTTCTAATATATGAAGAAGCTTATCAACAGTAGACTTAGTTTTAAATACAGTATGCTTTGCTCTGTGATAAGTAATAAGAATCCTTTGTATATTATCTGGATGATTAGTTCATCAGATATCTTTTGCTACTATATGATCATTGTTATATTTATTATTATAATCTGATGTCCTATTTCTTCTCTTCATATTATTTTAATAATTCATTAAAATAATAATCGAACTCTGCATCTGTTTCTCATTCATCTTCTAATAAGAATATTAATTCTTCGAAGTTTATTTCTCATGCTATGAAGAAATCAAATAGATCTTCATCTGTTAATATCGTTGCATTTGTTCATGCATATGATAATAGAAATATTGTTATTGCTATTATTATTTTACTTATTTGTTTCATTTTATTTATTAGTTATTTGTTTAGTAAATATTAATCCGTAGAATTATAATTTAATGTAATAAAACTTTCTTTACTATTTGTTTGTATTCATTCAATATTAGATATTTGGTTATCACTTTCATCTCTAATATTAATATCTTTATCCCAATCATATTTAGATAGTTGTTCTATCAATTCTTTTACTAACATATTTATTTAATTAATTTTAAAATATTATCAATGAATTGTTCTCTTTCACTTCCTATCTCGCAAGCCATATAGTCATCATATTCTTGCATAGTTAAATTCACACTCACGAACTTTCTTATCTCTGCTATCTTTAAATGAACTGGATGTTCAGCTTCATTAAATTCTTGTGTATCATGATTCACATCTATGATCATTTGTACTGCTGTTTGTTTTGGCATAGTATTATAATTAGATAATATAATCTTAAGTAGATGTTACAGTTGCTGATAATTGTTTACAATCATCTGATAATTTTTCATATATCATTTGTGTTATATCTCAATTTTATTTTATTTCTTTGCTTTATTCAAGTCAGAATAATCAGCAACTAAAACATCTCCATAAGGAAATGTTAATGGCTTAGCCAGTCCAATAAACTAAGCCATTGTTGTTTTAATTTTTATTAAAGAATTGTTCTACATCAAATGAATTGTTACTGTCCTCTATTTCTCATAGTTCGTTTACAGTATTTTCTGTATATGAATTAAGAAATTCTTTTACTTCTTTAAATTGTGATATACATTCTTTAATATCTTTTGAATCTTTATATTCAAATGCTCTATTAATTCTAGTATATAATCAATTTAGTTTAGATCTTTTATCATCTGTATCACTAGATGCTTTTTCTAATATATCTAAAAGTTCTTTCATTTCTGAATTTACTTTAGTTAATTCTTTTGTATTCTTTGCATTAGCAAAGTATTCTTCATTAGCTATATTGTCAGCTGCATTTTCTATATTTGACATAGTGTTATTTGTATTAGGTTTTAAAAATATTTCTTTTCCATTTGGTAGATCATCCATTATATAATATGTATAATCTATCATTCATGTATCGTTAATATATATTGATGTACTGTCTGGTAATTCTATATCCCAGTCTTCCCATGCTTGAAATAATTTATATCATTTATCTTTAAAGTATTCGATAGCTTGTTTGTATTCTTCAATATGAGATACATCTATATATTCATTACATCATTTAGATCATAATGCATAATCTGATATTCATCCAAGTGATGATCATCATGATATATTATCTATTAGCTTTAATGATTCTGCTTGTACTCATGATCATATTCATTTGTGTCTTCTATACCATGTAGGAAAGCTACCACATTTATATACTTCTTGTATGATAAATTTATTTCATATATCTAATCAAGATTTATTATTTTCATTAGATACTATTTCTACTGTGTCACCAACTTTAAATTCTTTTGTTGGTTCTGGTATTCATTTTACATCTACTCTTTTTATTACTTGTAGTTGATATTTATATCTCCATAGTATACAATCTATATCTATTCTATAACTATCGTCTGATTTATTATGTACTAATATTTCTCATTCCATATTACTATATGGTGAATCATCTATTATTCTTACTATATCTCATACTCTTAATTGTGTATTAACTTTATTTCCTTCTGGCAATAATATATTACTTACATCTATAATTGTTTCATAAGATTTAAATGAGTCTCTATATAATCTTTCATCTTCAGCAAAATGTATTGTAACATTTTTATTTTTTTTATAAAAGTTTTCATATGTAGGTGAACCTCACATAAATTTATATGATGTCTGTTCTTCTATCCATTGCATTATATTATCATAATGTTCTTGTGATTGAAATCATTTATAACATATTCAAGGATGAGTAGGTAAGATAGGTTCTTCTATATCTTCTACTAATCATTCTATCATCCATTCAGATAATAGATATACTTCTCATATTCTATAATTTCAATTTGAATGTTGTCATAATATCTTATATGTGTTATCTGCTAACATTTCATTTCTACTATCGTTTGATGAAGGTCATGCAGTTAATTGTAATAATCATTTAACTTTAACTTTATCTCATATTTTATATTTCATTTTAAATTATTATTCAGATAAAATTCTTTCGATATCTTCAGAAGTTAATTCAAATATATCTGATGATTCAACTTTACCTTGCCAACTAAATAGTACTGTATCATCTGGTTGAGCTTCTTGTAATAGCTCTAACTTTTCTCATGGCTGTGTAGCGAATCACATCTTACCTTCATTCAATAACATTAATGTATTGAAATCTTTTAATATTATTTCTCTCTTAACATGTTTTCCATTTCTAAAATTTTTCATATTGTATTATTAATAATAAGTATTAGAGCTATTATAATAACTCTAATACAAAATGCAAACTTAGTATATTAGATTAAATCTAATACTTCTTGTGTTACTTTATATACTGGATAATTTACAAATCATGATTGAGTATCTCTTACATGATCTGTTATAAATCCTTGTGCTTTTAATTGTGTAATCACTTCTCATATATAACTCATATTGTTTATATCTATTACTACCTCATCACTAGCTATCCTTTCATCATATAGATTAACTGTGATAGTAGCTATAGGTTCTCCACTCTTTGTGTTCCAACTGAATGCAGTTCTTCAATTATTATATTGAAGCATTGTTACTGGTCCTTCATATGATCATAGTTTAAAATTCATAATCTTATTCTTATTATATATTATATTTTTCTAGATTTAATTTCCTCACATATTCATTCATAGTCTAGTATATCTAAGACTTGCTGTCAATATACTATATCTACATCATATGTATCTGGATCATTTAATACTCAATAAGCTTGTTGGATTCATTCTTTAGCTCTTCTCTCTATATATTTCTTTATGTTTAATATATGAGAGTCAGTTAATTCTTTATATGGTATTCGTGTTCCATCTATTGTTACCCATATATCTTGCATAGTATTATATATTATAGAAATATAATTCTGTTTCTCTTCTTGATTTTAATCAAGGATACTCAGCGTTCCATCACCATACACTCATGATATATGTTATATCTTTATGAGAACATCTCTTTATGTATGATCTTAAATTCATCTGATATCATCATGTATTATACATATATGAAACGAGAGCTATCTTTTGGTTATCATTGTAACAAGAGTTATCTACAACTTCATAGAGAGGATTTAAATGAGAAGCAAATTGTTTATCTGCTTCTTCTTTATTTATCTTATCTCATATTGTTTTACATGCTGTTCAATGTCACCAACTGTTTTGCTTGTTATCAAACTTACATGTATCTGTATATCATTCTCATGTGAATGATCCATATCAATTCTGAATAAAATCTATTGATCTTTCTTTCCAGTCACCAATTGATAATGGCTCTTCTAATAATAGAGGTGAGTCTTTAACCTCTATTATTTTTTTGTTCTGAACTGTTCAAGGTTTTCTTTATCTAAACAATATTCTATATTGTATTCTAATCAATTAACCTTTCTATCCATTTGAGATCCATAACATTCTCTGCTTAATATCTCATGTTCATATCTTACTTCCTCTTCTTTGATTAATTGTTTCCAATCATCTATATTATCTAGATATCATTCAGCATAATAATTAGCTTCACTATATAAAAACTCTAACATTTCTATATCAGATTTTTCTAGTACTTTCTCTTCTAAACTATTAATAGTTTCTTGAGACTCTTGTTCTACTAAAGCTACCTTAGCTTTATATGTTCTGTTCATACTTCAAATAACAATTGTTAGTACTAATATAATTACTACTAATAATGCCATTGATATGTATCTAATCTTTATTGTATTCATATGTATTATATAAATTAATAAATAAAATAATGTAGATAAAAATAAAAAAAACCTACATAAAAATATTTTATGTAGATTTATTTAGACAGAATAAATTTAAGTACAAGATATTAATAATCATTTATATTATATAATGTACATATTGTATCGTAGTACTCAGTACACTCTTCTTTAAATGTATGTCATCACCATGATCATTGCCATTCTATAGACTCATATTTAGTTTCTATATGTAGATCTATATGTGGTCATCATCATGCTAGATTTAAATCTATAATCTTCTGGTCCTTATATTCTGTATGCACATACTCATCTCTTCAATAGTCTGTGAAGTACTCGTATATAATATCTTGTAGACTGTCTGAATTTTCTTCAGCATATATTTCATTTGTCCATTCTCATTTGTCATACATATCTTCTGGATCATCATCATATGATTCTACATAATCTTTATATTGTTTATATTGTTTATCTATTTCTTCTTCAGTATCTGTAGAACAATACTTAATTATAAAATCTACTCTAGTTAATTTCTCGTAGTCTGATAACTCTTCTATAAAGTTATCATACATTCTCTCTAATTCTTTTACTGTATTATCCATTACTTTATTTCTTACGAACTAAATTATAATCTTTTTGTATTCAATTTATATCTTGACTAAATCATAACATCTTATCTGCTAATATTAATATTACCCATGAAAGAAATGATTCAGTATTTTTAAATGTATCTGTTGCTGATGCACATAATAGTTTCCATTTGTATCAATCTTCAGATGGAGCATATGAATTACGATCATTGTATTCTATTGTAATCCGATCTGATATTCATTCTTTTCCTTTCTCTATATTGTATCTAATAAGTCACTGCTTTAATGTTAATCAAAAATATTTTTCTAATATGTTTGTTAATTCTTTATTCATAATAATTTATTTACTAATATAAAATTCCTTCTATTATAAATCAAAATGTTTCTTTCTTGATTGTACTTCCATTATTAGAAGTTTTAATCTTGCTTCTATTTTCAATAGATCATTCTTCTCTACATGATTACCATGTAATAGTTGATCAAATATTTCTAAGTCTGTCATTGTTATTTTTATTAATAATTAATTTTCTATTTCTCATAAACATTTTTCACAAATGTAATCTGGTTCATCTCAGATTTTCTTTATGATCTTATCATATAGATCATCTTCTGCATCCTCACATACTTGATGATAATGTCAGTCATGTTCTTTCTCTTCATTATAACAATTGCTACACATTCAGATTCAGCATACTTCACATTTAAAATGTTGTGATACATATTTTCTTCATTCACAATATGGACAATCTCATTCTGTATCTATAACAATTTCTATGTCACAATTCGATTGCATTGTATAATATGGGATTCAATCTAATATACATTGTATCTCATCTTTATCTAATTCTATTCTTATATCTCTACTCATAGTTTTAATTAGTTAGTAAGTTCTATATCTATTGTATCATAATCTATTACTTCTAGTTCTTCAGAACTTCAGTCTAATGTTACTCATGTCTCTTCATCCCATAGTGCTATCACTAATAGTTTCTTTAGTTCCTTTTCTGATAGTGTACTATCAGCTGTAACTCTTATGTCTATTATATATTTACTCATAATATTTATTTAATATAAAATATTTTCTAACTCTTCTTTCTTATCCTTGTAGACTGGATGCTTTTCTAAGAAATCTTCTACTCATAAATCTATTCTAGTATCTAGATAATTATAATAAATCCTTTCTATTATTAAATCAAATGCATCTCATTCTATTCATAGATTATTTAATGCTTGTATTATCATATCTTCATAGATATCATTAAATGAATCTATTCATTCTCATGGATAGTTTACATCTAATTCATCTACAGTATCTTTTAAGAACTGCCAATCTAATTCTTTAATCATAATTCTTTGTTAAGATTTAAAGTTTGATTAACTATTCAGTTAATCATATCTAGTTCTTCATCAGAATATTTATACATATCTGATACATATATTCAATCTCAATCTATTTCTAATTCTATGTTCATAAAATCTCTAAATGTTTTTAGATAAAACTTCTTTGTTAGTATAGTGAAGTCATCAATATCCATACAGAAATCTGACATCTCATCAAAATTATCTAATGATATATCAACTATATCTCATATGTTATATTGATTAAATCATAACTCAATTAGTTTTTTATCAAATCCTGTATTAATTATAATATCTGCTTTTTGATTTCAAATTTCCATTTGTTTATTTTCTTATCAAGTAAAACATAACTCATAGATAAAGTCTACTTTATCTTCTATGAATTGTTTTAGAGTTAATAACTCTGCTCAGTTTATGTTATCACTTCATGATATTTCTTCTATGAAATTATACATATCTGTCATATCTACACATCATCATCAGTCTAGATCATGTTCATGTTCTTCATCTCAATAATGCTGTATCATTATATCTCCTTCAGATGAATAGAATATTCATACATAATAATCATCATCTAATTTTATTGATAGATTATCTACTTGTATTATTGGATTGTATTCTCAGTACTGTAATGCGAACCATGATAATATCTTTAGATATGTATTCATATAATAAGTTTTATTATCATCTATGTTCGCTTGTACTATTGCTTGCTTCTCTGCTAGATCTGGATCTTCGTCTACTATGTAGGCTATTAGATCTCAGTTTACTTCTTCGTGACAATCGTCACATTTATATAAGTCTTGTGATAACTCATGTACATTTGTATTCCCACATTGTTTGCATATTATATCTGCCATCTTATTTGTTATTACTAAAATAAATACTATATACTTTTTGTGCATTGATGTATGTATGTTTACATTTACAGTCTTGCCAATTGTCTTCACAAGGATCTGACATACAGTCACATGACTCTTGCCAGTGTGTATATTCTTCTTCTATTACATCATCTAATATACATATAAATTCTTGGAACTCTGATAATGTTTTCTTATCTGATACCTGTATATCTACTATCTTCTTTCATGTTACTGCATCTTGTACTTGTATTTCTTTACCTGCTATGAGTCTCATTAATCATTCTATATTTAATCTTATCTTTCATATTGCTACCATTTTATTATTTGTTTAATAAAGTATATATCTTAGTTACATCTTGTTTAATTAATCACACAAAGTATAACTCATCACTTCAAGCTCTTCAGCTTT
>Ga0233413_10000039_pt1 | contig 66066 bp, 86 predicted proteins | sample Na_anoxic_6_MG_FD_189019 | JGI IMG/M metagenome (GOLD analysis project Ga0233413, IMG submission 189019) | Seawater microbial communities from Saanich Inlet, British Columbia, Canada - Na_anoxic_6_MG | ecosystem: Environmental > Aquatic > Marine > Inlet | place: Canada: British Columbia...
TGCTGAACTATTTCTAAGTAATTTAAACTGCGGGTGATCTTCTGATGGTATAAAATTACCCGATTGTCTGCCATCTAATTGCCCATAAATTCTAGTTTCATAAGCATCTAAAAAAGGCTTGGTAAACATTAAATCTGGTGAAGAAAATGTAAATACTTTTTTAGAATAGCCAGTTGTTCCTGAATTTGGAGTTCCTAAAGGTGGGTAGTTTTGTATTGACTGACTAAGATTATTACAACCATCTGTTCTTTTAAGTGTTTCAATTAATGGGTTAGTTGATCCTGCTGGTTTATCCCAAAAATACATGTCAGGTCTTAAATCATTGTAAGGATAATTAGCATACAACCCGGTTACACTTCCACCAATTAAATTTTCAGCATTGGGGACATTATACTTACGCATATTTCTAAACAACCCTTTTGCTAAAATAGATTTTGCTCCGCCTCTGTCTCCTCTTAATATTTCATAACCTACTACATTTTGAATATATGATCCATTATTATTTTTTGGTCTGCCTATATTAGTAAATTCTACTCCTAATAAATTTATATTATCACCATTAGTAGTACTAATGTGTAATGGTGAATTTGAACCACCTCGTTCTTCAGTGGGCATCTTATGATGTCTAATAGGAAGACCACATAAATCACCCCATATATCAGGTTTGTTAGTAGGATATTTTTCTGTAGATTCCCAATATCCCATTTTACCTCTTGCAATAACTAAAGATCCGTCTTCTTGAACTTCATTTAAACCTTGAGCTAGTATATCTCCTGTATTAAATATTTTATATAAAGGCTCTCCAGTAGGATTTAATGCATTAGGGTTAACTATATTTTCGTTTTCATAATAAACATCAGGACCTGGTACATTTGTAAATTGTTGAGTTGCAACATTATATCTTTCTGGTGCTCTGCCAGGTATGTGATATGATGAAGATCTTTCTCCTGTATTATAGATCCATCTTATAAAAAAGGCATATTGTTCATCTCTTAAAAAACCTGTTTTATTACCACCTATATGATAGTACTGAGAATCTATTTGATTTGCAACCCAATTTACTTTAATTTCATTTGCAATAGGTTGATAATTAAAATCAAATTGTTCAGTTGGTCCTTGCCTAATTAAATAATCATTAACAACATACATTGCTTCTGACTTCTCATAAGCAGGGCTACGCATGGGAATTATTTTTAAATCAACAGCTATTAATTCATCACTAATAAAATCTATATTTATGTTTTGTTGCTGTGTGCTATATAAACCTATACGTTTTGCAAATACTTGACCTTGTTGTCTAATTAACAATGTCAATTCAAAAAACTCATAATCAGTATCTAAATTAGAAATTGAAACATCTAAAGAACCACCACTTCCTTCATGACTCCATAATGATTGAACATTAGATACACCTATATAATCTGTAACTTTTATTTCATTTTCTGTATATGCAATAAATGCTTGATAACTACCATTATTCAGCATTCCTCCATCAACATTTCTTGTTAAACTAACACAAGGTGTATCAAGTAAAGGGGCTAATCTTATCTTTTCACAATTTAATTGTTTAGGTTCTATATCACTATATACTATACAAGGATCTCCTGCTGGAGAACTTATATATTGTTTCCAAGGAACATCATCAATATTTAAATAACGTGATGGGTTATTTCCATCATCCCAATATGCTGACCATGTACAATCAAAGTTTTCTTTTGCTGCACCTGTAATTAAATATTTTCTGTTAAAGTTTAAACAAGGATCATTTACAATAGTTGTATACTTACATTCACTATCATCAAATCTGCCAATTTCAGAATTAACATCATCAGTTGAATAAATTATCCATTCATCACCAAATCTATGTATTGCACCAATAATTGTATATGGAATAACTCCACATTGCAAATTAGAAGGTTCATTACCTATTACACCTAAGTCACCATCTGTAGAATTATTAGCAGCATTACGTGCATGCCACCAACTTTGTGCTGGTTCCATAGACTGCGTAATATCCTTATTCATTCCTTTTATAAATGAATTAGTAATTACAGATGTACTTGTCTTAGAGTTTCTATTTTGCTTAGCCATAATAAATTACTTCTTTATTAGCATGATGATGTTACATTGCTACCACTATTAGATCCAGATGATGAGTTACCTCTTATTGGAGCTACTCTTGGATTAACTGGTGCGTAACTTAAAAACATGTTATAATAATTATGGTACTGCGCTCTTCTGTTCATAGTCCACACTTTTTGCATTTCCTGGAAGTTTGGTGTATTAATAAAACTTAAAGCATTGTTTCTGGCCGCCCTTAATCTAGTCTCAACTAAACCTAACTGTTGACTAACACTTTCTCCTTGCCAAATCATGTTTTCTAATATTCTTTGTTTTAAAGCATATTCATAATATTCATTGCAATATGGTTGGTCTAATACTAACAAGTCACCATTAGGTGCTTCCATAGCTCCTTGATAACTTAAATATACCTTTCCAGTTCTAAATGTTGTAACTAAAAAACCATCTTCTATTTGTGCAATGTCAGGTGCCTGTGCACCCAATGTAGGACAATAGCATACTGTATCATTAACATCTTGAATCCTTAATTGAGTCCATGTATCAAAAGTTCTAAACTGATTGGGTCCTATCCTTTGAACTAGTTGATGGCTATTTTTGCCATCACATGTTTCAATTACACAAACATCTTTACAACTTGGATCATCACAAGGTCCAGATTCACCAGGAGCAGGTACATATGGAACATCATTAAATGTTTCTACATGTGTCCCTGATGGCATTGTTGCATTAATCTTATAATCACCACATAAAAATGCATAATTTAAATATGCAAAATCCATAGGTAATTGACCCCTTCCATGTTCAATATCAATAATAACTTCTTTAGTTCTATGTATTCTCAATCCAAGATCATAGTTAACTCTTGTTGCTACTTTAATAAGTTGCTGTGGTTCAATTAATCCTTCTAACGCATATGTAGAAAAATCAATAGAAACATCTTCCATCAATGAGGTAAAGGTTCTATATTTATTTGATACTCCCATTATCTATTAATATTAATTTTGTTATCAGAATCTTCTGCAGGAATTTTCATAGTATTCATCATAACATTTATAACTTGTTGTTCAATCTCTGCAAATAATGCTTCTGGAATATAAATTGGTTGTTCATAACGTGGTGTACAATCGTCTTTCTCATCACAATTCCATTTAGTAATGTCAGAATTAAATACACCTTCTATTTTTAAAGCATCCCATTCTATATTAGGAGAATATATATATCCATCTAGCCACCAAAAATATCTTGTTGTGTTGTACTTAAATGACGTGGTTTTAGTCATTGAGGTATATGTACCCGGTTGAGTTGCTTGAAGCTCTTGAGAACCATCTATAGAGCTTACAGTACGTATAAGAGGTCCCCAGTAGCCTTCAATCATTGATGGTAATCTAAGTTTTGTACGTTTTATTGTACAACCGCTTTGAATTCCAGAACATCCAGCTTCTATCTTATCTACATCTATTAACTCAACATAAGGTAAGGCTTTCCATACAGCATTGAACTTCATAAGTTTATTAGCATAGTCTTGTCTTCTCATTAATACTTGAGCAAACTTTTCTATTAAACTATAAATATATCTATCTGTAACAAAAGCATCTTGAACTTCAGCTTTAACCTGACCTCTAATTCTTGATATTGTTTGTGCTATTGTTGACATTTTTGTTTATGTTTCAAATTCATTATAATTCTTCAAAGCTTCTTTTGATTGTTCTGTATTATCATATAAATGAGCAACTCTATATTTATTTTTCATAGTAACATATTTTGTCCAATTTGCCGGATACTCTTTTGCCACTGCTCTTTTAAATTCTCTACATGCTACAAATCTCCATAGCTCTCTGTTTTTATATCTGTACTTTGTTGACCAATTTGTATAAAATATTTTTCCTAAATTACCATCAGTTTCCCAATTCTTATTTTGTAATACTTTTCCATATTGATTAGATAATTTATAATTAGTGTTTATTGTTTTAGAAGCAGAGCATGTTCCTATAAATAAATAACCTAATGAATCAGGTAATTCAACTCCATCTCTAAACTCAATAACAGCTCTCCATAATTTTACATTGTATAGTTTAATTATTTTTTTTAATTTATCATTGTCAATATTAGAATACAAAGGCTTTTTTTCCTTAAATTCCTTTATTGTTTCCTCATTTAATAAACCCAATCTCTTTTCTCTGTATCTAGAGGCAGTTAAATCAGGTTTTTTAAAATTGTTTATCATACAGTTATATTTATAATTTACAAAAAAAAGACCACTTAATGAAATTTAATTGGTCTGATTATAGGGCCTGATGAGTTAATACACATATATTACCCATTGTAGGATGCTGGATCTCTAACTTTCCTGATCTTCTATTGCCCACAAATTTATTGCTATAATGATAGTAATCAGTTTTACCTAAACTTGGTAAAGTCTTTTCTATAAAACCTGCGGTCTCATTAGAAGTCATATATTCTACTTTTCTATCTGTATGTATATGACCTTTAAATAAAGTTCTATTTGTAGTACTACCCCATTGCTCAGGATATTCTGATGCATATATCAAAGGATTATTTTTGCTACGTTTATCTCCGTGTTCAAAAGCATTAAAGTTGTTATGCCAAACATGAACTTTTCTTTCTTCATATTTTACATCCCAAGTTATTTTATCACATTCTATTGACTTTGAAAGTGCATGAGCTAAATGAAAAGAAGAAAGCCTATCATGATTTCCTGGAATATATACCACTACCAACTTATCACAAAAAGATTTAATATATGTTACTGCCCAATGCATTGCATCAAATGCCTGCATATAAGCTTCTGTAGCAGTCATACAATTATCTACAGGTGTTCCTCCTGTAGTTGTTCCAGTAAAGGTATCCATGTTCATTAAATCACCTCCTACAACAAAATACATTGTTTCAATATAGTGGATGGCATTAGCTCGTTGAACTAAATTTTTAATTGTGTCTTCAAAATCTTTATCAATAGTATCATTACCCTCTTTACCAAAGTGTATATCTTGAAGAGATATAACTGCACAATGGGGATCATTAAAAGATTTATTTCCCAATCTGCTATTTGTTATTTTATGTTTTTTGGGTTTCCAATTTTTAAGAAGGTCTTGAAATAATTTTTCTTCTGGGTTTTTAATTTGACTTACTAATGCTGATACTCTCCAGTGATCACTCATTTGTTTATTCCAATACTGAGATAGTTTCCATCTGTCAGTATCTATTTTTAATAACTGAATTATTTCTTCTGCACTTTTAGGCTCATGGTCAAATGTACCTGATATTTTACCTTCACCTTTTTCTAAATCTATTGCCTCAGTAATCTGTGCATTATCTATAACTTTATTAAAAAACAATGATTTTTTTCTTTTGGATTTTCTTTCTTTAAAGATTTGTTTTTTGACTTTGATGTATTCTTCTTCAGTCATATTACATCGCCTAGCAGATACAGCAGTACTCTTTTTCCAACGTAATGAATTAATCACTTTCTGTTTAATATCTTCCATACCAAAAGTTTTTAAATTTACCAAATATAATGAAATAATTATTAAAAAAAAAGAGGCTCCTGAAAGGAACCTCTCCAACTTTTGTGATAGAAAACCAACAAACCATCACTTCTGTTGTATTTTTTATAGATAACTATACAGCTAAAGTAGAAAAAAGAAGTTCAATTGGTTCACATCCACTGTTTGATGTATCTACCACTTTTACTTTATATGCTGTACTAGCAGTTAAATTTGTTATTGTATAATTAGATATCGTAGTTACAACTGGTGCAGGATTTGCCAATGTCCAACCTGTTGGAGCTATTTGCGTATCATAATAAATATCTATACCTAGACTAGATGCCCATATTCCATTCCATAATATATTTGCTGTGCTACTAGTAATTAAACCTGTAAACACGTTATATGGATCATGTAGCATATCATTAGATGTACAAGTTCCTAAACCATTAGCTAAGATCATAGCAAACTTTTGAATAATAGAATCTAACCTTTCACCTTTAGTTATTAATAATAAAGATTCAGGAGTTCCTATTTGAAAAGATGTTCCACAATAACTTACACATTCAGCACACTGAATATCTTCACACCTCTCACTCCCCACACTGCAATCAGTATAAGTACATGGATTAGTTAATGCAGTGTCTGAACAACTACATTTGGTACTACATTTTGTACAATTACATGCCATTTTTATATTTTATTTTATTTTCTAATTATGGTGCAGGTGGTGCACAACCGTTTACTATTTCAGAAGAAATTGCAGCAGGTGATGGACTAGCATTCCAATTACCTCCAGTTCCTAGAGCAAAAGCTCTCCATGGATATGTGACAACACCACCTTGATTAAATGTTTGATTAACTCCACCTCCTAAAACAAAACATTTAATTCCTGATAATGAACATGTTATTTGTAATGAATTTAATCTAGCAACATCAGTTGCATCAAATGTATCGTCATCTCCACTAGGTAAAGCATCAGTTATAATAATTAAATACTTAGCAACACCTGCTCTAAATGCTCCTAAAAATTGATTAGCTTCTACTGTTAAACCAATTGCCATATCTACTGGTTCTGGTTGACCTACACCAGTGCCCAATGGCATATCTGCAGTTGGGGCACCGGTATTTATTTTATTTAATTGAGCTGTAAATGTTGTAACATTATTAGTTCCAAATTTTTCCATTGCAGTAATAAACTGAAAAGAAGAAGAGCCCGTATTAATAATTTTTTGTGCAGCAGGTAATGATACATAACTAACAGATGTATTATATGATGGTACTGCTGTAGCTCCCTCATCTGCTAATGCTAAACCTAATCTATAATCATTAGGAGAAGATTCATTTATAATGGTTGAAGTAATATTTGCTATACCGGTTTTAATAGCATTAATATCAGTACCCATGCTACCAGAATAATCTAATATGAATGCTACATCCATCCCTTGGTCACAATCTGCATCTGCAGTTAATGTACTAAATGCTTGTGTATTGTCACATACTTGAGTTGCACCGCCTTGAGCAACAGTAACTCTAGCAGTATAAGTAGTTCCAGGTACTAAACCTGTAAATGTATTAGTAACAGTTACCCCTGGAGTATTCTGTACAAATGTTCCAACAACATTATTAGATGAATCTAATATATCAATTGTATATACTGGTGTTGTTCCAATTAAATTAGAAAAAGAAACTGTTGCTGATGTGCCTGTAACTGCTGATATAGTAATAGTTGCAGGACAACTTATTACTCCATCTACTGTTGATAACATAGTATCTGAACATGTGTCAACTCCATCTGTTACACAAAATGCTACACTAACAGTAAAATCTTGATTAGTGTTTATTGTTGGTAAAGAAATATTTACTCCACCTGAAGCTGTTTGTAAAGAACTCACATTAACAGTTTGTGTAATAACATTGTTAGACACATCTGTAATTCTAATAACTGTGCTTCCTGCACAATCATTAAACGTTGCAGGTATTGTAGATCCTTGGAAATTAAAGTTTAATCCTGAAATCTCCCCATTTGTAAGTATGTTACTAGTTGTATACGCAAATGTTACTCTATCACATCCTGTTGGACAACAATTATTTTTAATATTTGTAATAGCACTATACATATCATCTATAACTACCCATGCGTTTTGCATGCTTTGAGCTAAATTTGTAGAGCTATTATTCCATCCTGTTATAGAACCGTAACTAACAGCATTGTTAGCTAAAGTAACATAAGACCCTGTAATAATAGATTGAGATATAGCACTATTAATTACTGAAGGTAAACCAACAGCATTTTCTAATGCACAAAATCTAATTTCTAATGCTAGTAAAACTGTAGAAACATTTGTTAAAGTTCCTACATTACTAACGCAAGTTGGTACTATTTGTGCCTCTACCACTGCACCATCACATGGAAGAACACATGCTTGTAATTCAGCAATGTCTTGTCCATATGAAACTAACGTACTTTGAGCAGCTAATATATCTGTATAATTAAGACATATTTTCTGTGCAGCTTTTTCTGCAAATAAATCTAAACGTAATTCTGTAACTGGATTACCATTTGGATCATCATATTCTAAACAACCTGGTAAAGTAAGTATTGGTAAATCTGCTTGTACTTGTGTTTTTCTACCATCATCAGATTGTGACGCTACTTCATTTTTACAAATTTGCGTAATCATTGCCTGTAAAACAGGAACTAAAGTTGATGGAGGTAAGCCAGGAATATTAAGACAAGTAAGATCTAACCCTTCTAAACTTGGATTTGAAGAAACACCATTTGCAATTAGATCACAAAGTTCAGTAGCTAATTTTGCAACTACGTCACTTACAGTATCTCCATTACAAAGGTCTATACAAGCAATATCTGGCCCCTGCCAAATAACACAATTGGATGATATATTATCACAACCATTTGTAGTTGTGCTGGAGTTAGTTGGAATCATAAATGTTTTTTTTCTATAATGTACCTGGTTATTAAACTCTATACATATATAATATACAAAAATTTTTAAAACCAAACAAGAAGAAAGGTTTTAAAAATCTTTGAAAAACAATTATGAAAAAAAAGAAATGTTTATTATTCTTCTTCTATTGGTGAAATGGCACCGTCTTCTAGACTAATATTAACTTGACCATACTCTTCTTCAAGTGATTTTGTCATAGTTTCCCATTCCAGCTTTAACCCAATATGTGCTGTAAGCATAGATTGTTTTGCTACTTCGGCATTACCTAAATTAAGTAATATATTATTCAACTTTAATTGAAGTTCCTTTAGTTCTTGTAATTGCTTGTCAGCAATTTTACTTACAGGTTTTACATCTTTTGCTACTTTGCTCATTTTTGATTTTGCCATTGTCTTTGATTTTTAAATTTATACAAATATATGATTAATTATTCTAAAACTAAAAAGGTTTTATAATTTTTTTACTATCACCAAGCTCATTAACTATTATATTTTTCATCTGTTGTACTTGTCTTAAAGATACAAAAGATTGTATGTAACTAATTAAATCTTGTTTTTTTAAGTTTTTATAATCAGAAGTTTCTACTTTATTGGTTGAATCATGTTTTGTTTCAATTAGTCCTGAGCATGAAGCAGATTTTTCTACTTTATGATTTTTGCTAACCCCTGTATATATATAAAAAATTTTAATAATGATATTAGATTCTGAAACTTCAATATTTTCAATGTCCCAAGAATACTGTATATATTGTATAGGTTTCTGATCAAAAACAGGTTTTATAATAATAGGACCTTTAGCTTTAGGTTTAGCTTTAGGTTTAGTTGTTTTCTTTTTAACTTGCTTTTTGCTAACAGATTTTTCAACCTTATTAGATTTTAAAGTTAAAGTATTTGACTTTTTTACAATTGGTTTTTTCTTAGTACTCATAATATATTATTTTATATTTTTAAACTTAACAAGGGGAATTGAAAATAAATTGAATTCCATCCCACTCTTGAACGTATCTTGGTCTACCTGTTATTTGAGCATAAAAACCAGGTTGTGACGCTTGAGTTCCAGCAGAATTATCCCATAACTGAGTAGCACCCAGATAAGTAGGCTGGTCCATATAATAGGTTTGTTGATTACCAGGATTTGCACAAGCTACATATGGATCAAATTGATCGTAGTATAAAACTATAGGATATGTAGTTATAGGAGAATAAGTTGAATCATAACCATAAAAATCACTAAATATAGGAGAATTTGGATGTTGAGGACTTTGTGTATTTATTGGAGGATACACCATTCCTGAACCAGCACCATTACCACCATTAATTAAATCACTTATATATATAGGATCTGTTATAGTACCGCTTCCATAAGTACCATAATAACACTCTTGTGCTAATCCTTCTAATGTTAATTGTCCTGAAGTAGGTACTGCCATTTTATTTATTTAATAAAAGTTTGACCATTTCTTTTAACTCATCTATTTCTTTTTGCTGAATTTTTATAATTTCAGTTTGTTCTTTAATACCTTCAACTAACAATGGTACTAATCTATCATATTTAAGGGTTAAATAATCTTCACCTGATGTAGAGAACATATTACCATCCTCATCAAAATCAGTATCAAATGGTGCTGAATGAACAACTTCTGGTAATACTTCTTTTACTTGCTGAGCAGATAAACCTATTTGTTTCTTATTATCTTCAAATCCTTTTTCTTTTGCTAAATCATTATTTGAATAATAAAATGCATCTAACTTACATATCTTGTCTAATGGAGATTCAATGCTGCCCAGCTTTTCTTTTAATCTTTCATCAGAATAAAATGCAATAATATCTTGTGTACATCTAATTTCTCTAGTAGCATAAACCTGAGAATTGTTTACTTCAAATCTTTCACTACCACCAGTTACAACTCTCCACTGATCTACTGCATGAAATCCAAAATAAGTATTTGTGTCACCTTGGTGAGTTATATTACCAGCTAAAGTAAGAGCACTCACATTATTATTAAATATGTCTAAAGGTATATCTACAAATTGAGCAATAGCAGATTCACCGGCTCCTGAAGAATCAGCACCAAACATCATATAATCATCTCCCTCTGGAATACCTTGATTTGGACAACCCATAACCACATTAGACCCTGCGGTATCCCAGTCAATTTTTACATCTGCTGCTCCACTTGTTGCACCACCAAAAATACCTGGTCCGGCATTTACTGCTGTAATATCTCCAGTGTTACTTGTATAACCAGCTCCATTAGTTAACTGATTATTATTAGTAATAGTACAATTCAGAGTTACTGAACCTGAAGTACCACCACCTGACATTCCGGTACCAGCAATGACATTTGTAATATCTCCAGAATTATTTGTAAATGGTAAAAGACTTATACTTGCTTTAACGGCATTACTTGACCCATTGCTAACTAATATAGAATCTGTTCCACTTAATGTGCCAGTTGCAGTATTTGGTGAATCTAAAATGATGTTATCAGATCCTACATAATCTACAGCTAATGTTACTGCACCACTTGTACCACCCCCAGTTAATCCATCGCCAGCACTTACTGATGTAATGTCTCCATCACCAGTTGCACCTGTAGTTATACTAGTTATTCTACCATATGCATCAACTACTATATTATCTATCTTAGTACCGTTAGCTGTTGATCCATAAGTTCCAGCACCAATTCCACCAGTTGCCATGTTTAAAGTAACACTGCCAGAAGTTCCGCCTCCTGTAAGATTTGTACCAGCATTTACTGCCGTAATATCACCTGCATTGTTTGTAAAAGGTAAATCTTGAATTTGACAATAACCAACTCTTGATGGATTTGCACCCGTATCACTAACCATCAAGAAATTATCTGGAGCTTGTGCTCCAGTAAAATTAAAACCTGAAAATAATACATTTGTGGTTACAGCATCATATTCTACTTCTATTGTTCCAGTAGTTGTTATAGTTCCACCATCTAAGCCTCCACCAGTTGCAACAGATGTTACTGTACCTGTATTAGTAGTGTATCCCGATGGGTTACTTGAATTATATGGAGTATATCCTAAAGCAGTTGTTACATTAGCACTTGTAAGAGAAAGCGTGCCTCCAAGTGTTAAATTTCCTGAAGAAGTTACAGTACCTGATAATGATAATCCACTAACTGTACCTGTTCCACTAACAGATGTTACTGAACCTGATCCAGAACCTGTTCCTGCTCCAATTAAAGTTCTTACTTCAGAAGCACTGATACCTGAATTTAATGTTGGTGTTGTACCATTACTTAATATTGCAGGTGTACCTGTATCATTGATAACACCTAAATTAGATCTAGCACCTGCCGCAGTACTTGATCCAGTTCCGCCATTGGCAACAGCTAAATCTGTTCCGGACCAATCACCATTATTAATTGATAATGTACCCCCAAGTGTTATTGTACCTGTAGATGTTATTGTGCCTCCAGTTAAAGTTAATCCATTTATACTACCTGATGTAGCAACAGATGTAACACCAGAACTTGAACTTGTTCCTGCACCTATCAAACTTCTAACTTCAGCAGCACTAATACCAGAGTTTAAACTAGGTGTGGTGCCATTTGATAATATGGCTGGAACACCTGTGTCACCAACTACAGTACAGTTTAATGTAACAGAACCGCTTGTTCCACCCCCAGACATTCCTGTACCAGCTACTACTTCTGTTATGTCTCCTTGTGGTATATTTGGAAAAGATGTAATATCACCTTCACCATTAATGTAATCAGTAGCACCACCTGCCCATAAAAAAGCTAAAGTACCACTACCAGTAATAGGAGTTCCACTTAAAGTTAATCCATCACCATCAATACTAGCAGCAACAGATGTAACCGTACCTGTATTTGTAGTATATCCAGAATCATTAGTCCATTGTGATATATTGTCGCTTGCTAACCCTAAAGTTACAGAACCGGAAGTTCCACCTCCTGTTAATTTGTTTCCTGCAATAACGTTTGTTATATCACCTTGTGGAATACTAAATGATGTAGTTAAAGTACCACCATCTTGTTGTGTAAGAGTAAGTGTTTTTGTAGAAGAACCTGAATCACTAAATCCAGTAATCATATTATCATATGCAGAATTAGATTCTGTTGATCCTCCACCACTCCAGGTTACTGCACCACTAACAGCTAAAGCATTTGTACTGCCATTAAATGTTAATCCTGCATCACTTGTTATATTAGTTGATCCATTCCAGTATGCAACTCTTCCTGATGAACCACTACCTGTTACATTACCTACTTGAGTATTGTCTATTTTCTGCCAAGCATCTGTAGCTAGGTCAGAAAATACTGCCCAATCACCTACTGCCCAATCAGTAATACCATCTAAATTTGTGCTACCTGCAGTAGCAACAATATAATAGTATCCTGGTGTCCCAACTCCACTTGCCAATGAAGGGGAGTTTGTTGATGCATTCCAAGTACCTTGATAACTTAATACTCCTGTTAAGGCAGTATCAATAGCAGTTTGAATTTGAGCACCAGTTGCTAAATTAGCAGAAGAAGAACTCACTGCTCCTGTAATTGCATCTACTACAGGTGTTGTACCAGATGTAACAGAAATTCTATTTGCTGTACCACTTACACTTGTAACTCCAGAACTACTTGAAGTACCTGCACCTATAAGGCTTCTTACTTCTGCAGCACTTATTCCTGAATTTAAAGATGGTGTACTTCCATTTGAAAGAATTGCTGGTGTTCCAGTATCATTAACAACTCCTAAGTTAGTTCTAGCTTGTGAAGCTGTACTAGCTCCTGTACCACCATTGGCAATTGATAGATCAGTGCCTGACCAATCACTATTGTCAATTGCAAGTGTACCACCTAATGTTACGGTACCAGTTGATGTAATTGTTCCACCCGTTAATGTTAAACCATTTACTGATCCTGATGTAGCAACACTTGTTACACCAGAAGAACTTGAAGTCCCAGCCCCAATTAAAGACCTTACTTCAGCCGCAGATATACCCGTGTTTAAAGATGGTGTTGTACCGTTTGATAGAATAGCAGGTACACCCTGTAAGGATGCAGCAGTTATATAAGCAGAGTCATTAGTCCATTGGGAAATGTTACCACTTTTATTAGTAAATGTTTGCGTGTTACTTGCCGTAGTAGTTCCTGTATTAGTAGTATACCCTGCTCCGTTTGTAAGTTGGTTATTATTTGTTATAGAACAATTTAATGTCACACTCCCTGAATTACCACCGCCTGTCATTCCCGTACCGGCAACTACCGCAGTAATATCACCTTGAGGAATACTTGGGAATGCTATAAGGTCACCTGCACCGTTTATATATTCAGAAGAAGCACCCGCAAAAGTAAGTTCTATATCACCACTTGAAGTAATAGGAGTATTTGTAACTGCAAGAGAACTTCCATTAGTCATAACAAGACCAACTGATGTAACTGTACCTGACGTACTTGATGTTCCAGCTCCAATTAAAGATCTAACTTCAGCAGCAGTTACTCCACTAGCTAATGTAGGTGTACCACCTCCACTAAATATACCGGGTTCTGCAAAAGTGGTGTACCCTGCACCATTTGTAAGTTGATTGTTATTAGTTATGCTATTATTAAACGTAACTGTTTCATTACTTGATTGATTTAGTGTTATTACCCCTCCTCCTGTCAAGCCAGTTCCAGCAACCAAAGTTATTGTGCTGTTATTAACTGTAGGTAAAGATGCAGAAGTTATATAAGCAGAATCATTGGTCCATTGAGATATGTTTCCTGATTTATTTGTAAAAGTCTGTGTACCCGCTAAAGTTGCAACAGTTGCATCAATAGTAATATTATTAGCATTAGCTGTAATACCTGTACCTCCTATAACATTTAAAGTAACTGCACCCGAAGTACCACCCCCTGTCATACCTGTTCCTGCAGTTACTGCAGTAATATCTCCTTGAGGTATTGAAGGAAACGCTTGTAGGTCCCCCGCTCCATCTATATACTCCCCTGCTCCACCTGCAAAGCCAAACGCTAAAGTGCCGCTAGAAGTGATAGGAGACCCTCCTATGTTCATTGCACTACCCTGAACTGTGGCAGATACAGAAGTAACACCTGATGATGTTACATATCTCCCATCTAAATCAACTGTTAATGCAGTAAGACCTGAGCGGTTTAATGTTAATATTCCATTTGTAGTATTAAAACTTACAGAACTAACATAATTATTTGTTGTTGTATCTGTAGCATTAATTGTAATAGTATCACCACTTCTAACTGTGCTAACATTACTACCACCTGCTATAGTAATAGAATCATTATTACTATTAGCAGTTGCTGTTCCACCGGAATCAGCTACTACATTTTTATAAATTGCCTGAGAAGAACCTCTATCAGAATTTGATAAAGTAATTGTTCCTGAAGATGTAACTGTACCTGTGCCAGATAAACCACTTGATCCAGTTACTGTTACAGATGTTACACTTCCGCTCCCTGTTCCAGCTCCAATATCTGATCTTAACTGTGCACCTGTACGAAACTTAACTATACCACTATCAGATACTAAAAATGCATTTGTGTTAGATGCAGCATTTACTAATGTATCTGCAGTAATTGATCCTGAAACTTCTAAGTCATTTAATATCTTTGCCATCCTAATTTATAAATGTGTAAATATAATACTTTTTAAAAAAAGGGGAATCTCAAATATCAAAATTCAAAATTCCCCTTCAAATTTTAATTGTTATTAATCAACTAATATAATATTCACACGTATTGTACCTGCAGTTATTATATTTGTTGCTGTAAAAGTAACATCTCCACTGGTAGTATTTGCATTAACATCTAAATATACCTGATCAAAAGTATCAGCATCATATGTTTGTATAATATAAGGTCCATTACCCAACAAGTGAGTACCTAAATCAACAACCCAACTGCTGGCATCTGCTGTAGGCCATAAACCTGTATATGATTGTTTAGATTGAGCACTTTTTAATGTTGCTGGAGTTACATATCTAAATGTATCTGTTCCTGCATCAACTTCAGCTTGTGTTGCAATCTCTGTAACACCAACTGATCCTGTTGCAGCATTAGGTAGTGTTCTCTTACTCATTGATGTAATAACACCATCAGTAACATTAATCTGATCAACTACATCTACACCACTTGTATCAAGATCTGTGTCAGTACCAATAATCTTATTAAATGTACTTGCTAACTGAGCATCACTAATTCCACCTGCTTTAACAGTAATAAATCCATTTACTGTACCAGCAAAAGTTGCACTACTAAATCCAGCAACACCTTTTTCAGTTGCTCCATCTGTAGCACCTACACCTGCAATGTTAGCATCTGAGATGACAACAGTGTAATCTGCAAGTACTGGACTTGATCCAGCTGCAATTGTTCCATTAGCAAATATTAAATCTCCAACCTCTACAGTTTCTGTAAAGAATGTACCATCAACAGTAACTACATAGAAATCACCTTGTACTAAAGCAACGTTGCTAGCTCCTGTTAATGCAGGAACATTTGTTGTTGCATTATATCCTCCTTGGAATACACCAACACCGGCTGCAATTGCTTGTACTTGTGCTAAGTTAACACCATCTGTACCTGCAGTACCTGTTGCAACACTAGTTAATTTTTGTGAACCTATAGATAAATCTGCAGTAGGTGATCCTAATACATTTAATGGAATATCTTGTAATGGTGCTTTAACAACTACACCAGATGCACTGTCATCCCCTAATAAAATTACATCATCAGCTTCAGCATTACCAGTCATTGCAGCTGCTGATGCAACAACACCTGTTGCAGAATAATCAACTTCTACATTAGGAACTGTTGTTGCTGAACCTGTTACTTTAGCTCCATTAGATGCAGTAACACTAGTTACTGTACCACTTGTAAAAGTTCCTAAAGTTAAATCACCTAAGATTACTTGTGAAGATGTTCCTGCACCCGCAATGTTGATATCACCTGATGTTGTAACTGGAGAACCTGTAATTGCTAATGCTGAACCTGTTTCAGTAATACCAATACTTGTTACTGTTCCACCTGCATTAGCATCTGTAGCCCAAGATGGAATACCACCTGCTACTTTTAATACTTGCCCTGCTGTTCCAATTCCTAATTTAGATAATGCACCTGTTCCTGATGCATATAGTATATCACCTACTGTATAACTTGATTGTCCAGTACCACCATTTGCAGCAGCTAATGTACCAGCTAATGTTATTGTACCTGAAGCAGTAACTGGTCCACCTGAAGTAGTCAATCCAGTTGTTCCACCACTTACATCAATAGAAGTTACAGTACCACCACCAATAGCTGCTGTAATTTGAGATATATTCACAAACTTAGCATTGCTATCTGTAGCATCACTTATAAGTAATTTATCTGTTGATACTACAGATATCCCAGTACCATCAGCCGCAGCTAACACAACGTTATCTGCACCAGCATAATCTACAGCTAGTGTACCAGTTGCTGTAATAGCACCTCCAGTTAAACCAGCTCCAGAATCCACAGAAGTTACTGTACCATCTTTGCCAAATCCTGGCATAGCACTAATAAGTGTTTTTCTTAATGTATTTGAATCACTTACATCTGAAAACCATACATAATCAGATCCTACTGGATCTGCAGCAACTAATACTTCAATTGCATTATCTGTACCTACAGTATCAATGTTAATTGTTGGGGTAACTGTGGATGTTCCTGTTACGGTAATTCCTGTTCCACCTGATACGTCTGTAACTGTACCAACTGCAGAATCAGTCCCTGTAACTGTAAGTGTATTACCACTTCTTGTTACTGCTACTGTGCCAGCACCAACTACTAATACATCATCATTAGTTCCATCTGAACCTGCAAGTCTTACACCTGCTGTTCCATTTGCAGAACCAACGCCTGATAAATCATAAGTTGTATTGGTATCTATAGCAGTAGAAAGCGGAATCCAAGCAGTACCATTATAAAACTTTAATACATTTGTACCCGTATTGTAATATATTCTACCAAGTGATCCGGTGGGATCAGCAGAAAGGTTGTCAATACGAACCTCTTTGATTTGATTTGAGTTTAAATCAATGTTTCCATCAATATCTAAACCCACTAAATACTTAATTGCCATTGTTTATCTTTTTTTATTATTTATTATTTTGAATTTAAAAATGCACAACCCGCAAACGGATTGTTGAATGTTACTGTTATTATATTGGAAGATGTAAAATCTACATCTCCTACTACTATTTCATTATTTAGATCAACTATTGTCACAGAAGGAAACTTACCTAAGTTATGTGTTATGACCCAAGTATCTAAAGCAGACTCAAAACATTGAGTATAAGTTTCTGCTGAACTCCTTAAAGAACATATATCTTCTATTGTACAAACATTAGATGGGTTAGGAGGACAACTCATACTTGCTTCTTTATTTATTGGTGCTAAAGGTTCTACAAACTCTCCTGCTTTTTCAATACATAAAATTGTGTTATGTGATTCGGCATATCTCCAATCAGAAAGTGCTTTATTAATAACAGCATCTTCATAATCACTATAACAACAGGGAGTTATTCCAAATTTTATTTCTCTAAAAACAACATAAACTTGCTGAGCAAAATTTTGTTCAATGTTAATTTTTTCAATAATACATTGATCTTCTTGATAAGCTGTGTTTGATGTTTTTACTGTAGCCATTTTATTTATTTCTTAAATTTTTAATTTGATCTGCAGCTAACTGCAAACTCAAATCCTGTTTAGGTGTTTGTTCACCTTGATTAGATAACTTTTTGTTATTCCATTCATTCTGACATGTCTTGTGAATAACTACTCCATCTACAGTCATCTTTTGACATCCACAACTAAATCCTTTATTACAATTAACACAGTTCATATTACTTTATTGGTTTAAGCTTTATTATCAACAATTTCCTGTTGGACAATTTATTTTGTTTAATCTTTGTTTAGCATAATTATATAATTGCATTGCCTGAGCAGATGAAGAACAGTATTCAGCATTTGCTACAGCAGCATCAATTAAAGTTCTAATAAAACCCATCTCATCTAATAACGCTTGTTTCTTGGATTCTGGTTGGCAAGCTTGAATATTTAAACCACACAGTACATCATAGTACTTTTTAAGTAAACTTGTTACTCTTAAATGATTATATTCAACATATACTTTTGAATTAGGTGATACACTATATCTTATAATATAAATACCATCAGGTATATTTTGTTGAATTTTTCCGCAATCTGTTTTTTGAGATCCTAATGCACATGCAGTTAAACAAAAATCAAAGTTTTTATCAACTTTAATTAATACAGGAACTGAGTATCCTGGTAAAGTAATTAATAATTCTTCACAATCTACATCTAACTCTGAAGCATATTGACTTGTATCTTTAATACACAATAACCCACAGTTTGAAACAGTGGGTATTTCTAAACTTAGTATATGTTTATCTGCCATTTTATATTACTTTATCACACTATATAGATAATATACAAAAAAATACAGAGAATATAAAATAAAAAGAGCAGGAGTTTTTATTTCTCCTGCTCTTATTAAGATTATATAATGCTAGATTATATGTTTACCATACTGGATTTGTTTCAACATCAATTTTATTGCCGTTGTCATCAGCCCATGCAGCTAAACCATCAAATAAATCATCTAATTGAGCTTGTGCAGCAGCATCTGAACATTTAACATATACTTTATATACATATTGATCATTATCAAATACACCCGTTGGGTTATTAAATCTTGGCACAGTGTGCTGAATATAATATGCTCTGTAAGTTTCACTTCTATCTACAGCAGCAAGAAGTTCATCAGACATTTCAATTTCTCTGATTCTAGCACTATCTCTGTTTCCTTGATTGTAAGGAGACTGACGGTATCTTTCAGATAAAATTAATTCTCTAATTACTTGCTCACCTTGAGTTTGTTGCATTTGACCAGCAGTTCTTGCAGCAGTACCACAATCATTACATGGATCTCCAGTTTCATCTAAGATACTTGCAATAATCTCTACAGGCTCTTTGCCATAAAAGTCTCTTGTATCAAAAGAACAGTTTCCAAATTCAGTGCTAACATAAGCTCCAACAAAATGAACAACTGCATCTACAGTAGCTGCAGCAGCGTTAGGAGTTGTTGAAGGAACGTAATTTCCTGAAGGAGCAAGACCTTGCGCCTGAGCAATTGAATAAATAGTTGAAACAACTTGTCCAGCAGCATCAGTTACATTTACTACAACACCACCTTCAGTTACAGCAGTAACAGTCAATGTTGCATTAGCACCACCACCAGTAACTGTTAATACATCACCAACAGAATAACCTGAACCTTGTGAAGCAAAGCTATAAGTAGCAATTGCACCACCTGCAACAGTTAAAATGTTAATTAATGCACCAGATCCTCCAGCAGGAGAAACAGTAGTAGCAACTCCGTTAGCAACAGAATAACCTGCACCACCAACTAAAGTAGCAGTTAAAACACCGTCTAAATCAGCTTCTTTTGTAAAAGGAGTAATTAGCGGATTACCAGCGTCATATCCAACAGCATCTTTCGCTAGCATGTTTCCAACAACTTGTGCAGCTTCAGTAGCTAACACTAATGCAGGATCCAAAAATTCTTGTCCATCAATACAGCAAAGATTTGCAGAATCACCAATTGCATAAGCATTGTGATTTAAAAAGCGTAATGCTGGAGAACCTTTAACATCCATTCTCATGAATTGTGTAGTTCCACATGGAGTACATTCAGCACCTAGTGCTAAAGAAGCAGTTGCTTGAGTAGCCTCAATACAGTTTGTTTTCCAAAGTCTACTAATATACTTCGGGTTGATACCTTTTGATTTTACTGATTCCTTGTAACCTCCATGTCCTGGATTGTTTCCAATAGAATCTTTAGAGTAAAATGATCCTTGCACTACATATGCAAGCTCTCCTTTTGCAAAGACAGGAACACCAGCTCCACCAGGTAATGCAACTGATTCCCAGTCACCACCAGCTACTAGAGCTAGTTGCCCTGCGGTGAGAGCACTTGTTGCAGTATTAGCCGTTAATAACGTGCTATCTGCAATAAACGTTTTGTTAAACGCATGATTAAAATAAGCCATAATTTTTAATTTTTAATTAGATATATATATTTGTACTTCGTTGTACACTAATAATATAAGCAATTATTGTTACTTAATCAAATTAAGATAAGAAAATCAACTTATATTTTGCAGTATTAATAGAATCCTTAACAAGATCAAGGTTATTTATTATTTCTGAATAAGGCATAACTGCTTGTAATTGGTTTACTTCTTCAGTTAAATTTCTAAGATATTGAACCGCACCGTCAACACCACTCAAACTTACAGGAGCTTTATCAGGATAGTTTAATATCTTTTCACAAGCACCTTGCATACCCTCAGCAATTGTATCTGCTAATTCAGGTAAAGCATCATAAATTTCATTTAAAGCTTTATGCTGAGCATATGAGCCATCTCCTGTTACAGATAGATGAAGTTTATGAAAACTGGTGGCAGCATTCATTAATTCAACTACCAATGCAGCAGTCTGATCATGAAGAGAACTGCTTGGTCTTCCAATTCCTTTAGGTTTTTTATCACTATCTTTTTTTAATGATCTATATTCCATAATAATTAGTTATTACGTTCAGCAGCAGCTTGACCTCTTTGTTGTTGATATATATTTTCTATATCTCCTGCAATCAATGATGCTGTATCATCTAACATAAGTTCTGTTACATCATCTTTAAATTCACATTCAATATTTACTGTACTTGTTAATCCTGTATATGGATCCGTACATCCCAATACTTCAATATATACTGGTTTTCTGTAATAAGTTAAAACTGGATTTACAATATTAAAATCTGTATTTCTATAAATTCTTATTGTGTTATTTTGCATTGTGCAAAAAGTTTCACCCCATTCAAAATCAGGATTTTTCAAAGGATCTCTTAACAACAAAGGAACATTTGCTACTTCAGATAAATATACTGTCATAGATCTTGGATCTGTACAGCACTCTGAGGTAGCATCAGTACCAACTCTTTTATATTCCAAATACTGATCTACTGGAAAGTTGTTTGATTCAAAATATGTATCTGTAATAGTTCCGGTTAAAGAAAGCTCTATCAATAAAGGTTGTAAATCATCTATTCTTTTTTTAGATAACTCATCTCCTTCCTTATACATGTTTCCCCCATGCAAATTTCTTCTACACCACTCTAATTGAACCTTGTTAAAAGCCTCTACAAATTGCCAACATTCTATATTGTCATAATCTTGACTGTCAAGTTTATTAAGCCTTTGCTTTAATTTTAGTAAAAGAGTGTCATTGTTCATTTTCTATGTTTTTATGAATTCCAGTATGGTTCAACCTTTTCTAAAAGTGACATTAAAGATTCTTCATTTTCTGGATTTTGTAAGAACGTTAAACATTCTGATGGGGTTTTACCAAACTTAACACCACTGTCAATTGGTTCAATCCATCCACCTGCTTTTGTTGTAATAAATCTATAATAAAGACCATCTTTTATAAGTGCTCTTATTTTTAATTCTTCCATTGATAATCCAGAAGCTTCTAAAAATTGAGATGCTGCTCTTTTTTTAGATGACTCTGCTCCAAAACCGTTGATGTATGTATCCATATTTTCATATAATACATCGTTAGGTGTAGCTTTAACATACTGAACACTATCTACATCACATATTTTAGCAACATACATTAGTTTAGTAACGTTGGAGTCATACATATTTTGTAAAGCAACTAATGCTTTATTTTTTAATTTGCTCAACTCTGTTCTAGTTGATAATGATTCTTGTGCAGTATCTAAATAAAATTTAGGAGAATTGTTCATTGCTCTTGCTTCTCTTAATGACCCAGCAACTATTGAAAAACCTCCTGCATTAATAGCATGTAACTTTATAAGATCATACGGGTCTTTCATAGGATCTAAAAATACTGGTTCATTACCACATCTTAAACTAATTTTATCCCAAAATTTAGAGTTATCAGGCTTCATTACTGTTAACTTATTCCAAAAATCTTTATCTTCTGGGTCAACCACATTGGCTGCTAGTTCTGCCTCTAATTGAGCAACTACTTGTCTTATTTCTTTAATCTTTGCTATTTTTTTATCCTTTGGTAATAATTTTACTTCAGGTGCAAATTCATTAAGTCCAGTTACATATCTTTTAACACCATTCATTTCTAAACAGGCTAAAGACTCTTCATGAAATACTCCATCATGGAGTGAGAGACCATACTGTTCTAATCCCATATTTTCTTTAGTTGGATTAAAGAAAGGACGTATAGCAATAGTTTGATCTTTACTTTGTTGATACTTTTCTACAATTGTGTAATCATTCATCTTTTTTTTGGTTTATTAATTAATAACTATTTTAAGTCAAAGGTACATATTTATGTACATTTATTATTACTAATTTCTAAAGCAAGGTTTGACCCTTGCTAAAGTTTTTGACTTTTATTAAACTACTACCTTTAAATCACCAGTGGAATGATATAGATCACCTTTAACTAAACCTGCTGCTATTGCTGCAGCATTATTTGCATAGTCTTTGACTAATATATCTTTACCAACGGCTTTAGAAGCAATAATTTTAGAAACACTTAAATTAGTGAATTCAGTAGTTTTATTTGCTTTTTTTATATCTAGTCCCATGATTATTTGTTTTAAAGATTAAAAAAAGGGAGAAGGTTTAACTCCTCCCCTTAATTATTAGTTCTAGAATGATCCTCCTGTTACTGGGTTTCTCATTACAATTTTAAGAACTTTAGTTGGATCTTTTACCCAAATAGCTGGCATAGTTTGAGACATCATTACACGGTAACCATTAAAGTTTCCTGTAGATGCAAACCCTTGAGTTCTTCCCATGTAGTCCATAGTACCATTTTGGTAGAACCACTTGAGTTGATTATCCCAAGAAAGTTTCAACAAGTGAATGTTGTCATTTCCTTCATCTGTAACATCAAAAATGATAAAGCTATAAGAACTTAAAGGTCTTCCATCAATCAATGGATTCTCAATATCATTTGTATTTAAGTTATCAAATGCTGGGTTAAGTACAAACTTAACATTAGCAAGGAAAGGAATAGTAAAGCTTGTGTAAGCAAAACCATAATCTAAATCCATACCTTTACCTGTTACCGCACCAATTTCACTAGCATTTTGAACTAAACCAGAACCATATACTTCATCAGCAATAGCTTTGTTAATTAGTTGCATACCTGCAATACCTGTTTGTACAACAAGTGATCTTTGTGGGTCTGGTCCTTTAAATTCAACTTTACCTTGGTAGAAGTTGTAAAGTTCAGACTTAAACATGTCAAGAGTAAATGAAGACTTGTTATATACTCTTTTGAAAGAGTTATCTAACTGTGCCCATAAACCTACAGACAATCTAATATCATCTGGTCCGTCTTGTTTTACTCTACCACCTTTACCCCACATTAGGTAAGTTTCAATATCCGTAGCAATTTTAGATAGGTGAGCTGCTTCCATATTAGTAATGAAAGTTCTAGTAAGAGTACCATTTTCAAATGCTTCTCTTGCACCAGCTTTACCCATATTAGCAATCAGACCTTCAATAGAAGGAACTGAAGGATTGTTAGAGTCTGTATCAAAGTTTCTCCATATTTCAGTTACTGGTACAGTACCATCAGCATTCAAGCCACCTTTGATCATAAGATCAGCACGGCTAGAAATAGAATAATGTACATGTGCTTCTGCTCCTCCTACAAAATTGTAGAACTCACGGAAACCAGAACCTGTTTCAATGTCAGAGAATCTTTCTCCATACTCACCTCTTGCAGAACCTTTTCTGAAGAATTTAGTACCTTTAGCTAAATACTTGTTATCCAAGATAGCTGCATTGTTGTTGTTTACCAATTGAACTGTATAGATAAAACCGTCACCTGCAGGGATAATATCATCTGCTGTAATGTAAAGTTCTAATCCATTGTACTTGTCATAAGTGATAATATCACCATGACCAAAAGTTCTTTTGGAAATTTTAATTTTAAAGGTTGTACCATCTACACCTTTGTTTGTGTTTGCTGCTTCAATGTCTGCCACAATGTATGGAAGATCTTGAGCAATTGGAGTTTGCCATTTGTACTCACCACGTGCATTGTCCACCATGATTGTGTTCTTTCCACCGAATGAAGCCATTTGATACAAAGGCATTTCTACCTTTTGGGTCATTGCCCAAAGATCTACTGGTCCCATATCCATAGGCTCAGCGTTACCGAGCATCTGGGTTAGGTGATAAGAATCAACATGAGAACTAGCTTTGTAGCTTGTATCTCTCAGGAAAATCCCATTATTTAATACTGGAGTTGCCATAATTTTTACTTGTTTTTAATTGTTATTATTTATTTATTTATTTGTGATTATTAAATCCTTTTGAAAATGTTGTTGGTTCTTGGTAATTTTCTACCGCTTGACTTTCTTTTAGTTTCTTCCTTCTCTTGTATACCTAGAGAATTAGATCCGCCTGCATTTGCCTGTTCAGTTTTTAATTTTCTAACTGTTCTTTCAACACTTTGTTGAGCTCCTTTATCCATGATTTTTGCTTTGTATCCATCAGGATCTTGCAGCAACCATAAAGCCTCAGAAATTAATGTATAGTTTGGTTCAACAAACTGATACTTTTCTAAAAGGTGTCCAAGTAAATTTGTATTACGTCCACTAACAGAAGGATAACTTGGTTGAACTAAACCATTATACAACATTGCTTGTGTTCTTTTATCTACTTTAATATCTCCTAAAGCACCATCTTTAAGTGTTTCATATACATTAGACATGTACGTTTTAGATGCTTGCTCTTGTTGTTTTCTTTTAAGATCTTGTTCTTCAATCTTTTTTGCAACAACTTTTTCTTGCATTTTATCTAACTTAGGTTTAAACTTTGAAGCTTGTTGTTCAAGTTTTCCTAAATCTTTCCATATTTCAATTTCTTCAGAGATTTCTTCTTGTGTTCCATATCCTGTAGCACCTAAATATTCTCTGATAATTGTTTCTTGCCCTGACTCAGATTTAATATCTAAAGTCCTAGTTTCTTCTACTTGAGCTAAAGTTGAAAACAAACCTTTTAAATCTTGTCCTCCATCTGCTACATATCTAGCTGCAACTTGCAACTCTTCTGGTAAACTTGCAAAAAATTGTTTTGGAGTTTCACGTCTTGCTTGATTAGCTTTCTCTTCTAAATTAGCCTCAATAAGTTCCTCCCAATCTTTAGCTGTATAATCTGCTAATTCCTTATCATCATCAAAAGGAACTATTTTATCAGCTTTTATAAGTTTACTAAATACATCACTTATTCCAGATATAGATTTTCTACCTCTTGTTTCCTTTTGTTCTTCCTCAGTATCTTCAACTTCATCTGTTAAAGAATCCATAATGTCATCTGTATCTTTTTTAGACATCTGAGCATCATCTTTTTCAACAGACTTTGCTGCTTCAACTTCTTCAGTTGTTTTTTCTTCTTCTTTTGATTTAGCTGATAAATCATCTACACCATCATCATCAGGATCAGCAAATGAAAAATCTGCTTTTGGTTTTCCTGTAAAAATGTTTGGTTTGCTTTTTTCTTCTGCGGGTAATGTAACATCATCAGCTCCAGGAGATCCGTTAAAGATCTCATCTAAGTTAATGTCTAATGTTTCTACGTTACTTTTCACAGTGTTTTCTGTTGTATCCATATTTTGTTGGTTTTAATATTTAATACTTATATATATAATATACAAAAACTTTAACCGGTTATAAAGTAATAAACTTATATAATTTGTAATAACAGTAAAGTTTTTTGCAGTATATAGCTAACAGTAATTATTTATCTTCTTTCTTTTTTGAAGTAGGGTTATCATATTTGTTTTTATTTTCTCTAGCAATTGCCAATTTAGTGTCTGCAATTGCTCTATCTGCAGCAATTTTTTCTCTTTCTACTTCTAGTCTGCTTTTTTCAAGAGAGCCTTTGCTATTCATTTCTTCACGTTTAAGATTTGCTTGCTCTTGATATCTAGTTGTATCTCTAATATCCTTCATTGCATCTTGATAATCAGATACCTGATTTTGATTGATATCAGCCATAGAACCATACCCTGCAGCTTTTATTTCAGCAATGGTTAAATCATTTTGTCTATCCTTATCATTTTCTTGCATTTCAGCTTGCAACTTCATTTGCTCTTCTTGAGCCTTAGCTTGAAGTTGTTCTTCTTGCATTTGACGTTGCTGTTGCATTTCTTGCTGTCTTTGTTCTTGCATTCTAGTTTCAGAATCTTTTAATATATCTGTTACTTCAGCAATTGAATCAGCTTTAACAATATTACCTAATTCATAAATAGAGGCTCCAGTAGTATTGTTAGTCAAAGCCATTTGCTTTAACTGTTCTAAGACTTGTCTATGATTTGTTTTAGTTGTTGCAAAAACATTAAAATCTCTTAACAATAAATCAGTGCCGTTAATTGTAAAGTTTACTTTTTGTGCTTCTGTTGATATATAAGACAACCTTACACTTGGATTTGTGCTATAATAATATTGTGCTAAATCAGTTCTCATCTGATGCACTCTAGGCATTAAATGATCTGAATGCTGCACAAAATAAATCTCTGTTTGAGCATAAGACTGTTGCATAGCATTAACTACTCCTGTAGCTGTTTGAGCTGATACAGCACCTCCTAAACGTTGAGGATTAATTCCTATTGCGTCAAAACATTGTTGTTTAAAGTAATTTGCAAGTTGAATTCTAGACATCAACCTACCTGTTTGCTCCATATTAAGAGTCTGATAATGATTGAAATTTGTAGCATTTTCAGTATTAGTAATAGATGTATCTAGAGGTAGCATTTGAAAATCTTTCATTGCTACAAATGCTTTTGCATAATTGTTCTTACCCCAATCCTCACCCATAGAGTGACGTGGTAAAGCATTTTGATCAAACATTATTACTGTTCCTAATTCATCTATTAGAATGTCAGCAATCTGGTTATTAACCATATTATATCCAACTTGATATGCTTTCATCAAATCTACTAAAGATGTAGATCTTGTATTTCTATCAGAAAAAACTCTACCTTCTACAGGAAGTTTACACCCATAAAGTGAATTATTACCTTTGAATTGGAATGGTAATCTTCCAGGTTTAGTTCTATTAATACCTAAATATATAGGATTTACATTATCATCCATTGTAGTTCTCCACATGGCAGGAACATTAGGACCAACTTTTACACCACCCCAAACTTCATTTATCCAAATCCAATCTATATGCTCTCCTTGTAATAAAGTCTCTTTGCTTTTATTTTTAAAAATAGATGTATCATAAACAGGTTTTTCAGATATCTTATATGTTTCATCAATAATCTCCTGAGTCACCTCACCATCAAATTCTATCTTAGTTAAGTGTCCAACTTTTCTCTGAGTTTTCCAATATATAGTAGAAACTCTCATCAAGTTACTATCACCAAAGCCTTCTAAGTCTTCACTTTGAGAAAGTATTTGAGTAACAATATCTCCACCACGTTGTGGATCAGCCATGTAATTACTTGCATATTGTCTATATGCTAGACCGGGAGAATTAGTGTTCCACTCATGAGATCTGGTTGGATCATAATATGCTCCATCATTCTGATATCCATTAACTTGATATTGAGCTGATCTTGCTGGATATATTTTTTGAAGAGATTGTAATTGCTTCTCATTCATTAAGTAGCCATACTTATCTACTACATCAGATACAGTCATCAAATCAATTTTTCCAACATAGTTAGAATCTGAAATATATCTTTGATCTGGGGATTTTTGATAAAAAGTTAATACAGGATTCCATAATTCAATATCATAATCATCTTCTAGCATTTTAAAATGCCAAAACTCTCTATCTGCAATAAGGCTATCTCTAAATGCTCTTTCTTCTAATTCTTGCATTCTGAATCTCTCTTCATCAACATTTAACTGATGAGATGCCCATTCTTCAACCATACTTCTGTATGACTTACTAAAAAAATCTTCTATTTCAGGAAGTGATTTAAGACCTTCTGGTGATAATTTCTGCTGAGCTTCTTCAGATGCTGGATCCATACCCATCTCAAGCATTGTTGCTACAAGATTTGATTCTGCCTCAGCTAATAATGACTCTTCAATTTGCATCTTCTTCTGTTCTAACATTTCATTATATGATTTGTCATCAACAGCTCTAAATTGAACTTTGTTATATCTCTTAGAAAACTCTCCGCTTAATACATTAATTACATTAGGTACAATTGGATAAAACTTTAGTTCTAATGCTGAATCATTTTCAGCTGTTAAAACGTCCATCATTTCCTTATAGTCATTGTCTGGTTCAACAATGTAATCAGTTTTATCAATAATACCTTTAGCTAACTTATAGTTCTTTAATAATCTTCTTGCATTAATTCTTAAAAACTCTACACCTTGTAATTCAAGCCAATCTAAATTCCATGCAGCCCAATCATCAGTCTTTTCCTTAGATGGTAAAAACTGAACCGGCTGAGTTAAACTGGAAAACGTAGATACGCCATCAGCTTTAGCTCCATTTTTTAACTGCATTGCATTTAATACTCTCATTCTAGATATTTTTAATTAGTCTACTTATAATTTTTAAATCCAGATCTACTAGGTCTATTGGTATTTCTTGATCTATTCCGCCCTATATTTTTAAACGGACTATACTTTAATTTACTGAAATTATCTGACTTTACCAAAGAATTATCTTCTGATTCTTGCCGCTTAGAGTAGCCTCTATTTGATTGTTGGATTTTTGCAAAAGCTATTAAAGCTCCAAAAGCAACTAGCCTATCTACGTTTAATCCAGGATAATAAGCTAACATTTCTTTAATTAACATTGGATCTGGTATTCTTTCTACACCTAAAGTCTGATTAATAACAACACCATTTACGTCTGTTTCTTCATCTATAACCTCTCTTAAAAATTCTATGGCATAAGATATCAAATGACTCTTAAATAAAGTACCTGTATTTTTCCAACCATATTCTTGATATACCGTTCTATTAGATCCAAGATCTTTTAAAAACAATATCTGTTGTTTAGGTACTAAATATCTCTGTTTTTTTCTAGCAATCATATGCTGAATAAAAAGAGAAATGTTATTTTCTACAACTGTCCAAGCATTATACCATTCAATGATTAACTCTAATCTTTCATGAGTTTTATTTATATCATCAAATCTACCACACCAAGCAGCTACTATTTTATCTTTTTCTAAAAATTGCTCTACATCTCCTGCCGCAGTAGTTCTTGTTACTTCTGCAGCATTTTTATAAACAAATATGCTACACAAAGAATCTGATGTTGTTGTCTTGCCTTCTGAAACAGGGTCAATAGAAGCATAATAAGCACCAAACTCTGGGTTTTTTACAGGTCTTTCCCAAACAACTATAGTACCTGTTTTATCTGTTTGTTTTTTATCTACAGGAAATCTAGTTATTGGTAATTTATTTGTCCTCTTTGCAAAGATCCCTTTTTCATTTCTATCTAATTCAATAAGTTCATAAGGGTATTCTTTTTCTTCAATTCTTTTTTGTTGTCTGCTTAAAATGCCTTGTGGAAATATTGATGCTTTTCTATATGCAAATGCTTCTGCAATATTCAAAGGTTTTTGAGATATTCTTAATTGAAACTGTTCCCCATTTAGTTCATTCTTCCAACGTGCCCTTTCTAAAGTAATTGCTTCTATAGCTTCTTCTACTAAAGAGTTACCATAGTCATCAATATAAGGGGGCATAGACCACTGTTCAGGAATAAATAATCCAGCCATACCAACTGTGCCATCAGCGTCTATTAGATCCGTTTCTACAGAATATATATCATTTGATTTAGGATTTATAATCATTTCCTTTAATGGATTACATTGCTCCAAGTCACCCACTGATCCAGCTGCTATAAACATACCTGTAGTCATCATACCAGATGACATTGCAGGACGTAAATACTCATATGTCTCTGACATCTTGGGTGCAATCCCAGCCTCTTCATGAAAAAAGTATGTACAAGGTCCACCTACTCCTGTAGTAGCATTTTTTTCAAATGATCCCCCTTGTATTTTTGATTTAAGACCTCTGGCAGTTTTTCTATTTCCAACTTTTACTTCAATCTGTTGCTGCCACAATAAAACTTTTTCAGGATTACTTGGTCTATACCATGCAGTATGTTCATTAAGAAATATTTTATATTCATCTAAAAATTTCCATGATCCTTTATCATTTATAAAATCTTTAAGAGATGCTCCAACTTTACAAATGCTTCCCTCTTCAAACCAATACTGATTTATAATCTTACCCATGTGAAAATAAGATGATGCTATTTGACGTTTTTTAAGTATTGCTGAATGTTTATCATTTAATTCAGCTAATAGCTCATAAAGAGCCATATGATATTGTGCATCTCTTACTTTAGCAAACCCGTATTTTTTTTCTTCTTTATCAAAGATTGGCAAAAAATTTAACCACATATAATAATCTCTTGATAAATACCAAGACTTATCATCATCCTTATAAATTACACCTACTCTACATTTATTTTTTTGATCATTCCAATAAGAAATAAAATCTTTTGATCTAAAAGGTTTATCACAATAAAACCCATTCTCATTAAAGGTCTTAGCCTCTCTATTAAATTCTTTAGATAAAATGGTAAAATTATATTTTCCAGGCTCACTAAATATACTTAATAAAAATTCTATGAAATCATTCTTAGTTTCAAAATCAGTAGTTTCCCATGTACCTTTATAATATGTGGGTATGGATTTATACATCCACTAAAATTGCAAATATATCACCCTCTTGAATCAATAAGTGTTCTACATCATTATGCTTCATTGGTACAGGTAGGCAATGATCTGTATATTGAACTACATCACCAACTTTTATCTCTTCTACAGATGCTCCAACACCAACAACAGTACCTATGTTTTCTCTTTCTTGAGCACCATCAGGTATCATAATGTTTGTGTTATTAAAAAACTTTTCAGCTTCTTTTTGTTTTATCAGAATTTTTTTTCCTACCGGAACTATTTGTTGTGCCATTTTTTTTGGTTTCTTTATTGTTAATTAATTTTTTTTTATCAGTATTGAAATCTGGTTCATCCCAATAACAAAAGTGCCATTTATCTTTTGTCATATTTGGTCATATGCTAATCCTGCACCTCCTCTAACTGAACTTTCTTGCTCCTGCTTCATATCACTAAAAGCTCCTTTATATGACTGCCTAATCTGTTCAAATTTTGCAGCAGCGTTTATCATAGAGTTCATATTTCCATCTCTACCATGTTCTATAGGTGTTACTTCCATATACTTAGCTAATCTATCTAACATAGCTTTGATACCTACATAAGCTCTATATGTTGGTGTTTCATACATCTGTTTGCACATATCTAATGCATATCTAATCTTACCATCTTCAGGAGAATCTTCTAATTGTATTTCTTCAATTATTATATCTTCCTTTTCATGTTCTGGCAAATTAAAAAATGGATTCATGTCAGGATTAGGACAAGACATATAAAAAATGTATTGATAAATTTTTAAATAACTATCAGGATACTCTTCCATAATTTTATTTAAAAAAGGTAAAGCATAACAATGCTCTGTTGGTACCACTTTTGAGTTTTGTACATCAAATAATCTTATTAGCATAATTTTATATTTTTAGTTTAGATCAATATATCCTTTCACTGTAGCATAAGAATCAGCAACATAAATTGGAGTTACCAAACCAGTTACATATACTTGTCTAGCATCAAGGATTGTTCCATCTAAATTGTATACTACCCCAACACCAATTATCTGCGATTGATCTATTGCTAATGGGTTACCTGATCCTGGTGCAACATATAAAGGTTCTGATTGATCCACTGGAGCTTTTACTGCTAAATAAACTTGTGTTAATACTACTGATGCCATTATCTATTTTCTTTTAACCACATTATTAAAGAATTTACTTCATCTTTAAGGTATGGTAATTCATACATTTTAATTGTTTCTAATACAGGCTCTCCATTAACATGTTCATTAACAGGATAACCATTTTTATCTTCCCCTATTTGTTTAAACTTTACATGTTGTATTACTAACTTGCCTATTTTAAGTTTAGGATTGTGTTTTTTAATAATATACGCATAAATACTTAATTGTAGATTATAATGATTAAGATTACAATCATCTAAATTATTTACAGGCTTAAACATTTTGCTTGTTATACCTTCCCAATTAGTAAATCCTTTTTCTTTAATCTCTTTATTAGTTTTATAATCATATATGTTAATATAACCATTTACAATTTCAACTAAATCAGCCTGACCACAAATTCCAGCAGACTTTAAATATACCAAGTGTTCTGGATATATACCATCTTCCACTTTTTGTTCAGGTGCTAATTTAATACCATCATCATTAACTAAAGGTTTAACAATTGGTATCTCTGTGCCATCACGTTGAATGGTGTCAAAATCTAACATGTCAGCTTCTCTCTGATTATGATAAAAATTACCTAACTTAATAGCTCTTTTAGTCTCATTATCCCATGCAGTTAGTATTTCTTTTTCAGTCATACCATACCATTTAGATCTTTTATTTTTAGCTGACTTTTTAGCTTGACTCTTAGCATCAAACTTAGGTTTAAACATACCTATAAAAGAAGTTACACTTAACCACTCTATAGTATCTTTGTCTATACTTTCATAACTATGTCCTTCTTCTTTAAATATAATTGCCATAATACTATGCTATTGTTATATACCAATACGGTAAATCTGGATTTGATGGATCTATTGTCCATGTTATAGCCTCTTCTTTTTCAATGTCAGGTATCCATTCTGGTGGTAACACTGTTTGATTATCAAATGCATTAGCTTTTGCCTCAGCATTTAATAATATTACTGCTGAATCTTTTGTAATCAATTTATATTCTAATAAATCTTTTACAATATCTGATACAACTATTGGTTTAAGTAAATCACTCATTGTTTATTATTTAATCTGTTGGTTTATTTTATTCTCTTGTTCTTCTGTGGTATATGCATCCCAAAATCCTTTTGGACATTCAGAAGATAATGATCTAACTTTAAATGCTAAACTACAACCACAATCTGAACAACATGGTTGAGTTCCTGGAGCAATACAATCACTTCCTTTAGCATCAAATAAAGAACACTTTATACATATTTGAAATCTATCAGTTGCTACAGCTTCAATATGTTCTTTTTTAAATATCTTATTTTTTATTCCTTCTGCAATCTTATCTGCATTTCTAAATGCATCTATATATTTTTTCCACGGCTTTGACATTTACATTTTTGATTTAAATTCCTTTTTCTTTAAAATATCTTTCTCCATTTGTTCTAGAGCTTTTTCCATTTCTTCAATATTTAATAATATGTTTTCACTTTTAGCATAACCATTATATGTACGTTTAGCTATATTTCCTAACATACTCTTTTGCCTTTTTATTGCATTTTCTAACTTATTCTTTCTAAGATAAAATGTACCTAATCCTTCAATATAGATTCTAGGAAATTCTAACTTAGAAAGTTTTTTTCTTACTTTACTATAGTAGAATGTTATAAAATCATCAACCAATTGAGAGTGTACTCCCACCTCTTCTGCTATGCCATCTTTAAATTCACTATGCTTCTTCGGATTCATTCCCTAGAATTTTATAATTCAGTAATACTAATCCTTTTACTTGCACGTTTATTTCTTTCTTTATACTAATTGTTTTTTTATTAGTACCACTTTTTACTAAAAGATTTTTTTTCTCAGCTTTTGAAATTGCATTTCTTGCTGACTGAGGGCTTTTAAATATTAGCTTCTCAGTCAAGATTCCGCAAAACTTAGAAATCTCTATTTTAGGGTTTTTAGAAAGTTCAGTTAAAAAATCTAAATCAGTATTGCTTATTAATGTTTTATTAAAGAAACAATAAGTAAGTATCTGATACTTTATTGAATCATTAATATCCACCTTAAGTTTTAAATCTACATTAGTTACTATTGCCATATTATAAACTCATTATCATATCAACTAAATCAGGATGAGGATAACAATCAGATTTATCTCTCCTTACGTTGGTATGTGTTAATAATCCTTTTACTTTTCCAAAATAAGCATCATCATGAAAATCAAACCCTTTATGTGCACCATATTTATGTATATATTCTTGTAAGCCAACTCTGATGTCTATATCATCTCTTTCTCCTACATATCTTATCCATTTTTCAGTTTCTTTAATCTGAGCATCAGTATAGCTATGCCACCTGCTATGACCTCTAAAAGGTTTTTCTAATATGGTAACTTGACTTGGTGTACAACGAGACCTTACATAAGTCTTATCATCATCCGTTAAATATCCCATGTTACATATCTCTAAACCTACAGAACTTCTATTCATTCTGCCAGAACCAGTTCTACCTAAGTGCCATCCTTGACACTTTTCTGGAAATGCTTGAATCATAATTCCATCATTATCTACATTTCCATTTCTGTGGTCTATACCACCTAAAACAAACTCTGTTGCTACTCTACCTCTGCTATCTCTACCCCAATGATCAACTGTTCTGTAAGGATTTGCATGACCAGCAGTATGATGTAAAAAAATATAATTGTTTTCTACAGGTCCTTCTACATATTGACCTTTAGGTAAAAAATGTCTGTGAATTACTTGATCAAATGTAGTCTCAAAATACTCTGCAGAAATGTCTGTATCTTCATCTATTTCCTCTGTAACTGTAATTTCTTTATTAAATAACAAAGTCCACATTGGAGAATCAACAATTCCTGTAATAGGAAAATTATTGCTTAGTTGAAATCTTATTACAGCCTTTTCTGTTATAGGCCCAAAATCTCCATCAGATGTAATGTTTAATGCTCTTTGAAGAGTTTGTACATCAGATCCTTTATCTCCTCTTTTTAGTATCCGCATCATATCAGTCTATTTTTGAAGCAGCTTCTTCCATAGCTTGTTTAAAAGCTTTAGCTTCTTCTGAATTAACATCCACACCTTCTTTCTGCTCAGCATATTGCTGTGCCATAAACATTTGAGCTTGCATACGCTCTGCTCTAGACTTCTCAATAGTAGCCAGCAGCACTTCATATTCTGCCTGTACTTCTAAATGAGGAATGTTGTCTTTGTAAAATGCAGTAATTTCTTCTCTGCGTGCAGCCATCTCTTCTTTAGATAAAGTAGGATCATTTTCTTCCGTTAAGTTTTTTGTTGATTTTGACATGTCTTAATTTTTAATGTTAAACTAATTTTTACAAATATATATAAAATTAGTTTAAATAAAAAAAGTTTATAGACCTTATTTATATTAAAGTCTTAAAACCGACATGTAAATAATTTAGATTTTGATTTATTTGAAGAATGCTGCCAGTTGCATAGAGTTTCTTATATAGTTTTAAATCTATCCCCACTCTACCAATTATTAATCCGGGATCATGATTTAGTTTATATGCTGGGCCTATATATACCCTAAACTTATCAAAAGATACTTCATATTGTAAAAATGTATAAGTTGCACCATAATGTCCTTGCCCCATTGCTAAAATTCCAAGAAACAATTTGTCATATCCTACCTCAGCAACAACACCCCTTGCATGAAGACATGCTACATATCCAATAGCTGCAGATTTATTTTTATCTAAAGTATAACTTTTAGGTTTATAAAAAGGGCTGCACTCCTGACCATATGCAACACTGCACAATAAAGTATATAATATTATAACTATCTTGCCCATACTTTTTTGCATTTGATTTAGGACAATAATCATCCATCCAATCCCATTCCCTACCGCTATTTATCATTTTCTATATCACTTAACAAATACATTACAAAAGCAGTAATACATAAAGCTAGCATTATATCAAATACTAGCGTCATTTACCATTTAACTTTATCAGCCCAATATGCTGCAGACATTTTACCTTTTGCAATATTTTTGCCATGCCTAGCTTTAAAAGACTTTCTTTTTGCTTTCATTTTAGCTGACTCTCCTGCTTTAGGTTTACCTGCAGTACTAGCACCTTGTTCTCCAAATCTAATTGTCTTTACTTTATCTCCAATCTTAGCTACTACAACATGGGATTTTTTTGGATGTGATGGAGTACGTTTAGGTTTGTTATAAGCTGATACCCCTGCTCTTGCTAATCTGCTATCTTTTTTTGCTGCCATTATTATCTTTTTTTGCCTTTATGCAAACCGTGACTTGCGTGTTGTTTACCTTTCTTTGTAGCAGCACGCTTTTTTTTATTTGCAGCTGCTAGTTTAGCTTTTCCTTTTTTAGTGCTTTTTAATTTAGCAATAGTCTTCTTAGGTGCATAAACCTCCCCTGTTTCAGAACTCTTTTTTCCTGATGCGGTTGTCCATTTCTGTTCAGTCCATCTAGTAAGACTTTTCTGTTGTTTAGTTTTTGCCATTTCTTTTATGTTTACACTGAGACTCTTGAAGCCTGATAAGTTCTTTCTCTAAGTTTACAATTCTGTCTTCAGATTCATTGATCATTCTAATCTTCTTTTCTAATCTAGATTCTAATACTATCATGTCATCTGTTAACTGTGCTATTTGACTATAAGCTATACCCATTGTAAATATTATACCTATAATCCAAATTATATTACCAATATTTAGAGTAAGATCTTTCATTACTTTTTAGATTTATATCCGCCTCCGTTAGCTTTGTAACGTTTAGCTAGCATTTGAGCTTTGCGTGCAGACCACTGACCAGGAGCACCACCTTTTCCACCAGCCTTAATAGAGTTAAATAATCTCTTACGCATTCCAGGCTTTGTATAATTACCAGAACTATTTACAGTACTTTTTTTAGTTGCCATCTATACTACTGTTACTTGTGATGCGGATAATACAATCCAATTAGTTCCATCTGACCATATTGTAACAGATGCATATAATTTATCTAATACAAGAGTTCCAGCACCATTAATTTCTTCTGAACCAGCAGCATTCAATGTTAATGTTCTTGAACCTGATGTAGTTCCGTTTGTTGTAACAGTAATTTTTCTAAATACCCATCCAGTAGCACTTGCATTAGGTAGATTAACTGTTGCATTAGCTCCGTCACCTGTACTACCTACTATAAATAATTGGCCCTGTGCATTTACTGGTAATTGTACTGGTGTTGCAGTGTCTGCACTAATAAATGTTAAATCAACATATTCATTAACATCTTTACGGTTCATGTCTACTGTAATAGCAGTCCCCCCTACTCTAGTTAGAGTTAATAAATCTGTTGCTCCATCAAAAGTTGCAGAGTTAACATATTCATCTGGTGAATTGCCTGCATTAACAAAAGTTTTAATAGAACCCATTGTAACAAGTTCTGTTTCTACTTTTGGATGAGGTTTCATTCTTTCTTGTGCACCGGCATATCTTGCTATTGCAATATAATCATCAGTTTTAGGTGTCACTGTCTTTTTTCTTGACAGCATACCCATCATGTCTTGTAATATTGTTCCCATTTTATTTATTTTTATAAGTGTTTCCATCGGATGTATTTACCCTCTGGTTTTAATAATTTTTTTAAATCCTCAATAACATTTGGATCATTTGTTTCTTCATAAGAATCAAAATATACAATGTCAAATTTTTCATCTCCAAATACCTGTTTAAATGGAAATCTATTTACGTCCCCGTATAGTATATGTACGTTGGGATTTACATTTTCATCTAATAGAACAACGTCTGGATATTTTTCTATAACGGTTAAGTGTGCCCCTTCTTCTATTACACGATCATTTATAAACCCTATACCATAACCAATAGACAAAATTTTATCACCCTTCTTAACGTTCTCAAAAAACTCTTGATTGGTGATTGCTTCATATTCTGTATCTGACATAATAAGCATCCCGTCTTCCGTGTTGTATAAAACCTCATACTCTTCTCCTATTGTAGATAAGGAAAAATACTTAGCCCAATCATCATGCTCTATCTTTGCTTGACCTTCATATTTATATTTCTCACGAACTAGCATCTATTGATTTTGGATATTTACTTATTAATATTTCATGCAGTTTAGCACACCTTTCATACTCCTCTGAGTCTATATACCATTCAATCATATTTTCTAATTCTGATTGCAATGGGCCATATTCCGGATCAAAACCCATAAGTGCTGAATCCCCATCTATATAGTTACACTCTAATAAAGAATCAAAAGTCATTTCCCCACTTAATATTTTATACGAATTGTCATATGCAATATTAACCATCTCTTCTTCTATCTGTTTCTGATAAATGTCATCTAATGGATCTTTGTTTTTTTCTTCTTCACTCATAGCTGTTACAAATTAATGTTCTGCTTCTATATAAGTAATATACAAATTTATACTGTGTTCTAAAAATAATTTATAATATTTCATTGCCCACGGGACACACAAAAAATTTTTTTTCCTAATTTTTTACACCCCCTTGGGTATAGCAAATGTTTTATATATGGCATGCTTGAGAGGATCTTGCTATCTGATCCCCAACTAATTTTTGCGGTAAGGGTACCCCCGTGTTTAAGTGGTACTCAACAAACATAATAACTAATAACATGAACGTATTCTTTAGAAAAATGCAAATTAATGAGTCTACAGGCTCTGCGGTGCTACAATGTACATCACAACCTGTGACCAACACAATCAAAAAAATTGCTGGAGTTGAAGTATCAGCTTCCAGCACACAAAGTATTGTTTGGGGTAGTCTATCCCTTAAAGACCCATCTACGGGTAAGACAATGCGGGCAAATCATCCTACCATTCAGTCACTCATGCAAAAGCTTGAGCCAGGACATGAATTGGTAGGCTTTAGATTTTCATCCAATCCACAGATTGACATGAAAACTGGTGAGGAAACTAATATGTTTTGGGTGGAAGCCTATGACGTAGAGAATCCATAAACATCAGAACAAGGGAGAGTGTAATAGCTCTCCCTTTTATTACAAATAAGAATGGCACAGTTTGCCTTGTGGGATAATGCCTACATACTCAATGGACATCAGGCTAAGGATAACCAACGAGTGCCATTCTTATTGTATTTTTTTTTAACAATTAGAGTATAATATTATTAATGAAAGTAAAAAGAAAATTAAAGGGTAATTCTATTGTGTTAACAATAAGATTACAGTCAGCAATAGAAGTGCACTTATTTAATCAAGCAACATTTGTACATGATTCTTATGATACAGATATGAGTGAATTTGATGATAAGGAATTCAACAGGCAAAAACATAGATATGAGTCTATGAACTTAACCATACATAAAAGTGGAGACATATTGTCCACTAACTTCTTTGGTGTAATTAAGCCAGAATCACAACTTACTGGAACATTTGATGAAGAAGGAACCTATGAACAAGTCAATAGTGCAGTTGATAGCTTTGTTCACTACATAAGAGAGAGCATGGGTGTGTAATAGCACTCTTAATTAAAACAACCAAAGGCGGGATCCTGGATTGGGGTGTGTAATAGCACCCTTTTTTTTAATCACCATTGCTAGTTACACGGCTTATTTTTTGTTATCCTACCTCTTCCTGCTCTCTGCTCTTGAACTTTCCTCTACTCTCTGCTCCCGAACTATGTTTTGCAGTGCATGTTGCTAATTACACAACTTATTTTTTATTTATTTGTGTGTTGCAATGTATAGATGAGGTCTCATAAGCCATATAAAGCACCTTTAAGGCCCTTATTATAATAACTGGACCATATAGATATAAATATAGCTAACACTACAACAGGTGTAACTATTACACTCAACAATACAACATGAGTAGTCTTTGTCTCTTCCTCTATAGGAATAGCATAGTATTACCCGCAATATAGAAATCACTACTTTAACAATCTTTACATTAATCACTAAAACAAAAAACATATGCAAATACTTATCACACATCCTGAACGTTTTGTTCAGTACAAGAAAAACATTGGAATCATTCTGTTCAATACAGATGACAGTCCAAAGGTTAACCTATTTACAGGTAACCAACATTTCGTAATCAAACGTAATGAAATTAAGTCTCCTCTAATGGCTGACTTAAAAGAAAAATTAAACACTGATGAATCATTAAGAGATCTAGCATTTGAGCATGATCTTATTGAAAAGCAATGGTCTCATCATGATCGTAAATCTTATCTAACTTATTATTCATCTTTTAACTAAACTACCATGAAATCTATTGTAAAATTATTTTATGTTGTTATACTACCTATAGTTGTGGTAACAACAGCCTTGTGTTATATGTTTACAGATATACATCTGTCAGGACTAATGAATGTAGCATGTGTCCTATCCATTGTAAGCGTTATATCTAATTCAATATTTTGGATGGTACATTGGGACAAAACATCTATGATACCTATTGTAAATTTTGAATGGCAACCCGTCTTTGGATTGGCCATAGGAATTGACACAGGGTATAAGAAAGACGTGAGTCTAATGATTGTACTACCGTGCATTACATTAGAAATTAAAAGACGTAAAAAATAAGTGCCACACCTGACACCCTAACAACACCAGTAATATTATATCTATAATATCACTAGGTAGTATCAGTTGATAGCATAGCAGGAAAGCATAGCAAATAATGGTTATGGTGGTAACCTAAACATAGTAGTATCAATCATACAAATTCATTTTTAATTTGGTTTTAAAGTTGTTCGCAGTATGATTGGTCTACTATGTTTTTCTAAAATTAAATTATGAAAGAAGAAACATATAGCATAGCAGCAGGAACTGTTAAACATATTATTAAATCTATAGTAAATAAAGATAGGCTTGAAAATAAAGGCAACATAGAAAACGTCATAAGTATATTAAGTACTTCATTGAATCGTGATCATGTTAGTGCCTTAATGGAAATGATATTATCTAAAGACATACATATACCATTAGCAATTGGTGACTATGTTAAAGTAAAACCGCCAGTTTATCATGCAGGTGATAAGTTTGAATGGGATGTACTTATGGATAATGGCCTGGCAACAGAAGACAAACATGTCTATGGTATAATTACAGAAGATGGTTCATGGTCAAGTGAGTTTGATCCATACTCTCATAAGATGAAAGTAGATTTGTTTTATTATGACAAGGATTTAATCAAAGACAATTCTTCAATAACAACCTTTTCATTGCAAAAAGTATCTAAGGAGGATATACCTTACTTTAAAGAGTTAGAGAAACCAGCCCAGAAAGATCTTTTAGATTTGATAAAGGAAGAAGAAGAAAAATTACAGAATGAATTATAACTATGGCAAGTATATCAGTAGAACTATTAAGAAAAGATTACAGTGAATGGCAGAAACTAAAAAGCAAAGAACCTTTTGGTAGAGTAATGAACTCTAGATATCACTTTGAAGATAAGGAACTGGAAAAAGAATTAGATTCTAATATAGCCTTATTAATAATAATGTCTAGACATGTCGTCAAACTATAGATTTGGTATTGTTAGCCGTGATGTCATAACAGAACCAGATTTATCACTGCAAGCAAAAGCTGTTTATTCAATACTTGCTTGCTATGCCAATAAACAAAGATCTTGCTTTCCTTCTATATCAACATTAGCTAATGACTTAAATGTAAGTCAAAGAACAATCAAAAGACTGATAAAAGAACTGAAAGAACAAGGTTATGCCAAAAGAGTAGGCAGAAAGCTAATAATAAAATAAGACCATTAGCTATATATATGCTCTTTAAATTCTGCTCTTATACTAAAATGTATTTGATATACCAAATTAAGTGATCTATTTATTATAAATTTGTTAAACATACTTAGCAAATAGAATGATAATTCAGTTACCTAATGGACGTATAGTTGAATGCTCAGTTGAGCAATACCTATCTCTTTCTGATGAAGAGATAAAAGACCTCAACGGTCTTAGCGCAGCTTATACTAAAGAAGTGGGTAATCCTTTCTACAACACTTATTTCAATTCAAACAAGATAGACCAAGATTCTGAAGATTATCTTCAGGAAAGAGAACCGGCTTTAGATGAAATTGAAGAGATTGAAAAAAGAATTGACCCTGATTTTCACAGTGATGATGTCTAAAAGATAGACACATCAATCATTTTATTATTTAACAACAAAAATTATGCAAAGTAAAGTAAACATCGTTGCTGATGACATGGGAAATGTTATCCGCCAATCAAGCACAAGTTCAGAGTATGGATTTGTAAGACTACAACAAGACAGAGTTACATTTGGTAACAATGGTTGGGTTAAAAAATCAAACATTAGTACACTATTACATGGTAAGTTAGAAGATCTTCAGTCATTAGGACTAGATACTATGGCAACAATACCAGGTAGAATTGTAATTAAAGAACAGTTAACACCGTTCAATCAAAACAATCCAGATCGTGATTTAAAGTATGCAGGTGATACAGGTATCATTTGTTGTGTTGATGGAGAACCTATTTATAGGAAAACATTCTATGTTGCTGATGCAGCATCACAGGATGTCTTAGTAGCTCACAATAATAGTGATGCTATTAAAGAAGCCAATGCTTCTGATTTCAACGCTGCAAAGTCTACAGTAGCTATGCCAGAAGATCCAGCTAAAGCATTTGGATTTGACGCAAGTGATGAGGAAGTAACAGAAGAACCTGTTAATGAAATAGTTGAAGAGGTTTCTGAAGAAGTAGAAACTTTTGAACTGTAAAACATAGATCACTCTAAAGAATGCATTGAGGGGACTAACACTTAGGTGGAGGTTCCCTCTTTCATTTTAAACATCTTATTCAATTTATTATTTAAAAAAACAAAAACTATATGTATGCTATCTCAGGAACAAATAACACAAATAAAACAAAATGAAAGTAAAGCTTTATTATCACAGCTTTTGCAACGTTACCACTACTATGGATTACTGGAAGAATATCAGTTACATCCAACCTCAATAATTAACAACTTCACATACTCATCGCTAAACTCTTATCAGCATTTCTTATTTAAAAGAGTGTTACATGGGTTAAACGTTTATGATAAAGCTGAAGTTGAAAAGTTGCACTGGGATAAGAAGAGAAGAATATCTAAAGTCTGGAGAAGAGGTCAAAGAGAAATCAATGCTTGGAAGCAGATGATCTGTAATAAGAAAGTTAACAACTATTTCAAAAGGACATTCAAAGGTCCTGCTGTAGAGTTTATGCTTAGTATACCAGTTGATGAGTATCTAGAGGATTACAATAATACTTTAACCTTTAAAGATTTAAACGTTAATTATGAAGATGTAATCTTACTATTCATGTCAAAGGGTTTATTACCTAAAAACTTTCTTACTCTTAAGCCTAATGATAATCAAAAACAACTTAAGGCGTGATTAAACAGAAAAAGAAGCTATGCAGTAATTGCAATACTGACCAGTTCATTTGGAAAAATGATAAGGGTAATAGGTATTGCAAGAATTGCTGGTATAGAAGCAAAAGTTCAGATGCTAAACCATTAAAGAAAGCACCTATCAATCAAAAGTCAAAGAAAATGCAGGTCATTGATCAAGCTTACACTAAACTTAGACGTAAGTTTATGGAGGGACATCCAATGTGCCAAGCAGCTTTGCCTTGTTGTACTGGTGGTTCAACAGATGTTCATCACAAAAAAGGACGTGGTAAATATCACTTAGTGGTTAGCACTTGGCTTTCAGTCTGTAGAGCTTGTCACATGTACATAGAAGAGCATCCTAAAGAAGCAATTGAGCTTGGATATTCAGAAAAACGTGACTAACTTTGATCATCAGGTCCTATAGCTCAATTGGATAGAGCAACAGCCTTCTAAGCTGTAGGTTCAAGGTTCAAGTCCTTGTGGGATCACTGATGGCCGGATGATGGAATTGGTAGACATGAAGGACTTAAAATCCTTTGGGCAGTAATGTCCGTGTGGGTTCAAGTCCCACTCCGGTTACCAGTAGTACTAAAGAGAGGTGGTGAAGCTGTAATAGATGATCGTGCTAAGATGACAAAAAAGGGTTTGGAGTAGTCACAGCATAAACAAATCATCTATCAGAAACCCTGAAAGACCCGGAACCTCTCTTTTTATGGACTCTTAGCTCAGTTGGTCAGAGCAATTCACTCATAATGAAGAGGTCACAGGTTCAAGTCCTGTAGGGTCCACCCTGATGTTTAATAATACATTGTCAAGAAATTTTAAAACCAAATGAAAAGAGAAGAAATACAAAAGAAAGCACTAGAGATAGGCTTACATTACAAAAGAGCAGGCTTAGCAATAAGCATGGGAGTAGGCAAGACAAGAATTGCAATACAACATCTTCAAAGGTGTTATAATCCCTTTATAAAAGCATTAGTTGTTATACCAAAACTTTCAGTAGCAGATGCTTGGAAAGATGAACTTGAGAAAATGGACCTGTTGAGTTTAGAATCACATTTAACTTTTACAACCTATTTATCATTAAACAAACACAACCCAGCTGACTATGACGTGGTTTATTTGGATGAGTGTCATACTTTATTAGATTCACATAGGCCTTTTCTATCTATGTTTAATGGAAGAATACTTGGTTTAACAGGTACACCACCTAAACATAAAGATTCTGAGAAAGGTAGAATGGTAGGTACTTACTGTCCAATAAAGTTAACGTTTAGTGTAGATGATGCAACTAACTCTAACATACTAAATGATTATAAAATTATAGTACATGAGTTAGAGTTATCTCAGCTTAAGACACTTAAAAAGAATAGTAAAAATGGAGGGTCTTGGTGGACTTCAGAGCTTTTGGATTATAATTATGCAACCAAACGTTGTGTAGAAGCTCAGACACCTAAGCAAAGACAGTTCTCTGCTATCATGAGAATGAAAGCATTGATGAGTTATGCTACTAAAGAAGAATATGTTAAGTCTTTATCATCTAATCTAGATAGTAAGTGTATCATATTTGCTAATACCCAAAAACAGGCTGATAAGTTATGTACATACAGTTATCACTCTGGTAATGATAAAAGTGAGTATAACTTAGAATTGTTTTCAGACGGTAGAATAGATCGTTTGTCTTGTGTATTACAGTTATCAGAAGGTGTTACAATACCAAATCTAAAACAGGGTATTATTATGCATGCATATGGTAATGAAAGAAAGTCTTCACAGAGAATAGGTAGATTGCTTAGATTAAATCCGTCAGAGACAGCAGTTTGTCATATACTATGTTATAAAGGCACGCAGGATGAAGTGTGGGTAAAGAAAGCACTTAAAGATTTTGATACAAATAAAGTTAAATATTATAACCCTTTAACCAGTTAAAAAATGACACATGATGATTACTTGAACCAAGGAAATCCTGTTGATGATCCAGAACATGAGTGCAGAGAATGCGGTAAGATGTCAGATTATGAGGATTATTGCAGCAGGCAGTGTTGGATGGCAAGTCAAAAATAAAAAAAAGAATATTATGGGAAAAATGAAAGAAGTATGGATGGAAATGTTACAAAATGAGTACAAAGGAGATTATGACGCATATTTAGAAGATTTAGCAAGGCAAACATGTGAGGAGTTTATACCTATGGATGAAACACCTTGTCCTAATTGTTTTGAAAAAACACTACATCAGAATGAATCTGATATAGTATGTGATGTATGCGGTCAGAACTTTATACAAGTAGAGAATGCATTGAGATTTAAATAAATAACTAAAACATTAAATGTGAAAATAAATGACCCAAGAGATAAGCCGGAAACAGAATTAGATCAAGAACAAGAGACAGATCAAAATATTAATAATGATTATGATGAACACATGTTTATATGAAAAATAAAAAACACAGACAGTACAGGAGCAATCAAGGTAGATCTCCTGAGAAACAAAGCAATTCTGAAAAAGCTTTTATGATTGCTACAGTAAGTTTAATTATTATTATAACTATTTTAGCAGTAATAAATGTATAATGAAAGAGAATTTATATATAAAGGCATCAATTAAAAATGGAGAATTACATTTTCCTATAAAAGCTACAGGAACTAGATATAGAAATTTCCTGAATCAGTTACCTGATGACTCTAAGTTAGAGATATTTATAGGAGTGAGTGGTGATAAAGGGAGTAATCCTCAGCTTGCCAGAGTACATGCAATGATAAGAGAGATAGCACAAGAAATTGGTTATACTTTTGAAGAAGCAAAAATAACAGTTAAAAGAGCAGCTGGTCTTTGCTTTGTAAAAAACAAGCAAGAGTACTGTAAGTCATTTGCAGACTGTGATAAAGATGAGCTGAATCTTGCTATACAGGCTTGTATTGAAATAGGAGACTTTAGCAATATGAACTTAAGGTAGTTATTTTACTACTTTCATCTTGCTATTGATCTCTTTTAGTTTTTCAGATACGTCAGCACCTTTAGTTACCAGATTAGATAACTCTTCCATATCTTTTTTAGTAGCTGTAGTCTCAGTATGAATTTCTAGTCCTTGTTCTTTAGCTTTAAACTTCAGCAATTGAAGTAATGAAAATAAAGTATATAAATTAGATTCATATAAATTAATTTCAAACTGAGGTGGTTCATCACCTTCTTTTAGTTCAGCTATCTTGTTAAACTTTTCAAATGTAGCTGGAAGTAAACTTGGATCTTCTGCATCTAAAATCATTTCTGACAGTATACGCTGAAATGCTTCAATATATGCTGCACTTACTTCTATACCTGTTATAGATTTAGTTTGGTCGTAGGTAACAACTGTATTTAGTTTTTTATCTTCACTCATCTTTAATGTCTTTACAGACAAATATACAAAATAAAAATAATGGAACCAAAAATAGATAATTTAAAAAGTCAACTAAAGGTTGATATAGAAAAATCAAACTGGGGTAATATCCTTACTCCTTTTATAGATAGCAAAGCATTTGATGAAGTAGTAGATTCTTTAGTATCACTTGTAGACAGTGGTAAAAGATTTACTCCAAAGTTTAAAGACGTATTCAATGCTTTTAAGGAATGTGATTATAATAATTTGAAAGTTGTTATAGTAGGTCAGGACCCGTATCCTCAGTTAGGATCAGCTGATGGCTTAGCATTTAGCTGTAGTAAAAAAGGTAAAGCAGAAAAGTCTTTACAATATATCAATAAAGCAATTGATACAGATCACACTGATTTGAGATGCTGGGCTAACCAAGGCGTACTATTGATTAATACAGCTCTTACAGTTGAGATCAATAAAATAGGATCACATTTTTGGAACTGGAAACCTTTTACTGAGTATCTGTTTACAGAGTTAAACAAGGACAATAAAGATATAGTCTTTATTTTAATGGGTAGAAAGGCAGAAGCTTGGCAACTGTTGTTATCAAATCAAAAGTTATTAAAGTGTAGTCATCCTGCATCAGCAGCTTATAGAGGTGGTGTGTGGGATTCAAATGATGTATTTACTAAAGCAAATCAGGAGTTGGAAAGACAGGGTAAAACTTGTATAGTGTGGTAATAATTAGTATATTTGTAAAACAAAACCCTCAGATAAATGTCTAAAGATCAGGAAGTTATAAAAGATTTAGAGATACTTAATTTTAAAAAGAAGTTTTTAGATGAGTATGGTATTAACCTTTATATCTATAAAGGATTGAATAAAAAGTTTAAGATTGAATTAGATGTATATATGCTATGTGCACTTAGTTGTATAAAAGAAGATTATCCTCAGTATAAGTTTGTCAAAACTATCAGAGAGAAAATTAGATTTCGTGAATATCTAGTGTTTGTACAGGTTATGAGTTATTTAGCTTATAAAGATGGCCACACTAAATCAGCAATAGGTAAAGCTATTCGCAGGAACCATGCAAGCATAATTAATCATATTAGAAATGTAGAGAATGGGTTCTTTGCAAAAGACAAATTAATAATATATGCACAACAGAAACTACTTAATAAACTAACAGAACATGTGGGAACTATTCCAGAAAATATTAAAACAGAAAGTAACACCAAACCAAGCGTTGATCCTATTTGGGATGAAGCAAAAAGTTTCATTGCCAACTAGCAATAAAGATGATAAAGATGCCCTTGTTGCAAGAGGTTTTCTTACTTATGATGGTACTTTATATAAAATAACTCCAGAAGGCAGAGCTTTCTGTGCAACCTTAGATAATTACTTTATTAAAGCTAAGAAGAAGACTGACATACAACTGATGGGTAAAGACTTTGCTGATAATATTAATATTTATAGACAAGTATTTCCTAATCAAAAGTTGCCAAGTGGTAAACCTGCAAGGGTAAATGTAAAAATGTTATCAGAATCATTTAGGTGGTTTTTTGAAACATATGATTATGAATGGTCTGATGTAATTAATGCTACTAAGATGTATGTAAATGAATTCAGAGATGCTGAGTACATGTACATGCAAACTAGCCAGTACTTTATTTGCAAACAGGATAAGCATAAGGTTAAGTCTTCTACATTAGCAGACTACTGTGATATGATTAGAGATGGTATTGATACTGAACAAAAAACATTTAAAGAAAAAGTAGTATAACATGACACCAAATAAAATAACAGAAATATTAAATAAGTTAAACCTTGTACTTGAAGATTTTCAAATGCTAAGAGATGGAACATGGGTTCCAGATAAAGAGTCATGTAATGACAGTATTGATAATATAGAAAGTATTATATATGCAATAGAAAATGAGTAGACCAACAGAAGGTTGGGTGGGGCAGTATGCCGCATTCAATGAAGCATTGAAATATATGCAAGGTAGACAGAATGGGACTGAAAAGTCAATATATACACCTTGGCCTAAGTTTAATGATGCTGCTACTGATGGTTTGGAATGGAATACTCTAACGGTTATTGGTGGTAGACCAGGTTCAGGTAAAACTTTGATTAAAGATCAAATTATACGTGAGTCTTTTGCACTTAATCCAAATGATGATTTCAGAGTATTAGAATTTCAGTTTGAGATGGTGGGTAGAACCTCAGCCATTAGAGAATTTAGTTCTGTTACTGGTAAGACTTATAAAGAGTTATGTAGTGCAGGTAGTGTTTTGACTTCTGATGTACTAAACACATGCCATCAGTATGCTAAGGAAAGAGTTAAGAATCCAGTTGATATAATATCAACACCAATGACTGTAAATCAAATGCGTGAGCAAATTGATATGTATATGGATAAGCATAAAGGAAAGAAAACAATCATAACTCTTGATCATACTATGTTAGTAAAGAGAGCACCATATCAGAATAGTACATTAGATATGTTGTTTGAGTTAGGTGAGTTCTTTACACAGTGTAAAAGAGATTATCCGTGTTTGTTTATTGCATTATCACAACTTAATAGGAATATAGATAACCCGGATAGGGCAATCAATGGTAAGTATGGTAACTATATACTTGAGTCAGATATATTTGGTTCAGATGCTATGCTTCAACATGCAGATATGTTAATTGGTATCAATAGGCCTGCTAAACAGAAGATTGGGTTCTATGGTCCTGATAGATATATCATTGAAAATGATAGAACTCTTGTATTGCATTTTCTTAAAGCAAGAAATGGAGATGCAAGAATGAGTTTTTTCAAGGCTAAGTTTGAACAAATGCAAATAGATGAAATGGCAACACCAGGACAACAAGAAAGAAGATAATAAATTAAAAAGTAAAATAATGGGAATAACACCAGATCAACGTAAGAAAAAAGTAGCTGATTTAAAAGAAGAACATGAAGATTACTTTCAGACTGAAGGTAAAATTAATGCATTATATATTCCAAAAATGGCTTACAGGCCAGGAGGAAAAGATGAGCTACATATTAGCTTCTTTCCTAGTGAATTAGAAAAAGAAGAAGATATATATACAGAATTTGTAAGCATAAGCTATGATTCTGAAGATCCTAAAAGAACACTATATCTTTTGAAACATAATCCTCATTGGAGGGAAGAGTTTGAGCTTTCAACATCAAGCTCAGGGTTTCAAAGACATCTAGTGTCAGTTAGTGAACTGAAAGTAATTAATGATGTGACCAGCAGAGGTAAGTTAGTTTTAGATTTTGCTGATTTGCCAAATCCAGATAATAATTTCACTTCTGCAGGAGCTACTTCTGATAGTTCGTTAGTAGATAAACTAGAGGAAATTAATCAAACATTAAAAACGTTAACTAAAGTAATAAACAATAAATTAAATAAGTAAAATGGCCCAAAGTGTATTAATCATTGCAGACTCAGGAACTGGTAAGTCTACATCTATTAGAAATTTAAATCCAGATGAAACATTCATTATAAATATTGCTAATAAACCTTTACCATTCAAAGGATGGAAGACAAACTATACCTTAATAAGTAAAGAAAATAAAAAAGGAAACTTAGCATCAGCTTCATCTGCCGCAGGCATTATGAAAGCTATTACTCATGTAGATCAAAACATGACACATATTAAAACGCTAGTTATAGATGACTGGCAGTATATGAGTTCTTTTGAGTACTTTGATAGAGCTAATGAGAAAGGTTATGACAAGTTTACTCAGATTGCAGCAAATCTTGCTCAGGTAGCAAAGATGCCCAAAGATCTTAGAGATGATTTAACTGTTATATTTTTAACTCACTCTGAGGATTCAACTGACATCAATGGTAATAGAAAGATTAAAGCAAAAACCATTGGTAAAATGATAGATAACACACTAACTTTGGAAGGTCTGTTCTCTATAGTTTTATTTGGAAAAGTAAATAAAAATGATGATGGTGAACTTGAATATGGTTTTGAGACTCAAAACAATGGAGAGAACACATGTAAATCACCACAAGGTATGTTTGAAGACTTCTTCATCCCAAACAACCTGCAGTATGTGAAAGACTGTATTAAAAAATATGAAGAGTAAATAATCAAAATTAATTAAAAGAAAAAAATTATGTTAAGTACAAGCGGAATGTCAGCCGGATCAGGCAAAGAAAAACCAGTAATTGAACCAGGTAATCAAGTAGTTAGAATTAACTCTGTTACTTTTGATCAAACACCATATGATGCAGATGCATATAATATTACATTGAATGTTGAGAGTAGACCCATGAATGGTGAATTTCAAGGGTTTCTTGTAGATCAGAACAATCCTAATGGCCCACGTTATAAAGGTCAGGTTGGTAGAGTTAGATTTAGCCCTTATGCATATAAAGACACAACTTTAGCTAACGGTAATGAAATTAGCCGTGACACAGAAGTTATGAAAGCAATGATCTTTTTATCTGAAGCACTAGGTAAAAGAGCTGAACTGGATAAGATCAGTGCAAATACTATTGAAGAGTTTATGATAGCATGTAATTCATTGTTTTCTAACTCAGAGTATGTAAATATGTGTTTAGGTGCACGTGAGTGGGAAAATAAAGATGGTTATATAAATAATGATTTGTTTCTACCCAAGCTAAGTAAAGCTGGTGTACCTATTGAAGCATTAGATGCTGAACCAAGTAGACTTTTGACTTATGACTCAAATGATACTAATCATTTAAGAAGAGCAATTAAGAAAGTTTCACCTACTACAAGCAATTTTGAGCCTGCAAAAACAACAGGTGATGATTTTGATTTGTAATAGTTTATATTGATAAAGCTTTAAGGGGAGTGTAGTGCTCCCCTTTTTGTTTTATAAACAGAACCTTATGTTTAGCACAAAAAATCTAGTATTAGATATAGAAGATATACCCAGCTATTGGGTGTTTCAACATTATCTAAATTTATCAGAGTCATTGACTGGTCAAGATGTTAAAATAATTTCTGTATTTAATCCTTCTGAAAAGACAGCAAGCTTATGTATTTATGTAGATGCCAATCTGCAACAGTATAAGTTTAAATGCTTTTCTACAGGTAAAAACGGTAATAAGATTGATTTGATAAAGCATATGTTTGACTTAAGTTATTCATTAGCCGCCATAAAGGTTGTTAGTGACTATAACTTATATGTAAAAACAGAAGACTTTAAAGAAGTAAAGCTTAAGCCGGCTGCTAAATGGCAGATAGATTTTATAAAACATAGACCGTGGAGTGAAGAAGATAGTCAGTATTGGCTATCCTATAGAATAGGGATGTCTATACTTAATGAATATAATGTAAAACCTATTGAGTACTATAACATGATTAAAGAAGAAGATAATCAAGTTAGGGCTCTTAAAGTAGAGGGATTACATATTTATGGTTACTTTGATAGACATGGTGAAGTATATAAAATATATCAACCAAAAAGTAAACATAAATTTCATAAAATAAATTCACACCTACAGGGACTTGATCAACTAAAGTATGATAAACCATACTTGGTAATATGTTCATCCCTTAAAGATGCATTATGTCTTAAATCAATAGGTTATAATCTTGAAGTATTAGCACCAGATAGTGAGAATACAATGATAAAACCTCATGTAATTCAATATCTAAAAAAGAAATATGATAAAGTAATTACACTATTTGATAATGATGAAGCAGGTAAAACAGCAATTAAAAAGTATGCAGAAGCATATAAAATTAATGGTTGCGCTTTAACTATATGTAAAGACATATCAGATGCAATGAAAGAGTATGGTTTTGATAAAGTGCATGCTGAATTAAAACCTTTAATTAAACAAACATTAAATAAATAATATGGAAAAAAACTCAAATAGGAAATGGTTTATACCTGGTTCTGTGCCTTCAAGTAAAAATGGAAGGAGATGGACTGGTAAATACTTTATAGCAAGTAAAACTGTAGTAAATTACAGAAAGCTCACTAAGGAATATTATCAAAAATACGCCAATGAGTTCAAAGAAGAGTTAGCAAAGCATAAAATGCCTGCTAAGATATCTTTTACTTTTGTTAGAGGTACACGTCATAAGTTTGACTATATAAATCCAGCTCAAACTGTACAAGATGATATGGTTAAAGCAGGATGGATAGAAGATGATAACGCAGAATTTATCTTACCTGTTTTTATTCAGTACACATATGATAAAAAAAATCCAGGTGTATGGATAGAGATATTAGATAGTGGGCCTGATGACAAGTAAAGAATTTTTTCAAATTGTTAGTCTGTTAAATGGATTACCAGAAGATTTTGACTTAGGAATTAGTTGTTATAATAGTTTTAAGTCTAAGTCACCCATGTTTGATTTACTCTTCACTAAAGCACTAAGGTATAAAAAGAGAACCAGATTCATTAAAGAGATGGAACTTAAGTATACACCTATAGAACTTACAGTTAAGGTAATAAACAGAAAGATAAATGGTGAGAAGCAGAATTCTGTATACAAAAACATTTTATTAGAAATTATGAATAATTAGATATGGTAAACATACAAGACTTAGTTGCTAAGACAACTAAAAATTTAATACTTACTGAGCCCTTTTACGGGCTCTTTTTGATTGGTATAAATAAACAATTCAGTGATAAAATACCTACAGCAGGTGTTAGTAAACACGGTGTTGGTATGCAGTTAACAGTTAATCCTGAGTTCTACACTAATTTAAGTGAAGATCACAGGTCAGGACTGATTAAGCATGAACTTTTACACATAGCATTTGGGCATTTAATAATGAGAGATCTCTATTCAGATCATAAGCTATTTAATATAGCTGCTGATTTGGAGATTAATCAATATATACCGGAGGAGAAGCTACCAGATGGTGGATTATTACTTTCTAGTTTTCCAGAGTTGAATCTTCCTAATAGGGCAGGTACCAAGAGGTATTATGAGTTATTGGAAGAGGCACAGAAGGATGGAACTAGTCCGTCTTTGGATAACTTAATGGATCAGATGGATGGTAGTAGTCAATATTGCCATGATACATGGAATGACTTTGATGACCTATCTGAAGCGGATAAGAAGCTGGTGCAAAAGCAAATTGATCATCAGCTTAAAGAAGCAACAGAAGAAACTGTTAAGAAACAGGGTAGTGTACCTGGAGAGTTATCTGAACTTATTAATAGACTAATGCATGTTGAACCTGCTAAGTTTGATTGGAAAGGATACCTTAGAAGGTTTGTTGGTAATTCTAGTATAGTATACACTAAAAAACTTAGACGTAAGTATAACAAGCGTTATTCAGAAAATCCCGGCCTTAAGATTAAGTTCAAGAATCATATACTGGTTGGTGTTGATACAAGTGGATCTGTAAACACTAGTGAGCTAAAGGAATTTTTTAGTGAGCTTACGCATATGCATAAGACAGGTCATAAGATTACAGTAGCCCAATGTGATACTAAACTAAATAGTGTAAAAGAATTCAATCCAAAAAAGGATTGGGAGATACATGGTCGTGGTGGGACAAGCTTCCAACCCGTAATTGATCACTTTAATGAAAAAAGAGGAGCTTATACAGCTCTTATATATTTAACAGATGGTGAAGCTTATGCACCAGATGACTGTCCAAAAAACACTTTATGGGTTCTTAGCAGTATATCTGATATGAATAATAAGTTACCCGGTTTAGTAATAAAATTAAATTAATAAAAAAAAATGGCACAAGTAAATTTAAATGTAACTGAGTTAAAAGGATTTGTAAATCACATAATTACAAACAACAGATTTTTGCAAGAACAGGGCAAGAATTCTGTATCAGTAGAGGTGGTTGGTGAATCAGGTATTGGTAAAACATCTACCATTGTTGAACTGGCAAAGGAAAATAATTTAAACTTTGTAAAGTTAAACCTAGCACAGATAGAAGAGTTAGGTGATCTAGTAGGTTTTCCTGTTAGACAATTTCAAATGTATAAAGAGACAAAAGTTTCACCAAAGGCAAATGACATTTCTTATACTGCAGCACAAAGAAGCGCTGCATCATCTAATCTAACACAAATTCAACATCAAGTAACAAAGAAAGTTGGTTTATGGGTTGATGAACTTGCTGTACAAGAGTATCTTAAAACAGGATACAAAATGACAGGTAAGAACAGAATGTCTTATTGTCCACCGGAGTGGATTGCTGATAAGAAATCAGGTGGTATCTTATTACTAGATGACTGGAACCGTGCTGATGTACGTTTCATTCAAGCTGTGATGGAACTGATTGATCGTCAGAGTTATATCTCATGGACTCTTCCAAAAGATTGGCATATAATGCTAACTGCAAACCCGGATAACGGAGACTATATGGTTAACAGTGTAGATAGTGCACAGAAGACTAGGTATGTAACTGCTAATCTGAAGTTTGATATTAATGTATGGGCTCAATGGGCAGAAGGTGCAGGTATAGATACAAGATGTATTAACTTCTTGCTTCTTAATCCTGAGCTTGTAACTCAAGAAACTAATGCAAGATCTATTACTACATTCTTTAATGCAATATCAAGTTTTGATAGCTTTGAAGATAACCTTTCACTGATTCAAATGATAGGTGAAGGTAGTGTGGGAGATGCATTTGCTTCTATGTTTACCACATTTATTAATAATAAACTTGATAAGTTGGTAACGCCAAAAGATCTATTGACGCATGATAGTCAACAGTATATACTTGGTGAACTTAGAGGGTGTATTGGTAAAGATGATACCTACCGTGCAGATATTGCATCAACTCTAGCAACACGTTTAGCTAATTATGCTGTTGTTTATAGTAAAGACAATACTATAAGTCAGAAGATAACAGATAGACTAAAAGCTTTATGTACGGAAGACTATTTTACTAATGATCTAAAGTATTTGATTGTAAGATCAATATTTGGTGGCAACAAGAAAAAGTTTAATAAATTAATGATGATCCCAGAGATTGTTAAAATGACAATGAAATAGAATTATGGCAAATAAATCAGTATATCAAGATTTTGATGCTGATGCTTTAACTTACTTTGCATTAGGGGGTGACACTGTTTACGGTGTCCTCTCTAATTCAGGGGAGTGTAATAAAGTATTATGCACACAAGATCAGACAACGTATGATAAAATACACAGTATATTAACGGTCCCAACTGAAGATGACCAAACTTTTAGAACCAAAAAGAAAGCTTTTATATTACCTAAATGTAAAGTATCACAAGATAGATTAAAAGCTGCTCTTAAAGAGCATGGTATAACTGTAACAAATGATTATATAAAAGCAGATCTTATAATTGGACATGAAGATATATCTACTCATACATTACAGAATGCGGAAAACATCCCGTCTACTATAATGATGAATAAGCTATGGAATTATGAAACTACAATGGGAGATGCAACAAAAACAGGTATCCTAAAAAAAGTTTCAGATTCTGGTTTGGAATGTATTGTTACATCTAGAATTACAGATAGTGTAAGATACTATGATATAGATATAGAAAGCAGTTTATATGATAACTGGATGATTACTGGTATGGCTTTGAACTTAGCTTATATAATTGACACAACAGATGTTACTGTTATTGATCCTGAGACTATACTTCATGCGTCTGCTACTAAAATGATTCTTGATGAAGAGTTACTTGCAGACCTTAAAGCTCAGCTGAATTCCTATACAGATGATAAAGCTTTAGCTCTTAAAATTATACCAACTATAGATTATAAGAAAAACTATCACTTACTGTGGCAGTTTGCACAGGACTGTCCTCATATAATGTATGCTGACAATAGAGATAAAGACCTGCAATACTGGTTAAAGGAATCTAACTTTATTGGCCTTACACGTAAGAGTGCGCAGGACATGATACTATGGTTAGAGAATAAAGGAATGTTAGATAAAGTAACATTTAGATATTTAGAACCTGTTGTAAGGAGAGAAATATCTATAAGTAATAGAGACCTGTATACATTTAAGGTTGCTGTTAAAAAAGAGTATCAAAAATATTTAATAAAAGAAAAATTATGAAAAAATTATATGAATTATCTGCACCTGGTGATTATGTAAATGGACACGTAGGTCAAATTATTAATAAACAAGCAAATGAAAATTGGTTAAAGATTGAAGATAAGGGTGCCTATCATATGGGTGCTGCTGAGTATTGGCATCTTAGAACAGAAGATATATCTAACTTTAATATACCTATTAGAGATGTTAAAAGTTCTCCAATTGTTTTACAGGGGAAAAAGATATACAGGTATCCATCTTTAGATTTACCTAGACAAAAGGTTGATTTACTTAAGGAGAAGTTTAATGTTAAAGTTACTAGAAATAGAGATAAAGCTGATCTTTGCATAACGTCTTTTAAACATATTAAAAGTTTAATAGATATAAGTTGGATGGAGGTTATGTCATTTAGGGAGTTTTATTCTATATGTTTAGACATGAAAGAGGAGAACTTATTAACTAACAAAGCACTAGATCAACTGAGAATTACATTAAGTGGAATGGATAAAGATTCTATTATTAGTCTTCCTAAGTATCATTCTTATAATAAAAGTGATGAGGTAATAGAATGGTATGATAAGTTTGTAAAAATTTGTGCTAATCGGAGAAAGCTTTATAAAGATAATAGCAGAAGTTTTATATTGAATGCTGAAGATTATCCATCTTACTTGAGCTTAATAGATCCAAGCAATAGTACAGTATTTGACATTGATGTGTGTAATATAATAGATGAAGACTTGGCTGTACTGGATACTTCAGAGTATGATACAATACAGTCTATGATTTGTAGTGATGGAATAGAAAACAGGACACTTGCGTTAGAAATGCTAGCAAATTGTAATCTTAACAGTTCATTTGATGTAGTTTCTGGTATATTCTATTGGTATTATGAGTGGTGCAAATCTACAACCAATTGGAATACAGCCAATGTAAAGACATTAAGGAATAGATTAGTTGACTATCAAGGTGATCATCCAAGAAACAGTGTTCATTCTCATGACAGATATATTATGGCGTTACGTAATAGTAATAAGCTTACAGAATTTGCAATTAACAAAACTAGAGAATCACTGTACAAAAATGTATTAAGTAATATTGTTGGAAAGAGTGCAATTGTGTTCACCGTTGACTTTGAAAATTTAAAACTAAAAGAAGAATAAGATGAATAGAAATTTAGAAAAAGAAGAGCAGTTTTACTTGAATGATAAGTTCAAGTTTAGCTACTCTTCATTAAACAAACTTTTGTTTTCACCATCCTTATTTTATAAGGACTATATTTTAAATGACCGTGAGGTTAGAACAGACAAACATCTTGTAGAAGGTAAACTTATACATTGTTTAGTGTTTGAACCTGAAGAACTGGATAATAAATTTAACATTGTTCCAGGTAAAAGTCCTAGTGACAATATTAGAAAGGTACTAAAAGATATGTCTCTACGTACTGATGCAGAAACATTAGTAAGTTGTGAAGACTCTATAATTTTAGATTCTCTTAAGAACCTTAATTTGTTTCAATCACTTAAAGCAGATGAGTCAAGAATTGCTAAAGTTAGAACAGAAGACAATGAGCCTTATTGGAAGTTTCTTAGTAACACTAACGTTGATGTTGTTGATCAGGATACTTTATTAAAGTGTCAGGAGCAAGCAGATAACATCAAGGGTAATGGTGAAGTTATGTCTATATTTGGAGAAGTGGAAACTGATTTTGAGTTAGATCCAATTGAAACTTATGCAGAAAAGTATCTGACGTCAGGTTTATCTAAGATGCCTTTTGGTTTACACGGTTACATAGATTACTATAAAGTTAATCATAAAGATAAACTGGTAACAATATGTGATCTTAAGACAACAAGCAAATCAATATCTGATTTTAAAGATACTGTTGACTATTATAACTATTGGTTACAGGCAGCTATATATTGCAAGTTAGTTTATGAAAATCTATCTAAGCAGGTGGATGACATTGACTCTTACAAAATATTGTTTAAGTTTGTTGTTGTAGATAGATACAACCAGGTGTATCCTTTTGATGTAAGTGAAGAAACTCTAAACAACTGGGCAATGTCTCTATTAAATGTAATAAAAGCTGCTGAGTATCATTATAACGAGAGAAACTACTCTCTGCCTTATGAATTTCTAGTAGAAAAAGTTAAATTATAGTATGAGTTCTGTATACACAGATTATTTTCAAAAGAGTAAGGTCTTTTTATACCCTTTATTGCAGTTTAAAAAAGGCTTGTCATATGTTCCTAGGCAAACATACATTGCTATGGATCATATGTACTCTTTTGATGATTACCGGTTCCTGTGTGAGTATCATGTTAAGATGTCAGAGAAGTTTAAAAAGTTCTTCAATACACATATTAAAAACCATCCCAAATTTGATCATCATATTGATTTAGGAGATGATAAACATGTATTTGTATTTGACTTTGTTAGCTTTAAAAGTGATTATAAAAGATTTTTAGTTGGCAAATACTCACATTTTACATTAGAGTCTAAGTTAATCATCTTAGATTTTTTTAGTGAGGGTAAGTCATCTGAATATATAGAAGTCTTTTTATCACCTGATGGATATCATGCAGACTATGCTGATGCATTAAATGTAGACATAGATATAATAGAAAAAGTTTCTGAATTATGCAGTATACCAGATCTTGATAAAGAGACTCTAATTAATAAAAATAAACAATTACTTAGTTTATTAGAAACATGTAATGTATATTTGTCTAAATAAAAAATTAATATGGCACAAGTAGGACAAAATATGATGTTAGTAAATTCTAGTTTTAGAAATGCTAAATCATTTACAATGATCCCAGTGAGTATTGACTCACCATATGTAGAAGCTATGTTTGACCCAACGTCAGGCATTTTAGCAGTTATCAGTAAAGTAATGAAGCAATCATATCATATGGTTGCTAAATTAGATGATAACGGTCAACCAATAAGATTAAAAACTCCTAATCAACAAACTGGTAAAACAGTTAAAGAGGAGAGAAGATTGGTTGATACCTTTTCTGAGTTTTATTTATCTGATAAAAAAGATATTGAAGACTTCATTAATATATTTGCAATGAATGCATCAGCTTTTGATTATAAGAGCTTTTTCGTAGATGCAAAAGAGACAAAAGTTTCTAATATCATAATGCCTGGTTCATAATTACTTTCCAAGTATTAAAGGCCCCAACTCAGGTCTTTAGTTTGTAACAGGTATGAGAAGAGCCCATTGATTTGGGCTTTTTTTTTGGCCCTAAATTTTAAATTATGAAGAATCTTACTAATGAAGAAACAATAGATGTAAATATTTTACTTGCGCTTGTTAAATGCACAAGTGAAATGTCACATAACTTACAGTACATGCATACTGAGAAAGAAAGATTGAGAATTAAACAGGTTAAAAAGAGTACTGGTTTATATGAAACACAGTTAAGTAAGAGATTTAATTATTCTCAAACAAATGCTGTAGAAGAAATATATGATGTAATCATGGACCTTATATTAGATGCTAGGCAAGTAAGTTTAGAAAATGCAAAATAAAAAAGAAAAAGAAGATGGATAAAAAACACTGGGTAATGGATTATGAGACACTTTATGATTGTTTTACTGGTGTTTTTGAACATTATAAAACTAAAGAAAGAAAGATTTTTGTAATAAGTAGACTTAGAAATGATCAAACTGAATTTTTAGAATTCCTTGATCAGAATATTAAAAATAAAGAGTGGCATATATCCTATAATGGATTAGCATTTGATGCACAGGTTACTCATCATATATTAGATAACGTTGATAAATGGAAAGATGAAGAAGGATTAGATCTTGATGGTCACTTGGTTGCTAACCTCATCTATAAGTATGCACAACATACCATAGAGAAAAGCAACAGAAAAGAGTTTAGTGATTATCCACAGTGGAAAATGAAGATAGGTCAAATTGATTTATTTAAAATGCATCATTGGGATAATCCTGCTAAACGTTCTAGTCTTAAGTGGATTCAGTACAGCATGGATTGGCAGAACATATTAGATATGCCAATCCATCACAATACAGAAATTAGAACTCAGGGTGAACTTGATACAATAATTGAATATTGTGTAAATGACGTCCAGTCAACCAAGGAGATCTATAATAGATCAAAGTCTCAAGTAGCTTTAAGAAAGGAGCTTACTAAAAAGTATGGGATTAATATGTTTAGCGCATCTGAACCAAGGATAAGCAAAGAGATATTTGGGTATTATTTATCTCAAAATCTAAATATTCCAAAAAGGGACCTCAAGAATATGAGAACTTATAGGGATAGCATCAAAATTAAGGATATAATTCTTCCTTATATAAGCTTTACTTCTCCTGAATTTAACATGTTGCTGCAGCGTTTTTCTTCACTTGAAGTTGACGCAAGTAGTCTTAAGGGTAGTTTTAAGTATCACATTAACTATAAAAATGTTAAGACTCATTTTGGTTTAGGTGGTGCACACGGTGCTAATAGTAAAGGTGTATATGAGCCAGAAGATGGTATGATGATTATGTCTTCAGATGTTACTTCATTTTATCCTAATCTAGCTATTAAAAACAGATGGTCTCCAGGACACTTTCCTAAAGATGAGTTTTGTAATCAGTATGAGTGGTTCTTTGAGGAGCGTAAGAAGATCCCTAAGAGCAATCCAATGAACTATGTATATAAGATTATACTTAATTCTACTTTTGGTCTTAGCAATGATGAAAAGAGCTTCTTCTACGATCCTGAGCTTTGTATGAGAATTACTATTAACGGCCAGTTATCTCTTATGATGCTTTATGAGCAAATAATGGAGAGGATACCTGGTGCAATAGCTTTATTACAGAACACAGATGGTGTAGAAACTATAATTCCAAAAGACTATTATGATGAATACATGCAAATATGTAAAGAATGGGAGGAGAAGACTAATCTCAATCTTGAGCATGATGAGTATCAGAAAATGGTTATTGGTGATGTAAACAACTACATCGGTATAAATAACTGGGTAGAAGTGGATCTTTCTTCATGGAGAGATATTAAAGCTGAGAACCCGCATTACTTATTTAAAGTAGAAAATGATAAGTTTAGTTTTGCGCCTGTAAAGCTGAAAGGTAGATTTGATTTTCATAACCTTCAGTTGCACAAAAACAAATCTAAACTTGTAATACCTAAAGCAATCTATCATTATTTTGTACATAACGTTCTTCCTGATGACTATCTTGATACTAATAAGAATATTCTAGATTATTGTATAGGAGCTAAATCAAAGGGTGACTGGAAACAAGTTGCAAGACAAATAAAAGAAGGTTCTTTTAATGAAGAGGACTTACAAAAGATCAATAGGTATTTTATATCTAATGATGGAGTGAAGATTATAAAGGTAAACAAAAAAGATGCAAGAGAAATACAATTAGAATCAGGCCGCTGGATGCAATCTATCTTTAACAAGATGCATATTAAACCAAAGTGGGAGGAATATAATATCAACAAGAGATATTACTTGGATGCTATAGAACAAGAGATTAATAGTATTATCACTGTGTCAAATCAATTAACATTATTTTAAAAACAAACATGGATTATTTTGAATTAGAAGCAGCCGTAGAAACATGGGCTCAAGAAAAAGGTATTCTTACTAAAGCTACACCAATGGCCCAGGCCTTGAAGACATTAGAAGAAACAACAGAACTTTGTACGGCCATTAGTAATGATGACCGTGCAGAAATTATAGATGCTATGGGTGACATAATGGTCACCTTGATTATACAAGCAAAGATGCAAGATCTTTCTTTAGAAGGCTGTTTAGAATCAGCTTACAATGTCATATCCAAACGTACAGGTAAGATGGTTAATGGTCAATTTGTTAAAGATAATTAGTATGCAATTACATGAAGTACCAAGAGGATCTAGAATAAAAGTTAAGTCTGATATAAAAGTCCCACCTGGAGCTCCAGAAATTCAAGAAGAACAAATATTAATTTTTAATCATGTAGATGGAATGTATTCTCATTGTGTAGATTTAAATGGTAATGTTGTTCATCTTGTTGCATGGGCTGAAGTTGAATTAGTAAATGATTAAAGTTCAGAAGACTAAAACTCTAGTTACCAAGACAAATAATAATAGTAGTAACTGCATAGCACCAAATATCATTTATGGTTGTTTTGGTGGCTGTGTAGATACTTACTGTTACATGTCTAGATACAATGGTAAAAGGGTTTTTGTAAACAAGAACGTTGATGAAATTTATCAGTCTGTAGTTGAATGGGAAAAAGAATTTATTAAAGTCCCTGATCAGCAAGACCCTATATATACTATGGTAGACATTGCTTGTAACTCAGATTTAGTTCTGATGCAAAAGCATATGCCTGAACCATTGATTGATTATCTTAAACGTTATGATGATCATCCCCAACTAAATAGTACTATGGCCACTAAGTATCCTGGTTTGTTGAACCTTAATGTAAAAACGTTCAACAAGAAACCAAGGGTAAGAGTAAGTCTAATGCCTCAAAAGTATTCTAATATATTAGAACCTAAGATGCAAAAGATAGTAAGCCGTATAGCTGATATTAATCGGCTTAAGGAGTTGGGATGGGAAGTTCATTTAAATTACAGCCCTCTAGTTTTTTATCCTGGATGGAAAGAAGAATATAATAATCTTTTTTCTATGGTTAAAGACGCTGCTGGAGAAAACAAATGTGAAGTCATTGCTTTAACTAACCATGTTAAACAAATGAACAAAGCTAAACCAGAGGCAAGAGAGTTAATGAGAAGATCTTATGAAATTAAGAATCAATCAGGAGTTATGAGATATCCTTTAGAACATAAAGGAAGGTTGTTATCTGAATTTAAAGAAATTTATTCAAAGTATTTTTCTATAAAAACAATCAGATATATATTTTAAAATTAATAAATGATAACAATAGTTGAATGGAAAAGCAAACAGCAATTTGAATCTAAAAAATTAGCTTCAGAATATTTTAAAATACCAGTATGGCTTATTAATAAAAGCATTGACGGAAGATGTCAAGTGTCTTATGAAAAAGGCACTTACAAATTTCAAGAATCAAGAATTCAGACTGGTAAGACAAAAACCATAAAGGTTAAGACAACAGATATAATACCATTTGGTAAACATAAAGGTAAAAAACCTAAAGAAGTACCATTAGGGTATTTGATCTGGATGTATAAAAAAACAGATTGTCCAGATTGTGTTTTAAAAGCATTAAAAGAAGTTAAAGACTTGTTTTAATTCTCATAATCAATTACCTTTACACTTTAAAAGTTTAAATTATGCGTTATAAAAGAGCAGTAGAAACAACACAAAATTATTTAGAAAGTCAACCTTTACCTAAACATGGTAAGAGTTATACAGTCATATCACATAAACAAGTGATAGATGACACAAAAAATTTATTGGAGAATAGTGGATTTACTATTCGTAAAGAATTATATAGAGCAAACATGAATGCCAATGTAGCACAAGGCATATATCATATCTATCCTTCTCAGACAACTGATGAAGATATCTCTAAAGAAAGGGAATTAGGAATGATGTTTGCCTGGACAAACTCTTATGATAAGAGTACAAGATTTCAGTGTGCAATTGGTGCATATGTTATGGTATGTAACAATGGTATGGTAGCTGGAGATATGATGAACTTTAAAAGGAAACACACAGGATCCGCAGGTCATGATATTAAAATGCAATTAAGCAATCAAATTAAGAATGGTGAAATGCACTATTTACGCATCCTTAAAGACAGAAATGCGTTAAAGTCTACAGTATTAACTAAGACAGAGCAAGCAGCTTTAGTAGGTAGATTGTTTATAGATGAGGAGCTTATAACTTCTTCGCAGGTATCTGTTATTAAAAAGGAAATTAATAAACCTTCTTATGATTACTCAACAAGTGATGATAATGCCTGGGCTTTTTATAATCATGTTACACATGCATTAAAACTATCTACGCCAAGAGATTGGCTGCAAGATACTCAGAACTTTCATGATTTCATGATGTCAAATGTTGTACCTAGTATTGACTTAAATACTTTAGAAGAGATTTCACATAATAAAGATTACTTTAGTTGGGCCGTAGACTTCGGTGGCAACAATGGTGTCATTGAAATAGATGAAGAAGTACAAAATCCAAATGCAATTATAGACATTGCAGAAATTTGAAGATTGTTCTCTTAATTATAGGTGCATATATTTGCATTTGTATAAGTAAGGGTAGTGAAAATCTTTGATTCAGGAAGACCAACCAACTAGAGGGAGTTTTATATTCCCTCTAGGTCTTCTTTTATAACCCTCGCTGTACAGAATAAGGGTAAAACCTGACAATGTGGTACACAAAGTAAGGGTAAAACCTGACGATTAACCTTTAACACCAAAGAGAAATGACACCGAAAGAAGTAGCACAAAAACACTATCAAGACCATCAGTTTGATGAATGTAAACTGCATTGTATGCGGTGCGATGATGAGTGGTGTGAATCTCAAGTGATAGCAATTAAAGAACTTGAAGCAGATATAATTCAATGTATAGAAACTTTTAAAACAAAATAAAAATGACACCAAAAGAAAAAGAAATCCTTGATTTAAGTTTTGCAGCGCAAAGCACATTACAAAGATTGTACGAGATGACTGAATCTCGTGAAGCAAGAGAGCAAATAGATTCAGCAATGACTTATTTGAATAGAGCGTATTTTCAAAAATAAGAGAAATGAGTGAAGTAAATCCAAATTACAATCCACAAGCAGATTTCAAG
>Ga0233413_10000042_pt1:0-2500 | contig 64267 bp, 67 predicted proteins | sample Na_anoxic_6_MG_FD_189019 | JGI IMG/M metagenome (GOLD analysis project Ga0233413, IMG submission 189019) | Seawater microbial communities from Saanich Inlet, British Columbia, Canada - Na_anoxic_6_MG | ecosystem: Environmental > Aquatic > Marine > Inlet | place: Canada: British Columbia...
AGTACCTGCTTTGGGAGCAGGGTGCCGTAGGTTCAAATCCTACTATCCCGATATAAAACTAAATAGACTTTAAAAATCTATAGATGTTTACCTTAACTAAAATATAAAAATTTGTTCGATTATTTTTCGATAAAATTAAAAATCATGTATAATATATTATGAAAACTCGTATTTAACAAATAGATAAACGAATTAACTATTTTTTATTTTTTATGAGGGTTTCATAGATTTCCGTCTCCCAAAAGGAGAAAATCAATGGCAATAAGCTCAACAGAGCGTCGTTCAAAAAACGTACAAGTTTTTGTAGAAAAAGACGCTGTCGAAACTAGTTTCGCAAAATGGGCCCAACCAGGACATTTTTCAAGAACTTTAGCTAAAGGTCCAAAGACAACTACATGGATTTGGAACTTACATGCTGATGCTCATGATTTTGATAGTCAAACAAGCTCATTAGAAGAAGTTTCTCGTAAAATTTTTAGTGCACATTTTGGTCAATTAGCAATCATCTTTTTATGGATTAGTGGTATGCACTTCCATGGTGCATATTTCTCTAACTACTCTGCTTGGTTAACAGATCCAATTGGTATTAAACAAAGTTCACAAGTAGTTTGGCCAATTGTTGGTCAAGAAATTTTAAATGCTGACGTTGGAGGGAATTTCCAAGGTATCCAAACAACATCAGGTTGGTTCCAGATGTGGAGAGCAGAAGGAATTACTAGTGAAGTAGAATTATATTGGACAGCAATTGGTGGCTTAGCAATGTCAGCAATTATGTTATTTGCTGGTTGGTTCCATTACCATAAAGCAGCACCAAAATTAGAATGGTTCCAAAATGCAGAATCAATGATGAACCACCATTTGGCTGGTTTATTAGGTTTAGGTTGTTTATCATGGTCTGGCCACCAAATTCACATTGCCTTACCAATTAATAAATTATTAGATGCAGGTGTTTCACCACAAGAAATTCCATTGCCTCATGAATTTTTAATTAACCGTGATTTAATGGCACAGTTATACCCAAGTTTTGGTAAAGGGTTAGCACCATTCTTTGGTGGAAACTGGGGCGAATACTCAGATTTCTTAACATTTAAAGGTGGATTAAATCCTGTAACTGGTGGCTTATGGTTAAGTGATATTGCACACCACCATTTAGCATTAGCAGTTTTATTTATTATTGCTGGTCATATGTACCGTACAAATTGGGGTATCGGTCATAATATGAAAGAAATCTTAGAAGCTCATAAAGGTCCATTCACAGGTGAAGGTCACAAAGGCTTATATGAAATCTTAACAACTTCATGGCATGCTCAATTAGCTATTAATTTAGCAATGATGGGATCTTTAAGTATTATTGTTGCACATCATATGTATGCAATGCCACCATATCCTTATATTGCAACAGATTACGCTACACAATTATCTTTATTCACACACCATATGTGGATCGGTGGATTCTGTGTAGTTGGTGGGGCAGCACATGGTGCTATTTTCATGGTACGTGACTACACACCGGCAAATAATTACAACAATTTATTAGATCGTGTTTTACGTCATCGTGATGCAATCATCTCTCATTTAAATTGGGTTTGTATTTTCTTAGGTTGTCATGCTTTTGGTTTCTATATTCATAATGATACAATGAGAGCATTAGGAAGACCTCAAGATATGTTCTCTGATAAAGCAATCCAATTACAACCAATTTTTGCTCAATGGATTCAAAATATCCATTTATTAGCACCAGGGACAACAGCGCCAAATGCGTTAGCAACAACAAGTTATGCTTTTGGTGGTGATGTAATTGAAGTTGGTGGAAAAATTGCAATGATGCCAATTAAATTAGGTACTGCTGATTTTATGGTACACCACATTCATGCTTTTACAATTCATGTAACAGTATTAATTTTATTAAAAGGTGTATTATACGCACGTAGTTCAAAATTAATTCCAGATAAAGCGAATTTAGGTTTCCGATTCCCTTGTGATGGTCCAGGTCGTGGTGGTACATGTCAAAGTTCAAGTTGGGATCATGTTTTCTTAGGCTTATTCTGGATGTACAACTCAATTTCAGTTGTAATCTTCCACTTCAGTTGGAAAATGCAATCAGATGTTTGGGGAACAATTACACCAGATGGTGCAATTTCACATATTACTGGTGGAAACTTTGCACAAAGTTCAATTACAATTAATGGATGGTTACGTGATTTCTTATGGTCACAAGCTTCTCAAGTAATTCAATCGTATGGATCAGCATCATCAGCATATGGTTTAATTTTCTTAGGCGCACATTTCATTTGGGCATTTAGTTTAATGTTCTTATTCAGTGGCCGTGGTTACTGGCAAGAATTAATTGAATCAATTGTTTGGGCACATAATAAATTAAACTTTGCTCCTACAATTCAACCAAGAGCATTAAGTATTACTCAAGGTCGAGCTGTTGGATTAGCACACTATTTATTAGGTGGTATTGGGACAACTTGGGCATTCTTCTTAGCTCGTTCTA
>Ga0233413_10000042_pt1:20000-37500 | contig 64267 bp, 67 predicted proteins | sample Na_anoxic_6_MG_FD_189019 | JGI IMG/M metagenome (GOLD analysis project Ga0233413, IMG submission 189019) | Seawater microbial communities from Saanich Inlet, British Columbia, Canada - Na_anoxic_6_MG | ecosystem: Environmental > Aquatic > Marine > Inlet | place: Canada: British...
AAAAATAAGGAAATTGAGTAATTTATATTAAAATTGCTCTACTTCTTTATTTATGATATTATTTTTTAATTAAAAATTTTATTGAGTTTATATAAAATGGTAACTTTTCCTCAGGTTGGAAAAAGAGCTCCAAATTTTGTAACTGTTGGGGTTTTTAAAAAAAGATTAGGTCGGATTCGTCTTTCGGATTATCGTGGGAAAAAATATGTTATGCTTCTTTTTTATCCTGCTAATTTTACACCAGTTTCACCGACGGAATTGACAGCTCTTAGTGATCGTATATCAGAGTTTCGGAAATTATCAACTCAAATTTTAGCAGTATCAATTGATAGCCCTTTTTCTCATCTTCAATCGTTATTATTAAGCCGTAAAGAAGGTGGATTGGCAAATTTAAATTATCCTTTAATTTCTGATGTAAGCCAGGCGATTACAAATGATTATAAGCTTTTAACAGAAGAAGGGTTAGCCTTGCCAGGTGTATTCATTATTGACAAAGAGGGAATAATTCAATATTATAATGTTAACAATTTATTATGTAGTCGGAGTATAAATGAATTGCTTCGTATTTTAGAATCAATTCAATATGTGAAAAAAAATCCAGGCCAGGCTTGTCCTGTAAATTGGAAACCTTCTCAAAATAGTAATGATCAAATTCTTTATTCACACCCTCTAAAATCAAAACTTTATTTTAGAGATTTATACTCTCCTAAAAAAAATTAAAATTTTATGCCTAAATTAAAGACTCGAAAAGCAGCCTTAAAACGTTATAAAAAAACAGGTGCAGGCAATTTTTTACGCCGTCACGCATTCAAAGGCCATCTTTTAATGAAAAAATCAAATGTTCAAAAACGAAGACTATCACAACGAGTTTGTGTTACTAAAAGTGATAGTAAACCTATTAAATTAATGTTACCTTATTAAAAAGAAAAATGGTAAGAGTTAAACGAGGAAATGTTGCCCGTAAACGTCGTAAAAAAATTCTACAACTTGCCAAAGGTTATAGAGGTGCTCACTCTCGTTTGTTTAGAGTAGCAAATCAACAAGTAATGAAAGCTTTACGTTATTCATATGTAGGGCGAAAACAGAAAAAACGTGTTTTCCGTAAATTATGGATTAGTAGAATAAATGCATCTGCAAGACAAAAAGATATTACGTATAGTCAATTAATAAATTCTTTTAAACAATCAAAAATTAATTTAAACAGAAAAATGTTAGCTCAAATGGCTGTTTTAGATTGTTCTAGTTTTTATAAACTAATTGATCATACAAAAGCTTTAAATTAAATACTTTATAAGTTTAAACTTATAAAGTATTTTACAAATTATCTGAAAACGGTAAGAAAATTTTAAATAAATTTATTTTCAATGAATATTGATGATGATTTAGACAAACTTTTAAACAATTTACCATTTTTTATTTATCAGCATTTGAATAATCATTCACATAAAGATAAATTAATTGAAATTGTTTTAGATTTAGGCCGACGGCCTGAAGCGCGGTTTACAACTGGGCCTGAATATTTATCACAAAAAATTATTTCATGGCAAGACCTAGACTATGTAACTAAACGTATTAGTAAATTTAGTGGGGAAAACCGTGCAGGGATTGAGCGAACACTACACCGGATAAGTTGTATTAGAAATAGACAGTTTTTAATTAACGGGTTAACTTGTAGAGTTGGACGTGCAATTTTTGGTACAATTTCAATTATAAGAGATTTGCTTGAATCTGGAAAATCAGTTTTAATTTTAGGGAAACCTGGAGTTGGAAAAACAACAATTATTCGAGAAATTGCTCGTATTCTTTCTGATGAAATGGAAAAGCGAGTTATTATTATTGACACATCTAATGAGATTGCGGGTGATAGTGATGTGCCACATAGTGGTATAGGCCGAGCCCGTCGCATGCAAGTACCCAAAACTGAGCTTCAACACAAAATAATGTTAGAAGCAATTGAGAATCATATGCCCCAGGTTATTGTCATTGATGAAATTGGCACAGAACTTGAAGCTTTAGCTGCGCGTACGATTGCTGAAAAAGGTGTGCAATTAGTTGGAACAACGCATGGTAATTGTTTAGAAAATTTAATTAAAAACCCGTCTTTGTCCGATTTAATAGGCGGTATTCAACATGTTACGATAAGTGATGAAGAAGCTAAAAGACGTGGGACTCAAAAAAGTATTTTAGAACGAAAATCATATCCAGCTTTTCAACTTGCTATTGAAGTAAATAATACTTATTCTTGGACTATTCATGAAAATGTTGAAAACTCTGTAGATTTAATCTTGCGTGGTAATTTTAATATATCGCAAATTCGAAGGTTAACCCAAAATCAAAAACTTAAGATTAATTACCAAACCCTTAAAAATGATTTTTTAATAAAAAATTCACAATTCATAAATAAAGAAATGATCTCAATTCATAGGCACTGGTTTATAAACAATCAACCAAAAAGCCGGGGTTTACTTCATTTAAAAAATACAACTTTAATTATTTATCCGTATTCTTTATCAAAAAATTTAATTCGAGAAATTCTAGCAAAATTTGGCAATAGAATAATTATTACAACTCAAATTAAACAAGCAAACCTTATCATAGGTTTGAAAAAGCATTTGAGACAAAATTTTCGGCTAAAAAATCTAGCTAATAAACAAAATATACCAATTTATACTATAAACCAACGAAGTATTTACCAAATTATGCGGTTATTACAATTTTTTATTTCTTAATTATAAAAATTAAAACAATAATTAATAAGATTTTTGTTTCTATTGTTATACTAAAAGTTAAAAAGTCGTGAATAGTATATAAAAATTTTAGATCATTCTTTTTTGAAAGAATGATCTAAAAGTTAATAATTAAATATAAAAAAAGTAGATATAGTTAAAATACTAACTTACTTTTTTAACCTTATGCTGCTATTTTACAATCCTGACATATGTAGATCAATTAAGTAAATTATATTAGTTACTATATCTAATATATATTATACAACATTCTCCCTAAAATAACAATATTAATATTGTTATTTTAGGGAGAATGTTGTATAATATATATTAAGGGGGGATAGCTCAGTTGGTAGAGCAGTGGATTGAAGATCCTCGTGTCCCCAGTTCGAATCTGGGTCTCCCCATTCTATTGAGAATTAGGCAAGGTATTAAAAAACTTCGTAGGATCATCTTGAAATAAAAGGTCAACTATTCCTAATGGACCATTTCTATGTTTTGCAATTATTAATTCTGCAGGAGTAATATTTTCATTTTTTTCTATTGTTGGATTATAGTAATTTTCTCGATATAACATTAGTACTAAGTCAGCATCTTGTTCAATTGATCCACTTTCACGTAAATCGGATAAAACTGGTCTTTTATTAACACGATTCTCAACATTCCTACTTAATTGCGATAACGCAATAATTGGAATTTGAAATTCTTTGGCAATGTTTTTAAGTGTTCGTGTAATTTGTGAAATTTCCTGTACACGATTCTCCGATTTTGATTTTGAACTTAAAAGTAATTGTAAATAATCAATAATAATTAAACCAATTTTATTTTGTTCAAACAAAATTTTTTTTATTCGAGAACGTATATTCAATGTTGTTAGGTTTGGGTGATCATCAATAAAAAATGGTAATTGAGAATATTCTTGAATACTTTTTTTTAACTCATACCAATCTTCTTTATATAAATTCCCAAGTTTTAACCGAGTTTGACTTATACCCGTCTCATTTGATAGTAAACGGTAAATTAATTGTTCTTTTGACATTTCAAGGCTAAAAAACACAACTGGTAATTTATATTGCTTAAGTATGTTTTCAGTTAAATTCAAAACAAAAGCTGTTTTTCCCATTGAGGGTCGCCCTGCAAGAATAATTAGGTCTGATTTTTGAAAACCTTGAGTCAGTGAGTCTAAGTCATAAAATCCAGATGCTATTCCTGGCAGGTCTGGTTTTAAAGCTTTTTGTTTTAATTCTAAAAAAACTGTTGAAAATAGTTCAGCAGTAGTGAATTGTTTTTCTTTTGTTAATTCATTTGTTAATGCAAATGATTTTTTTTCGAAATCGTTTAAAATTTTTTCTAATGGAATATTCGTAATATACGCTGAATTAATTGCTTCATAACCTAAATTAATGAGGTTACGTCGTAAAAATTTATCTTGGATTAATTGAATATATTCTTCTAAATAAACTAAATTAGGTATTTGATTTAGAAGTTCTAATAAAACTTTTGTACCCCCAATTTTGTTTAAGCATCCAGTTTCTTTTAAAAAATCATTTACTGAAAATACATTTATTGGGACTTTTTTGTGGTACATTTCTATAATAGCTTTATAAATTTCTTGATGGTTTATAAAATAGAAAGTTTCAGCTTGTACAGTTTTCATTGTAATTTCAATTGCTTCATAATTAATTAATAAACAACTTAATACAATTTTTTCTGCTACAAAATTATGTGGTAAAGGAGTTTTTGGAAGTGAAAACTGTACCTTATTATCAAAATTTTTCATATTCATTAAAATTTAGTGTTTATGGTAGCCTGAAAATAGAAGCCTTGTTTTTTAAACATGTATGTATTACAATAATAACAATATGCGTCCTTAGTTCAGTTGGTAGAACGCTAGTTTCCAAAATTAGATGTCGAGGGTTCAAGTCCTTCAGGACGCGTTTCTCTTAAAAGTAAGAGGTGTATTTTTGAAAATAGAATTTTAGTAATTCAAAATTTCCGTAACTAATTAATTATAAAAAGATTTACCCTTTAAAACACTGTTAAATCATTAATTAATTAAAGTTAAAATGATATATCTCTATTTTATCAAGAAATAAAAATAAAATTATATGGCAAAAAAAATAACTGCATTGATTAAATTAGCATTACCTGCTGGGAAAGCTACACCAGCTCCTCCTGTAGGTCCCGCTTTAGGTCAACACGGTGTAAATATTGCAGCCTTTTGTAAAGAATATAATGCTCGAACAACTGAAAAAGCTGGACTTATTATTCCAGTTGAGATTTCAGTTTATGAAGATCGAAGTTATACTTTTCTTCTTAAAACACCACCTGCATCTGTTTTATTAGCTAATGCAGCAAAAGTTAAAAAAGGTTCATCAACTCCAAACCGAGTAAATGTTGGATCAGTGACAAAAGCACAATTAGAAGAGATTGCTAATATTAAATTACCAGATTTAAATACTACTAAATTAAGTAGTGCAATGAGAATTGTTGAAGGTACTGCCCGGAATATGGGTATTACAGTTATAGATTAACGTTTAAGTTTATAAGTTTTTAAGAAAGAAATTATATGCGAAAATTATCCCGTCGTCAAAGCGAAAACCTTAAAAAAACTAAAAATGTCGTTCATGCAAGTTTAGAAGAAGCAATTAATTTACTTCACGAAACTGCAACGGCTAAATTTATTGAATCTGTTGAATTACATGCTAACTTAAATATTGATCCAAAATATGCAGATCAACAGTTACGTACAACTGTAACCTTACCACATGGTGTAGGTAAATCTATGCGTATCGCAGTTTTAACAAGTGAAGCAAATTTCAATGAAGCTACAGAAGGTGGGGCTGATATTGTTGGTAGTCAAGAATTAATTGATGACATCAGTCAAGGTAATATTAATTTTGACTTATTAATTGCCACACCCGATATGATGCCAAGACTAGCAAAACTTGGGCGAGTTTTAGGTCCAAAAGGTTTAATGCCTTCTCCAAAATCAGGAACTGTTAGTACAACTTTAACAGAAACATTATCTGATTTCAAAAAAGGAAAATTTGAATATAAAGCAGATAAAAGTGGTGTTGTACATGTTAGTTTTGGAAAAGCAAATTTTTCAAAAGATCAACTAGTTGAAAATTTAACATCATTATATCAATCCATAGAACAAAATCGACCATCGGGTGTTAAAGGTAAATATTTCAAAAGTTTATTTATTTGTTCTAGTATGGGCCCCTCTATTCAATTAGACTTAAATGCATTTGATTAAGCTATTTAAATTTAATTGAGTACACAACTATAAAAAAAAAATATATATATATACATTAACTAAAAAATTTTTATGTCAGATAAAATTACTCAAATTGTTGAAGAGTTAAAAACATTAACTTTATTAGAAGCATCAGAATTAGTAACAGCAATTGAAGAGACTTTTGGTGTTGATGCATCAGCAAGTGTTGGCGGTGGCGTTGTTATGGCAGCAGCTGCAGCTCCAGCTGAAGAAGTAGAAGAAAAAACAGAATTTAACGTAATGTTGGATGAAGTTCCAGCTGACAAAAAAATTGCTGTATTAAAAGTTGTTCGAACTTTAACTGGTTTAGGTTTAAAAGAAGCAAAAGAACTTGTAGAATCTGCTCCTAAAATGGTTCAAGAAGCATTAGGTAAAGATGCAGCAGAGGATGCAAAGAAACAAATCGAAGAAGCTGGTGGAAAAGTATCATTAACATAAAACTTCTCTTTTTAAAAAAGATATATTTAAAATATATCTTTTTTAAAAATTATATTCTTATCAAACAATTTTTTATCTTATCTTTAAACAGGTCTATTTTGATTTATTGTATCTGTTAATGAATTTAAAATTAATTTAATTGACCGAACTGCATCATCATTCCCTGGAATTGGAATATCTACTAGATCAGGATCACAGTTAGTATCTAAAATCGAAATAATCGGAATACCTAATTTCCGACATTCTTGAATAGCCGTCATTTCACGTTTTTGGTCGATAATAATCGCAACATCAGGTAACCTACTCATATTTTTGATACCATTTAAATGTTTACGTAATTTTTCTAACTCTTTTAATCGTAAAGATGCTTCTTTCTTTGGTAATAAATTAAAAACTCCATCAACTTCTTGTTGTTCTAATGTTTTTAATCGTTCAGTTCGACTTTTCAAAGTGACCCAATTTGTTAACATACCACCCAACCATCTATGGTTTACGTAATATGAATTGCAACGATTTGCTTGTTGAGCAATTACTGCACTTGCTTGTCGCTTTGTACCAACAAATAAAAATGTTTTATCTTCTGATGCGGCTTTTGCTACATACGAGTTTGCTCGTTTTAATAATTGCGCTGTTTGTACTAAATCTAAAATGTGAATATTATTTCGTTCCGTATAAATATAAGGAAACATTTTTGGGTTCCAACGGTAAGCTTTATGTCCAAAATGAACACCAGCTTCTAATAATTGGGCTAAGTTAACATCAGCCATAAAATTTTATAACTCCTTAATTATAATTAGTAACTATATTTTAGTATAGGATAACAATAACAGATTGAAAAGAAATAAGTCTAGATTTTTATTTTAATTTTTTCCACATTAATTTTTTGTTTAGTTTTTAATGTTGCATTAAAACAATTTGTATAACTTTGGTAACCTGTGCCAGAGGGTATTAAGTGTCCTATAATAATATTTTCTTTTAATCCACGTAGCCAATCCACTCGACCTTCAATAGCGGCTTTTGTTAGAACACGCGTTGTTTCTTGGAAACTTGCTGCTGAAATAAAACTTGGGTTATTTAACGCCGCTTTTGTAATTCCTAATAGCAATGGTACATAATAAGCTGGACGTTTATGGTGAGCTTCAATAATCTCATTAATATATTGAATGTGGTATAAATCAACAACTTCACGTGGTAATAATGGTGTATGGCCTTCATGTGTAATCAAAACTTTTGTAGTCATTTGTTTAATAATAACTTCCAAATGTTTATTTGCAATTGAAACGCCTTGTGACTCATAAACAGATTGAACAGCATTTAAAATCAATAGTTGAATCTTTTTAAATGTCCGATAACTTGCTTCATAATTGTTTGTTAAACGGTAAGAAGTTGTAAAGCTTTCTTCACTAGAGAAAAATTGTTTTTTTATTCCATAATAATTAAAATAAATTTTTAATAGATTATGTGGATTAATTTTATCATTTTCTTTTATAGTTGTGCCTAATTTTTGAAATTCAAATCCTGAGTCAATACTAGTTTTCTGAATTAATAAACTCTTTTTTTGATTTGTTGCCAAATGTTTGTTTGTTGGTTTCTTTTTTCGAGCTTCTAATAATTCTTCTATTCGTGGTAAACCTTGGACAATATCACCTGTAATCTCTTTTTCAAAATTTAATAAACCAATTACTTCGCCTTTTTCAATAAATTCACCATTTTTACAATAAACACTATTTACTTCTTCTTCAAAATAATCTTCTGTTATTGAGTGAATTCCAATCGATTTATTAAAAGGGTATTTTAAAAATTTTAAACCCGTTAAATTAGTATTAAAGGAAGTGTTTCGTTTAATTTTGTTATTAATTAAATCAGAACTTTTTAATAATAATGGCAAACATTGTTTAATTTTTAATTCTGTATTATCAATTTTTAATTTATTTATACTATTTTGGGGTATAGCTGATTGATTTTCTTTTTCTACTGAGAAATTTTTTAAAAATAGTGGTATTGGTGAACTATAAAACTTTCCATTTTTCTTCATGAACATTTTCGAAAATTTGACTTTAAAACCATGAGATTTTTTGTAGGGGTCTAGTCTTTCTACTAATGAGCGTTTTGTAATATCATAATAGTTTAGGAAAATATTTCCTTTGTTATGAACGTTATTATGATCTAATGTTAAAAATTTATATTCTAAATCGGCTTTTTCCCGACCATTTTCAGTTTTACAATTTGGAAAGAAATACGGACGTCCTTTTTGTACTGTTAAAAAATCACCATTATCGATTAAGATTTTTCCTGTTTGATTCACTTTAATATTATCAATAATTAATTCATTAACTGTTCTATTTTTTCCTTTTTCTTTAGGAACAGTTATACAATCGTTATTGGATATTAAAAAAATTTGTTTTTTATTAGAACGTTTCGATTTAAATTTTACGATTTCTAAAGAGTTTGCCGTTACTGACTCAAGATAACCTAGGGTTGTGTATGAATCAATAAATTGATTTGATCCAATATTTAAAGAAGATTGTAAATTTGTATATTTTAAATGTGCTGGAATATATTGATTTAGTACTAATTTTTCTAAAATTTTAAGGTTTAATTGTTTTTTTTTGAAACAATTACTTAACTCAATTGTGATTGTATTTTGTGAAGAATTTTGTGAGTTTATATTTATACTTTGTGAAATTAGATTTATACTATTTGAAGTTTTAATTTTTTGATTTGTTTTATATAAATAATTAATTTTATTATCTACCTGAAAAATTGATTTAGAGTTTGCATCAGTAGTAAAAATTGTTTTCAAATTTTTCCCTTTCGGAATTTCATAAATGTTAAAAGGTCTAATTAATAATTGATTATTTGTTTTATTTGGAATATTTTCACATAATGAAGGTTGAGTTATTTGGATATTATCAAAAATAACTTCACCAGGATAATATACATTTTTATCTACTTGTTCAAATTGCTTACCTTGATAAACAAATCCTGCTTTAATCGCAATTTCTTCAATTATATTATTTTTCTGTAAAACACTTATAATTCCTGCAGTTTTTGAACTAATATTCGGAATGATCTCAAAATTTTTCGATATGAAATTCCCATTTTCAACTAATAAAATATTTTTATCACAATTTAATTTATATGTTTCTTCTGGCAACCAAATTAAAGAGCTCTGAACGATTTTCTTTTTTAATTTTAACCGTAAAAAGATACTTTCCATTTCTTGGAAGTTCAAAAAATTTTTATAGAACATAAAACCAATTTTATCAATCTTAGATTCTAAAGTTTTTAAATAAGCACCATAATGGCTTTTACTAATCTTTTCATAATCTTCTTTAGTTATTTCATATGGTATATTATATGAGATAAACTTATCTAAGGTTTCGTGTTTTTGTTTAATTCGTTGATCATAATACATAATTCCACCTGTTAGGGTTTTAAATTTATTATTAAACGAACTTATAAATGGTTTATATTTTTTACAACGTTTCCAATTTTTAGAATTCGAATCTTCTAATGTAATTAAATATTTTGAATTAGACGAATTGATTAGATAATTTTTATTGTTTTTCGGGTTAAGAATTTTTTGGGCATAAGCATTTCTTAAAAAATATGTGTCGTTTGTAATTTGAATTCTTTGTTCTAAGACACTTTTCTTTTTCGAAATCGTTTTAATATAACCAGCGTATTGGTTTATTAATTTTGTTCTAAAAATATAACTATTTTTATTAATTTTATGGTCTGTATAAAAATTTAAAAAGGAATTACTTGGGGCTTGGTAAACTTGGCCCGATAAAATCCATAATAAGCGGTTTTGTGTTATTAGGTTAGTTCTTGTCCTCAACCTAGGAATAAAAATTTCCCCAGATGTATCACTTAGTATTGGTTTTCGTTCTGTTAACGTTTGTTTTTCTGTACTGATTAGCTCTCCGATTATTGATGCTTTTTTAATATATTGATTACTTTTTACAAATAACATTGTATTTCGTAATAATTCCACTTGGGTGATTTTTTCATTTGGTTGTTCTGGAATTACTATTAACGATCCGGAATTTTTTGTTACTAATACATCATCACCTCGATTTGTACGTAAAATAATTGTTTTTAAAAGCTTAGAAAATTTAACAATACCATTTGTTGGGCTAATGATTTGTTGTCTAGCTTCTGAAGTAAAAATCCCTCCTGTATGGAAAGTACGCATAGTCAATTGAGTACCAGGTTCTCCAATAGATTGTCCAGCAAGAATACCTACAGCCTCACCAAGATCAACCAAATTTTGGTTAGATAAATCCCACCCATAACACATTTGACAAATAGAATGATATAAACTACATGTTAACGGTGAACGAATATGAAATTTTGAAATTTGTTTTTGTTTAAATAATTCTAATAGTCTTAATGTTATTTGTGTATTTACATCAGCAATTAAATTTTTAGTTTTTAATTCATAAACTGGTTTTGCTAATACTCTACCAATAATTTGTTCTTGATCTATTTTATTTTTAGTATCAACAAGAAATGAAGAAGATGTTGAACAATCTTTTTCTCGAATAATAATATCTTGTGCAATATCAATTAGCCTACGTGTTAAATACCCTGAATTAGCTGTTTTTAAAGCTGTGTCAACAATACCTTTCCTAGCGCCATACCCAGACATTAAATAATCTGTAATGGTTAACCCTTCGCGGAAATTCTTTTTAATAGGTACACGCATGATTTCACCACTAGGATCAGCCATAAGCCCTCTCATACCTACAAGTTGACGAACTTGTGATAAATTTCCCCTGGCACCTGAAAAGGCCATAATATAAACTGAATTTAGTGGGTCATAAGTTTTAAAATAAGATACTACATTGTCTTTTAATGACTCACTTGCAATACTCCATGTATCAATAATTTTTTGAAAACGTTCGACATCTGTAATTTTTCCTTTTAAACAAATTTTTTCGGCATTTAAAATATCTTTATTTGCTTTTTCTAACATATCATTTTTTGTCGCAGGAACTTTCAGGTCTTCAATACTAATAGATATCCCTGCTTGTGTTGCATACTTAAACCCAAGATACTTTAATTCATCAGCTAATAAAGAAGCTTGCATCGAATCATATTTTGAAAAACTCCATGCTAATAGTTCTTTTAATTGTTTTTTATTTATAAGTGTATTTTGATAACTATAATCTTTCATAATCCTTTTGAGTCATTATTTTTTTAACAATTAAATTTTATAATTCAATATTTAAAGTTGTTTGAATTGTGTAATTTAAAAGAACACGTCCAGTTGTCGTTTGTAAATATTGAACAATTATTCTATCATTTTTATCTTTACGAATTTGGAGATTTTCATAATATTCAATATAACTTTCATCTTTTAATTTAATTTTTTTTATAAAATTTGAAGGTTTGGAAATTTTATGTTTATAGCGAACCCAAATTGATGTGTGAATTTCAATTTGATCTTGGTTATACGCTAAAATAACGTCATTTAAATCAGCAAAATAATGATTGGAACCTAATAATCCCTTAATATTATTTACAGTCAAATAATAACACCCTAACACCATATCCTGACTTGGCATAATAATTGGTTCACCATTTGCAGGTGATAAAAAATTATATGGGGCCAGCATTAACATATAACATTCTGCTTGAGCTTCTACTGATAGGGGAACATGTACCGCCATTTGATCACCATCAAAATCTGCATTAAAAGCTGAGCAGACTAATGGGTGTAGTTTAATTGCCCTACCTTGAACAATAATCGGTTCAAAAGCTTGTATCCCCAATCTATGTAATGTAGGTGCTCGATTTAAAAAAATAGGGTGGTTTGCTAACACCTTTTCAAGAACGGGGTCAATAATTGGTTCATTTTGTTGAAGTAAATTTTTAGCAACCTTCATATTACTTGCCAACCCTTGATTAATTAATTCACGAATTATAAAAGGTTGAAATAATTCAATAGCCATTTCATAAGGTAAACCACATTGATTTAATTTTAAACTTGGTCCTACTACAATTACGGATCTTCCAGAATAATCTACTCGTTTACCAAGTAAATTTTGACGAAAACGCCCATGTTTTCCTTTTATAATATCTGATAACGATTTTAATGGTCGGTTACTGGCACTTAATGCAATTTTCCCCCTTTTACCATTATCAATTAAAGTATCAACAGCTTCTTGTAACATCCGTTTTTCATTTCTAATAATTAATTGAGGGGCATCAATTTCTAGCAATCGTAAAAGACGGTTATTACGTGTAATAATTCTTCTATATAATTCATTTAAATCTGATGTTGCAAAACGTCCACCTTCTAATTGGATCATAGGTCTTAAGGCAGGTGGAATAACTGGTAATATTGTTATAATCATCCATGCCGGGTTTGCACCTGTAGTTAATAAATTTTCTAAAATACGAATGCGTTTAATTGACTGATCACGTAATTTATAAATTCGTTGATATTCCCATTTTTTCGACCAATGCGAAAAATTATAAAATGGTTGTTCTTGATGAAGTACTTTACTACAAAGCATAATAAAATTTCGTGTTTTAATTATTTCTTGATCAAGATTTAATTTTTCTAATTCACGTTTAATTAAAACTGCACCGATTAAATAATTTGGTGTTGATCTTAATAAATATTTTGGTGTATTTCGACGTCTATTTCGTGATTTTGAATATGGTTTTAAAGGGTAACCTGTAAATCCTAACTCTCTACAACGTCGATATTGTTGTAAATCCCAATGTAACCCATAAAATGCAATTTCATCCTCGGCAATAAAATAAGCAAGAGATGCTAATTTTATCCGTTTTATCCGTTCATCATAAAAATTTACAATATTAGATTTTTTTGCTTTCGACTTATCTTTAAGGAATTCTTTACAATTTAAAAGTGCTTTTGGGCTTGTTAAATAATTTCGACACTCAAGACTTGATGATGGATATTCCGGTATATCCTTATTATCTTTTTCTTTAGCATCTTTTGAATCGGCAAATTCTGTCCATCCAGTATCTAACCGTTTCTCACATTGTTCGACCTCAAGTAATAAAGCAATATAATTAGGGCGGCTATTTGTATACCACACATGAGTTACAGGATAAATTAAGTTTATATGTCCCATTCTATGACGCCGAACTCGAGATTCTGTTAACTCTACACCACAACGTTCACAGATTAACCCTTCATACCTAACTCTTTTATATTTCCCACAGGCACATTCTAGACTTTTGCTAGGTCCAAAAATCCTCTCACAAAATAACCCATCCATTTCAGGTTTAAATGTTCGATAATTAATTGTTTCAGATTTTTGAACTTCCCCAACAAATTGACCATTTGGTAATTTCCTATGAGACCATTGTAATATTCTCATAGGAGAAGCTAATTTTATTTTTATATAATCAAATTCTTTTTCAGACCTTATCATAATGAGTTTTTAAAATGAAATATTATTTATATTTGATGTATGAGAAAATGTTTTTAATAAAGGATTATATTTTTCAATTAAATTTAATTCAATTTCATAAGATTGATCTGAACTAAATTCATCAATTCTGTATGTGCTTAGATCTAACCCAATTGATCTTAATTCTTGTACTAAGACTTTAAATGATTCAGGCACCCCAGAAGTTGGTATTGGTTGTCCTTTAATTATAGAATTTAAAGTTTCATTTCGCCCTTGCATATCATCGGATTTAATTGTTAATAATTCTTTTAGTGTAAAAGATGCTCCAAAACCTTCAAGTGCCCACACTTCCATCTCACCAAATCTTTGACCTCCATGTTGAGCTTTTCCTCCTAAAGGCTGTTGAGTTACTAATGAATAAGGACCTGTTGCTCTTGAATGCATTTTATCATCAACTAAATGAATTAATTTTAACATATAGGCATTACCCACTGTAATTGGGTTATCAAACTCTTTACCGGTTCTTCCATCAAGCAATACCATTTTCCCTGGAGAATAGGGATTAAATAACCACGCTTCATTATTCTCGACCGAAGCTTGTCGTAATTTCTTATTAATTAGAATACGAGAAACTTCTGATCCATACATTTCATCAAATGGTAAAATTTTAAAGCGACGATTTAATTTATGCCCAGCTAAACCTAATAAACATTCATATAATTGACCAACATTCATTCTTGATGGAACACCTAAAGGGTTTAGAATAATATCAATTGGAGTTCCATCTGGAAGAAATGGCATATCTTGTCTAGGCAAAATCCGAGAAATTATTCCTTTATTACCATGACGTCCTGCAATTTTATCACCTACTTGAATTTTTCTTATTTGTGCAATAAAAATTTGAATTTTCTCAAATTTGTAAGCTAACTTTGTTCGACGGTTAAAAGTTAAAGTTTCAATTACTCGACCATACTCACCTTCAGGCATTCTAAAAGATGTATCACGGACTCCTTTAGCCTTTGCCCCAAAAATTGCTCGAAGTAATTTCGACTCTGGTAATTGTTCAGAATCATCTTTAGGAATAATTTTCCCTACCAATATATCACCTGGTTTTACAAATGTCCCAACTGTAACTATTCCATCCTCATTTAAATTTTGGACATCAGAGATACTTAAATTGGGAATATTATTTGTTGTTTGTTCCGACATTTCTGCTGTTCGGTCAATTTCAATTTCATACCTTTCAATATGAATAGACGTAAATATATCTTCATAAACTAAACGTTCATTTATTAAAATTGCATCTTCAAAATTATACCCTTGCCATGGCATGTATGCTACTAAAACATTCTGCCCTAAAGAAAGTTCACTATTTATAATCCCTGGACCATCAGTTAACATTTGACCAGATTTAATTTTTTCACCTTCCCAAACAATTGGTCTATGATTAATACAAGTTTCTTGATTTGAGCGTTGATATTTTTGTAAATCATATTTGTAGTATCGCCCTGAATCTTCAAGGATAACAATTTTATTTGCCGTCACAGATTCTACAATTCCTGGTCGTTGAGCATTTATTACCATACCTGAATCTAAAGCAATTTGATTTTCTAAACCTGTACCAACAATAGGTTTTTGTGGGAGTAGTAATGGAACTGATTGTCGCTGCATATTTGATCCCATTAATGCCCGATTGGCATCATCATGTTCAAAGAATGGAATTAATGAAGCAGCTACTGAAACGACTTGAATTGGGGAAACAGCAATAAAGTCTACTTCAGATGGTGTAACCGTTAAAAAATCTTGTTTGTATCGTATAGGAATCAAATTTTTTGTTAAATAATTTTCTTCATTTGTTGAAATATCCGCTGGGGCAATTTTATAAAAATCTTCGATATCCGCTGTTAAATAAATAGGATTTCCAGTTTTAATTACTTTTCCATTAATAACTCTCCAAAAAGGAGTTTCTAAAAATCCCGACTCGTTAACTCTTGCACATGTTGTTAACGATGCAATTAAACCAACATTCTGGCCTTCGGGTGTTTCAATTGGGCAAATTCTTCCGTAATGACTTGGATGGATATCACGTACCGCGAAACTAATACGGTCTCGATCAAAGCCACCAGGTCCTAGCCCACTAATTCTTCGTCTATGTGTTAATGAAGATAGTGGGTTTGTCTGGTCCATATATTGAGATAATTGGCTTGCCCCAAAAAACTCTCGAATAGTTGCCCCAACTATATTAAAGCTTGATAATTGGCTGGAATATGTTTTATTAGTCTGACTACGTAATTTACGTAATAATCTTTGAAAACCAATACGGAATAGATTTTGTAATAATTCCCCAACTGACCGAACTCGACGGTTTTTTAAATGATCAATATCATCACTGACTTGTTTAGAAGTAGATAATGTTATTAATTTATCAATTATTGCAAATATATCTTCATAAGTAATTGTCGTTATACGTTTAGAAAGTTTGATATCTAACCGGTTATTTAGTTTTGAACGGCCAATTTTTCCTAAACGGTAATAAGAAGGGTCAAAAATACGAGAAAATTCAGAAATATTTTTATAATAATTTTTATCTAAATTAAAACGTAATAATTTATTTTCTTGAGAGAGTGAAGATGTTAAAATGGGTTTATTAAAATAGAAAAATTCAGAATTTTGTAAGTTTTGACAAATTTCTAAGTCTGTTACACCCATTTCTTTCAATAAATGTATAATTGGTTTTTGTGTAACCTTATCAAGTTGAATAATAATTTCATCTTCTTGATTTTTTATAGGATATTTTGCTATATTAATTTTGGTATTTTTTTGAAAACCAAATCTTACCCACGATCCATATTCAGGAATTAATGTTGCTGTATATAGCTCCTTTTCTCCATATTTTCTTTTATAAATATCTTTTATTAAATGATCATTTTTATATTGAATAATTTTAGATTTTGTCTTTAAGTATTTTGTTTTATTTTTGAATATTTTTGCTTGGGACTGTTTTCTTTTTTTATCTTTTTCGTTTTTCGTAAAATTATATTTAAACTTAATAAGTTCTTTAAAACTATTCGTGAAATAGAGATTTGATTGGATGTTATTATTTTGAATAACTGAATTAACCTTTGGCGTAATATTTAATTTTAAGAAATTAAAATTGTTAAGATAAGCAAAATTATCTAAATCTCTAAGTAAAAAACTAAGTATTTCAGTAGGTCTATTCAAACTAAGTAAATACTCTGATTTCTGAAATAATTCATTATATAAAAGTTTAATTTGATTAAATTCTTTTAGTGATGTTTTAGTCTTTTTTCTTTTTAAAATTTTATGTGTAACAATTATTTGAGTTAATAAATTGAAACATTTAACAATTAATGTAGTTCTATCTTTATTTTTCGGATGGTTAGTATGTAATAAAAACTTTAACCATTTTAAATAAATATTAATTCGTTTTAATTTTCTCTCTAAGTTATCTGTTTGAAGTAAACTTTTATATACTTTAAAACATTCGATAAAGGATAAACTAAAATTCATTTCATAATCTTTTATCTGCTTAAATGAATAAAGATTAATTGCTTCTCCTTCCCAGTTCCAATCTTCTTCTTTTTTAATAAATCTTATTTTCTTTTTTTTATCGCTAATTAATTTCTTTTTTA
>Ga0233413_10000042_pt1:42500-45000 | contig 64267 bp, 67 predicted proteins | sample Na_anoxic_6_MG_FD_189019 | JGI IMG/M metagenome (GOLD analysis project Ga0233413, IMG submission 189019) | Seawater microbial communities from Saanich Inlet, British Columbia, Canada - Na_anoxic_6_MG | ecosystem: Environmental > Aquatic > Marine > Inlet | place: Canada: British...
CCTGCAGCTTTAAACTTTTTTTTAAATTATAGTGATGAAGTTATTGAGCCACTCTGGTCATTTGATCAATATTTTGAGTTTATACTTGTTCTTTTTTATAGTACAGGTTTAGCTTTTCAGATCCCAATTATACAAATTTTGTTAGGATTATTAAATTTTGTATCCGCTCAACAAATGTTAGGTGCATGGCGATATGTAATACTTGTTTCAACAATTATTGGGGCAGTTTTAACACCTTCTACTGATCCTCTTACACAATTATTGCTTTCTTTTGCAATATTATTACTTTATTTTTCAGGCGTAGGTATCTTGTTTTTAATAAAAAATTAATTTATATATATACTTAAAAAGTATTTAATTCATGGCAACTAACAAGTTTTTTAAAAGTCTTTTATTTACTTTAACGATTGCTATAAGTTTATTTGGTTTTTCTGTAGAAGATTCATTTGCTTATCCAGTATTTGCGCAACAAGGTTATTCAAACCCACGTGCAGCAAATGGTAAACTAGCTTGTGCTAACTGTCATTTAAATCAAAAAGCTATTGAAATTGAAGCACCACAAGGTGTACTTCCAAATTCTGTATTTGAGGTTGAAATAAAAGTACCGTATGATGTTAACCGTCAACAAATTGGCGCTGATGGTAAACCAGCAGATTTAAACGTAGGTGGAATTTTAATTTTACCTAAAGGGTTTAAATTAGCTTCTAAGAAGCAAATTTCTCCAGAAGTTAAAGCAAAAAATAAAGGTGTATTTATCTCACCATATAGCACAGAATTCGATAATATCTTAGTTGTAGGTCCAATCGCTGGTAAAACACACCAGGAACTTATCTTCCCTGTTGTTGCACCTGATCCAGATAAAGATGCTGATGTTAAATATTTAACATACCCATTCTACGCTGGTGGTAATCGTGGTCGTGGTCAAGTTTACCCAACTGGTGAGAAGAGTAATATCAATGCTTTTGGTGCATCACAAGCTGGTCAAGTTACAGAAATTACAACTACAGAAAAAGGTGAGTCTACAGTTACAATTGTTAATTCAAACGGTGTAACAACTTCTCAAACACTTTCAACAGGTTTACAATTACTTGTAAAACAAGGTGATATCGTAAAAGCAGAACAACCATTAAATATGGACCCTAATGTAGGTGGTTTTGGGCAAGAGGAATCAGAAATTGTATTACAAAGCTCTGCACGAGTTCTTGGTTACTTAGCATTCTGTTTTGCTTTATTATTAACACAAATTCTTTTAATTCTTAAGAAGAAACAATACGAAAAAGTTCAAGCTGCTGAACTTAATTTTTAAGGTAGGTACATTAAGAATCTATAATCTTAATTCTTTAGGTTTCTAGCCTAAAATCGTATTAAAGAATTTACCTTGATAGTAATTCATTAAACTATATTTTTGATTATTGCTAGTTTTCTCTATCAATTCAGAAATAAAATCAGAAATGACAAAAGAATAATTGTCATTTCTGATTTTTAGTTATAATAAATATTTTTTATATCTGTTTACTTAATAAATTTTCTAGTTTAAGAAAAGCAAATCGTATGATATTTTTTAATATATTGATATAGATAATAGTTCTCATTAAATTCGAATTTATTTATAAATATAAAATAATTAAATGGTCTAGTAATAATGACCCAATTTTAAATTTAAATATTTCAAATTGGGTCATTATTAGTTTTAAATAAGTTTAATCTTCTATTTCAAAAATTTCCTTAAATACTTTTGATACTTTATCACCAGAATCAATTGATTCTAATGGATCTTTACGTAAACGGTGACGTAAACATAAAGTAATAATTTTTTCAATATCTGCAACTGTTACTTTGTCTCTATCGTTATAAGCGGCATTTGCTTTTGCTGCTCGGTTTGTTACAATATCACCTCGTAACCCGTCTACATCTAATTGACTACATACTTCTGAGATTTTAACTCGTAAATCATAATCAATTTGAACAGTTGGTAATAATGTTTGAGCACTAACAATTCGATCACGTAACTCTTGTTGTTGTGCTTCATAATTCTCTAACCATACATTTGGTGTTTGATCAAATGAAGTTCTTTCTTCTACAACTTTCACACGTAAGATAGGATCTTTTACTGTTCGAATTTCTGCATGCATTCCGAAACGATCTAATAACTGTGGACGTAATTCCCCTTCTTCTGGGTTACCAGATCCCACTAGTACAAATCTAGCTGGATGGCGAATCGATATTCCCTCACGTTCAACTGTGTTCCAGCCAGAAGCTGCTGAATCTAATAGAATATCAACTAAGTGATCATCTAATAAATTAACCTCATCAACGTATAGTAAACCTCTATTCGCTTTTGCTAATAAGCCGGGTTCGAAAGCTTTTATACCTTCAGTTAATGCTTTTTCAATATCGATTGTTCCACAAACACGATCTTCAGTTGCACCTAAAGGTAAATCAACCATTGGGATTTTAATAAATTCTGTTTCTAATGTTTGACCATTTTGAATTGCAGTTT
>Ga0233413_10000042_pt1:55000-57500 | contig 64267 bp, 67 predicted proteins | sample Na_anoxic_6_MG_FD_189019 | JGI IMG/M metagenome (GOLD analysis project Ga0233413, IMG submission 189019) | Seawater microbial communities from Saanich Inlet, British Columbia, Canada - Na_anoxic_6_MG | ecosystem: Environmental > Aquatic > Marine > Inlet | place: Canada: British...
AATTTAAGAACACCGTTTCCTACTTTTGGTGGAAGCACAGGTGGCTGGCTACGTGCAGCTGAAGTTGAAGAAAAATATGCTATCACTTGGACAAGCGCAAAAGAACAAATCTTTGAGATGCCAACAGGTGGATCAGCAATAATGCGTAATGGTGAAAATTTACTATACTTAGCTCGTAAAGAGCAGTGTTTAGCACTTAGTACGCAACTTAGAACTTTCAAGATAAATGATTATAAAATTTATAGAATTTTTCCAAGTGGTGAAGTACAATATTTACATCCTAAAGATGGTGTTGCTCCTGAGAAAGTAAATCCAGGACGAACATCAGTAAATAGTCGTGGGTTCTCTATCGGTAAAAACCCGAATCCTGCTTCAATTAAATTTAGTGGAATTACGACTTATGAAAGTTAATTTATATTAAGATTAGTAGAATTACTAATCTTTTGGCGAGATGGCAGAGTTGGTCGATTGCGTCTGATTTGAAATCAGATGAATCTTTGCGGATTCCGTGGGTTCGAATCCCACTCTCGCCTTTTATATTCTTAAAGTGAATCTTAGAAGTTCTCATATGTGCTTAACTGTGTAAAAATCTTTTATGACTATTTCTTATGGGTAAAGTATATGATTGGTTTGAAGAACGATTAGAAGTTCAAGCCATTGCAGATGATATTTCAAGTAAATATGTACCACCACATGTAAATATTTTTTACTGTTTTGGTGGAATTGTTTTTACATGCTTTTTAGTTCAAGTTGCTACAGGGTTTGCAATGACATTCTATTACCGACCTAGCGTTGTAGACGCATTTGCGTCAGTTGAGTACATTATGACAAGTGTAAACTTTGGGTGGTTAATCCGTTCAATTCACCGTTGGTCAGCAAGTATGATGGTAATGATGTTAGTATTACATGTATTCCGAGTGTATTTAACAGGTGGATTTAAAAAACCTCGTGAGTTAACGTGGGTAACGGGTGTAATTTTAGCTGTTGTTACTGTTTCTTTTGGTGTAACAGGTTATTCTTTACCTTGGGATCAAGTTGGATTCTGGGCTTGTAAGATTGTAACAGGGGTTCCTGCAGCTGTTCCAGTTGTTGGACCGCCATTAGTTTTAGTTTTACGTGGTGGTGAAAGCGTTGGTCAAAGTACACTTACACGTTTTTATAGTGCACATACTTTTGTTTTACCATTAGCAGCTGCGGTGTTAATGTTAACACACTTCTTAATGATCCGTAAACAAGGTATTTCAGGACCTCTTTAATCTGAAATATATAATTTAAATTTAATCTTTTTGATAAGGAATTATTATGTCAATAATTAAAAAACCAGATTTAACAGATCCAAAACTAAGAGCAAAACTTGCTAAAGGTATGGGCCATAACTATTATGGTGAGCCAGCATGGCCAAATGATTTATTATACCTTTTCCCAGTTTGTATTTTAGGGACATTTGCGTGTTGTATTGGATTAGGTGTAATGGCCCCAACACAAATGGGCGAGCCTGCGGATCCATTTAACACACCATTAGAAATTTTACCTGAATGGTATTTCTTCCCAACTTTCAATTTATTACGTATATTACCAAATAAACTATTAGGAGTTTTAGCTATGGCTGCAGTTCCTGCTGGTTTAATTACGGTACCATTTATTGAAAATGTAAACAAATTCCAAAACCCATTCCGTCGTCCAATTGCAAGTTTAGTCTTTATTTTCGGCTTCTTCTTTGCTGTATGGTTTGGCATTGGGGCATGTGTACCTATTGATAAAGCTGTATCATTAGGTTACTGGTAAAACCCAATTTTATAATATATTTTGGTAGAAATTTTTTTCTACCAATATTTTTGTACTTTAAATTCTTTTAAAAAGGTCTTGACATATTTATTAATCATTTTATAAAATTGTCGTTGCATCATATGATGTAATATTAGAAACTTAAAATTAATATTAAGGTTTTAATTTTACTAATATACTATTTTATAATGATAAAATATGTTCATAAACAATTTACACTTTTGGTTAAGTAGTGTTTTATCTTTATTAATTAATATTGATCAAGAAACAATTCTTGATTTTTTAGGTATTGATGGAGCTTTTAATACTGAAGATTATTCGTATTTATTCGAAACTACTCAAGTTTCGACGCCGGTTTCCTTTCAAACTTTTAAATTAATAATTCAGTCGATTTGGGATCACTATCAGCATGGCTTAGGGTTTGTTGATATTGAAAATATTGCACTTTTTATTTTAGTTTTAAGATTTATTTTTCTTTCTAAAAAATATAATATTAAGACAGGATTTTTTATTACTTGTATTGGTTTAGGTGCTGGCTATTTATGGTATATGCATCTACGAGATTTAGCTTATTATTATATGCGTACTCTCTGGATGTGTCCTCTAACACATAACCTGGCCTATGATTTCAGTGAAATTTATTATCAACAACGGAGTGAATTCTCAAAAGCTGGTACACGGTTTGATAGTAATTCATTTTATGGCCCGGCCGTGC
>Ga0233413_10000042_pt1:62500-64267 | contig 64267 bp, 67 predicted proteins | sample Na_anoxic_6_MG_FD_189019 | JGI IMG/M metagenome (GOLD analysis project Ga0233413, IMG submission 189019) | Seawater microbial communities from Saanich Inlet, British Columbia, Canada - Na_anoxic_6_MG | ecosystem: Environmental > Aquatic > Marine > Inlet | place: Canada: British...
CTATTTCTTAGAATATTTCATTCGATTATTAAAACGATTAAGAGATATTAACTTTGAAGATATTCAAAAACAAAAGAATCTAGTAATATAAAATTCATATACTTACAATATGAATTACAGCATTTTTACAGTAAAAATTATTAAGAATTGTGGGCAAAGTTTTTTCACAGATGGTACAGCGCTTACTGAATTAATAGTACAATTACCACAAATTCGAAAAAATAATGTTAAAACAATTCTTCACCTTTCAGTTTGGGGAAATCTTAGTTATGATGTAGCAAGATATTACCAAGCTGATGATTATATTATAATCGAGGGTTATATTTCGATTAGAAATATTGATGTGAACGAAACTCTTAATTCGTTAGATAAACAGGTTGAAATATCAGTTTTTAAAGTTTATCCATTACTTTTAAAATCATAAAAATTTATTTAGCTAATTCAGAATTAAGATTAATTATTCAATTAAATAATTAATAATTATTATATTTTAGTATAATTAATATTATTAAAAACAGTTTTTAGGAAAAATTAAATGTTAACTTTAAAAATTTTAGTTTATACAACAGTTATCTTTTTTGTTTCTTTATTTATTTTTGGTTTCCTTTCAAGTGATCCTTCACGAAACCCTAATCGTCGTGACCTTGAATAATCTTTAAAAAATTAAAGAGTAAATATATAATATCTACTCTTTAATTTTTTTATAAACTTATATTAGTTCTTTCATGAACCCAATATATTTTTTTTTAGTTATTATTTAAATATTAAATAAAAATGGTTTTTTATTTAAAACTAAATTATTATATATATTAGTAATTTTAATTTTTATGAAATTTTTTACTAAATTATATATTTTTAATTCTTTTGATTTCTAATGAAACGTGTCAATTTATTAACTTTATTGTTTGCCGTTTTAATTGCTTTAACTCCAAATCAAGCATTAGCTGATATTGGTGGATTAACTAAATGTAGTGAGTCTCCAGCTTTTACAAAACGATTAAATGCAAGTGTAAAAAAATTACAGCAACGAGCAAACCAATATGAAGCAGATTCTCCCCCAGCTTTAGCTCTACAACAACAAATTGAGCGTACACAAGCTCGATTCGATAAATATTCTCGTTCTGAGCTATTATGTGGTACAGATGGGTTGCCACATTTAGTTGCAGATGGTCGCTGGAGTCATGCAGCAGAATTTATATTACCAGGATTTGGTTTTATTTATATTTCTGGTTGGATTGGATGGGTTGGTCGTAAATACTTACGTGCTGTAAGTACAAGTGCTAATCCTAGTGAAAGTGAAATTATTATTAATGTTCCTTTAGCACTAAAAATTATGACAACTGGTTACATTTGGCCAATTTCAGCATGGCAAGAATTAATCAGTAATGATCTAGTAGCAGTTAGTGAAGAAATAACTGTTTCACCTCGTTAACCTCATTAATTATTTACGCTAATATTGGTTTTATTAATATGAACGATTTTCAAAAATATCTATCAACAGCTCCTGTTCTTTTAACATTGTGGATGACATTTACTGCAGGGTTTATTATTGAAATAAATCGCTTTTTCCCCGATATGTTAGGATTATATTTCTAAATTTTATGTAAATTTGTGAAATAATTGTTCGATTATTATACATTAAAAATAATCGAACAAATTTTTATATTTTAGTTAAGGTAAACATCTATAGATTTTTAAAGTCTATTTAGTTTTATATCGGGATAGTAGGATTTGAACCTACGGCACCCTGCTCCCAAAGCAGGTACT
>Ga0233413_10000044_pt1 | contig 63422 bp, 76 predicted proteins | sample Na_anoxic_6_MG_FD_189019 | JGI IMG/M metagenome (GOLD analysis project Ga0233413, IMG submission 189019) | Seawater microbial communities from Saanich Inlet, British Columbia, Canada - Na_anoxic_6_MG | ecosystem: Environmental > Aquatic > Marine > Inlet | place: Canada: British Columbia...
TCGGCCTTGTCGGACACCCTGGCATTGCCCCCCACCACGGCTTTGCCGTACACCCTGGCATTGCCGAACACCTCGGCTTTGCTGTACACATAGGCATTGCCCCCCACCTCGGCCTTGCCGGACACCCAGGCAAAGCCGGACACATGGGCGTTGTCGAGCACCTGGGCTTTGTCTTTCACGATGGCATCGCCTAACACATAGGCATCGCCTAACACCTTGGCGTTGTCGAGCACATAGGCGTTGTCGAGCACATAGGCTTTGTCTTTCACGATGGCATTGCCGGACACCTGGGCTTCGCCGTACACCCAGGCATTGCCTCTCACCTGGGCATTGTCTTTCACGATGGCATTGCCGGACACATGGGCGTTGTCGAGAATGTGCTTGCCGAAGATGTTTGATTCGCCGGAAGCCTTCTTCAACCCAGCGAGGACCGCCTTTCGCTCGGGAGAGCCTACAACCATAGTAGAGGCAAGCCGGATCAAAGCCGATCGGTCGGCAGCCGTAAGGGTCTTCGCCATGAGGGATCTCCGAATCTGTTGACCTTACCGGAGCGATAGAGACGCTACCGAAGCAAGCCCCGGTAGAAATCCACCGAGGTCAGGGGATCATCGAAGCGGACTTCAATGATCCGATACCCAAGATCACGAGCACGCTGAACCTTGTAGGCTTCCAGTGCCACACGCCGCTGAAAGACCTCCTCCGTCTTGTGCCAGTAGGGGATCATCTCAAAGTGCTGCCGACCGTGGTACTCGCAGATCAACTTCGACTTCGGGAAGTACCCATCGAAGAACAGCGTGTACCCCGTCTCCGGGTTCTTGATTTCCGGGTGTGACCACTCCCACTTGTATGGCTCACCCAACACCTGAGCCACCATGTCCAACACCCGCTTCTGGGTCGCCAACTTGTTCCGTGTCGGGATGCCGAGAGCACGGCAGGTCCGCAGGACAACAGGCCACGAACACCCAAGATGGTCTGCGGCCTTCGCCACCTCAACACATCCCTTGCCGTCCATGTATGGGGTCAGGTCGGCTTCTGTGAGGTCGATCTTCTGCCCGCTCCCACCGATACGAGAGCGGGAAACCTCCGCGTTGATCTGCGCGTCAGGGTGACGCTCCCGGTAGTCAGGGTGAGCGTTCTGCATGTGCGAGGTCAGGTTCACAGCCCGGTAACCACAGTCGAGACAGGTCACATAGTCGAACCCGTCCTCCAGACCCTCCCACCGTGCTTCCTTCTCCACCTGCTTACACACACCACATTTGAGATTCGACTGGGACAGCTTGTGGACTGTCATCTCCACCCCACAGGTAGAGCAAGGCACTTGCTTCGTACCCGTCCGATCTTGCTTCGCGTTCCTAATGCCCTCCCGACGCTTTGCCTCCGTGCGGCGATTGCGGGTCAAGGCATCCGACCCGTGCTTGACCCGGTACTCGTCAGCCGTGAATCCGTGGGATGACTTCAAGTGCCGTGCAAGGCTGGCAGAGCGAAAGCCGCACTCCCGACAACGAACGAAGTCCTCGTCCTCCGTCTTACCCGCCCACTTCTGGTCAGCCTTCCAAGTCTCGTAGTCGGGATGGGTGTCCGACTGGTGCCGGAAATGAGAAGCGAGGCCGCGCACGTTGGCAACGGTGAACCCACAAATTGAACAGTCCATAAACGAAACCCTCCACCCGGACTGTACCCGAGTGGAGGACTACTATCTACCGTTTTCGTGAAACCCGCCCCGTTTAGGGTTAGAACCTACACCCTCGATTCGTCGAAAGCGTAGGTTCTATGCTCGATTGTCTTGGGGCTACAAACTGCTACGCAGGTTGAATGTCACGATAATATATAACAATGGGAAAATCGGCTGGTAGTAAGCCTCGACTTCCGCAGCCGTGGGATCATCGGGAGACACGTTGGCCGAGACTCCGGTGAAGGCGGCGATGATCTGTGCGGCGACCAGCTTCTTGAGCGTGACCGACAACTGACCTTCGATGTCTCCGGTGACAGCGGAGAGGAACTTCTTGCCGATGAACCGATCCAGTGTTGACCGGGCCTGACGCTGCACCTCGTCTGCGATGGTGGTCACGGTCGGGGTCTTGGTCAGCACGTTGGTCATGTCTGTGGTCAGACCGTGACGACATTCGATGATCGACTGCCGTTGGTTGAACACCGTGACTCCGCGTACTGCGACCTGATTCTGCTGTACAGCATCCAGGGTCCGGGCGATTGAATCGAAGCCGAACACCCGGCCCGCGTCCACGGGGTTGCCACGTCGATAGTCGGGGCAGCGCGATTGCCGACCCATGCGGAGGCGAAGTAAGTGCCGTCCACAAGGTAGGTGTCCGTGGTGCCATCGGCCCGTGACAGGCTCAGGGTGAGGATGTCGGGGTACAGGAGACGCATACGGCTACGGGCGACCGCCTGTGCCGTGTTGCCCGCGTCAGTCGGCTGGGTGCCTGCCGAGTAGCCGCAGATTGCGGTGCGTTCTGCCCGATACCGGATGCTGCTCTGGATGTCACAGTGCCGTGCGAGGTACTGGAACAACTCCAACGAGTCACCCTTGAGCGGAGTGATGGTGTCAGGGAACAGCCCACCGGGTGTGGCTCCTTCCACTTCATCAATCGCTGCGAGGTACGCATTGGTCGAGGCTGTGTCGAACGTGCCGTCAGCATCGAGGTCAACGTCCTTCTGGATCTGCTTGACTGCGAGCAAGACCGCACCGTTCAGGATCGCCAAGTAGGAGGCGAGACTGACTGGATTCTCTGGGGTCGCTGCACCGTAGGCGGCTTCAATCGAGGACTGCTTAGTGAACAAGGCCGTCGCGTAGTCTTGCTTCAGGTACTTGTAGCTGGCGTAGTAGACATCTCCAACGCTCGGCTGGGTGCCGCCCTTCTCGTAGGTGGCTGTGACGGCGGTGTCTTCGACCGTGATTCCCGAAGTGTTGGACACGATCAACTCGACGCCGGGAATCGTATTCACGGGGAGGTTGCTGTCAGTCGTGACATTCGCCCGCACGGTGAACGTCACGGTAGACGTGACTCCGACCGGGTAGGCGGTGCCTCCGGTGCGTGGGAGAACGGAGAAGGTCAAACCAGTCACCAGATCCCGATAGGTCTGGCCGACAATGCCGTCTTGTCCCGTACCCGTGTTGAGTACCGACGTATCGGAGGTGCCCGAACCATTGACAGGATCAGACGAGGTAACGAAGTAGCCATCGATCGCTGTCTCGCCCACGTTGCCGTCACCGTTGATGACACCGAGGCCAGTGCCCGGAAGCAGCGCCGTGCTGGTCACAAAGGCCAGGCTAGACGTGGTGCCTGCACCCGCCGTACCGAGACTCTGAATGAACAGGTACTCGGCGTTCGCGCCATCACGCTTGGTCTTGGCGAGAGCGACAGCCGTGAAGGCTGTTGCGGCCATCAGACCGCTCACCAGAGTTTCTACAGAGAGAACCGTGCGGTACACGATGTCGCCCGTAGAGAAGCCGAGGATGGCGTTGGCATTGCCGTCTCCGATCACGATGGTTGCGGACGAAGCCGACGACGCACCTCGGAATCGGATACCGGCACCCTCTTGGATCGCGGTTACAGCGATCCCGGCTGCCGTCATCTCTGTATTGATCTGGGTAATGATCGGACCCGCTGCCGCGCCACTGGGATCAGTGAGGGGCACATCTGCGGAGCCGCCCGCTGCGATGGCTGTCGTGCCATCACTCTGGGCGAAGACGACCACAACGGGGGTGCCTTCAAACGTGAACTTGAACACGTTGTTCTGTGGGGTCGTGCCACCGTCTGCGAAGAAGGTAACGACCGGGTTGCCCGCTGCATCCTGCCCGCCCGACAAACCAACCTCACCGAAGATGGTGGGCTGCATGACGGTTGCACGGATACCTGCATCGGCTTCCTCGTTGGCGGTGAGTCCAGATTGGACGGAACCTGTGCCTCCGAGGACTTTCAACTGGCACTGGTCAAGCACGAACTGTCCGTCCGTGGATTGACCGGGGGTGATGCGGTTGGTGAGGATCAGTCGGTCGTAGACCTTCTGGCCGGTCACCGCTCCGGTGAAGGCGAACGTGCTGGCAATGGGGAGGTTCTGGAGCTTGGCCTGTGCCCCACCCGCTGTGTCGATGTCAAATCCAGCGAGGATCGCAAAATCCGTAGCCGGTGCCACATCTGCGACTACCTCCAAGGTAGCCAATGTCGTATCCAGCGGGTGTGCCCCAAGGGTCAACACCAAGCGACCACTGGAGTCAGCCGAAACATCAATCTCCAACAGGTCATTGGATGCGAAGGCGGCAAGGATGGCTGCGTCCACCCCAACTTGGACCGCTGTAGCGAGATCCGTTGCCGAAGCGTGGGGGCCTACCCCAATCGTGCAGACCAACGGAGTTGCTCCGGTAGTGCTGCCCGAGTAGGACAGATTCAACTCAGCGAAGCCGCCGTTCAGGTCTACAGGAGACAGGAAGCGTGTGGCTCCTGCGATCTGTGGACGGGTAGCAGGATCATAGAGGTAGTAGGTAGAAGTGGCATCCGGGGGGACGGTGAAGCCCACACTGACTGTAGCAATGTTGGTTGTGCCGTCGTAAGCCGTAATGGTGCGCTTATCCCCGGCTGAGGTTCCAGCCGAAATCTTGATCTCCCAGCCGACGTAGTAATCGTCCACATCCGAAGATGTAGCCGCTACGAGGGTGATCTCGGCGGCGATGGTTGCGGCTTGGGCTGTAGCGAACTCACCAAAGGCAGCGCGATTGATGGCCTCACCGTAGTCCGTGATGTCCTGGGTGGCTCCAGCATTGGCGACGGCTTGGATGAGCAACCCGTCAATCTGGAGGTCTACCGCATTGTTGGTGGCGTCAATGACGTAGGTGGTGTTCCCGCTCGCTGCGGTGTACGCAACCTCGTCACCGGTAAGGGTGGACAAGAAACCCGTTCCCGTTCCCGTGGGATCACCGAGGTCCGTAGAAATCGTGGCACCGTTGACCGCGATGTCCAACGTGTCGCTGGACCCGTTGATCGTGTAGTAGGGGCCGGAACCCGGAACCGCGTACTTCGCCAGGGTCGCATCTTGCGAGGCGAAGGTGAGGGTCACATCCTCCTCGACGGGGCCGGTGAAGCTGGTGGCATCGAAGGGTGCCTCAAACCGAAGGTCTGGGGTGCGCTCGGAGCCGCTGGGGAACTCGACCGTGACGGTGGCCAGAGCAGCGCCCTTGCTTCCGAACTGTGGAGTCAGGAGGACGGTCCCGGCTTCGTTCTTCAGGGTGTAGGTGCCGACGCCGGAAGCGCCAGCGGTGATGCACTCGACCGAGTAGTCCTGGTCAACCAACGTGTTGTAGTAGAAGGTGGCGTAGACCGAGGCTCCAACCGGAACCACGTCAGCCAACGTAATGGTGCTCGTTGCGGAGTCCACCTTGGTCACAGTGACGCGACCGCGCTCAACGGCGTCCTCTACCGAGTATCCCCAGTAGGCGAACACAAGATCAGGCCGATCCGTGGGAAGGTCGATGCGACCGTTGGCCACTTCGGAGTACGTCTCGGCACCGAGTGGGGTGCTACGTCCGTTGCCCGTCGTCGGCTGGAGGGGCAGAGTGAACTGCGTGCGGCCTTCCACCGGAGGATTGACCGCCGTGTTGACCACAGCGGAGCAAGCTGCAAGGTACTGGCGAACGTCCACAAGGGTCGCTCCGACCTGTGTGCCGTCGAACGCGGTTCCACCTGCGGTAAACACACCGCCTTCGATGGTGACCGCCGTACCCCAGAGGATCTTGTCATCCTTGAGCACGAAGTCTGCGCCGTCGATGTAATCGTTGCGGTCAGGGGTGATTCCACAAAGGGTGACCTCTGTGACGCCTCGGTTGGCGAGATAATCGAACGTGTCCTGCCAGGAGTTGAAGTAATACTGGATGGTGACGACGACTCCGATTTCGGGAGCGAAAGGCAGAGTCACAGCACCCGTCTGGCCATTCACAGCGGTCGGGATGACCTGTGTACCGGCTACCTTGACAGTGACATCGGAGGGGTCCGTGGTGGTCACGCCACCGTTGGAGCCGTCCACAATGGGGCTTTGGAAAGTGTAGAACACCTTGTTGCGAGCGGTGGTCGCTCCACTGGACAGACCGAAGGTGGTGTTTGCCGATCCGTTTCCGACCGTGATGTCTCGGTCTGCGGTCAGGCGAAGCACTGTCAGGCCAAGGTTGTTCACAATGGTGGCTGCAACCAACGTGGTTCCGGTGGCTGCACTGTTGATGAAGGCCGAAACCTGTGCTGCGGTCCAACCGACGGCGGGGGAAGCGGAGATGGTGACGCTGACCGTGGTGGCGTCATCGACCGTGAAGGTCAACTCATCATTGACGCCCGTGGTGACAGTGTAGTTCTGTCCGACTTCGCCCAAGATTTCTGGAGCATCGACGCTGATCTGGTCGCTAACCGTGTCCAAGATCAGGGTGTCAGTGCGGTTGAAGAAGTAGGTGGCCTTGACTTCATCGGTGGCCACTGGGGTCACCGAGAGGGTCAGAATGCCCTTGGCTCCATTGATCGCGAGAACCACAACGGGCGCACCATTGATGGTGACGTTGACCTTGGAGGCGTCCGTAGCAGTTGTGCCAGAGCCGTTGCCGTTGACGATTGGGAAGTGCCTGACCTGCACTTGATTGATCACACCATCGAAGGCACCCAGCGTAACGGCTCCAGCCAAGCTGATGCTGACCACGCCGCGTCCGGTTTCGTCCTCTTGTACGACCCGTTGGTCCACAGACGAGGACGAGCCTCGGACAAGCTCCAAAGAGTCCTGAAACAGAATCTCCGACCCCGTACCCATAAGGAGAGGCAAGCGAACCGAAGATGCCAGCCCTTGCAGGGGGTCTTCAAAGAGGGTGCGGGTGTAGACGCCGGGAGCCGCGTAAATCGAGCCTGGGATGATAGCCATAGTGGAAGCCTCGTTATATTGTCCCAGCCGTAAGCCAGGTAGGTGCAAGCGCGGGTGTTTTTTGAGCCTCGGACAGAGGCGTCGTCTACATGGCGGCGTCTATAGGAAGGCTACCGAATAGCGCACTCACTTGATCCCATTACTTATCCGTGGCTTTCTTCTTGGTGGCCTGCGACACCTTGAAAGCGGCCTCACGATTCTCGTTCACGACCTTACGCTCGGAATCGGCAATGACCCGGTAGCCGCCTTCGGGTTTCTTCACGAGGTGGTCCATCGTGATCCCACGCCCTAGCTTGGCTTCATCTCGGATAATGCCCTGCTTCTTGGCCTGGTTCTCATGGATCTTGCCCCACTTCTGTGCCGCGTCACGCCCGATGGCTTTGTCGTAGTTGAAGTCATCCGACGTTCCCGTGTTGGACGGAAGCGGCCCGTTCAGTTGACTGGCTGGGTGCTTGAACGAGAACGAAGCCGCCGTGACCTGACGAGTGCCTGTGCCCTCACATGACTCGCAGGGGTGGCCCTGATCATCGGACACTCGACGGTACAAGACCTCGAAACGAAGGCCACAGGTCTGACAGGTAAAAACGTAGATGGGCAAGGGATCCTCCATCCGAACCCTACCCACCGCCAATCGAAAAGGGTGGGACCGCTAAAGACATAGAAACTCCAGCTTATTTGAACAACCCTCGGAGATCACCGAGTTCCGGGGCAAGGCCCTTCGGGACCAGGACGGTGCCTACCTTGGACCCTCCGATCTGAACGGGAGCATCCTCCAGAACACCATCCCGCTTCAGTTCTGTCAGGGGGGCCTTCTTGTCCAGGCCCCACCGCTCGTCGTCAATGCGGATCAACCCCTCGACGGGCTGACGGTTGATTGGGTTTGCGAACTGGACGTGATACTTGCCGCCCTTGACGGACACCACGGAGGTCCGCCCAAAGAGTGCGGTGAAATCCTCCAAGGAGCGCCCCATTGGGTCGAAGTACGCCGTCTTGGCACCCTCTTCCAGGGACACTGGAGTCCTCCATAGCATCTGAATGTCACCGTATGATAAACACCAGGCATCGGGGGATCGAAGTCTCACATGGTAGTGGGCAATGCCTTCCACCGTGTCTGGGGGTCGGGAGGCAGGGAAGTATGGACCCTTGATGACCAGATCGAGAATGAACTGAGGCCAGTCACCACCCTTGACCTCGAAACCACCTTTGCTACGGGTGACTTTTGGCCCAGCCTGCTTTGACACGGCTGCCAGGATAGCTCGACGATGCCCATCCCCATTCGGGAGGCTTGATGCAAGGCGGATCAAGGCAGAGCGTTCCGATGCAGTGGGGGTTTTAGACATGAGGAAGCTCCGGGTTCTTGGCCTTGTTGAGTCAATAGGAGAGCTACCGGATCAAATCGAAGTTCCGAGTCCGGTCACGGAACCACGGATCCCGGATGTCCCGCAACCCCAAGTCCGCTGTGTACTGCAAGCCAGTCGGTGATCCCATCTCGATCAGTTGGTCATCCGTCAAGCCCGATACCATCTCCGTCTCGGACACGGTGTTCGTTTCCACACGGGTCAGTGTGCGTCCAATAGGCACTCGGATGGCCCAATCGGTCATCACCGACAACGAGATCGACGCCGTGTAGAAGTAGTCGTCTCCATTCTCGTCATAGACTTCCTCTGCCTCACCGCCCATACTTGCCATCGTGATCTCAATGCCCTCGGTAGAGAGGCGTTCACGAGCATCGGTGTAGAGGAACATCAAGGTCCGATCGGTGATTTCTCCTTGTGCGTACACATCGCGAGCCATGATGTCCATATCCAAGCTCATCTCCCACCGCCCACCGAACTCCTTAGCCACGTCCTCACGACGGTCGCCTACGACAACCGCCATAATGTCTCCGCCGTAGGCCCTTCGCCCGAAGGCCAACACCACGCCGGGGATGGCATCGACGTTGGCTCCGTTCTCTGGCAAAGGGAAAGGTCCAAGGCTATCCGACGTGAAGCGGTAATCCACCGATAGATAGGTGTTCGACATCAAGGGGCTGGCGAGTGTGATTTGACCCGTCGTGGGATCAGCAGTGTAGTTCACGCCCTCGTAGTAAGGAATGTTCCCAGGCATCTCGTAGACTCGGAGGCTGCCGGGATGAAAATCACCTGCGGCCACCTCATAGAGCCGGGGGTCAAGCATGACCGCCCGTTCATCTATGATCTCAAGTAGAGGGTCCACATAGAACACAAGCCGTTCCTCTGGGACGCCTCGGACATCGACAGTCTCGACCTTGACTTCGATGTAGTAGACGCCGGGTGCCGAGGGGAAGGCACCTGCGTTGGCTCGGACAGCCGTGCCGTTCTCACGGACCCATTCGATGCTCGTCCCACGCTGCCCATACACCTTCGTCAAGTAGCAATAGGAGATGATGGTGCCTTGGAAGTGGTCGGCGCTCAACTGGAGAGGCGATGCTGACTGCCCTTTAAGGATAATCGCCTGCTGGGGACGCTCCTCAAACGAGTACCGCCCTTGGATATTCGGCGTCAGGGTGTCCTTATACTGGGGATCCTTGGACCAGAAATACCGGATCTCTTGGATCATGCGCCGCTTGAGAGCTTCGGTGAGATTGGCGAACAAGGTGAAAGCCTCCGACAGTAAGTGATGGGATCACTCTACCGTGGGAGGCTCCATAGGCGGACTACCGCTTGAAGCCTCTACTCAGAAGGGGCACACTTCTTCTTGCCGCCGAATCCGTCTGGGCATGTGGTCCGGGCCTCATTGTGCCCATCCATCCACTTGTCGCGGTAATCTTTGTTGTACTTCTTCTTGTCCTTGGAGACGCCGGAACCATACTCGTTATGGAGGCGGTAACAAGTCTCACCCTTGCCGGGTTTTCCCTTCCCGGTGTCAATGTCTCCCTTCACATAGCAGTCAGACTTTCCGGGCGACGGGGGCGAGTCATACGCCTTGCCGGGAGTGCCATCCCAGGTACGGCCCGCTTCCTTGTCGGTGACGGGAACCATGTGGGTCATGGTGTGAAGGATGGCCTTGCGGGTGTCATCCCCTACAGGCAGTGACGAGGCAAGACGAATCAGCGTCGTGCGCTCGGATGCAGTGATGGTCTTCATGGGGGATCTCCTTACTCTTGTAATGCGGATAGGCTGGCTAACGGGACGCTGAATCAAGTAGGTCTGGATACGACAGGTACTCGCCGGGGAAGCCCGTTGGGGGATCGAGATCAACCTGTTGGAAGCGCATGGCGAACATGATCAGAACGTCGGTGATGTCCTCGTTGGGGAACCCTTCTTCCTGCAAGTCACGAACAAACGCCAAGCTGTTGGCCGCGAGAGCGACCGAGAACAGTTTGGCTCCATTGAGCGTTGTGATGTACTGCCCCCATTCTTCAACGGTGACGGGATCGGTGATTTCCATGATTTATTCCTCCGAGTCCTGTGTACCCAGTTGAGGTGCGTGTGGAGACAATGCGCGTTCCATCATCAGACGGTCAGTCTTATGGAGCAGGGAACGCTGCTTCTTGATTTCGGACCATTCTTCACCCAGGCGTTCCACCTGCGAGTCGAGGACAACCTCATCGAACAGGTCCGCGTCCATGCCTTGAATGATCTCTCGGATCTCGTCCAACGTCTTGTCAGCGTCATCGTCGGTGGCGACATCGCCGTAAACCATATCAAGGGTGTACTCGTTGACGACCTCACTCTGACCTGCACGCCAAGCACGGGCCGAACGCTGCTTCATCGTCTCGTTTGACCAGTTGTCTCGGTCGAGGTGAATGACGTTGTTGAACTTCTGAAGGTTCTGACCCACAGCATAGGTGCCCGTCAACACCAGTGTCGTGATGGACGGGTTGGCTTGAATGTACTGAAGGACGATCACCTTCCATGAGTTCTTGGGCGCACGCGCATAGCCGATCTTGCCGTTGCGTCCGGTGTCATTCTTACGGATGGACAGCTTGCCGCCCTTGACCTCCATGATGTACCCCTTGCCCTTGGGCTGGGGTCGTTTGAGGTCAGGGTAGCGCCGCTCGCCGTAGCGCACCGAGTCGCCTGCCCCGGACTTGACTTCAATGCGATCCGAAAAGGCGACTGCGCTCCCCTTACCAGGGAACGCTGCGAGCATCTGTGCAAAGGCATCCTCCGCCATGTCGGGAGAGTCCGTGAACAGGAGAGTCCGACCGCTGACTTGCTCCAAGATGCTCTTGGCCTGTTCCAGCTTCGGATTAGGCACGCCGGGGAGCACGCGGTTAGGCACGTCACTCAGCTTGGTGAGCAACGCCAGGGGCTTCCGCAGCGTGACCTTGGCGGCTTCCACAGCGAGAGCGCGGAAGTCCTTATCTTTGAAGTCCTTCTGGCCCTTGTATTTCGTGCTGGTCTTCTTCACGACCTCACGCAACGCCTTGATCACTTGAGTCATCGTCTTGCGGTAGACCGCCTCGATCTCAGGGGGCATGGTTACAGCCACGGGAGGTACTTTGTTCAACTCCTCCAGCTTGGACCCCGGCCAATCCTTATAGGGAACCGGCTCGCGGTCCTGCTTCTTTTCCTTCTTGGCGTAGACCTTGTAGGCTTTCTTGCTGTTGTCTACAACGTCCCGCTTGTCCGCGTGGAACAGGTTGGTCTTGACCCAAGTGTTGAAGTCACGGGTAGCAGCGACATCCATTTCACCGGGCCATTCCTCGTAGGACACCGGCTCGCGACCTTCCAGTGCTTCCTTGCGGACGTACAGTCTGTAGGTGCCACGGCTGGTGTCAGCGCGCTTGATTCCAACGACACGGCCTCCGACCTTCTCAGCGTAGCGTTTGACGAACGCACGCTCCTCCTTTCGACCTTCCTTCGTATTGAGGTCGATCCCATTGGCCACGGAGGACAGGGTGAACACTTCCTTGGGGGAGCGGACCATAGGCGAAGCAGTAAGGAGCACCTTTCGCTTCGCCTTGCAGGATGTCACGGCCTTGTAGTAGCGGCTGGCCTTGTTCTTAAACCGCTCGTGAGCCTCGTCAAAGAAGATGGCAACGTAGTCATCGTAGAAGGGGCGGGGCGGATCATAGGGGTTCTTGACGGTGCCGATGGTGTTGTTCTTGAACTCCAGGTAGGTGATGATATCCGTCATGGCGTTCAGTTCAACGCCCGACCCATCCTCGACGGCTTCCTTGATCTCCTTTGGGAGATTGCCTGACAGGGCCTTCTTGCAGACGAACAGAAACCGTCCATTGCCTTCAGTCATCGTGCCATCGTCACCCTTGTACTTGGCACGGAGGTTCTGCATTGTGGCCACAGCCACAGAGGTCTTGCCCACACCTGTATCGAGAGCACAGATACCAGCGTTGTCGTTAGCATCGAGCCAAGCCACCGCCTGTGCCTGTTGGCGACGGAGAGGGCGCTTCAGCTTCAACTTTTCAGCGTTGTACTTCTTGATGCTGCGGTCTTCGGTGGCTCTCTCGGCCTTCTGAATCTTGGCGAAGTAGGCTTGCAGCATCCGGGAGGCCGCGTTCGACAAGGCCATCGAACCGATGGCATCTCGAATCGAGCCGAAATCCTTGGGGTCGAAGCTGTAGACGGAGCGGCCTGTTGCCGCTTCGGACCCGCGCCATCTCTTGTAGGGGAGAGGCGTGCGGCCATCCCCTTCCTCATTCGCGGAATAGGCGTCGTAAGCTCTTGTGCTCTTGTCTACGCGCTTCTGCTCATACTCAATGGAAGGGACCAGCTTGCTTAGATTGAGGACTGCGTTGCGGAGCAGGGTGGCTCTTTTATCGCCCTTCTCACGACTCAGCGTGAGCAACAGCCTCCCACTGTCCACGGTGACGTAAGGCTCCGTGACACGACGAACACTCAACGAGCCGTCAGGGTTCGTCGTCTCGCGCCGGTCCAACTCTCCTGTGTCGGGGTTGTAGTAGGTGACCGAACCCTCGATCAAACGGCCTGCATGATTGACCAGATCCGCGACATAGAAGCCCTTGAACCGACCTGCGAGGATGACTTCCTTTCCGAGATAGTCGCCCACGGGATAAATCTTCGTGAGAGCCGTGCTCTTGTAGGGATCATCCGTAAGTGAGGTGTAGTCTTCTGCTTTCGGGTTTGAGCCGAAATGGGAGTTGAAGTCCTCTGTAGAAATCTTGCGGAGATCAGCGGGATCAATGTAGGCGTACTTGTCCGACCCACGGCCCTTCTTACGGACGAGTGAGTTGACCTTCGTAAGACCCTTGTGGGCTGCGTTCTCCTTATCCACCTCTGCGGTGAACTCCTCCCGGCTCTTGGTCTTACCGTCATCCGAGTAGACCGAGACTGCTTCCTCGGGCAAAGCGGCGACGACGGCAAGGTCTTTCAGGTTCTCAAGAATCTGCTGTTGAGTCAGACGAGTCCCGTCACGCAATGTGATCTCATTGGGGATCAACGCTGCATCCACCCCAACCAACATAAACCGACCACGGATTCGCTGGCGCGCTGGAACCTGGCCTGTAGCAAGGATCTTCTTGCTTAGGCTCTTGTCCATCGCCCCACGTTGTTCTTTGGATTCCGTGAGCCGAAAGAACAGCGTGGGATCATCGCGCCGGATCTGCTCCTTCACTGTTTGCTTGGGGCTGGCGTTCCGAAGCTGAATCCAGCGGATCCCTTCGGAGGTAATGGCACGAGGTGCCCAGAATAGATCACGATCGGCCACAAGGGTGCGGAGCATCTCCGAATAGGCTTCGGTGAAACGCTTCCAACCAGAGTTGCTCATCTTGCCGAGGGATTCAAAGGACCGGAGCAAGGGTTCGATGATCGTGGGCTTCTCATCCAAGACAACCACGGATGGCTCCGCGTCCGTCTCCATTTCCATCTGGCGAACGGCCTGACGGAACCGCTGCAAGAGTCCTTCGGGTACGGGACCGCCTTCCAGCGTGTCAACGACCTCGATGTATATCTGTGGGAGATCAAGGATCTTGGGCGTGCGCCCAAAAGTACGCATGTATTGAACCAACGCCCGATCCGAGATCGGGCGTCGTGCTCTGTTTTTCTTGGGTTCAGCCACGATCCAACTCCATAAGCCACGCCGCCATACGTTTTTTGTTTATCTGTGCCGCTAAGGCAGCGTCGGGGTCTTCTGATTCGATGACCAGACGATTGAGGGTGGACACCGCAGCGGCTCCGGGTTCCTCTGCAATCTCTACAGGGGTCGGGGGGGCTTCTCTGGCCTCCGCGACAGCTTGTGCCTCGGGAACATCAAGGTGGTCCTCCCCAGCGGCGGCGGCGGCGATCTCCGGGCTGTTGCTGATCGCACCGGTCTGGGCAAACTCCAAGACTTCTTTCTTCTCAGGGTTGTCGTAGAAGTCCCCTTCGGCGCTAGGTGCGCCAGACGCTTGCCGTTCACCGGGAATCGGCGCGAGAGCCTGTTGCAACAGGTACTCGTTCTCCTCGTGGGCGTTCGCGGTCGCCATGATCCAGTCATCCAGACCGAGGGTCATGGCGTTGATCTTCTTAATCCCGTCGTAGGCACGCTTGAGGGCCGCTTGGAGATCGGCCTCCGACTGCAAGCCTCGCTTGTGGTGGCAGTCGATCCGTGCCCACACATGAGTATGACCCCAAATGTGCTGCATCTGACGGTTCAGCCCTACAGCGCCACCGCCGAGGTAGCCGATCAACTTCTCGGCCAACTCGTCTACCTGCTTCTGCACCGACTCATAGAGCCGCGCAAACAGAAGGTGATTGCCGTAAAAGGACTGTCCGACCACCTGCCAATGGCTCGTCTGGTACGAGAGAGCCTGACCTCGGAGACAAGCCAGCACGTCACATAGACGCTGGCGCACCACTTCCCGCTGCATGGGAGTAGCGTTCATATATGCTTTCTTGTCTGTGGTGTTCCGGCTCATCACTCAGCGTCCTCTACGGGGTTCCACTCGTCGATGTCTTCGGGGTGGGGGTGGGTGTGGGGGAGCGACCGCTCCTCGCCTTCTGGTCAACCACGGCGGTCAGTGGTGGCCTTCTTGCCCACCTGTTGCTTTGCCCGGTCCAACTCATTCTTCAAAGCATCGATCTGCTTGAACACGCCCTTGATGGAAGCCGCAAGCGGACCCGAAGGGTACGGCTCGTAAGCCTCCATCTTCCGCTTTATGTCCTCAAGCGACTTGATCTGCCGCTCAATGTCCTCGGTGGTCATCTGCTTCATAGCAGCCGTGCGGGTGCCGTCCGCCCACTCCAGCCAGCCGCCCACCGAGTCAGGGACGAACGCCGCTGATCTCATGTCCGATGCCCTCTGCTCTTTCTCTTTGGCTTCCTCGTCCTCGTCAGACATCGACAGGCCAGCCTGCGAACGGGCTGCGTCGTAGTTGGTGAGGTGTTCCCCCACCATATCGGAAGGCATTCCAGCGGTCTTCGACACCGGGGCGTCGGGGTAGCAGGACAGGATCATGCGGGAGTAGGCACACTTCGCAGTCTTGCCATGCTCCTTCAGGAACCCGGTCATATTGGCGTACTTCGCAGTCCGTCGGCTGTGGAGGCTGTAAGCAACCTCACCGACGTAGGCTCGGAGATCAGAACAAGCGACCAGAGCGAGGCGGGCTGTCTTCGTGGGGTGTCCGTAGAGGCCGCCTGCGACTTTCTCCCGCTGACGCTGGGCCAGATCCTTCTTCTGATCCTGCCGTACCTTCGTCTTCACATCTTTGCGCTTCCGGTCCTTGCGGGACCACTCTTTCTTAGCTGAATCCTTTGCAGCGACTCGTTCAATGGGGAGGAGTCTTGATGCTAGGCGTTGTCGCTTCAACTCAGCGGGGGTGCCCAACTGGAACTGACCGGGCTTCAGGATGGATTTGAGTACCACGCTGCCTTTTTCAACCACAGCGTCCACGTCGTTCTCGTTGAGAGCGTCCACAGCGTCGTCGGCAGCGCCTTCCTTGTACGGGCCATAGGTGTCGCCGTCGTCAGTAGAGACGTAGAACAAGTTGGGTTTCACCGCCTCGATGCCGAGAGCGGCGGTCTTGTCGGAGGCCACGCGGGGTCCGAGGTTCTTCATGGCCGACAGGATCAGACGGGCGGTCTTACTGTTGGCTCGCTTTGCATGAGCCTTCAAGAAGTCAACGCTGCGCTCGTCCTTTGCGTAGAGGGTCTTGGCGACGGAGGCTGCGCGGCGCTGGGCCTTGCGAACGGATGCTTCCACGTCCCGCTGGGTGCCCTTCGTGTAGCCGTAGAGGCCACCGGCTGCGACCTTGGAAGCAAGGCGTCGAAGTCCGCTGCTCCTGTAACCGCTCCTGATAAGTGACTTCTGAATCGCCGTTGCAAGAGCCTTCGCGTCATCGGCGTCCTGCCAGTTTGAGACAGAAACCGTCATCTCGATTCCGCGATCCCTTCCCTGGTCGTCACGGATGATAGAGACTTCGGTATTCCCGTAGTCTGCCGTCCCCTCGGTGTAGGACCTGTCCACGTCATCAAGCAAGTGGTCAAAGACCGCCTCAACGTCGCGCTCGTTGTCGTGGTTGTACCGAGTCGTGATCTCGTAGGTGGTAGAACGTGCTGCCTGACGCATCTGAGCGGCGTCGGCCTTGGCACGATCTGCGTCAGCCTGTTGCTCGTTGGCTTCGGCTTCGGCTTCCAGCTTCTCGGCTTCCTCTTGGGAAGCGAACCGGAGAGCACCGCTGTACTGTTCGGCCAACCCCTTCGCCAGATGGGCGAGGTAGTGGTTCACGTCTCCGTTGCCAAAGTCGATTTTGCGGAGGGTTTCTTCGATCTTCGCCTTTTCGCTGCCACGGGTCTGTTTGATGGCTTCGATGACGGCCTCGTTGGGGATCATGTGTGTGATCCCCTGCCGGTCGGTGACATCAAACACCTTCGACGGGATATTCTTCTCCTTGAAGAACATGTCGAACCAAGAGGCTGCGGCCTTTTCAATGGGCAGGAGATCAGATGCCTTGTGCTTTCGACTCTCGTGCCCTTGATCCCATTCGTGGTCGTCTGCACCCATCGACTCCTCCATGTCCTCACGGAGCTTCTTGACCTGTTCGGGAGGATTCTCGTTCATCTCCGCGAACTCGGGACCGACGACCTTGGCTACTTCCTCGACGGTCATCTTCTTGCCTTCGGGGAACTTGGCTTGGCGGGCACGCTCAATGGGCAGTAGGGACATGATTTCTCCAGTCGCCCTCGGGAGGGCATAGGCTAGTTACCGTGGCTAGACGAACACGTCGTAGCCGACGCTGCCTGTGACAGTGGCCCCTGCTTGGATAGAAAAACCCAGCACGGTCTTGTTGGTGATGCGAAAGGGGGCGAACAGATCAGAGGTGACTTGTACGCGGTAGCTGGTGTTAGAGAAGGCTTGCGCGAAAGCCACAGGCTTCTCTGTCTCAGCGGCGAAAGCTAGGGTGCCGTTGACGGCTGAAGTAAGTGCCAAGATTGTCTCCACTTGCCCCATTGAGGTGCTGATATCGTCGGCTACCGTCTGGGGGATTTGGGTGTACGGTGAGAGCACGAACCCATAGGGATCTTGAATGTCCCGTACCGAGATGGTGCCCAACGAGTCCGAGACGATGGTGAACGTGTAGAGATCGGGGCTGACCCCGGAGCGGTACACGAACTCCGACTGGGCGAGTGAAGCCGCCATTAGTAGACCCCGCTCGTCTCACAGCCGAATTTCTGCACGGCCTTTTCAAGCTCGGTCAGCGCATCGAAGTCCTGACTGCGGAGGAGAACATGATCAAACCCTGGCTGGATGCCTAGATCACGGATTGGCTCAACGGATGCGACACGCAGCTTCCCGTCTCGGAACGATCTCAACAACGAGGGGAGGTTAGCGGTGCTGCTACCCCTATAAATAGTCAGCCGGTACTCCGGGGACGAGTGCTTGCTGATCCACTTGTCCGCGAGGCGTTTGGCCATCGCAACTCGGTGAGTTGAGGGGTGCTTTTGGCTCATTTGTACAGGCTCCTCTACTAAAGGAAGCCGATAGACGAACCACCGAACCCGATCAAACTACGACGTAAACCACGGGGTCCGACCACTTTGACCGATGCGTCTCTTTGAGAATGTTGAGGTTGGCGGCCACATGCTCAAAGACTTCCACATACTGTTCCATGCCGCGCATCTGCTTGAGCCGGTCGATGGTTCGGAAGTATCGGTGTCGAACGAAGCCTTGTGTGGCCCCCAACTCCTGGGCGACTTCAGACTGGCATGTGGTTCGGATCATCCCCAGCATGATCTTAATATCGGTGTCGTCGGTCAACACCCCCCGTAGATCCTGTTCCATGAGCCAGATATCGTGGACGGGCATGTCGATCAGATACCGGAGCCGTTCCGCCGCCCGTTGGAGCCGGTAGCAAACCGTGGGTTGGCTGATGTTGAACAACTCTGCAATGGTGGTCTGCCGCACCTTGCTGAAGAAGTAAAGCTCTACGAAGTCGGCTTCGCGGGCCGGGATCTGGTCAAGCACCTGCTTGACCTGGGACATCTCCACCTTGGAGTCCTCCGATAGCTCCTCATGGGCGCTCGGGTACGTCCCAAGGCCGTCCTCTGTCGAGAACATGCGTTCGATGTCGGAGGGGTCTAAAACGATATGGCTGCACCAGTAGTTACTCATCGGTCACCGGACATAGGTAGAAGCGTGGGAAATCCCTGATGGCATGGAGGGATCTCATTTCAACCAAGACCGAGGCTTGATTTCCGTCAACCGCCACCACCTGACCTACTATACCAATGAGGGAGCCGTCGATGACGCGAACATTCATGCCCTCCGAGATTTCGTCGCCCACCATAGCGTTCAACCGACGCCGCAGTTCACGGACACTGGCGTCAGGGACCGTTTCCGCCACCGTCCTGATGCCAGAGCCACGGGAGAGGGTGCGACGGATATTCGGGTTGGACCGAATCAGAGAATAAAAGCTGGATTCCACGTCGGAACCCACAAAGGCATAGCCCTCCATCACAGACAGAACGGACTGACGACCTTGGTGTGAGTAGACGATGCACGGGATAAAAACAGGGTGGTCAGCAACCAGCCGCGTCTGTCGTCGAAGATTAGCTTCAAGCGCACCCTCCTCCGCAAGTATCTCACCCTGCGAAGTCAGTTCAAGTACGAGCCATGTAATCTCGTCCCGTGCGTCCAATCTTCATCTCCTGCAAGTGGTGGAGAACAAGTTGGCGGAACATAGCAGGGGTGATCCGGTTTTTCGTGGGGTCCGGCGCACTCGAATGCTCAGTGTCTCGGTCTTTGGGACCGCCCCCAACGGCTCGGGGGTCAATGTACACACCGTTGGTGAGAACACTTTCAGTTTTGGGGACATCTTGAACATGCGTGACTCTACCCACCTCCGGTAAACTTGAAACACAAGAACCTGACTTCGTAGGCGCTGTGGTCACGGGATTAGTCGAGGTTGGGGAGGCGGTCACGCTTTCAGGGGGTGCCACAACCAAATGAGGAACAACGATCGCGGACGCATCCGTCCCATACAAGTGGTGTGCAGAAGCGGTGTCGAGGGTCATCGTGTGCTGCGTCGGGCGGTGCGGCGGCGCTGCGAACCGTTGAGCGACATTCAGCCATGCGGAACCCCGTCCGGCAAGCCGCGTAATGCGCTCCGTATCCCACTTCATTGGGATCTCGGACACGCCTAGATGAACACGGTAAATCAGCATGGTTGCGTCTGCGATGCGCTCGTAAGCCCCTGAAGGACTCATCTTCTGCATCATTCGGCCCGCACATTGAATGGCTCTGGGCAGGTCCTCCCCCAGCGCCTCTAGTAGATCCAGCACCATGTCATTGATGTCGAGGTGTAGGTACTGGAAGGCGTTGGCACGGGTGACTCCACCCAGCATCGAAACACCCTCGATCATCTTGATCGCATCGCGGATATGAGAACCCGACTGCTCTGCGATCAACGTCAAAGCATCCGCCTCGTACTTGATGCTCTCTTGATCACAGATGTATGCGAGGCGTTCTACGATGGCCTCCGAGGCGGCGGGCCGAATCACGAATGCGGGGGCACAGCGGGAGAAGATGGTATTGACCATCTTCTCAGGCTCGGTCGTGCAAAAGATGCAGACGAGCCGTTTGTCCTCCGACCCTGGAACGCTGTCCTCCATTGGCTTCAAAAGAGCATCCAAAGCCTGCTTTGATAAGCGATGGGATTCATCAAAGAGATAGATGCGACGTTTCCCACTCACCGTGGAGTAGGACAGGTCTTCGACAATCTGGGCAATATCGGACTTGCCGCTCTTAGTCGCGGCGTCCAACTCCACAAAGCATTCGTGCGTTCCGCCGCGCAGGAGCACCAGACACGACTCACATTCATCGCAAGGTGCCCCGTCCACCGCAGACGAGCACAACAAGGCTCTGGCAAGAATCCTCCCAAGGGTGGTCTTGCCAGAGCCGTGTTGTCCGCAGAAGACGTAGGATTGATGGTAGCCACGGTTCCAGACCACGAACTGCTTGAGGACGGACACTGTGGCCTGTTGACCAAGCACATCAGCATATACTTGGGGCCGATAGCGGGTGTCTAAAGCCACGGTGTCACCTAGTCTTCGTCAGAGGCGAACATTTCCTCGACAGGGGAAGGCCCTTCGTCCTCGGTCTCCTCTTTCGGGAACCACATACCGTAGCGGTCTACGTTCTCTCGGAACGCCATAATGTCGGGCTTGGCGACAGAGCACTTGATGTTCCCGCTCTTGGGGTCTTCCTCGCAACGGCAAGCTGTCAGCAGATGGTCGAGCAAGGCTTCCCGCTGCTTGCTGGACAACTCCTGTTCCCACAGGTCCGCTGCGATCTCCAACACGAACTTGTAGTCGGTGTTGCCAAGGGCGTTCGCAAGAGCGGCCACCTTCTTGGAGTTTCCGAGGATCACTTGACCACCGGACTTGCTTGCTTTCTCGCGGAACACGACGACAATCTCGTCAACCACAAGCGCGAGGTCTGGGTGGTTCTGCCCTACAAGGTCACGAACTTGCGTGTGAATATCATCCGTAGCTTTCCAAATGTCTGAGGCCATGTCAGGCTCCCTTTAAGATTAGAGGCACTCACTGTTACCCGCCGCGAGGGGCTGATTGACCCCCTGTTAGAGAGCGAGAGCATGACGCAGCCCTTCATTGCCTCTCTCCTCCCAGATTTCTCCGGGGTCTTTGCCTCCCCGGTACTGAACTGTTCGGGCCTTGATCCCTACGCGCTGTAGCCTCTCAGTGACCCCCCACACCCGCTTGCCCGTCTCTGGGTGCGCGAAGCCCTTTGCCATGTTCTGCCCTGTCTCATCCATGTCGAAACAGACGTGAACCCACGCACTAGGCGACAGGAAACGCTTGAGGAAGGTCAGTTGGTTGTAGGTGATCTTGGCACCACCGTTGCCCCAGGAGACATCTTTGGCGGGGATGACGTGTGCAACCGCAAGGTCAAACAGCCCTTCCACTAGCCATACGTCGCCACCATTCCAAATGCGGTTGAGAGTGGATGGGACCATGCCAGTGAACACAGGCAACCACCGTGAATCGGGAAGGTAAAACTTCTGGGATCCCTTCTCACCATCCCATCGTCGAAACTCGACGCCGAGAAGACGCCCCCGTGGTGACCACATCGGAACTGAGATCCAACCCTCTACACGGTGCCCTGTGGGGCCATAGCGAGTCGAGAAGGTGGAATCCGGGCATTGCTCCTGTGGAGGATGCCACACACCCACACCCATCTCGGACGCAAGAGCACAAGGCAAGCCTCGACCCAGCATGTAGCCCTCTGCCTCCTCGGGCAGACCCTCCGCAGAGGCCAGTAGAGCACGGGTGAGCCATTCGTTCATACAACCGTTTACCGGCACAACCAAAGGCTTTGACCCCCTACTGGAACACCACAACGCCACGCGAGGGGTTGTGAACCAAAGCTCCCACATGCCCGTCCCCGAAAAGATACGCGGTGCCGACGTAGCTCCGGGTGGGGATCAGAACAGCCCTGGTGGGAGGCAGCCAAGGGGCTGGGACTCTGCTCAGGTCAGGGGCGATGCCTATGTCGAAATCATCGCCATAAAGGAGTGTGGGATCAGACAGCCCATAGTAGTTGAGGTAGGCCAGCCCCTCTAAGACACCTTCTTTCGTTGTGGGCAGGACATTGCCCCACTCGCACTCGACCCCCTTCTCAATGATGGCCTCAACCAACGAGGCAAACAAGGCGTCCAGGCTGGTTTGCCGTACCGCCAATCGAAGAAAGCCGCCCTGAAAAGCCCGGTCCACCCACAACAGCGATTTACTGGACGTGACCAGGAAAGGGCCTGCCTCGGGTTCGGCGGACACGGGCACGCCGTCCATCATCAGCGGGCGATGCTTAGACGGGCATTCCACGAGATCAAGCAGGTTTGAGTTCATCCGAACAACCACCGTTGCCACCAGGATTTCTCAACACGCACTGGCCCGGACAAATTGGTGGAGGCATTCGTTGCTGCCTCCACGATGCGATCAATCAGGCCACGAGCGTGGTCAGCGTCGTCACCCGTGTCAGCCCACAGCATGACACCCCCTATACGGCCTACGAGAGTGCCGTTGATAGCCAACGGCTCGTCTGGTTGGTCTTCAAGCACCCACATCAAAGCGGCAACGTCAGGGTAGTCTTTGGCAATCAAGGGGATGCTAGAAGTGGAGAAGAACACTCGGTATTCGGCCTTTGTGGCTGCTACTTCGTCTTTTGGCCACTCCTCGTCTGACTTGAACCTCTCGCACAACGCTCGCTTCAAGTGCCGGTACTGCGCTTGCTTGAGCTTCTGGCGAATGGTGCCCACGTCACGCATCACGCTTTCCCGATCTTTCTGAAGGACGCCTTGCCGTCCTTCTTGTTGATCCGGTAGGCGTTGTTCGCGGCCTCAACCAGCGAGGGGTTGTGGCTCACAGCGAGTACGTCCAACCCCATGCGCTTAGAGAGCACAGAGAGGAACTGACCGACCCGTGGGACGTAGTGCTCGGACACTGCCGCAAGGGACTCATCCAACAGGAGCAAGGGGCGCAAGCCACGGCGGTTGAGGACCACGATCCTCAACAGGACCGACTGAACGGTGGCCACAGAGCCGCCGTACACGTCAGTGCTGGCCCCCTCGGTGATCGTGCCGTCTGCTTGCTTCTGGACCGTGATCAAATCCACAGCGACCTTGCCGCGCTGGATGTCGATCTCGGAACGAACGGACAGGTCGAGGTCATCGAAGATGGCTTGCAAGCCCTCCGTCAACAGGGACTCGACCGTTTTGGCATTGTCCACCACCTCACGGTCAATGAGGGTTCGGAACAGGTCAGCCACACGATCAAGAACCTCCTCCTCTGCCTCCAACGTGAGCACTTGTCGCTTGGAGCTAGACAAGGCCGCCTGCGCGGAATCGCGCAGGGCCTCTGTCCGCGCCAAGTCAAGGCACAGGTCGTCGTAGTTGGGTATCAGGCTCTCCACACAATCACCGTATGGTACTGGTTCCCCGAATCTTCGGTGGCACCTTCATCTTCATAGATGAATGATACATACCCGCCCCGGCCTCTTTGATGGACCCCTAATGAGATCGAGTCGAGGTCAAACTGATCGACGATGGCTCCCAGGTAGGAGTAATCGAGGGAAAAAGTCAGATCCCCCAAGCCGGTCGCGGTCGATGTGATCAGAGGGTACTCGTCCTCCCCGCCAGCATCCGAAGGCATCGAGATCACCAAGGCGGAGTCAGTGGAAGCGAACTTCACCGTCTCATGGCCTTTCGGAGCGGACGCGAGCAACACAGCGATGGCACCGAAAAACTCCCTGACATCGAGATTGAGCCTCATGTCCGTCTCTTCGACTTCAATGGGGAGTCGAGGCATCGCCAACGTGGAACGGCTAACGCCGATGTACGAGCCGTCAGGGCGCGTGACCAACAAAGCTGCCTCCCCACCACCTTCTTCACGGCGGGCCTCAAGCAACTCCACGTCGGAGTCTTGGGTGGTCTTGTCGGACAAGAACTTGAGAACGGTCGGGATGTCCTTCGCCTTCAAGCGAAGCGACAGGTTGTTGAGATCACGAACCAGAATGCTGGAAACCACCTGCCGATTCGTTGCCATCAAGGTGCCTTCATTGGCTTCGATCTGGCAGATGTTAGGGCGGTTCGTGTCGTCGAAGGACACGAAGTTCTTGCTCAGGCTGAGGGCACGGTGCAGGACAGCGGGGGCAATCGCCCCCATTGACGCCGCATTTGCGAGAAGGCCGTCCCAGTAAGGGAACCGGGAAGCATCAAGAGAACGTAGCTTGATCTTGCTTCGTGGCCCCTTTGCGATGACCTCACCACCCTCCTCACAGGAGAGGGTAAGCACACCGTCGCCTACAGACGAGATCCACTTGTCGAGCCGCCAAGCCTCCACGGTGAATGCCGCCCCGTCATCCCCCTCGGTGTTGGCCGTGAAGCCCGAACGGGAAAACACGCGCATGTTGTAGGACAGCACTTCGGGCTGGCCTTCATGGATGCGAAACAGGTAGTGGGAGGAAAGATCGGCTCCAGAGCCGACCGTGGTGGACACGACCTTGAGCGCAGCTTCAAGATCATTTTTGGCAACTTCGATGTTCATGCGGGGTTCTCCATGTAGGGGGTGAGGGCTTCTTTGGCTTTGGCGACTTCATCAGCGAAGGCCGTGACCGAAGACTCATAGGCTTCGGTCAAAGAAGCTAAGGTCACGTCAAGGGTGTCGGGATCAAGGTTCTTCGACCGAATCTCGTCACCCACTTCTTTCAGGGCTTTCTCAGCCGCTTCCTTTCGGCCAGCAATTCGCTGTGCCTCCCCCGCCAGCCTGTCGCGGAGGGCCACAGCATCATTGAGTCGCGTATCCAGATCGCCCATCGGGTGTCTCCCTTGTCTCACGGGAATACCCGATGAAGCACATTTGTTTACCCCCTCTTTCAGAGGGAAAAGTCTACGAACCCGTCGCCATTGGTGATAGCGGCCACTTTGTTTTTCCGGCCTCGCTTCGCAGCGTTCGCCTGTCTTTGGGCCTTACGAGCATCGCAGACCTCCAGAAAGTCGCAGAAGTCGCAGGTCTTGGGAGAAGGCGTCGGATCAAACCGCTCGGCTTCCATGCCTGTCTTGGCGTCGAGGGCGCGCTGCGCCAATCCTTTGAGATCATCCTCGTCAAACTCGATCCACTCGACCCCCGTTTCGAGGGTTTCCGAACCATCCTTCTCAATGGTCTTCTGGCCATGCGGGAACCGATACCAGACGTAGGCCAGTCGATCAGGCATCTCACGGTAAATCAGCTTGTAGAGCAAAGCGTACCAACGGAGTTGATCCGGGTCCGTGTACTTCATCTTGTATTTCGTGTTCTTGCCGTCCAAGATCGTGACTCCGGTGTCCACGCGCTTGATGATCGTGTCAGCGCGGCCTCCGATTGGATTCATCTTGTCGATCCATCCGACAAGATCCACCTCGGCCTTGGCATAGGGTCCGAGAAATCTATGCGCCTTCATCGTCTCAATGAATGACGTGATCCCATTGGCACAGAGGTCCCACATCTCAGCGCGGGTCATCTTGGCTTCGGCGTAGTTGATCTTGTTCTTGGGCTTGTCGATCTGACGATCGAACTCCCGCTCTCCGATGGAGAGTAGGTTTTCTACAAGATTCTGTGGATCGCGGTACAACTCTTTGTTGTACATGTCCTCAACGGCCTGCTGAATCACGATCCCAAACACAGCATGGTGCCGAGAGCGTTGCTCGGGTCGGGGCTTGCGTTCTCCGGGGCCGTGGCCACAGTCGTACTGGTCCCATCCCTTCGACCACACGAACTTCTGCGGACACTCCTCGTACATTTTGAGCGTGCTCCAGTAGAGCGTTGTCCCTTTGTTCATCACAAACCTCCGGTCTGAGTTCACCGGGGTCACCTTACCCGTGGGAGGGACATCAAAAAGCCCTCCGCCTTGCTCTGCGTTCCTCAGAAGCCTGAGTTTCACGCTCGTTCCAAGTAGGACAAAGCCCGCTCGCGGATCTCATTGGGCACGTTGTCCATGCTCGTCACGGCTTCAACGAGCGTCACACCGTCCTCGGGTGGTTGGAGTGCTTCACGGATGGCTTCGACGAACGAGTCCATCTCCACCTGCCGTTTGACCTGCCGTGTGCGACCCTCAATGTCGAACACGTCTCCGGGTGCGCCTACTACGAGTGGACGAACCTCGACCTCGACGCCTTCGCGGGTGCATCGGAGCACAGCCGCAGACGGAACCCGGTCCATATTGTCCTGCGAGAGTGCCCCTCGTGTCAGTGATCCGATGTTCACGAACTGCTTGCCGCCGATCTCCTCGACGCCTTGGTTCTTGTGCCAGTGGCCGAACATGTACACATCGGGTGCCGTATCCACAAGGTCGGCGTACTTCACGATGTCCTCGCCTTCAAACATGGTGCCGCCTCTGTGGCTGGCGAGAACATGAGCAACGCAGATCAGAACGTCTTCGTCGCCCTTCACGATGCTGGTGAACCGTTCCATGTCGTAGGTGGTGCCGTGGTACGGAATGCCCACTACGCGGACGGTGACCCCCTCGTGGGTGAACACAGCCTCGTGCTCATCGTAGAGCCGCTTGTAGACCCCTGTTGAGAACAGGACGCCCAACGGCTGCTGAGGCAGGAAGGCATAATCGCCGTACACGGAGTCATGGTTCCCCGGCGTGCAGTAGACCGGGCACGGGTAGTCCGCGTGGTGCTCCGCCGTCCGGTTGACGAGCGCATGGCTGTTCCGACCTGGCGACTTGATATGAAAGAAGTCACCGCCGTCGATGATCGCGGCGGCGTTGACCTCGCGTGCGAGATCACGGACCTGCCCCAGCTTGTCGAACACGGTGTCAGCCCAGTCGTCGATTCTTGAGGACGGTGCGCGGTCGGACAGGTGAACGTCGGTACGCCATACGAGGTTGATGCTCATGGTGTTTCCTCTCTCTTCGATGGGAACCCCAACGTCTCAAGATCGGGGACGTAAGGGTCTTGCCCTTTGTGTAACCGCGTCTCAAAGAAGCCATCGAGGGCGGGGATGGTCGCCATCACCAAACGGGAATAGTAGCCCGTGAAGTTGTTGTTGAGCCTGTAGTCATCCCCCACTGTCTGGATGGCGTAAAGCCAACGAAGCCGGTTGAAGACCAACCAGATGCTTCCCCGTTGGAACCCCCGCGTCTTGAGATCAAGGGCGATCTTGACGATGGCCTTGTAGACGTGAGGGTTGGCGAGGTGGAACGCCTCAAACCCTTGTTCCTTGCTGCCCTTCATTCGCACAGGGGTGACGGGTTGAATCTCAACACCGAGGCCATCGTCACCACCAAACAAGGTGAATACGTCATCGTTGATGCTCATGCTCATGGTGTTTCCTCCTCCCCCTCTTTACCGGGAACGGGCGGAAGATGACCCCCCTGTTCCAACTCTCGGAGGAGTTCTGCGATACTGCCGGGGGAGCGAGGGGCTTCTCCGAGGTCTTCGCCCTCAACGATGACCGGGGGTGGACGGAGTACCTTGGACAAGCGAATCACGGCGTCTTGATGTTCTCGGAGTTGATCTCGCAACACCTCGGCCTGATGTGCTGCAATCTGCTCCAGGCGGATCATGTTCTGGAGATCCCACCTGACCTGCTTGACTTCTGACTCCAGTTTCTCGATCTCGCTGGCAGCGAGGCTCGTCAACTCACCGACCGCATGGTTGTCGAAGTAGAGGGGAACGGGATCACAACCACGCGATTGCCGTGAAAGCGAATGGAGTGAGACGCACTTGACCTCGGGCAATCCCGAAGCCCAAGCATCCTTCACCACTTGATCCGCTTGCTGTTTGGTTGCAGCCACGAGAACGCCGCTCTTGAAACGCTGATCACCGTGACCCGTCGCCACCCGAACCAGATTCGTGGTTTGACCCAGACGACGAGCACGGCCAATGGCCGCGTAGACCTCAAGAAGCAGGTTCTTGGTGCTCATCTTTGGACCCCCAACACCCGAACAGACGGGTTCCGCACTCGTTTCTCGTCAGGAAGCCGCAGCGTGTACGGCTCAAACGAATCGTCACGATCCACATGTACCTCAATGGTTCCGAGGGCCTTTACCGCTTCGACCGCCCCAAACCCTTCGTGCAGGCTGAACCGCTCGTCAGCCAACGCAAGCCAGTGGTCCAGACGAACGCTGAGCGACCCCTTTCCACCGCCGTGCTCTGGCATCGGGTCATCCATCCAGACCGTCTCCGCGAGGATGATCCGCTCTGCCAAGGACCAACCGGTATCTGGCCACAGACGAAGGCGACCTTGGACCTCATCGGAAAGAGGGCACCCCTGCCAACGGGACACCTCCAAGCAAGCGTGGTTCAGTTCCGAGAACAACGCAGGGCTGACCCACACGTTCCGCTTCGGTGGGGCGGGATCCCTCATCACTCACCTCCAACCGTCGTCTGGGTTAGGGTCAGGCACGGGTTAGGGTCAGGCACGAAACACATTGAGACCTCCATGCCGTATCGGTCGTGTGCCTTCACCGTCTTGACCATACAGCGGTACAGCCAACCTCCCGGCACCCGTAGTCGGTGCGTCTGTGACGCTGGCTCATCTCTGCGGTCACGGTCATTTTGCCAACACACGTCCTCCCACTTGCCTTCACTCATCGGCCTTTCCTCCAATGCTGCGATAAGATGGGAAGGCCGGTGGCCACACCGGAGCGTCGGGATCCCACTGGCGCAGGAAGGTGTCGATGTGGGGCCAGTGCCGAACCCAAGCGTACTTGTCCTCGCCTCGGATCAACCCTGCGAGGGCACGGCAGGACTCGCCCGGATTTCCAGCGTCCACGGTGACGAGAATCGCCACTCCCGGCTTGGTGTTGTAGGCCATGTTGGAGCCGACGTTGACCTCGACAACCGGTGGACGGACATCGAGGGGGTCGGACACGTCAAGCACCAAGAACAGGCTCATTTCGGTCGGGTGTCTTGCCATCGTCGTCCTCCTCTGTTCCCAGATCCGCCCGAAGCCTCTCTCGCACCTTGGCGACCGTACATCACGATGTCGAGGTAGTCCTCGACGTTCATGAAAATCTTACGCATCAGATGTATTCCCCTCTTTCGCGTCCTCGGCGGTGATGGGGGGACGTGACCCGGCCCTCCCACTCGTGGCCGCAGCCTTCGACCTCGTGGGCGGCTTCCAGAACCGTGCCCTTCCAAACCACGTCAGGAACGGGACCGCCGCACCGGAGGGTCGCCCGCATGTTCATGTCCGTGGTGTCGGGGTTGTGGGCCTTCACCACGATGTCCGTGTACTGAAGGGCACCGCACGCTGGACACTTGTTGAGTCGATTAGCCATCGTTCACCTCCCCTGCAAGGTCAACCAGCAGGTCAACCATTGTGATGGCGCTCTGCTTCGTGTCCTCGGTCAGCCAGAAAGAGTGAGACTTCTGTGTGCCGTCGTCTGCAACGGCAAGCGTCTGAAGCGTGTAGGTGATGACTCGGGGCATCTCCCACAAGTCCTCGATCCCGTTATTCTCCAGACGTAGCACTGGGCCATTGATGGCCTGCTGCTTCATGCCTCGATGTGGACCGTTGAGGATGAGGTATGCGGGATCACTCATCACCCACCCAAGGTGAAGGGAGAACCCGCGCATAACCCTGCGATTCGCAGGCGAACTTGGCGAAGTCAGCGTTTCCATCGCACCGCACAAGTAGCGCCTCCGCTTCAGCGCCACCAACGACCTGAAGCCCGGTCTCGTCGCAGGGGAAGATAGCGACCTCCCCCACCATTGGCAGGCGGCATAGAGTGCGCTTCAGCGTCTCCACGTTGGTGCCTTTGTCGATCATGAAAAATCCGGGCATGTTTGCCTCCTAGTTGTCTCATTCATCGTTGCCCCCGGTCACCACGTCAGCAATGTCGATGCCACTGTCGTAGATTATGCTCGAAGACATGGGCAGCGGATCGACCACGACCAGCTTGCGACCGATCTCCGAGTAGTTGACCCTCCGTGAAGCGAGCAGACGGCCAAACTGGAGAAATCCCCACCTCTGCCGCAGCGCACGCTTCGCCTTCTTCTTGCGAAGCCGCTTCCGACCACGGTGCCTCCGCATCTCCGAAACGAGGTTTGCCTTGACGTACTCGTCGCGGGTCATGGCCCTGAAGAACGGATCGGCCATCTTTCGGACGAGTTGCCGAATCGCAGGGTCGTACCCGATGCTCGACGTGGCATAGGTCGTCGGGCCGTTCAGCATCTCCCCACTAACTCCGAGTCCGGCCATGATCTTCTGGCGGATCAGATCCATCTCTGCCTTCGTGTCCATCATGGTTTCTTCTCCGTCTGCCACAAAGCATCCGTCACGGCGTTCTGAATCGCCTGCTTGACCGTGGGCGACTCGCGGATCCACGACGACATCGCGTGCTTCACGGCTTCGCTGATAGCCATGTCGAGGTGATGGCGTACCGACTCCTTGATCTTGTGCTCCAGGTGGCCGTTGGTCACGAGTTCCGTGATTTCTGCTTCGACCTGCTTCTGAATCTCACCCTGATGGTCAATCAGAGCGTGAACGACCGAGTGCCGCATCGACTCCACGTCAAGTCGAAGTCGGACCATGTTGAGGGGTTGGTTGCTCATGTGTGCTCCTGTTTGCAGGTTCCGCAGTAAACCCACTCGTCTAGGTTCGATGGATCGCCAGCGCGACCGCTGTGAAAGCCCATCTTGATCCAGTTCGCCAACATCTCCGGGTCACCGGGCTTGGCTTTCTTGCCGCAGTCATCGCAGACGATCCAGACCAATGCCCGCTCGCCCTTGTCATTGTGTTCATCGTGGTAGATCCGGGCCATTCACTTGATCCAAGTGACCGACCAGAAGTCGAGTTCCGGCTTGGAGTCAACGCCACGGTAGGGATGGTGAACCTTGAAGAAGGTGCCCGACAATCGACAAGGCACTTGCTTGACTACCCCCTCCCCGTCACAAGTCTCGCAGTCGAACTCGCCTTGCAACATAAAGACCCGCTTCGACCCGTCGCAATCGGGACACTCTCGTTGATCCGAATCGCTCTCACACCACCAGTGCTCGGCCTCAGCCCAGGCAAGGGAGAAGTCCTTCCGCACGAGGGGTTCGCCGCAAGCGGGGCAGAACACCTTGGTCATTCCTCACCTCGGACCTTGCGGAGCAGGTCGAGTGCTTCCCGATGGGGGCACATCTCTCCCGGTTTCAGACTCAGGAACCCGTGGGACTGGCAACCTCCGTGATGGTCAAAGGAACAGGGATCACCCTCATACACAAAGCACTCAAGCAGGTCGAGTGCTTGCTTGAAGACCCCACCATCGAGATCAGGCACCTTGGACTTCATCGCATCGCTCATTCCACACCCCCCAGCGTCCAGTCTTTCGGAGCCACGCAACCGACATACAGACAGCCGTAGGCCCGACCCGCAGCGTGTGACCCGTCAAACAGGTACGCATAGACGGCCAACGACCCATCGCCTTGCCACAAGTAGAAGATGCGATGCTCCAGAGCAAACGGACCCCATGAGTCGTGCCGCCCTCGCGCCGCGATCTCGGGGATCTTGAACGTCGGCTTCGCTTCGCGGAAGAACAGACGGGCAGGGTCGATCACCGGACGGTTGCTCTCAAATGAGAGATCCCGAACCAGTACAGGCAAACCCGCTGGAAGGACGCGAACGGCGATGTCAAGCACTTGTGGTTTCATTCCACACCCCCGATGATCATGGGGCCAACCTCGTCGTCGGGGGGCAGGTCAGCACCCAGCCAGCCCAACACCTGACGGCGCATCTGCTCCGTCGTCTTCACCGGCTGCCGAGCCTTCCATGCCTTGTAGGCACCGAGCACCGCTTCCCACTCGCAGTCGTAGCAGAAGCCACGGACGTTGCCGTCGGATTCGGTGAAGCGAGCACCGGGCATCCCGCACTTGGGGCACCCGCAGTCGCGGCAGTCGTCGCCGTGCTCACAGTTTGTCGAGGAGCAGAAGCGGCACACGATGGGTTCAGTAGACATGGGGTTCTCCTGTTTACCTTTACCGGGAACAAAGGCGTTGTTGCCCCCCCTCACTCCTCGTAATAACCAAAAATGTCGCCCCAACCCCCCGAATCATCGGAAGCGATGAAGTCACCCAACTCGGCGTCCGCCATCTCTTTGATCTTGGCGTGGGCTGCTCTCACCAAAGTGCGTCGGTGCTCCTGTGCTCGATACGCTTTCTTGGCCGCTTCGATCTCGTCCCCTGGCACCATGACCCACAACACAGCGTTACGGCCAGAGCGCGTCTTGTCGGTGCTGCCACTGTCACGCACCAACCCTTGCTTCACCAGTTCACCGCGCCTCGCTGTGTAGGTGGTGTGCTTCATGTCCAAAACCACCTCGGCAGTATCATCAATAGTGCCGACATCCCCGCATTCCACAATGTGAGCGTACACACGACGGCGAAGACGACCTGCGACCTCTGAAATGGATTCCGCTGCTTCCTCGGAGGTGTCGGAACCCGGCGTGAATGGGGCACCCACAGGCCCACGGGTGTGCGCTCCAAACAAATCGAACAGGCTGGGTTGTCTATCAGACATGGGTATCTCCTTCATGGATGGTATTGCAGGTAGGGCACAGCCCCCGATCTCCTAGCAAACGAATGACCTCGGCTTCCGCCTCGATCAGCTTGCTCGCGTTGTGCTTGGCCTCGGTTGTAGCAGCGGTGACCTCCGTGTTGGCAGCGAGGTGGCGTTTCCGTAGACCTTTCACGATGTCGATGCTGACTTGAATCTTGTCGGCTTTCGCGGTGTCGGGCAGGTCGAGATCCGTAAGGCCAGAGTACGCTTGCACGTCCGTTTGGTGACGTGTCCAACGTGCCTCAAGGTCGCGTACAATCTCAAGGTAGTCCCGTTGGGCTTGAACCCCATTGGCGTCAGGCACCGAGACGGCGGTGAACCCGGCGAGGGTTTCAACCTCCCCTTTGGCATGGGTGTAGCGGTCACGGTAGCCAGTGACCATCACCACAGCCTTTCCCAGCTTCTCCGATCGGGACGAATCAGGGATCACGTCGGGATCGTATCCCGCGAAGATTTCTGCATTGGCTGCGGCGGCTTCGTAGCGGTTTCGTAGAGCCGTGAGATCAGTCTGATCTTGCAACAGGGTTTTTATCTCGTCTCGGGTGTCAGCCAAACTCCTGATGTGAGTCCCTACGGGGTCGAGTCCATCGAAGTGCTCAACCGAGAGGGTGTGCGCCAACACGTCCTTACGTCGAATCTTGAGTTCACCGTTGGCAGAGCGCCGGTCTTTCTCGGATGCTTTGAGTGCCGAAGACAGCTTGCCGACACGCTCCACGTCGGAAAGGGCTTCCGCGATGGCGGAGCCGGGACGGTTCACCAAAAACAATGACCCGGTGAACTGGTCTGCGATCTGCGGCCACACACGATCGGAGGCCGCGCTGATCTCCCGTACACCCAAGGATTCGACCTCTGGAGGCACTCCGCGACCCACGGTAGCGATCAGCTTGCCGTTGATTGTGTACTGGTTGACCGTCTTGCCTTTCTGCTCCGGTTTCTCCCAGCCCTTCTCCCACTTGATCGAGGTGCCGTCATCGAAGATGAGAGTCACGGTCAAGTGAGCGCAGCCGTGACGGACAAAGGGGCCAGCCGGGGCGTTGGTGAACACCCCCCGGATGGCGCGCATAAACGCTGTCTTGCCGCTGTTGTTCGTGCCTGTGATGATCGTCAGGCCATCAATCGTCACGGTTGCGTCTTCGATGCTTTGAAAGTTTTGAACTCGGACTTTGACGGCCATAGATCACCTCACTCTGGTGTACCGGAAATGGGAGGACCGTTGACCCCCGTGTAGAGCACAGTGAAGCCGGGAGCGGGAGAGGATCCAACCTTCCATTCCCAAGGGTGGGCAGAACGGCTGTCGAGAGCAAGAACCTCTACATGCTTGAACTGGTGTGCAAGACCAAAGTTCCGAAAGGAGACGACACCTCCCTTCAACAAGACGCGGCAATGGGCAAACGTAGAGGTTCGACCGCGCACAAACGCCAAAGGTTCAATGATCTCTGGTTGCTTGTGTCGTAGAACGCGAAGCGAACGCCTCTCGTCAATGCACTGCCGCCAGAGATTTTCTCCGACTACCTCACTCATCGCCATCCCCATTGAGATCAGAAACCTTCGACTTCTTTGGCTCATCGAAGATGGCATGGAGATCGCCGTCTGCGTCATCCTCAACCTCGTCGGTGAAGTGGTCCGCCGTACCGGCTCCGAGAAACGGCATGACTCGTGCCTTCAGCACCTCAAAGTGGTCTGGGTTCTCCAGAAAGTGCTTCCGCAACTTTTCTGCCCCTTGGATCTTGAGCGGTTTGCCGGGGCAATCCGCCCACGTCATCCAACTAGACCCCTTGATGATTCCGTGCGCTTTGGCGATCTCGATGATCGTCCGCACGTTGTCGATGCCCTCACCCCACCGGATGTAGAAGATTTCTTCACGTCCCTGTGAGCGACTGACCTTGCACTTGACCGTCTTAGCCATGATGATCCCACCCACGACACGCTCGTCGGTCTTGTGGGTCAAGTCGTTGTACTCACGAGCCTTCTCGTTCTTGACACGACGCAACTCCAGCCGCACTGCGGCGTAGAACTTCCAGCCATTGCCGCCTTGAGGTTGGGTTTTTTTGGCTCCAGGCATCGTCGCCAGCGTTGAACGAATCTGACTGATCCCAACGACGGCGCTTCCACTGCGGGCGATGGTGCCCTTGATATTGGGGAGTTCCTGTGACCACACGCTCTGAAGTTCAGCGACCTTGCCTTGTTCCGCGACCTCAAGAGCGTCACGCTCTGCGATGCGACGTGGGACAGCCGCGCCCACGGAGTCGAAGATGATGAGATCCACACCCGCCGTGGCGTAAGCCATCGCGTATTTGATCCCGTCCTCCAACGTGTCCGGCTGAAGCAATATGAACTTTGAAGGGTCCGTGATGGGAACGCCGAGAGCAGCGGCATAGTCGGGAACGATGTCGTTCTCCCAGTCAATGTAAACTGCCGTGCCTCCGTCGGCGCAGCACTGAGCCACAGCCTCCAAGCACAGCGTTGTCTTGCCTGCGGATTCGTGACCCCAGATTTGTGTGACCTTGCATCTCGGGAAGCCCGGACAGGGGGAAACTCCGAACGTGTTTTTCTCCCCTCCAATGAGGTGGTCGATGACGATGCTGCCACTGGAGATGTGAGGCAGAGATTCTTTCACCGTGTCATCGTCCATCGCCACCATAATGTCGGTGAACTCCTTACCTTTCTTCTTCTTCAGGAATGCGGTACAAGCATCCAGAGGGTTGATTGCTCCTGCAAGGGCTGCGCTGCCGCCCTCCTCACTCTTTTTCGCTCTTGCCATCGTTGATCTCCTCGTCCCGCAAACGGGACCACAGAAAGAAACGGTCTGACTCTCGGTAGACCATGCCCTTCCTGATTGTTTTTCCGGCCTTCGCCCCTCGGACGAAAGTGTGAACCTTAGTGAAGTACCGGGTTTCGGTTTCGGTCAACCCCCCTATCTCCAACCTTCCGTCATAAAAATCCCAGAACCGTGCAGCGAGCACACCTACCAAGTAGGCGTCGGCCTCGTTGTGATTCCACCGCCCGCCGCCCGTATCGACCTTCGCCGCCTCAACCATATCGACCTTATCCATCTTCCATCTGGGAGGACGGTCGATGGTGTCACGGGCATGGGCCTTGGCTTGCAACGGTGACCAGAAGACCACATCCATGCACTCGGCATGAAGGGCCTCGCAAGAGTACAGGAACAACCCGTACATTCCCTCCGACCATAGCGCGTCCATGATCGGAAACTCAATGCCAACGCGATCAGGTTTGTGCTCCTGAAGCACGGCACGCAGGGATTCCCGCATGAACATGTAGCGGGTGATGAAGGTCATCTTGGCGGGAGTACGGAAACGCCCCCGTGCGACACACCGGGCAGGCGTACCGACGAGGGCGTCCGTGTCGTGAATGGCCCAACCAAACTGGGTAAGGCTGGGGTCCAATCCCAAGACCCGCATCAGATGCCGATGCCGTCCAACAGCGCGTCCACGTCTTTGGCAGCGTGGTTCCCGGTCGGACTGGAAGGCTCACCACCCAGCTTCTCCCGAACTTCGTCCAAGGTCAGGGTGCGGGCCAACTCGCCCTGAATGCCCTCGGCCATCTGACGTGCTTCAGCGAGGATATTCGCGCCAATCGTCCGCAATCCTTCGTCTTTTGCACTGAGGTACTTCAGAAGGAGACTTTCGCCTTCGGGGGTGAACGTCATCTTTTGGAACTGCCCGTCGCTACACGCCATCGAAAGGTCATGGTCCATGAGCGAGAACCGCTTGTGGGTCTGCGCGACGGTCTTGTACTTGTCGGGTGAGAACGTCCAAGGCTGCACCTTGAAACCCTTGCCGTTCTTGTAAGAGGCAGCATCAATTTCGCCGTCCTTATCGGTCGGCCATACGCAGATGATGGTAGCGATCTGCTGCTTCGGCTGTTCGCCAAGCAGGGAGATCATCGCGGAGCGGTTGGCGTTATCCAGCTTGACGTAGCCAACGCCAGCCTTGTAAATGCGTTCGCATCCCGTGAACTTGATGGTCGCGCCCTCAGCCGGGGTGCCATCCTCTTTGTAGTCAGTGAACCAAATGAGACTGACGCGGTATGCGCGTCCCGTTTCGCCCTTGAAACGCTTGGACCGTTGTCCAATGTCGTCGTCGTTTGAGCCGAAGCTGAAGTCAATAAATCCATCCATGATGGGTTCTCCTAGAAGCGCAGGTTGTAGGTCAGATGCTCATTGTGAGCGATGAAGTGAAGTGCGCTGGGTCGTCTATACCCGGCGTGGGGATCAGAGTTACCCCCTAAAGGTCCAGATCCTCTAAAAGATCCTCAACGGACCGAAGGCCCTTGCCTTCCTCAACGGCGGGGGCGGCGATGGCTGACAGATACGCATCGGCGGCGGCGTCGTCGCTCAAGGGCTTCAAGGGGTACAGGTCGTGCCCACCATCACGGTAGGGCAAAGCTGCGCCTGACGGCTCCGTCTCCACAGCGGGATCGGATTCCACAGCGGGATCGGATTCCACAGCGGAAACGATCGCCGCAAGGTCAGGCTCGGAGTGCCTTTTGCCCGTGAACATCTCATGCAGATCCTTGAGGGTCTGCTTATCCACATTGGGAGCGGCTTCCAGATCGGGAGTCACCGTACCGGGAGAGGGTTTTGATCCCCAACGGGATCCAAGCCCAATCTCCTCCTGACACAGCTTCATTTGATCACGCAGACGGCCTTGTGCATCCTTTAGATCGGCACGCTTGGCCTTGATCACAATCAAGACTGCTTCCAAGTCGAACTGGGTTTGAGCGACCTTTGAGAGCAAACGCACCTGATCTTGGAGCTTCATCGTTGCAAGAGCATCACGGTCAGCCACGTTGCGTCCAGAGCGGACCTCGGGATCATTAGCGAAGAGGTGCTTTTTCGAGAGGTCAAACTCAACCTCCATCGTCCGATGAACGGCACGGTACTTCTGGAGCCACTGACTGACGCGGAGAAACAACCCCTCACAACCAGTCAGCATCCGACGTGCATCAGCCACCTTCCCGTTGAGACGCTTGGGTCCAAACTGGAGAGGGTCCACATCCAAATGAACTTCCATGTCCGTGAGCATGGAGAACACCGAGTCGATAGCCTCAACCGAGACTTCAGGGAGTTCAGGGAGTTCCATTTATGCAGCCTCAACCTTGGCTTGAGCTTGTTCGACGGGGAGGGTGCGGCTCAAGTGAGCCAGCGCGTTGCGTTTGAGGTCACGCACCTTTGCATCGAAGGAAGCGATGGAGATAGCCCCCTCGGACAAGGCAGCGCGCCAAGCGGCAATGGCGGCCTCCATTGAGAGGATGATGTGGGCAACCTGTGCGTCCTGCAAGGTCATGCCCGAAGCCGCGTGCTCGTCCGTGGTGGTGATGAGATCCATATCTGCACCGGGACCGGAGGCGTCATCCTGAACAGTGTCCCATGCGGCGCTCATACCAGCGAAGTAGTCACCCCGCTTTGTCTTGACGGCTCGGGTCGCAACGACCTTCGTGATCCGCATACGACCTTTCACACGGCTCACTGTGTCCTTGATATGCTGAATATGGTTGGGATCGGCTGCCATGATGGACTCCTGATTTTGTCCAACCCCTACGAGGGGCGGTCCATCCCTTTACCGGAACAAAGGGGTGGCTTTACCCCCTACTCCCACAGACGACCCAAAAGGTGTGTGTTGCGCTTGTTGGCCTTGTCGTTCTGGACCGCTTTCCAGACAGCATGGCGCGTCCCTACAATGAGGACACGCTTCTTGGCTCGCGTGATCGCCGTGTAAAGCAGGTTTCGCTGCAACTGCCACCCAAAGGACTCAAGCATGGGCACCACGATAATGTCGTACTCCTGCCCTTGGCTTTTGTGGATGGTCTGTGCGTAAGCGAGCCGGATAGGGGGCGATCCGTCCTTCAAGTTGTACCGGATCTCCTGTCGAGGCTGACCCGGCTCCGCGAAAACGTGAATCACCAGTTCTTTCGTCTTGTGGTTGATCCTGTTGACCTTGCCCACGTCGCCATTGTAGACGCTTCGTTCGTAGTCATTTTTGACCACCATGATCCTGTCGCCTTCGCGGACCACGGACCCTGCCAGATTTCTCTCCGCTCGGGAACCGCTTGGGGGATTGATCGCCAAGCGCAGCATCTCATTGAGGTTGGTGACCCCAGCGTCACCCGCGTGGCGAGGTGAGAGCACCTGGAAGTTGACGCTCTTGTCATACAGCCTCTTGGCGATCTGCATGACAAGCAGCGAAGCTATCTTGTCGTCGTATGCCTCAATGAGCTTGAAGTCGGGCTGTTCCACGTCAGGCATACGGCCTGCATGGACATCGTGGGCTGCGACGACAATCCCAGAGGTTCCTTCCTGACGGAAAATCTCATGGAGATGCGTGTGGGGAAACGCCTTGGACGCTGCGAGATCACGGAGAACATCGCCCGCTCCGACAGAAGGCAACTGGAACGGGTCGCCCACGAACACCATCCGACACGTCGGGAGTGTCCCTTGGAGGAGTCGATACAGCATGTGGAGATCAAGCATAGAGGACTCGTCTACGATCACGACCTGTGCTGGGTGTGGGTTCTCGGGACCGTGCCCCCATTCTTGTTTCTTGGTGTCATCGTCAGAGGTGCCTTGTTCCAACCCGACGATGCCAACGTAGGTGGACTCACGTTCAGAGGCGTCCTTCTTCCACCCCTTCGCAGCAAAGGCGCGATGAACGGTCGAAGCATCCGAACCCGTCACTGAAGCCAACCGCTTCGCCGCGATGCCTGTAGGGGCTACAAGTAGGAACGGGATGCTGGCGTCCTTCAGCACGGACACCGCTGCCCTGAGCGTCGTCGTCTTGCCTGTACCGGGAAGCCCTGTGAACACGCTGACAGGAACAGTCAGGACACGGAGGGCAGCGAGCCGCTGCGTCTCGGTCAACGTGACCTGATGACCCTGCGCCCACTTGTTCAACTCGTCTTCAGCATACGCCTTATCCAAGCCCTCACCCGCTTCGGCATGGCGTTGAGACAGAATCTCCGCGCACTCAACCTCCATTCGGTGTGTCCACGGGTCGTACAAAAGGACCGTGCCCTCGTTGTTGCGCTCCACAACCAACTGCTTCTGCCCATGCAAGAGCGTGATAGCGGCGGCGATCTGTGACGACGGGATTTCTGCACCGGGGATCATCTTGTTCACCGCGTTGAGCACCTGCCCGGTGAGCGCGTACACATGACCCTCCTTTGCGACATCCTGTACGGCGGTCAGGACTGCACCGCTCAGACGACCCTCGTTGCTCAAGGGGACATTGAGCCTTCGGGCTACTTCATCGGCTTCCGCGAACTTGATCCCAGCCACTCGAACCAAGATCCACGGGTCTTCTGTGATCTTCTCCTCCAACTCATCTCCGAGAACGCTCCACACCTTGCCGATGACGCGGGCCGGAACCCCCGCCTCGGACAAGAACAGGGCTGCATCAAGATGGGCTTTGAGCGCACGCCAACGAGTGATCACGAACAGGGCGGACATCTCGTCTAGGCCAGACCCCGTGAGATCCCCTGCATCAAGCATCTCTACGAGGCTCATGCCTCTACTCTCCGCGTGGATCAACAACTGGAGTCGAAGCTGTGGGCCGACCCCATTGGCGGAAAGGGCTGAGATTGATCTCTCCTCGGTCCACCTTTGAACGGCGACAGGACTGCGTGTCACGGATATCTGCCGCCCATATTGGCGATGGGTGATCCACTTGCCTGCAAAGGACACCCAGGAACCTACAACGACATTCTGCGCCGGGAACGCTCCCGTGACGGTGACGGAGGTGGTCGCCTCACCATCGAGAACGACCTTGGCGATCCGAAAATCGTCATTCTGATAAATGATCGCAGCGACTCGACCGCTGTAGGACTGCTCAGTCATTGATGACACCCTTGAGGGATTCCAGTACCGCCACCATCAGTTCTGCTTCACGAAGCAGTGCTTCAGAGGACGCATCTGGTTCTGGTTCTTGTAGGGATTCATTGGTCATCAAGATCAAGCGACCATGATGGCCATTCATCACATCAAAGCGGAGCACGCCAGCCCCCACACTCCAACTCCCTTCACCGCTCTGGGAAAGGGTGCCGTTGTGACTCTGGTTGAACAACCAACCGGGTTGTTCACTGTGCCCATGCGGACAGTGACCATTCCACAAACAGGAACCGCCTCCGGGGAGGCTCTTGTTGACCGGCTGTGGAGGGAAGTGATGAAGGTGCGCTAGAAGATCGACGTGGAGCCAATCACCCAGAACCGTACTCAGACTCTGCCGAACACGGCCCGCCGTGTGGACGTGGATATCGTTGAGGGCCACTTCAAAGAGGCCCTCCAATAAGAGTAGGGGTTTCATGCTTACCTACTTACCCGTAAGGAGCCGAGACTTTGCCCCCGTTTCAGAGTGCCTTGTGGACAAGTGCCTTCATGGAACGGATCGCCTGGACGTAGGACAACGCCGGGACACGGGCGGTGTCGGAAAAGTACCCCCGTTTGAGATCAGACAAAGAGGCGTCTGTGCTGTCGAACAAGAAAACGACACGCTTCCCTTCCCGCTCCACCCCCAGGAACGGGACTTCAGCCACCCGAAGGTACGCCGCGTAGTAGAGATCAGATGTTCGATATGAGATCAAAAGAGAAACTCCGGGCACGATAGATCGTACCCGGAGCTAAGTAAATCAAGCAATCGGAGGAAGGTTGAGGGACAACCCGCCCAAGATTAGACGAGGACCGCGCCGGTATCGTCGTAGCAGACGGCTGCGGCACCGGCAACCGTGCCGTAGGTGAAGGTCGCAGCGGTAAGGGTAGCAAGATCACCACCACCGAGGGACATCGAGAACGCTCCGCTTTGGTACAACTGACGGTAATCGCCAGCGTCGAACGTGCCGGACACCGAAGGATTGAAGGTGCCCGTAGGCGTTTCGGTGACGGAACCCGCTGGGAGGGTGTAGGTGTTGCCCGAAATGATTTGGAGGACTTCAGCCACCGAACCCGTCGAGGCGGAACCACCGGCACTCGTAAGCTCCGTGGTGGCCGCAACAAGAGACAAAGCGACATTGATGGCCGCCAGGGTCAAAGCACCACCGGCATCAGCGATTGCGATGAGCGCGGTGGAGGCGGTGAGTGCGTCAGCGTCCGAGAAAGCGCCTGTACCTGCTCCGAGGCCGGTGGCCTCAACGTGGTCGAGCAAATAGGCGGCGAGGCCGACGTAAGCAGCGGCGGTTACGTCATCACCACCGGCTGCGGCGGTGACGACAGCATCGTTTTCGACGCGATCACCGAGATATCCGCTCTGGGAAACCTTGTCGTAAGTCAAGGACCGACGAGAGGTGTTGGGCTTCAGGTCCGTGATCTGAACGATCCCGTGTGAAAGGTCGGTACGAATCCGACAGATATATGCTTCGTTGGCCATGATGTGTACTCCGAAAGTGAGATGAAAGGTTGGACCCTCACTCATTGAGGGCCTTATCGAATGATTACCGAAGTCCGCTGACCACGGTGGCAGTCAGGGAGAAGTCTACGGTGCCACCGTCACCGTGAAAGTAGAGAGCGGTCCCGCCAAAAGCGAAGGTCTGAGTAGCTCCTGCGGCCAAGATTGCTTCGGGCATTCCTGCATCCAAAGCAACGTACAGCACGTCGGCAAGGTCACCGTTCGATATCGTGATGTTATCGAGCATCCGAGGAAATGAGATCACCATTGCCCCAGAGGGCGGTAGACCTGTCGCCAAAACAGCAACGTCAGGAGCGGTGCCCGACAGAGAGATGGTGCGGTGGGCGGTGCTGAAGAAATTAGCCGGGGGCACTACGACGATAGGGCCGACAGGCAAAGACGCACCTGTATGATCAATCTCAGTCACCCGGACAAAGTTGATCCCGGAGTCGCCGTGGATGGTAGCCGATGAGTAATCATCGAAGTTGACCTGAGCGACCGTGCGATCTCGAAAGTTCTCTGCCACTCGACTGACCGAGTTGGACTGAAGCGTCGGAGAACGGAACCAAGTGCCTCTCGGAATCGTGAACATCGTCGTCGCGCCAGCGAAAGCGGCGTCCAGAGTGTTCGCAGCGCCGAACTGATACTGAGCGACGTGGGGGCGGTTCGTCAGAATGAACTGTGCCACGCCTGTCCCACGCTCACCTAGATGGGGTGTAGCCATATCGTGCTCTCCTACACTGAAAGGAGAGCGATAGACGAGCTACCGAGATGAAGGCCCCGAATCCGCGTCGATGATGTTCCGGTCACGGGCGAGGCGTTGACGAACACCGATGAACAAACGCAAGACCACTACTGCCGCCATGACCGTGAACACAAATGACTTCACGAAGGCGGTGCTGAAGTCCACTGTCGCAGCCTCCATGAGCGTGAGATCATTAGGTTCGGGTTCGATCACTTCTTTTCCACCGCCGCCCGCTTGTCATAGCCGGTCGTGTTTTTGCCTTTTGCTTTCGCCAGCTTCGATGCGTCCGACCATGTTTCAACGCGCTCTCCCTCGACATTGGGAGCAAGGGTCACGGTAGAACCGCCTCGTTTGCGCTCGACTTGCTTCGCGTCGAGGCGTTGGTTCTTCTTAGCCATCTGGTTCTTGATTCGGTTGTTCTTTCCGGCCCAGCCATCACCTCGGAGGATGAAGTTGGTCGCCGTCACCAACTTCCTCGCTGGACCCGTGCCACAACCAGGGCAGTTCTGAGGTTCCTTATACCGAGAAATCGGCAGTACCTTGTCGAAATCAGAGTCGCAGTCGTCACAGTGAAAAGCGTAAATCGGCATTGGAGTTCCCGTAGAGATGATCTCGTCTGGGCACTGTACCCGCCCTACTCCGATGCCAAGCGGAGGATGGTCTTGCGCTCGGAGGAGCCGACCGGGAGTGTGGCAGCGAGTCGAATGAGAGCACCCTTCTTGGAGTCAGCCGCCAAGCGGAAGTTCTTTTTCTCGGTGAGTTGACCTACCAGCGACCCCGGAGCGTTGATGACGACATCACCCTTCGGGTGGTGCAGTTTCCCGTCGATGTAGGTGAGTTCCCTGCCGCCGCCCTGCTCTCGCATCCACTTGGAGACGGCAGCACCACCATCCACATAGCCCCTGTCGTTTTTCTTCTTGGGCTTCCAGTACAGGTCGGGGCTGCTGAACGTCAGCGGAACCTTGATTTGTGCAGCCTTCTTCGGGACCGGACTCGGCTCATTGGTCTTGCCGTCGCCGTCCTTGTCGTTGCCCTTGGGATTCGGGTTGTCCTCGGAGGTGAACTGGTTCTTCTTCAGAGCCTCGGGGAGTTCCTTCTTGGCCCAACGAGCCAGGTGGGGGTTGTTGTTGTCGCCCAACCAGCGTTCCACATCCGACCACAAAGACTCGCCGTCCTTGATGCGCTCCAGTGCCGAACGGACACTGGAAGGGAGGCTGTCATAGTCCGACACGGCCCGTGAGCCTGCGGAGTCGAGGTACTTCTGAAGCACCTTCTCCTGACGCTTCATCAGGCGGGCGGTGCGATTCATATTGGCTCCTTCGGACGCCTTCAAGGCGGCCAGTTTTCCTGGGTCCGTGTCCTTGAAGAACAGGTAGATGTCGATTTCAAAGCCGTTGGCTGTGTCGAGCGATAAGCGACCGGGCCTGCGGCTCACCTTCGCCACCACCCCGTTGACGTTGAGCTTACGCAGCGCCTTGACCAGTGCCTTGCGGGACGCGGCGTAGAGCGACTTGACGCTGCTCGGGTCCGCTTCCCACGTCTCGCGGGACAGGATGCCTTTGGCGTTGAGGCTGTACCGGGCCACGGGAACACCTTGGACCATACCGGCCTTGCCACCCTGGATGTGGCCGAAGAAGCTCGTCATACCCAAGGGTCGAAGGGCTGATTCGATGTCCTTCTCCATGACGGGGACTGCTGCCTTAAAAGGAAGGATGCTGTCAGGGTTGGCTTGGAGTTGTGCCAAAAGACGTTGTGCTCCCCGGCTCATAGGGCGGGCGGTCTTGGGGGCAGCCTTCTTCGCCTTGAACTTCTCCAAGAGGTCGGCTGGCATCTTGCCGTCGTCCTTCTTCTTGTCGTCGGACTTCGCCTTCGACTTGCCCTTGCCGGGCTTTTTACCAGCCTTCATGTCCTCGCAGTTCTGGACCATCGCTGGGGATTTCATCTTTTCACAGCCAGCCAAGATGATCTTACGCTCGGGTGATCCCACAGGCAGGGTTGCCGCCAATCGAATCATGGCAGAGCGTTCAGAGGCATTGATCTGACGGGAAGCACGACGCCGGATCGAGTCTCGGTAGACTTCTGCGATGTCGCGGTCCTTGAAAAACGCCTTCTCCTTAGAGGACAGGCCCTTCACGCCCAACGCCAGCTTATCTTCCATCGCCGCCAGCATCTTGGGGAGAATCTTGGAGAAAGACTTCTGAAGCCCCTGCGTTGTCGGCACACCGTCGATGTACGGCTTGTCCGTCGTGGGGTCTACTTCGCCGTCGCCGTATTCGGCTTCGATCATCTCGACCATGTGGTCACGCAGCTTCTTGGCTTCGATGGTCAGATCGCCCTTGCCTGCGCCCTTCTCTTTGTATTTGAGGACATTCTTGTTCTTCTTCATGCCGTCAACCACGCCCTTCCACACCCGAAGCTGTCCGGGGGAGCTTGCCAGGGACCGTTCCATCAGGTTGTTGATCTGACGCAGATACAATGCCTGCGCGAGAAACTCCTCAAGGGGAGGCGGCTCGTAGTTGCCGGTGTCTTCGATCAACTGCCCTTCGGGATCGTACTCAAACTTGACGTTTGCGCCTGCATCCACACTGGAGAGCCAGTTCTTGGTACGGCTCTTGGCATACGAGGCCAGGAGGCCCTTCAACTGACGGAGGCCCCCAGTCTTGTTGCCCTTCAAGAACTGCACACCCATCAGGTAGTAGAGGCTCTGCCCTTTCGGGAAGGCAGGAGAGGTACGATCCTTGTACTTGTTCTCCTTCCGGTCGTAAATCATGCCGGGGTACTCAATGCAGCCGAAGCTCATGACTTGGGCAATGTCCTCACCGGATACACCCTTCGCACCGGGGCTGGTGTTCTCGGACATTCCACCGACCTGGCTTGCCGCTGCACGCTGCACAACGGTGTACAGACCGAAATCCGTCCCGCGCTTCATCCACGCTTCCGCAACCTCTGGCTTGAAGCCATGCTCTAGCATCGCAGCGATGTAGGGCTGCGTGTCGCCCTTCGTCACGTTCCTCTGAGCCTTGTCAGCAGTCTGCTTCATCAGGCCACCAAGAAACTGCATCCGGGCATGGTGGTCTTCACCAGCGCCCGCTGCCTTGAGGTAAGCGAGAAGGACACGACGCTCGGAGGAGCCGGAAGGATAAAATGCCGCAAGCCGGGTCAGAGCTAGGGATGCTGTGCGCGTTAGTGCCATGAGTGAGACTCCTATGCGCCTTTGAGGTCCATAGACTGTCTACCGAGACACCCCCATGAGCCGTTGCCAAACGACCGGAAAAGGCCACGGGGAAGCGACTCGAAAAAGAATCCACTTTGATCCACTTTACGGGTTGACAGGGCTGAGGGCATCTCCTATTCTCTGGGAGTCACGTCACGACCCGCTCGAAAAGAGCACTGTCACGACACGACTTACCCTAAGTCCTGCCTCGCCTTGCGAGCACGGAGAGTCAATGCAAAAGTCGCCTGCAAGTCCTGTTGTTGTTCCCACCCTCACACGCCGTTGGGTCGAGGAACAGCTTGTCACCCGTCGCATTGATCTCAAGATAGTCTCCTATCTTGCTCGACGATTCCCCTATGAGGATCAAGACGATCTCCTCGGAACCGTTGGGGAGTGTCTGGCCAAATGGAGCCAGAGGGGCACCCTCGACAAATACATCGCTGACGGTTCCCTGACGCTGGGGGTGCTGAAAGGCTGGGTACGGCAGAAGGTCATCGCCCAGATGCTCCATGAGGGCCGTGAGCCGGTGTGCCGTGGCTATGGCAAACGCTCGGACGTGGAGGTCGAGGCGTCCAAGATTCTAGGTCTGCCTTTGACCACGATGTCGAACACATCGATCAGGTCGGACCCGACCGCTCCTGACACCGTCATCGTCTACGACGCCAATGATGTCGCAATGGGCAGAGAGGTCGTTGAGGCGACGACACCCGAGTCTCTGGTGTCAGAGGCCCATGATCGCGTCCAAGCCCTTCGTGAAGGCCGTCGCTACGTCGCAGCGACATTCCGAGAGGCTGCGGATCGCTACCTCACCATTTTCGACGCTGTTTTTGTCGAGGGCGCGAGTCGAACCGAGATCGCAGCCCGTGAAGGCTGTAGCGTCCAACGAATCAGTCAGTTGACGACCCGAGTTCGCAACAGCGTCCGAGACGGGGAGATCATCCGATCCGATGCAGGACACATCCTCTCTCTGATTGACGCTGACCCTTGCTCAACGTGGACGGAGATCAAAAAGGATCTCCGTATCGACAAGCCTCGCTTCCGCCGTGCGATTGCCTACCTCCAGCAAGAGGCTCTGGTGCAAGAGCACGCCGGGGAATCGTTCAGCATCATTCGCTGATCAAAGGTGTCGTAGCTACGACACCTGTAGGCTCCGTAGAAGGGCTACCATCCAGGTCCGTCAACACAGAGCCTTCGATCAACATGGCGACAGGGAACGAGTGCGTCGGATCAAAGACGAGCAACCCCCAGAGCGACCCTCCCTGATTTCTTGCACTCAAGGCCGGACAGCCCATCTTCTTCATGATCCGGGCTGTGTGTACCAGTGCTTCCTCAGCATCGGCCCAAACCCCCACCTGACGCACAGGTGCTCCATCTTGAGTCAGAATCCAAACAGGGTGCATGGCGGCATTATTAGACACGGGCTTGACCTTCTTCTGGTGCATGGGGTACATGCTACCCGTGGCTCCCGTCCTAACGGATGGGAAGTCTTGGTCCCCAAGGTCACTTCTGCCCTGATTCCGGTCAGGTGAGCAGTCTGAACCAACCGGGAGCCGGGATCGGGGAAACCCGAAGGTCAAGGAACAGCCTCACGTCACAACGATCTTTCACAGCGATGGAACTAATCAAGGGTTGACCCACACCCTTCTGCCTCTCTCCCTCACAAGGGACACAGGAGACAAGAGGACGGGTCCACGGAGCCAGCCTTGGTTCACACTCACCTGACTCATCTAACTAGACATCCCAACCTGTGAGGGGGTCTAGGAGACAGGAGATGGAGTGGAACCAACAGGTCGGGTTCTTCAACCACGAGACAATCCTCAGCATCCTTCGACTGGGTGGACTCATATGAGTTCCCGAAGGGAGCACTCCTTAAAGGTAATGATCTTTAGATCATTAGGTTTAGGAGTTGTAGGGAAACCGTAGGTTGACCGATTTAATATCAAGAACAAGATGAACAAGAATCTGAACACCACCACGAACACCAACACCGATACGAACAAGACCCATACGACCAGTAAGAACAATCACCATAGTAGTAAGACAACGAACACCACGAAGACAACGACTCCTGACTACAGCACTGCGACCGAGAATCCTTAGTCTGTCTATTCCTGTGTCTCCTGTGTAGGAGATCGATCATGGGCAGGACTGACTATCGAGGGGGAAAAGCCCCTATCAAAACGGCTGATGAGCTTGCCAGCCTGTTACCGATCCCTCTATTCCTGATTGTCTCGGGATATGCAGGACCGATTTATCCCAAGACGGATCGATCCAATCCCGCACCTGCTGTCGGCATTGTCGGCATAAAGACCCTGCCTGACTCTTTGAGGCCAAGGGTGAACCAGATCCTTCCTGTCTGGATTCATTGGACTCAGTGGCAGTCAGTCGTAGTCCCATTGATGGCTGATGAAAGAGTCACTGACTGGAGAGGGGTTCTCCGTGATCTCGGTGATGTGTTGTCGTTGCCTGTGGATGTTTATGGGCCAGACGGGACGATCCCCTATGAAGCGGGAGCCACTGTTGGCGACCTTCGATCCTCGACTCGGATTCCAGGGGGGTTGTACGCACCTCGCTGTGGAGACGCCTTGGATCTCGTACTCCAATACAGCCTCTTGATCCATGAGCAGGCGGAGTCGGCTGGATTCTGACTCGGAAAGGGGGTCAACCTCCCGCGCTTGTCGGGTATCTGTCTCCTATGAGGGAGAGGCTATGGCGGAGAGTCAGATTGGAAAGGTTGTCTGGATCGCTTGTCGAGCGGCACAGAGTTGCGAAGGCCAGCAATGCACGGTCGAGATGATTCGGAAGATCAACGGTAGCCGGATGATTCGATACCGCTGTCTAAGCTGCAAGCACATCTTCTCGATCTTGTTCTGATGGGCATGTACGAACGAAGCCCAGAAGGACGAACCGCTGCCGACCAACGGAGAACTGCGGAGTTGAAGGTCAAAACCATCGTGGCTTTGATGGCCTTGTTCTTCGTGGTGTCCACCCTGTCCTGTTGGGGGCACGTCATGTATGGCGACTGGGGCTGTGGATTCATTGAGTGTCGCGTTGTCGTGGATCGATAGATGGGCACACCGATCTTGTTTCATGGCCCTCTGGCCAGAGGGGAAGCTGTTGCCCACGCAGCACAGCTTGGCCGTCTTGTGTCGGAGCCAATCGGTGACGACGGCCTCAAGGTAGCAGACTCCCGGCTGATTGTGACCCTCTCCGAAGACGCTGGGGTGGGCGATAAACTGCCCGTCGTCATCGTGGGTCCGTTGGACCGGGCAACCCCGGAAGCTGGGGATGCTTTATTGAAGACCTTGGAGGATCTGACGGACGCCCCTTTGCAGATCGTTCTGTGGGCGGACTACCTCGGCGGGGTCATCGGCACGATTCGATCTCGATCCCTGGACAGATGGTGCCCCCCTGACGAGCGGTGGGTGTCACCCTTTGTGGACCAGTATGCAGAGGCGTTGTTCTCGGCGTGGGAGAAGCAGGACACAGCGGCTTGTCTAAGCGTCCTCTACGAACGCAAGAAGGATTGGCAGGCACTCATGCAGGGCTTCTGTGAGGTCATGGCGGAACGTGCTCCAGAGAAGCCTCAGACAGCCCGTGTGTGGCCTCTGCTTCGACCGCTACTCGACGGTAAGGGTTCCCATCTCAATGCGGCTACGGCGCTCTTGGAAGCCTTGGAGGTGTGAGGAATGAGAGTGATCCACGTCCTACGCAAGCCCTTGTCTGAGGGAACCGTCGCCTCCAACGTGCTCAAGCACGGCTGTGGTGGGTTGAATATCGACGCATCTCGGGTTGGAGCGACCGACTACTTTGGAGGCGGGTCGAAAATGTCGAGCAGTGGTCATACTCTGTCCAAGTTTGATCCTTATGAGAAGGGATCGGGATGGGTCGCAGGTTCGGTATCGGGTCGATGGCCTGCCAACGTGATCCTCCAGCACCACGACGGCTGTCGGTGTGAAGGTACGAAGAAGGTCAAGGGGACCGGCCCACGGGCAGGCGGTTCCGGGTCAAGGTTCAACGACCCCGGCAACCTGCTTTCAAGCAAAGGGCATGAAGGTGTCCGAACCAATCACGAGGGACACGCAGACAAGGACGGCACCGAAACGGTAGCCAACTGGATCTGCGAACCGGGGTGTCCCGTAAAGGTGTTGGATGAACAAAGCGGAGATCGTCCGAGCGGCGGATCACCCACCAAGCATGACCGCAGGGTTGGGATCTACGAGGATGGGTTGAAGCAACGGATGATCACGCCGTACAAAGACACTGGAGGAGCCTCCCGGTTCTTCAAGCAAGTAGGAGACTCGCATGAGTAAAGGAGATTCAGTCCGTAGGGCTGTTCAGACCCTCCGTCTCCGACCTGTTCGGCTTGTAGGAGGACGGGATGCAGGATCACACCAACTGGCTCAACGCTTCCTTCACTGCACCTTCCGGGTCGGCCTTGAAGTCTTGCTCCCAGACCTCGATCAACGGGATGCCCCTCTGATGCAACGCCTCGCTCTTTCGTTGGTATCTGGATGCCGTGCGTGCCTGCGAAGCATGGACAGGGCCGTTCGGGTACTTGCGGGGATCGGCGTGCCAGTAGGTTCCGTTGACCTCCAACGCCGCGCCGTGGTCGGTGAGGTAGTAGTCGATGACGCCGATGAACCGACCAGCGGAGTCACGGATGGCATGTTGGTGGTCGTAGGGGATGCCCAGAGAGTCCAACACCTCCCCCACGGCAATCTCCAGTTGGGACACCCGATTGATCCTCCCCTCGGCAATCGCTTTGGTGACGCCGATGCTGATCTTTGCTCTCACCTCGGGAGGGCACCCCTCGGTCCACCCCGGCTTGCCCGAAGGCCATCGCACGGGAACCTTCCCTGTACGACCTTTCACAGCCGCCCAGCGGACGGCATTGACCTCTCGCATCCTTTCCGCTTGCGCGACACGCACGGAGCCGGGGATGTTGTAGGGGGTCGTGACCTCACGACCCACAAGCCCCGTGGAGCGAGCCTTGTAATGGCACTCGCGGGAGCACAGAAGCGCCCCACTCTTTGCCTTCACATGAGAGGGGCTGCGGCTGACAGGCTGTCCGCACACACCACACGGACCCGTGACCTTCCTGTCCTTCTTCGCTCCCCGGAGAGCGTAGGAGCACTTGCGGGAGCACGTTGTCTGCCGCCCATGCTTCAACCGCTTGGGGTCGGCTTTGTAGACGACGGAGCAGACCGGACACATTCTTTCAATCATTGGAGACTCGCATGAGTAAAGGAGATTCAGTCCGTAGGGCTGTTCAGACCCTTCGCTTGCGGCACGGCGACTGCGTTGAGGTCTTGAAGGAACTTGACGAAGCCAGTGTCGGAGCGTTGGTGTCTGATCCGCCCTACGGATAGTACCACGGCCTTGAGTTCATGGGCAAAAAATGGGACCGTCTCGACTGGACGGACGGGGGTGGCATGATGGGTGTCGGCATGGGAGGCCGGGAGATTCCTTGGCCGTCCTACTCTGGCACCGGAGCAGCGGGCACCGCGAACGCGACCTGTGCGACCTGTGCTGGTCGGATGCGAGGTGGGAACAAGTGTTCCTGCGACAAGCCCGATTGGCGGGTGAAGGGACAACCTCTCAACCTGTCGGCCAACGCGGAAAGGATGCGTAAGCAGCAGGACTCACATCGCATCTGGCTCACCGAGGCGTACCGTGTCCTTCGACCAGGGGGTGTGATCAAGGCGTTCTCTGGCACGAGGACGTTTCACCGGATGACCGCAGCGATGGCCGAGGTTGGGTTCGTTGATATGTCAGTTTCTTGCTGGGTTTACGGTTCTGGATTCCCAAAATCTATGAACATCGGCAAGGCACTGGACAAGGCATCCGCTACCGAAGCAGCCCAACAGTGGACCGGCTATGGCACCGCCTTGAAACCTAGTTGGGAACCTGTTTGTGTGGGGAGAAAGCCAGAATGAGAATCGCATGGAAAACCAAGGGACCGCCCCCGGTGATGATGGTGTCGGGTGACGATTATTTCTTGCGGCGTCGTGCTGTGCGCCACCACGTCATGCAGGCACACAAGAACGGCTACGAGGTTGTCCATGCGGGGTCCGATGGCGAAGTCATCGACACCATCTCGATGGGATCGACGTTTGGACAGCCAACGCTGATCATCGTGGGTCCAAAGGATTTGACCGTTGAGACGGTCGAGGCGTTGATCGCAGATGCGCCTCCCAAGGTCAGCATTCTCATTGAGGTGGTTGGCACGCTGAATGAGAAGAAGATGCCTTCTACGGCCCTGGTTCACGGAGCCTATCAGATCGCCTTTGATCTCCCAGTCAAGAGAAAACTGGTTGCAACGCGAGCGGCCAAGTTTGCTGCACACGAAGCGGACTCACTTTTTAACGCCAAAGGGACACTGAACGAGAAGTTGGCTCAGGCTGTCGTCCGTGCGGTCGGAACGGATCTTGGAACGATCTCCTTTGAGATCCTGAAAGCGGTGGCACTGGTGAAGTCCCGTGGGGAGGCTCCGGTGATCACGGTGGGTGTTCTCCGTACAACGCTGCGGGCTTCAGCGGCGGCGGACATGCAACCGCTTCGGGACGCTCTTGCCTTTGCCGACGAGATCGGCAGCGCGAAGGCGTTGGACAAGATCCACAAGAAATCCGTGTCTGACCCGACAATGCTCTTGCTTCGGGCGCGAGGTGGCCCCGCTGATCTCGCGTATCAATGGCTTCGATGTTCGCTGATGTTGGAGCGCGGTTTTGATGCTCCCGCCATCGCATCCTCTATCGGTGCTCCCGAGTGGGCCGTGGGCCGCGAGATCATCCCCGCTGCAAAACGCTGGGGAAAAGAAAACTTGATGAATCTTGTGCGGGACCTCGCACATGCAGATCGCGGCGTTCTGCACGGAGTCCCCTCCCCGTGGGTAGCCTGTGAAACTGCCTTGCTCCGAGGCTGCCGTTCGGTAGCGAACCGATAGACCTTACCTATACAAGTGGCCCCCACCTCACCGTAAACCGAACGACGAGGAGCGCCGCGTAGCCGCTGGAACCCTACAGACAGGACATTAGATATGAAAGACCACGCGCTTGCAGAAACAGACAGGCTAACTGATTTATTGTGGCGCGATTCGGACCTTCAGAGGGTGATCGACAACTCCTCGGATGAGATTTTTTTAGCTGAGGTTCCCTCCCAGGAGGTGTGTCACGGCGTTCAAATCGACCGTAGCCGAGACGAGCGGTTGACCGGGTTCGCTATGGACCTTTTGGGTGCTTACTACATGAGTAATGACGAGACTTCGCCTCAAGAGGCTTTCGCTCGTGCCGCCGTTGCTTACTGCGATGGTGATCTGAACTTTGCCCAGCGCATCTATGATTACGCATCGAAGGGCTGGTTCATGTTCGCCAGCCCTGTCTTGAGCAACGCCCCGGCTCCGGGCCAAAAGTGGAAGGCGTTGCCTGTCTCGTGTTTTTTGACCTTCGTGCCTGACACCCTGGACGGTCTGATCGCACACACGGCGGAGCTTCGATGGCTCTCTGTGAAGGGCGGCGGTGTCGGAGGCCATTGGTCGTCTGTTCGTTCGGTGAGCGGCAAGAGTCCCGGTCCCATTCCGTTCTTGAAGACCGTCGATGCTGACATGACGGCGTACCGACAAGGGACCACCCGGAAGGGCAGCTACGCGGCATACATCGACATCAGCCATCCAGACGTGCTGGAGTTCCTTCAAATGCGTCTGCCCACGGGTGGGGATCCCAATCGCAAGTGCCTCAATCTCCACAACGCCATCAACGTCAGTGATGCGTTCATGGAAGCGTGTCTGGAAGATCGAGAATGGAACCTGACGGATCCGGCTGACGGAGAAATCCGTGACACCATGCCCGCCCGTGATCTCTTCCAACGCATCTTGGAGGTCCGCAGCCGTACCGGTGAGCCATACCTGAATTTCATCGACACAGCGAACCGGGCGATGCCAGAACCGTTGAAGAAGCTGGGCTTGAAAATACATGGTTCAAATCTCTGCAACGAGATCCACTTGCCCACATCGGTGGACCGAACAGCCGTGTGTTGTCTGAGCAGCCTCAATCTTGCGCTGTTCGACGAATGGAAGGACACCCCGCTGGTCCGTGATCTCATTCGGATGCTGGACAACGTGCTCCAGGTGTTCATCGACAATGCTCCTGATGAACTGACCCGTGCCAAGTACAGCGCGACCCGTGAACGGTCTTTGGGTTTGGGGGGCATGGGCTTCCACGCCTACCTTCAGAAACACATGATCCCGTGGGAGAGTGCGTCGGCAAAAGGGTTGAACCTCCAGGTTTTCCAGCACATCCAGACCGAGGCGGTGTCCGCGACGGCTGCCCTCGCTGTCGAGAAGGGCGAATATCCTGACGGGATCGGGTCCGGTCGCCGCAACGCGCACCTTCTCGCCATCGCTCCGAATGCCAACTCGTCTATCTTGCTGGGCATTAGCCCCAGCATCGAACCGTGGAAGTCAAACGCCTATACGCACAGAACAAGAGCCGGATCTCATCAGGTGAGGAATCCGGCTCTCGTCGATTTGTTGGATGAGCGTATCTCTGATCCCGTGGAGCGGGAAACGGTGTGGTCCAGCATCACGACCAACGCAGGCTCCGTTCAACACCTCGACGATGCCTTGATGGATGACTGGGAAAAGTCGGTGTTCAAGACTGCGTTTGAGCTTGATCAACGGTGGGTCGTGAGCCATGCGGCAGATCGTCAGCCGTTCATCTGTCAGGGACAGTCGGTCAATCTGTTCTTCCCGGCTGGCTCTGATCGGCACTACGTCCTGATGACCCACATCAAGGCATGGAAAGAGGGCCTGAAGGGCCTTTACTACTTGCGTACCAGCGCAGGCGTCGATGCTGACAAGGTCAGTGTGAAGGTCGAGCGGGTAGCTTTGAAGGACTACGTTGAAACCGAGGAGTGTCTGTCATGCCAGGGTTAATGGATTACAGCGTGGCATATCGCCCTTTCAAGTACCCTTGGGCGATGGATGCCACGGAAGCACACGAGAAGATTCATTGGGGCACCTGGGAGGCAGAACTCCAGGAGGACGTAAAGCAGTGGAAGGCTGGTGATCTCACGGTGGTGGAGAAATCCCACATCACCCAGATCCTTCGGTTGTTCACGCAGAGCGATGTCCAAGTCGGAGGCAATTATTGCGACCTGTTCATCCCGAAGTTCAAGAACAACGAGATCAGGAACATGCTCCTGAGCTTCGCCAACCGAGAAGGTGTCCACCAGCGAGCCTATGCCTTGCTCAATGACACCCTTGGATTGGCCGAGTCCGAGTATTGGGCGTTCTTGGAGTTTGAGGAGCTTGCCGCCAAGATTGAGTTCATGCAGGACAACGACGTGTCCACGAAGTCAGGTCTGGGCAAGGCTCTTGCTCAGAGCGTGTGCAACGAGGGCATGAGTCTGTTCAGCGCGTTCGTGATGCTGCTTAACTACCAGCGGTATGGGAAGATGAAGGGCATGTGTACCGTCGTCGAGTGGAGCATCCGAGACGAGACGCTGCATGTTCAGAACATGGCCCGCCTGTTCCGGGTCTACTGTGACGAGCACCCGCGCATTGTCCGTGACGACTTCAAAAAAGACATCTACACCATGTACGAGACTGCGGTGGACCTTGAGGACAAGGTGATCGACCTCGCGTACAAGGTTGGCCCTGTCGAGGGTCTGACTGCGGGCGAGATGAAGCAGTACATCCGGTACATGGCAGACCGTCGCCTCAATCAGATCGGCTTCAAGGCCATCTACGGCATTGAAAGCAATCCGTTGCCGTGGCTCGATTGGGTGCTCAATGGCGACACCATGAGCAACTTCTTTGAGAAGCGGGTCACCGACTATTCAGCATCGGCGTTCACAGGGACGTGGGGCTGGGATGGTGAGGCTGCGGCCAAGTAGCTTTGGCTACCAGATTCCTTTGAGCGCAGCTTGATGATCATCCCCAAGGCTGCCGAAAGCGTCCGAAGCCACGGCTTCACAGAAGTGCTCCTCCTCATTCTTCGCGGAGTACGCCGTCGGGAACCGCAACTCCGCCCCTCTGGTCTTGCTAAGGAAGCTGTGCAGTTGGGTCTTGCTGATCCCACCCATGACCCCATTGGGCCGCTCATAGCTGTAGGACGTGCTTGTGATCTCCTTGAGCACAGGTCGCCAACCACGCGGTGCGCCCTTGATTCGGACAGGCAGTTCATCCCCTACCTTGGGACGGGGGATCTCGACCTTCCTGTACGAGACGGCGAGGTGGTGGGATTCCCACTTTGCCTTGGCTTCGCGGGACATGAACTTGCGCCAGTAGCGGTGGCATAGCTCATGTACGAGAGAGTAGGCTTCATCGAAGCCCCACTTTGCCTTGGCCACCCGGCAATAGATGACATCCTCTCGGATGTTGTACCACGCCGCCGCATGAGCACCCGCAATCTTGCCTACCAGATAAACGTCTCCGTAGAGCACCTTCTTAATGCCGGGGACGGTTCGGTCTGATTTGATCTTCTTGGTGGCGGTTTCCAGCATCTTCTTGAACACCTCCAACTTGGACCCCGTGATCCCGATGGTGTTGTGGACCAAGAAAGGGCCAACGCGGAACAGGTCGTCTGATCCCTCTTTTTTCTCGGGCCAGGTTTTCGCTGCCTCCAAGGTCAGCAGGATCCGCTTCTCGTTGGTGCCCCACCACTTGTAGACATCCTTCGGCATGGCTCGACTGCGGGAGTAGAGTCGGTGAGCCATCTCCATCCCTTTGGCTGAACGGGCGGGGGTGGATCGGGTTCCTTGAATGCCCTCCGCGATCAGGTGTCCGCGCTGCATTAGCTCCACCCACGGCAAGTTGGCCCATCTCCTGACCACAGAATCCCCAGCGAGGCCACGCTTCTTTCCATCGGCAAGAGCCTCAACGAACTCTTTGTGCGCTCGCTCAAACGCAGGAAGGTTAGCCGTGATGTCCTTTTCGGAGCCAGCGGCGTTGACAACCCTCGCTTCATCAGAGGTTCCCGCCGCGTAACGAGCCACTAACCATTGCAGGGCTACGCGCTCGACCCCAGCCTTGTCAAGCTGCTCACGGATGTATGCCTTGGCGGCCTCCTCCGCCTTCTGCACCTGACGTTTCTCCGCCCGCGTGAGGTCATCCCGTATGTGCCACGGAGCCTGTGGCGCGTACCACAGGCCCTTGACATCCAGACGGAAGCGTTTGATTACGGTGCGGTCGATGCGTGTCACGTCCAGCCGGTGTTTCAAGGCCAAGCTGGACAACAGGCTCTTCAATCTGGCGTGGGCCTGGCCTACCACCGACTTGTCGGGCCGCCTGTGCATGTCCGGGTGCCATGTGGAGGAATACTCCTGCGAGTGCATGGTTGACCGGCTGACGACCTTGATCTGGTCCATGAACTGCTCAGGGATGAACAGTTCGGCATCCCACCCGAACGCCCCGAAGCTGACTTCGCCCGCTTCGATCTTCTCGATGGCCTGTGGGATGACGTTGTCCGCTGCCTGGTACACGTCCCACGGGACGGTCAACGTGTAGAGGGTGAGGTTCGCGTAGCCCTTCGGACCCTTCTTCTTGTCTGCGACGTAGCCCGACCAGGAGTTGAAGATGGACTTCTTGCTCCGGGTCGCGAACAGGCCCGCCATCCTCAGCTTCTGCGACCACCGGGGTCGGAAACGCTGGATGTTCGCCTCCGGGGAGACGTGGTACAGCTTCACCTGACGGGCGGCGACACGAAGCCATTGCAGGGCTACGCGCTCGGCTCCGTTTCCGTGGGTCCGTTTGAGGGTCTTGGGCATCAGCGTCTCCTGTGACCTTAGAGGCCGATAGAAAGGAAAGTGATGCGACACGGTACTTCCTCTATCGCTCCGCAAGGGCGTGGAGGCTTCCCATGAAGCGTACAGCATCTTCGATCCGTGTCGCCCTAGCTCATGCCCGCCGTCAAGGCAGACCCGCCGTCGCTGCCTTCTACGCTTGGGCCAAGCGCGCTGGGTACGGGACAAGCAACACGTTGAGCGTTGACGTGCCTGTAGCGTTGGACCCCCGCGAGTGGGACCGCTACGATGACCCCTATGGCCGTGACTTCAGCGATGCGCTTGCGGACCTCCGAAACGTCGGGCGAGACATCGGTGATGGGTCCGTCTCTGACTCCACCGCAAAGAGGCAAGGCGTCAAGTTCTACGTTGAGTATGACCCTGGCACGGATGAAGAAACCGCCCTGTACGACTTGGAAGCGGTGCTGGAACAAAAACTGAAGGAAATGGCCCGCAATGACGCGGGGTTGGCCGTCCTGATCTACGGCTTGAACAACCGAGGACGCATCAGCCTGGACCCGGAAGTGGAAGGCTGGGAGTGATGGGTATCGTGCCCCTATGCCCGATGACTTTCAGACCGCCCGCTGCTTCGTAGAGATCAAACTCCAGCCTGAAACTGGAGCCATGATGTCATCGCATGGCCCTCTGACCCCAGAAGATCAAGCGCGTATGGACGAGTGGCCTTCCGGGGGCCTGGTTCAAACATCCAACGCATTGTTCGTTGAAGCTCTCCGCCAAGAAACCTACGTCATGGCCATGACTTTGATCTCACGGGGCGCTGAACCCGAGAACATGACTGCCAAAGACCTGGCAGACCGCGTTCGGATGCAGGTGCTTCGGACACTAGACCACATCGGTCTAGGGGTAGCGAGGGAGGTCTTGGGTCAAGTCACCACTGCCGACGACGCGGACTAACCGGGTTCCGGGGAGGGCGTTGGCGGCCAGAGTCATCCTCACCGTAGCCTCCTGAGTTGGCGAAGTTGCGGCTCATATATTTATCAGCGGCCTCAAACGAGGGGAACGGCCCGTAGGAGGTCGTGTCGCCTTCGATCTGCTCTCCGTCTTCGTCCTCGTCGTAGTCCTCGTTATCGACGTACCACTTACCGTCCGACGCCTTGTAGAAGTCGCGCTCCGTATTGGTGCTGGCGTGTCGGGATTTGGGCATGGGGCGCTTCTGTGGTCGTCTACGCATGTGGGACAAGGCTACGCGAGCCGAAGACGCCTTCTTGCCAAGCTCACCTTCAGCGGCGACCAACCCTTTCTCTTGGGCTGCTTGCAAGGCATCGTCCAGTGCATCGGCGGTCGTCAGAGCATCCCTGACTTCTCGCTCAATGGAATCTTGGCTGTCGTCACGCATCTTCATACGACTGATCTGTTGCAGACCCTTCTTGATGGTGAGCACCTTCTTCTGCGAGTCACCGAGATCCTTCACCAAGCGCGTAATGTCGATGCTGCGGCCTTCCAACATGAGGTTGTAGGCGACACGCCACTTACGGCTGTGTTTCTCTAAGGAAGCCACGGAACGGGCGATCTTGTCAGCCTTGTCCGAATCCGAGGAGTCAAGCGCATCCACACTGGCCGAGAGCGCCGCCGCACCCGCTTGGAACTCAAAGGAATCCGTGTCACGGATGTTCTCTGTGCCTTGCAGGAGATCCCATGCAGCCCAGACTGACTTTTGGAATGGTGTTTCTGCTTTCGCCATGTGGTGTTCTCCTTGCCCTCATAAGGCCATAGGCGGACTACCGGAATCACAGGACGAATTGAAGGCTCACATCCTCACCCGAGACAGGACGTGGGATCTGCACGCCCAGACGATCCACCGTCACCGTGTACGTCTGCCCTGTGAGGGACGACGACATACGAGACGCCACTTCAAGAGTGCTTCGACTGAGCCGCACTTGACTCCCACTGATCCCGACCGTGCCGATGGGACCACCCATCGGACCAAGGACCGTATCCAGCCGGTACGTTCCAGCATTGGGGCCTGTGGCGATCGTGATTTGAGTGTCCACGGGGAAGGCTCCCCAGTCTTGCGTTGAATCGTCAACGGTGTCTCCATTCAGTGCTGCCAGAGTCCCGGAGCCACCCGTTGAGAGCGTGTACGCCCTTGGAGTCGTGTCCGCCCCGGAGAGCAGCGCACGGGTGCCTGTGACGCGGTAACGCCCTGCATTAACCCCCAGCCCAATGATCAACACGCACCCGAGGCCAGGACGAACGCTTTGAAAGGACACATCGGGATCGGTGAACAGGGTTCTCATCGCGAGTGTGTCCCCCGTACCTTCGATGCGCTGTGCTCCGAGACACCACTTCCGCAGATCATCGTAGTAGTACGAGTCGAGATCAAAGCTGAAGCCACCCTCGTCTGTGGCAATCTGATCGAACGCATCCACGAACAAGTACGAGTAGCCATACAGAACATGAGCGGGCTTCAACGCAGCGAGCACGATCTCCGCGTTCCGTTGGAGCACGAAAGGGTCCACAGGGAAACCGTCGATGAAGATGTCCACAAGGAACTGGTCATCAATCGTGAACGCACCATCGGGATCACGGGGAGGGGATTCCAAATACCGCTCGGTGATGGTCGCTACCACGTTGGGATCAAGGGCCTCTAGCCCAGATTCCATGCCTGCCTTGGTTGCGCCCTCCAACAGAAGCAACACCATCTTGTGCAAAAACTCCCGGTACGCGGTGTCTCCGTCAATCTGTGGAATGCCTGAGCGGTCGGTCGCTCCTGGGAACACCAGTGATCCCAGGACTTGCCACAGGAAGTCCGTCCGAGTGAAGTCAAACGAGGAGTCCTTGTAGATTTCTGTGGTCGTGATCTGAATCTCGGCCAACTGCTCTGCCATCGCTTGAAACTGCAAGCTGTACCAAGGCCCGTTGGTCTGAGCGACATAGTTGCTCGGCAAAACCGAACGGAAAGTCGCCATGATCTGCTGAACGAGCGCAGCCTTATCCGTCAAGTACGCCTGACCGTTGACCGGATTCGGTGCAGGGTTCTGCGCTAACGCGAACGGAGCCGCGTCCTCCCCTGTCTTCGGTGCATCGTCATCATGGGCCACGGGCTACGCCTCAGCCACGTCTTTGACGAGGTCTTCCAGGTCACCACGACTCATGTCCGCGAGGGGGGTCGGAACCAACGGGAGATCAATCATACTTGATACCCTAGTGATGCCCGGTGTGCCCTTCGGTAGTTCCTCTACTCGGCTTGCTGGACCCATCCACTCCGCCCTTTGGAGAGAGGGGTGTTTGGACTCACCTTCAACGTAGCCGTGGATCTTTCCGTCCATTTCGATGTAAGGGGCCTCGATGTCCTGCTTGATGGTCAGACCCCTTGGATTTCTCCACTCGAAGGGAATCTCCCCTGTGCCTGTGAGGATACCTCCCTTGATCGCGATGTTGGCCTGTTCGCCGCCCCCCCAGTCCTCCAAATCGGCTGTGGCTCCTCCGATTAACGATGCGAGAAACGCGGGTGATCCCTCGTACCATACCCCGGCAGGCTCGTAGATTTCGGCCTTCCGGCCTTCCAGAAGCGCACGCAACACCTCGTCCGAGTATTGACCCAGACCGCCCATTTTCTTGACGAACGACTTGAACTGGGCGGGCTTCAACGCCTTGAACGGGAGATTCTTGAGAGTGGCGTCGGGAACATTGGCCAGGAGTTCCGGCCTGCTGAACACCATCTTCAGTGCTTCTTTGGGAGGAGCCGCTGCGAGGGCCTTGCTCGGAGGCACGACCACCGACACTGTGACATCCACCACGATGCCCTCCGGGGTCACCGTGTAGGAGCCGATCTTAGGATCACCGATGAATTGACCTTTCTTCATCGCCTCTTTCACCGAAGCGGCCAGCGGGTCTGCGGCTATGCGAAAACCTTCTGCTGCAAGGATTTGCCTTAGAGTGCTGATGTCCATGAGTCCTCCTGCCCACAGGGGGCAATAGGCACCCTACCGGTTTGATGCCTGGTTCCGATAGGATGCCTATAAGGTCGGACAGGTGCAGAAACACCCCCCGAGGGAACCCCATGAAGACCATCACCGCCTCTGACCGAAAAACCCTGATCCGGCTTGCTTCCTCTATGGCTGTGGGATCACACGAGCGTCGGGCGATCCTGGCTGGCCTGAAGAAAGCCAAACCCGTTGGGTGGGAGAGCCTGGTGACCCACTTCATGGACATGGGGCAAGACTCACGGGACGACGCCGAGGATGAGCTTGAGTCGGCCCTTGAAGAAATCGACGACAAAGTAGAACATCTACTGGCGATAGCCTCAAATTCCGACGACTGGGACATGGAAATTCGTGGCCATGAAGAGGTCAGTGGGGACATGGAAGTTGAGCACTACCACGGCCCCGGTGAAACGGTGACTATGTCCTTAGAAGGCCCCTCTAACGTAAGCATCTCAACCTCAATCCACATTAAGTGGAGTGACTTGAGGTTGTACGGAAACTGGTTCCAGGGGGCTACTCGCCTCCAGGGTGTCCAAGCGTATTTGGTTGACCGTGTAAAGGATCTCAGCGAAGGCTACTTTAGAGGCCCCGATGAGGAGATCCACAGCATGGCGGATGAAGCATCGGACGGAGTAAACTATAGGACCAGCATTACCTACTACACTGAAAGTGGCGATGACCCTGATGAGAAGGCGCGTTGGACAGCGGACTCGGATGTGCCGGTGGTTGACGAGATCACGGTTGAGATGGACAGGGGAGGCATCCATGTATCCATAGCCGCCGAGGCGACCACAAACATCAAGTTCGACTACAGGTAGGTTCATCCTCTTGATCCCGAGTTTCGGACCACCCCAGGACCATAGAAATAGGAGGTCATGGTTATGAGCAGCACCACCTTCACGCAGGGCGAGACGTTAGGGCGAACCGATCTGGACATCTTCCTAGCGGATTCGCTCGGGAACCCGATCAACGCCTTCTCTATCTCCTACGCGCTTTACTTTGTGGACCCTGCGACCACGATGGAGGTTCTGGTTGGCCCCGCAGAGCGGACCCCGGTGAACCCCGCCGTGGGCGAATACTACGCCGCCCTTCAGATCCCCGTCACAGCCCTGCCTGGATCCTATCGCATCCGGTGGCTGTTTCGTGAGACAGCGGCATCACCCCAAGAGGGGGCCGTCCAAGAGTTTTCCGTCACGGAGCCTGTGACGAGCACCACAACCGCCGAATACTCCGAGTGCGTCACGGATCTGATCCGCAAGATGCGCTTCTTGACGCGGGACAACAATCCCGACCGCAACTACCGCTTCATGCCGCCCGAAGGCGAAGGCACTGTCGGCTGCTACAATCAAGTCTTCGGATACATCTGGACTGACGAGGAGTTTGCCGAGTACCTGGAGATGGCGCTCTGGAAATGGAACATGCAACCTCCCGAAACGGAGGAGCTTTGCACCATCGAAATGCTGTGTCAGCGCAAGCCCTCTTGGAAAGCCGCTCTCCTGTGGGGATCTCTGGTGACCGCCGCACAGGCCCTCGTCTATAACTGGATTGCGAACGAGTTCGATTATAGTATTGGAGGTATATCCTTGAATGTCGAGAAGTCCGGCAAATACGAAGGCATGAAGCAGAACGCCGAAGACCAGTGGGACAAACTGACCGAAGCCAAGTCGCGGACCACCAAGTACATCCGAGGATTGTCCCAACCCCGCTTCGGTGTTGGCGTGAGATCAGCCTTCGGGCCGCACGTCGGTCGTGGGGTTTTGAGTCCGAGAAGTTTCGTGGTCGCTCTTTTCAGCCTTATGCCTGCACTTTCGTCAATCGACACCTTCATCGTGTGATCCCACAAGGCTTGCCGACCACCCTCTTTTTGGGATAATCTCACCGAAGCGAATACGCGGAGGTGGGTATGCCGAAAGAGGCTTGCGAGGGGTGTGGGGTTGAACTTCACCCCGTCTACTTGAGCATGGGGAGACTCCA
>Ga0233413_10000047_pt1 | contig 62757 bp, 68 predicted proteins | sample Na_anoxic_6_MG_FD_189019 | JGI IMG/M metagenome (GOLD analysis project Ga0233413, IMG submission 189019) | Seawater microbial communities from Saanich Inlet, British Columbia, Canada - Na_anoxic_6_MG | ecosystem: Environmental > Aquatic > Marine > Inlet | place: Canada: British Columbia...
CTCCACAAGTTGGTGTCGTTGTCGTACACGCTCTTGGCGTAGCCCTTGGCCCAAGTCCACGCGAAACGTACATCGTTGGCCATTTACACTCCCAGATCGGCAGCGTCGTTGAACACGTCCGGCATCAGTTTGACGAGCTCGGCGAGCGGGGTTTCCGCCCACGATGCCGGCACGGCCACACCGGCCGCGACAGCGGCCACCACGCGGCCACCGAGCGGCACGAGGTATGCCCAGCCATCGGCGTCGGGATCGAATGCCGCGCCGCGTCCGGTCTCGTCGTTGTCGGGCACGATGGCGAAGGTGTGGCGCTCCCAGCCCTGCGGGGATGAGCCCGAAGCCGCGAGCACCAGCGGGGCGGTGTCGCCCTGGCACAGCATGGCGCAATCCGCTTTGGCGTCCTTGCGGCGTGGCGACTCGGCGAACGTCACGCGCTCCCAGTCGTCGGGCATGTCGTCAGGTACGACGCTCACCCGCAGGAGTGCGCTCGCTGGCCATCGAAGGATGGAACCCCCCACGTTCGCCGGCGTGTGGCAGTCCACGCCGTCGGAAACGGTACCCCGTTCGTTCACGCAGATCGGAGCCAGATACCACTTTCGACCGCTCCAGATCCCCATGGCATGCTCCCCTGGGTTGCCGCCCAAGCATAACCCGACGCCAGCCCTACCCAACAGCGCCGCGCGCTGATACCCTGGCGACACGGCGAACCGAGGCGTAAGAAAGGAACTGGAAGCACCTCGTGCGCGCCGCATCTACCCATGACGGAGAATGCGCGATGTCTTCCCCAATCGGTTCCCCAATCGGCCGCTACGTGCGGCTTTACGCCAACCAGTCGCCAAGCATCGGTCAGGTCACGACGGTGCGGGACGGCAAGCTGGGAATCCAGCGGCTCGGCAGCGACAGCACCGCTATCCACTGGCGCGCGCCGCTCACGGTCGAGATTCTTCGGGACTCGAATCCTGCGGTAGTCGCCGCACTCGCCGCGCTCGAGCCCGGCAAGTCGGGAGGTGAGGCTTGAGTTTTCCACACACAACCCGGGCACCCATCACCTGGTACGACATCACCGTTGAGCGCGATGGCGTGGAGCCGATCAAGTGGAAGCACTGGGCGACATCGCTACAGATGGTGGTGCCCGTGCTGGGCTCCATGCCCGACGTGGACGCCACCGAAACACGAGATGGCTGGTACTTCCTCGACGAGAAGGCTCCTCTCGTCCTGGATGGCAGATACATCGTGCTGGGGCGACGCTCGCACACGGTGCGGGCGCCCGCTCTGCTTGTTCGGCGCCTCGTGCATGAGCGGTGCGTGACGTGGCTGGAGGACTACAATTCCAGGAAGCCGCACCCAGGCGACCGACTGGACACCACGCCGGCCGACGAACGGACCATGATCCAGGAGAAGGTCACCGCCGAGCTGCGCGTCCACGCCCTCCCCTCGGTGGTCGAGACGCCCATGGTGATCGACACCCACCAGTCCCGCATCTACTTCTTCGATTCCGCCAGCCCAGCCCGTCGAAAGGACGCGATGGACGCCCTGGCGACCCACCTCTGTGAAGAGTTCCGATACACCGGGGTCTCGTTCCATGAGGTGCCGCTGGAGGCTTGGATTCTGGCCACCCGGCCCGGTGCTGTGTTGCCAGCCAAGATCGGCGCGAAGTTCCTGCGATGGCTCGCACAACACGCACTCCGAGGCGGGTGGTGCGTCTTCAACCGCCGCGGCAGCGAGGTCGCGCTGCAGCTCACCCTTGACCGGCACGTGACCCTGACCGTTGACGGTGGCCTGATGCACGTCGATGGCCCCGAGGCCGTGAAGCTGGTGATCGAGGACCTCTTCGACCCCGACACCGACTCGCCCAGCTCGTCCATCGTGAACGCCATCTTCACCCTCGGTGAGGCGGGGCGAGATGACGCGAGCTGGTCCGTGAAGCTCACGCGGGACGGCACGATCTCGCGATGCATCGTGAACGCCCCCAGAGAGCCAGGGGACAACGACCGGCTGCCCGAGAAGACGCTACACCGACTCAGAGACTTCCTCGATGCCTCCGACAACGTCACGGCGCTGTGGAACGCCTTCAATTCTGGCCCCGTCCAGGAGTGGATCGGAGGCGAGCCGCAGAAGCAGCTGTTTCCCGGGCAGACAGAGGCGCCGCCGACCTGGCGTGAGGAACTGGACGGCGAGGTGGTGAATCCCGACCAGGCCGCGCTGTTCGAGCCCCAGGAGGAGGAGGAAAGCACACCCACCGACCTACCTACAGACACCAAGGTGCCGTGGGGCGGCATGCCTTGTGGTGAGGTCACGAACGGGCGCTCTGTCCGGATCGTCATGAGTCACGACGACGAGGGTGTGACGTACGGCCTCAAAAACGGGAAAGAACGCACCGACCCATGGCCCAAGTGGCGTTCATGGCTCGGCGCCGACTTCCGCTTCGTGCCCGGGACAGCACCGGCATGAGTTCCACGGGACGGGGGCGCGAGCGACAGCCGCGCGACTACTACCCGACACCTGCCCCTGTGGTGCGGGCATGCCTCGATCTGCTCGACCTCCGCCCCGACCAACACGGGTTGGAGCCGAGCGCCGGCACGGGCGCATGGCTCGGCCCCATGCTTGACCGTCTTGGGCACGTCGATGCGGTGGAGATCGACCGCAAGAAGTGCAAGGCGCTGCGGGAGCTCCGCGCAGGACATGAGACCCCTGGGTCTGTGATCTGCACCGACTTCACCGAACACATGCCGCCCGGTGTCGGCGCCACGGGTATGTACGACTGGATCATCGGCAACCCACCCTTCAGTGTCGCGAGCCAGCACGTGCAACACGCTCACTGGCTCCTGAAGCCTGGGGGCCGCCTAGCGTTCCTGCTCGGCTCCGGATGGCTCCACACCGCTGGGCGGCGGTGGCTCCGCGAGCGCTTCGCCTTGTGGCGCGACTACGGCATAGAGGGCCGCCCGCCCTTCATGCAGGCAGTCCAGGTCGAGGGGACCGATAGCGTGGAATACAGCCTGTTTGTCTGGCAGCGCGGCTACACCGGCAGCGCACCGAAGCGCTATTTTTCCTGGAAGGACGGCGCCCCGGTTGCGGAGGACAGGGAGAAGATCCGCGCACTCGACTGGTCCCACGACAGCGTGAAGTGACACCAGGCGGTGTGTGAAGTGCCACACAGAACGATACCCGCCCTGGTGCCCTCCTTTGGGCGGCGCTACCATGCGAGGGAATGCATGGAGTTTCAATGTTCGCTCAAGCGGTGATGGCCGACCTCGTGCCTTTTGAACCCCTGACCTGCCCTGACAGCCCGTTTAGCGCTATCTCTGATGACCCGTCCGCGGTACGTGTGGAGTACGCGGAGGGGGCGCCAATGACCGAGCAGTGGCCTGACATCGTTGAAAGGATCGTGTCTCGTGCCCTCAGTAGTGTCGAAACACGGCTCAAAACGATCGACAAGACAGCCTCGAACAACGCAGGGGCCATCGCGGGCATTCGTGAGGGGCTCGCCGGTTGGCGTGGCGCCGACCTGGGTGGCAAGATCGACAAGCTGGAGTCGAGGCTAGAAGCCGAGGTCGAGAAACGAACCGACGCGCTAGCAGCCGAGGTCGGGGCGCGAACCGAAGCTCTCAAGACCATGGGCGAGAAAGTGGCGAAGCTCGAAGCCGAGCGCCACCGGGCAATCGGCGCATTCTTCATCTTGTCACTGGTCCCCACCGGCCTGACTGTCGCGACAGCCCTCGGGTGGTTCACACCCGCCTGAGCTAGGGCTCGCCAGACATCATGCGGCGCGCGACCTCCGCCATCCCGCCACCGCTCGCAAGGGCTGCGACCGCATACGCCGCCGTCTTCCAGTCCACGCGCTCCAGAATGCCCGTCGCCAGGGCTACCTTCTGCTCCTCCGCCTTCGTCTCGGCAGCCTGCTCGCGCTCCACGACCTCGAGCAGGGTCACGACACGTCGCAACACCTCGCCAGTCTCGCCGAGACGCTCGAACAGCACGCGTTCCGGCGTGATGCTGTCCAGGTGGGCGCGCAGGGCCCCCACCGCGGCGCGCAGTGCGTCCGGAAGCTCCGACTGCTCCAGGAGCCGTACAGCGGCCTCAGCGCGTGCCAGATCTTCGCGGGTCACCTTCGGGCCGAGACACGCACCGTGCCGACAGCTCCGGCGCCTGTGGCCCACACTAGGGCAGAGGTCCATTCCTGCCAGGCGTTGAAGTGCAGAGCGTAGCGTCCTGCACCATCAGCGGCGTCGATGTCGAAGCGATACGGGTGCCCGGTCGAGATGCCGGTAGCCGCTGCCAGGTTGTCGGCCAGGTCACAAGGGGACCAGTGCCCCGCCGTCGCCACAGCTGGGGCGACGAGACCGCTTTGCCGGCACCAGACGTGCAGGAAGGTCGACGCGTTCCAGGCCGTGACATCGACAATCAGGCTGCAGTCCTTGTAATCGTACAGATCGACCTTCGTGGTTCGGCTCGCGGCGACATCCATGTTCGTGTTGAAGCCGCCGGTCGCGTCCAGGATCTCGTACTCCGTGAGCCGCCGGTTGGTCTCGATGGGCATCACAGGCGCCCAGCCGCCGAACCGGTAGAACAGCGAGGCGCCAGTGGCCACGGAACCGTTCAGGTGGGTCAAATAGAATCCGATAGACTCGCCATCGGCTGCCGCAATATCGACCTGGGTGTGGTTGCCGTCAATTAGGACCACCCGATCCTCGACGAACCCGCCCCGCCAGCGCCCCACATGCAAGCGAGCGCTGGTGAGAGTCCCGAGAGCGACCTGGACCCGCAGCGTGGAGTCCTGGTGGACGCGTAGACACTGCAGCTCGGCGACAGGTGTCGACTGGTCTGCTACGACCTCGGGCACCTTCAGTTGCGCCCACGGACCGCCAACCGCGCCACCGTAGCGATTGAACTGCCTACTCTGGTTGCCAGATAGCCCGGACATCGCGGCCTCCTACTGTGGGCCCATCTTACCCGGTCACTTCCGGCTGTGCCCCTTGGCAGCCTTGCGGAGCCCTCGGCGCATGCGTCGGGCCTTCTTCTTCATGGCCTTTCGATTCCGCGGTGCAAGCCGTTCCATCCACACAACCAGCGTCACGAGCCCGCCCACCACCGCGCGACGCTCCACCTCTGGCTGCTGGCGCCAATCGGCGCCGAGCTCGGCGTCGAGGAGCGCCATCATCAGGTCCGTGAGATCCTCGATGCTGACAGCGTCACCCACAAGGTCGTCATCATCAAGCACTTCCGCGATCAGCTCGAAGATCAGCGACACCATCTGCGCGAGCCAGCTTGGCAGGCCCTGGTCCGCGAACAGTTTCGGCAGCACCGCCTTCAGCAAGACCTCACCCACAGGGATCAGGCCCTTCAACGCAAGATCAATCATAATTCGCTCCCATGTCTGGTAGTCGTACCGAGCCGCTCGCCGTCACGCACCAGCACACCATCAGCTCGGAGCGCAGCACGGGCGTGTGGGGAACGCACTTCCTCTCACACCGCCACGACGATCCGGCATGAGCCATCCAGAGACCCAGGGCGGCAAGCGCCAGTGAGCCAATGATCCAAGCAGCGTCGACCCGTGTGAACATGGGGCCAGCATACACCACCCCTATGGATTGACGACACGGCGGCGTGACGGTACTGTCGGGGCCAGTGCGGGGCTCTCTCCACTCTCTCTCGGACAGGGTTGGTTCGGCCGCCCAGAGCCCCGCACCCCACATCGAGGTGATCCATGGGTGTTGTTGGTGTCGATCCATCCGGTCGGTCCACGGGTCTCGCGTACGTGACCCCGACGCTTGTGGAGCTTGTTCCGATCATCATGTACGCGGGGGATCCAGAGCGCTCGTACCGTGACCGGATCATGCCCGCGCTGGCACGATGGCAGCCGCAAGCCGTCGGCATCGAGAAGACAGCGGGGCGAGCCAGGAAGGACACGAACCACGGCCCCCAGGCCGCACTCGCGGAGCCTTTGGGCTACCTGCGCGGCCTGATCGCTCACCCCTATGTGGTGGCCGGCATGCGGCCCATCTACCCGGACCCCGGGGAATGGCGGCGCTCCCTACAGGCGCACGCGATGTCGCTTGGGGTGTCGCTCCCCACCCCGAGCCGTCGCTCTCTGCGCGCGAAAGCCGCGAGCCAGAGCGCGGGAGCATCGAAGCCCGACCGGTTGGAGGCCATCGTAAGGGACCACGAGAGCGGAGGGTATCGGGCCACGTGGGAACGGTGCGGGTGCGCCTTCACGGCTCCCGACCTGGTGGCCATCATGGACAAGCCCGACGCGTGCCCCTCGTGCGCTGGTGCCCCACCAGTCGACGGCGGCGACATAGCGAAACTCGTGCGGGCCGCGTGGAAGTCCTGGGCATGCGAGATCGTGCACCGCCTACACCCGGAGCCCTACAGTCGACTCGTCACCGACGCGCGCAGCCGAGCCAGGACCGCGAAGGATGACCACCAGCTCTCTGGGGTCTCCGACGCCTGCGAAGCCTTTGGGATCGCCATCCACACGAGGACAGCATGAGGGACACGTCCAGGGCGGCACACGAGCGGATCAGGCCGAGCGCCCTCGTGCTGCGTGAGCGAGTCGCCCGTTTCGTGGAAGCTCGAGGCGTTGAGGGCGCGACGGACCAGGAGGTGCAGATCGGCCTCGCCATGTCGGGCAACACACAACGCCCGCGCCGCTGGGAACTCATGCACGACGGGCGCCTCAAGGACTCCGGGGCCACGAGGACCACCCGGAAGGGACGAGCCGCCATCGTGTGGGTGTACGTCCACGACGAGGACGAGCGGACCGAGCTACGGCGCCAACAGGTCCGGGACTACAGCCGAACCGCTACCGATCTCATCGGCGAGATCGGCGCCTTGAACGAACGCCTCGCTGGATGCGCCTCCGCGCTCCGGCGACTGGGGCCAGAGTGGGCGGCATCCCACATCGTGGCGTGCCTGGAAGGGCGAGCCGACGTGGGGGACCTAGACGCCACCCAGGGCGACATGTTCGGCGGTCAGTCGAACCGCTGAGACGGGGGCAGCCCGAGCCGCACCGGCATGACTTCGCACCCGTCGACGACATTGACGACTGGCTTTGTGTCGATGAACACGACCCACGGGAACCCCAGCGTGGGGATGATCCGGATCCTCTCCGCGGCCGCCACATGCGCCGCGTCCGTGATCCGCAGCCAGCTCTCGTCTCTGTAGATCTCGGTGGGGAACGTAAGCGCCCCCTCGTCATCGCTTGTCGCCCCGACGAGGATTTGCGCGTAGTGCGACTTGGCAGTATCGGCGCGGCCGTAGACCACCGCGAGGCCACCACCCGGGGCTGCCCACGCACAAACGTCGTATTTGTCCGCTGTCGCCTGCTCGCCGACCACCGTCCCACCTGCCGTTGACGCGGCGTCTGGAAGGTCCTCGTTCACCGACCTCTTGACTCGGATCTTCTGCTTGGCCAGCGGGTTGTTCTCGATGAACACCCACCAGATGGTGCCGTCGTCAGTCTGCGCGAGACGCGCCTGGGTGGCCTCGACCGAGGACACAAAGGCGTCGAGGATCGTGAACCCCGCGTGCGCGTTGGTCGTCCAGGTTGACCCATAGTCATCGCTGTACACGTAGCTGATCCCGTACTGCTGCCCGACTGGCTGGCTGGCGTCGCCGTACACGGCACCAAGGATCAGCCTCCCACGCCGAGTGAGCAGCAGATCGATACCGAAGAGGAGATCCGCGGCAGCGATGAGTGTGGGATCCCAGATCTTCACCTCCGCGCCCCATGTCGCCCCGTTGTCGGTGGACGGTCGCAGATAGGCGATCCCCGCCTTCAGGTAGACACAAACGTGCGTGTTCCCCGTCGAAGGGGGCACAGCCTCAATGGCGCATGGTCCGTCTGCGCCCGCGCCCTGCACCACCCCTGCCGCAGCCCAGGACCTGGAATCACGAGAGAGTGTCAGCGCCCGAACCTCGGGTCCACCAGGGCGTCCCGCAACCATCACGGCCCGGACGTTGCTACCGTTCGATGCTGCGGGTGCCCCGTCAATGTCGGTAACCGACGACGCTGGCGCCCAGACAGCCTGTCTGTTGAGCTCCGTCGAGAGGTAGTCACCAGCCCCCGCCGAGTGGTGGTTCGTCCGCAGCTCCAGCCACGTCAGACCCCGCTCCTCGTGTTGCGGCCGCCACCTGTTCGCGTGACGACGGTCGATGATCTGGACCTTCGGAGGCCCGCCCGCATCGTTCCTCTTCGTGTCGCAGATGATCATGTCGCCAGCTGCCGGCACCCGGGTGCGTGCGACCTCGACCAGGGCGGGCTTGATCCGTTCGTGGATGTCCGGATCTGCGGGTGTCGCAATCGAGAAGTCGCCTACCACCGAGAAGGTCAGCCCAGCCTCTGTGTTCCCGAGCGGTGCCGTCCGCATCGTCGCGGTGGTGTCGGTGGCCACCGTGTCGAGTTCATAGATCCCGTCGTTGCCCAGGGCCGAACCCGTGATCTTGATCCGTGTGCCCTTCTTCATGTCCTGGACGGCATCACTCGTGAAGCCGTGGTATCGCGTGAACTCGGTCCCGATGCCTGTGATCGACGTGGAACCAACCGTGAAGGTGATGGTTCCACGCTCCTTGTCTTCGCTTCCTCGTCGCAGCACCAGCGTGTACCAAGTGTTGTCGTCCGTCAGCGCGAGCTCGATGTCCTGGTAGAGCTGGAGTGCGTACCCATCGCTGTCGATGGCCAGGGCGTGACCCTGCGGACCCACGGAGACAGTGATCGTGCCATCATCGTTGGCGTCGTGCGCTCGCCACTGCCCCGCCTGCTCGGCGCCGAGGGCGTTGCCCATGACGAGGCCAGTCTTTCGGGAGTGGGCGAGCCGCTCACGGCGGCGAACCTCCCCGTTCTCAAACTGCCACCACTGCAGCTCGTCCATTCCGACCTTCAGGCCCTTCGCAAAAACCAATCCTCGGCTCACAGGCATGTCGACCTCATCAGGCTACCGCTAGGGTGCGGCGCAGCACATCGGTGGTGTAGTAGGTGCGGCTGAGGCCGTCGACGACGACCTGGGTATCGCTTGGCACGAGCTGCACGGTGCGTGTCTCGCGGAAGGTGTCGGCGCCGTTGCGCACAACCACCGTGGAGCCCACGGGGAAGTCGCGGGAATCCTCGACCGTGAGCAGGGAGCCCAGGGCGTGCGGTGCCGTGGTCGCCCGCAGGTGGGTCGCGACGGCTACCTCGTAGACCATCTCCACCACCGACCTGGGTGCCAGGTGGCTCGCGATCCAGTCCGCGAGCCGTTGCGCCGTGAAATTAGGAGCCTTGTACGTCTGGAACTCGACGGCGATAGTGAGGAGCGTGCCGGGGAAGTCGAGCCAGATCGGCGTCACCTCTGGATAGGTGACATCGAGGATCCATTCCCCTGGACGACCAGACGACCACACCACCTGACGGGTGCCGCAGGTGAGCCGGAGCACCGACAGCTCCAGGCCACGCGTCGAGCCCATGAGCTGCATCGTCGCGGGCAGCCTCCGCAGCCAGAGGCGCAGCTCTTCGTTGAGCTCGCAGCCACCGTGTGCCAAGCCCCGCTCGATCACGTTCTGGACGAACGCCGGGCGGCGCTGGCGGTCCGTCGTGCGGTGCAGCGTCTCACCCTCGCGGGTGTCGGCCGTCGCGGTCACACCCTCGGAGATGAAGATCGTCGCGGATGGCGAGACCGTGACCACCGGCTTGTAGAGGGCACCGAGGCCGATCTTGGAGACCGCCTGTGACACCGTGGGGAAGCCAAGGAGCCCGAGCCCAATCTTTGATACGCGCTCATTGTCGGGCATTAGACCCCCTTCACGCGGTAGCCGAACATGTCAACACCGTTGAGGAATGCCGCGGTCCACTGGCCATCGGTGTCTGGACGCACCGGCCACGGGTGCCCAATCGTCGCGAATGCCACACCGGTCGCGATCTCGGGACTGTAGTAGACGACCCCCGACACCTTCAGCGCCAGCTGACCCTTGACGAGGGTGGCGCCGGTGTGCTGCACGCGAGCCCGCACCTGGGCAGAGATGATGTTGGCCAGCGCGACGCCTGTGCTGGAGTAGCGGTCCATCTCGTCGACGACGAGCCCCTCAACATAGTCCGCGTCGCTGGCCGGTGTTTCGTCGACAAGCTGGTAGTTGTCGATCGAGTCCGCATCGGAGCCCACGAAGTCAATTTGTGCGCTGTCGCCGGTTGGGGCGACCTCGAGGTAGTAGACGGCACCGAGCAAGAGAGAGCCGGGCTCGAAGCCCGACACGTAGTGAGCGGATGGTGCGTGAGCGTCCGCGGTGGCACCCGCGACATCGGCGATCTGCTCGTTGTCCTGAAACGCGGTACCGTCCCAGGTGTGGAGCACGAGGTAGCCCCCCGCCACGTTGTCCGAGTACACCACGGCGGTGGCTCCCGATGTCGCGCCGGTGAGGATGTCCCCAGGCGTGAACGGACCACCCGCAACGCCGTCATAGGCCAGGGTGATCGAGGATACATAGTAGTCGTCGAAGGTGTTCAGGTCGTTGTTCGCACCGAACCACACCTCGTCAATGTCGGTTTCGGCGCCTGGTTTCGTGTCGCCGGTCCAGGTCACGTAGGGGGTCGAGTGGTCGCCGTCGACGTAGACGTGCACGAATCCGCTCACGTCGTGGATGTAGACGTGCACCTCGATGTACGAGATCCCGTTCGGGAGCGACCCCAAGGATGTGGCCTTCAGCACGCCAGGGGCTGCACCTACGCGGATCTCGACACCACCCGTCGAGTTGATCACGACCTGGCCCAGATCCGCCGCGGTACCAATCCACGACAGCCCGCCAGCAGCCGCGAAGCCTCGATCGTACGCGAACCCGATTCGCTTCTCTGGCGACGCCACACCACACGCGTGCGTGATTGTCCCCACGCCGCCGGATGGCCGCCCACGGTAGTCGCCCCCGTCTCCGTTCGGGTCCTTCCGGCCCGGCCCGTCGACCTGCCAGGCGCCAGCACCCACAAGCCAGCCATCCCATTCGATGGTGCCGCCCTCGAAGCCACCGTAAAAATCCAGTCCCATCGCTACCTCACACAAAGTCCAGAGACGAGTACGGGATCCGATCGACGATCTGCTCGTCAACCACCAAGAAACACCAGGACGGCGCCTGTAGCACCACCTCGACGTGATGCACGCGCCACGGGTCCACCTGCCAGCGCTCGCCGAGCTCCACCACCGGGGCCCCGTCCGTGACGCTGGTCGTGAGCACCCACGACCAGTGTGCACCAGCCACCACCTGGACCAGCTGCGCCACGGCCCACTTCGTGCCGTCAGTCATTCGCATGCCCGGCCCCATCCGCCCCCAGGCGTCCGGGGTGCTGCTCCGCAGGATCCAGCGCGCCGCGACGTTGTATTCGGGCGCCTCGGTGAACACGGGATTGCTGTACGTGTACTTGGCGCCGGTCTCGGTCCCCACCGCGGTGAACCGGAGACGCTCACGCACCACCGAGACCGCGGCACCATTGACGAGCACCCAGGGCTCCGGCTCCGCAGTTGGTAGGCGCTCGCCCTCGTAGGTGGTGCCGGCGGCGTCGTAGGTGCCTGCCATGGTGTCGGACCAAGCAAGTTTCATGCGGTCCTGCGCATCCTGGAAGACGCCGACCAGGGCGCGGAGCACACCCTCAGCGTTCCGGGTCCAGCGTGACAGGTGGCGCGCCGGGAACTCCAGCTGTGTCAGGCTCGCCTGCCATTGCGAGGGTACAGCGATCCCGGTCGACCACTCGATGGATTCGAAGATCCCACGGGCGCTCAGGGCCACGGACATAGAGCCCCACCCGTGGCCAGCGGAACCCACACGCTGGAACCCCGCCGCGGTGGGCTCACCAACAGCAGGGGGAGCCTCTTCATACCCGACATCGCCATACTGCTTGTCGTCGACCCACACCTGCCACCGGTCCGTGCCGACCTTCACGAGCTTGTACGTCTTCGCGCTGGTCCACGGCCACCCCTCGACCAGCACCCTCAGCGTCGCCAAGGTGCCGGGGTGCACGAGCTCGAGGTTCGCGCCCAGGCGGAGCCCCATGCTTCGCTCGCCGTCGTCGATCCAGAGCAACAGGGGCGACGCCGCGCCAGTGTGCGAGACGCCACGAAAGCGGCTCTGGATCTCCATCCGCTCCGCCGCCATTGATTCGGGCTTCTCGACGTTCACGTCGGGGAACGCCTCGATCCAGTGCACGAGACGCTCGACGCCGCTGGTGTCGTTGATATCGAAACCGGTGTCCACGATCGAGACCGCGCCAGCACCCGCCTTGATCCAGGCCGGGGTCGCGAGATCCGGCAGCACACCATCATCGCTGGTCAGGAACCCGTAGTCTCGGAAGTCGTCCGCCATCAGAAACTGACCGAGACGACCGTGTTGATCGTCTCACCCGTGACACTGTCTTTCAGACTCAGTCGGGTGAGGCGCGGCAGCGAGTCGGCCGCCACAGTCACCGGAGCCGCCGGCAGGAATGACGCCGAATCGAGTGTCTGGACCCCCTTTGTCGACCGCGCCAGCGAGAGCAGCAGGGAGTCGTCCACGGCGACGCCCGCATCAGCCTTGCGGTAGTCCAGCGCCTGGTGGGTCACCAGTCGGTCAGCCATCAGCGTCAGCACTTGCCTCAGCGTGGCTTGGGGGGTCAGGGTGATCACGGCCTCCACCTCCACCGATGTCAGCGTGATGTTGGTCACGTCAAGCGTGAGCATGCTTCGTACCCGCGCCTCCACGTACGCCTTCATGGATGCGAGCTCGGCAACACCGAACAGCCCGCCGTTGCGGTGAAGCACCTGCACAGCCATGACGCCCACCGATGTCGACACGGCGGGGATCAGCCGCTCGATGTCTTCGTCCGATCGCCGCAGCATGGTCTCGATCCAGTCCCGCGTCTCCAGCTTCGCCTCGGCTGGCCCCTGCATCGTTCGCCGCTTCAGCTGTAGATCCGACTCCTTCGCCTCACCACCACGACCACCCTCGGGATTGATGACCCCGACGAGGCCCGCGATGGGTGTGGTGGGGCGCGTAACGTTCAGCGGTGGCACGTTGCCCTCTGGTCCCGCCGTTGTCGCCTCGGCCATCACCTTGTCAGCCAGGGCGAGAGCGGTCGACTCACCAGCGAACACAGGGTTCGCGTCGCCCGTGACGATGGTCTGGAGCGTCGCGAACTGGACGCCGGCCCGGGTGTCGACGGTCGTGCCCTCGGCGATGGTGATTCGTCGAAGCACCTGCACGTCATCCGCCGTCAAAACCGGAATGTACGCGTTGGCGAGAGCCGGCACCACAATCTCGTCGAAGCCGTTCGGGCCTGTTGCCACCGAGATCGAGCCGATGGTCGCGACCTCTGTCACGGTCCCGTCGATGTTCCTGATCCGCAGCGAGTTGCCCGCGATGAACCCGGTGGACAGCTCCACCTCGATGTGGGTCCTCGCGCCGTTGAGCGCCGTCACGCGCTCCGTGCGGGGCCGGAAGACGAGCGGGAGCTGCGCGGCCTGCTTGCCACGCTGCCGGCGCCCGCGCTCGCGCGCCACCATCACGAGATCATCACCCTGGGCCGCCATCACCGTAAAGCGGCGCAGCAGGGCACCATACAGGGCGTAGCCGTTCATGATGGCAAGGGCCGCACACGCGGTCGCGATGCCTCGCAGGTAGCCAAGGGGCTGGAAGTTCCAGGCGCTCCCGCTCGGTGGTGGAGTCACCACCACGAAGCGGTAGATCCACTGTTCTATCGCTTGCTTTCGCGTCTGTAGGGGTCCACTCATGCCGCTTCTCCCACCCTGATCGTCTCGCCGTTGATCGCGGTCACGACGACAGAAAGCGCCAGCGCTGACCCCTCGAATACCACGCTCACCTGGTCGACAGCGGTGAACCTCCGATCTTGAACGATCGCGCGCTCAAGTTTGGAGGTGATCCACTGTGCTCGCGAGTTCTCCGGCACCTGCTGCAGCTGCTTCAGGAGCTTTCCCGAATACTGCTCGATCAGCGTTTCCAACGCCTGGATCAACGCAGCCTCACCAGACACCAGGAGGAGCTCGCCCGCGGTGTTGTCCGGGAATCCCGGCTCCAGGTCCACACCCCACGCGCCCTCGCCGGACTGGTCCCCGTACACGGCGAGGTCGGCGCCAGGGATGGCCCCGTGATGTCGCGGTGATGGCACCACCAGGACCGTCCCCGACCGCAACGCCTCCTCAGGGAGAAGCCGGCTCATCGCGAGAATCCTGGGCCACGCGACCCCGTGGCGGCGCGAAATGGATGCCGCGGTGTCGCCATCCGCCACAATGTACGGGCGGGTTCGAGACACGTCGGGCCGTCGCAGGACGGTGGAGCGGTCGGCCTCGGACATGAGGAACGCCAGATATTCCACCTGCCCCATGCCGAAGAACGCCCCCGCCACCTCCTGCATCCTCGCCGAGTCCACGAGATCCTCTAGCCCCTCGATGGCGTCGACGCGCAGCAGTTCGTCGTTGTCGCCCTCGCCCTCCACCTGCGACATCTCCACGGCGCCAGTGTCGGCGGACGGCGCCCCGGTGCCGGAGCGGCCGGCAGAGGCGATCAGGTCCTCGCCCTCGGTCACCAGGTCGGCGACGCCCTGGAAGAAGTCACCCATGGCCGCGGAGGACGTGGCCGGGGCCGTTCCTGCGCTCATCAGCGCCCGGACACCATCGACCTGGGCACCCACGGCGGCGATGGTGGCCTCGAGCTGACCGATGGCGATATCGCCAAGGTTCAAGACGCTACCGACCAGCGCATCCGCCGTGTAGCTCTTGATCACCTCGTTGGCGTCATCCCACACGCTTGCGGCCTTCAGGACACCCTTCAGCACCGACGTGAGCGGTGAGCCGTCGATGATGGGTCCTGCCTCGGTGAACTGCAGCGTGTAGTGGATCAGACCCGACGCGCCCCCGCGACGATGGCCTCGCTCCCAGCTGTAGGAATCGATCTGTGCGCCGAACTCGAAGCCGTGCCAGAAGTCGTAGAAGTTCACCGCGAACACGCTGTTCAGCTCATCGTACGGCGCCAGGATCAGCGGAAGTAGCGGCGTGCCGGTAAGGATGTTGGTGGCCGCCTTGACATCGGCTTTCGACATCGCGTCTGGTAGCCTGACCACTTCGTTGTAAAACCGCTCGTGGCGCACCTCTCCGGTGCCGACGTAGAAGAGCAGGCCCGCGGAATCCACGCCCCATGAGCCCTGCATGGAACAGCGACGGAGCGCTCGCGGTGCCTTGGTCTGCAGCGTTCCGAGCGTCTGTGTCGTCGTGCTCCGTCCCGTGTCGGTGTATCGGATCATCTCGGGCACAATGACGAGCGGGTGAATGCCCACCGTCTGCACGGTCTGGCTTCCGCTGTCCGGGTCGGTCGTGATCATCACGACCTCGAACAAAAACAGGTTGTTGTTGTTGTTCGCGTTCGAGCCGGCTGGCATTTACGGCTCCCTGGCTGGGGTCAGTCTAACGGACACGGGATCACGAAGCTGATCACCGGCAGCGAGGGGAGCGCGGGCAGGATTATGGTCGGGATGGGTAGCGCCGGGATGGGAATCGGCGGAAGCGCGCACTGCCCCTCACCAAGGGGGCACGGGATCACGAAGCTGATCACCGGCAGCGAGGGGAGCGCGGGCAGGATTATGGTCGGGATGGGTAGCGCCGGGATGGGAATCGGCGGAAGCGCGCAACGGGTCGCCATCTCACATCCCCTTGATGACCTTGCTCATGTAGATGTTCGCCGCCGGTGGCACCACCAGCTTCACGGTGAAGCCGGGCGATGCTCCCCCAGCAAGCGCCCACAATGCGTCGAGTTCAACGGCTAGATCGGTGAGGAACCCCGACGTGAGGAGGTACGGCTCCGTGGCAGGACCAGACCCATCGGTGAAACTGACGCCCGAGCCGACGAGCTCCACGACCTTCGCCATCGCCTGGATGATGTCCTTTCGGATCTGAATCAGCTCGCCCGTCTTCCGGTACCAGGAGAGATCCCCGCTCGCCGAATCGAGTTGGAACCCGTCGCCCTTGCTGGTGGCTACCGAGATCGTCTCCGTCGACATCCGCAGGACCGTGCCCCGTGATGTCCGGAACTCCACCGTGGGATCGTCGAAGTCGGAAATTGCCACGAAGGTACGGGGCCCGATCTCGTCCCCCGACTTCACCATGAGCCGCAGACTCGCGTCGTCGTCGTGGGAGAGCTCCCATTCGATCAGACCCTTTGGCTTCCCCTCTTCGTCGAGCGGCTCGATGCGACCCGCCAGCCGGTTCGGACTCGCACCATCGGCCTCGTGGTTGTAGGGCAGGAAGTCGTGGGGCGCGACCCTCCGGATCCCGCCCTCCACCAGCGGGCGCTTCGAGTCGCCGTCGATGAACTGGATCGTCACGTTGTCGCCCTGGACGAGGATCTCGCCCCCGACCTTCGACAGTTCGCGAGGCCGCGGCAGCTTCACTAGCCCTTCGTTGGCGTGGCCGAAGCTACCAGTGCGGATCGACACGTTCTTGATCGGCCAGGTCGCCCCCAGGTGAGAGGACAACCGCACCGTGCCGTCTGCGGTCCGGTAGAACCAACCCCACGTGGTGGCTGGGTTGCCTCGCACCGTCGAGCGCTTGCGCCTCGGGATCGTTGGGTCCACCTCGTTCCTCCTTCATACCGACGCGTAGTGGTCTGGGCTCTCGCTTGGAGCATCATCCGAGATCGCCGTCAGCACCTCGTCGATCATGCTCTCGTTGTACCCGCGAATCAGGCGGAGTGTGCACGTGTAGGGTTCACCGAACCGCCAGGCCCAGGTGATCTCTGGACAGTAGAACTGCAAGCCGATCTCGGTGCCGCGTGCTGGGATGATCCAGGGCAAGAGGAAGGGGTCGCCGGGACGGTAGCGGTCGCGCCCCGCCACCACCACCGAGCCCTCCTCGAACCATGGTTGCGCCCAGTGCCAGTTGAAGAGCCGGTTCCTGAACTCGTGCACCTGGGTTCGGATCTGGCTGAAGTCGGCATCGCCATCGATCTCGGTCTGGAGGTCACCAGCAAGGAGCGAGAGCGATGCATGGTACTTCCGGACGCCGAACCGCTTCGCGGCGTAGGTGTCGATCAGCGGGAACGACAGGCCCTTGCGCTCCCCCAGCTCCGAACCCACCAGGCTCGTCGAGCTCGTCACGAGATAGAACGACATCGCGGTGTCATCACCACGACCGAGGTTCTCGGTCAGCACATCCTCGCGAAGCAGTTCGTGGTATTCGAGATCGTCGATCAACGTCCGGAGCTCCTCCCGAGAGGTGCCCGTCTCTTCGTCCACGGGAGCACGTTCCAGGACCTTGGAATCGAACGGCTTGGGGCGCACGATCAGGTGCATGTCCGGCACGCCGGAGTCGGACGGCAAGAAGTCGATCCAGGCTTCGTAGAAGTCCGGGTCGATCACGCTCATCAGAAAGCCCCAGATCGTGCCCTGGTACATCCCCAGCGAATCGCTGTACACGCGGCCGTCGTTCCACGTCGTCACAGACTTGGAGGTGTCGATGTACGAGGCCGGTCGGCCGTCCCCGCCAAGGACGGACTGGAGGAGCTCGATTTGCATGCTCGGCGCGTACTGAAGCACCCAGTCGATCGCGTCCTGAACCCCCTGGGCCTTGAATGGCACCACGTCGTCATCCTTGGAGCTGACGGCGGCGACATACCAGGTCACCAGCGGGTTGTTCTCGCCCAGCGCGGCCTCGATCGACAGCTTGAACTTGCTCCCGTCTGGGTCGTCCTCACCAGCCACGTAGGCGTGTGCCACGGCATCCTGGGCCAGGGTCTGGCCTACGTCCTTGCATTCCAGGCGCAGGCTGGTGAGCTGCTGGCCCCCGCTGTAGTTGGACACCCGCCTGATCCGCTTGATCAGGCCCATCGTGATCCCGCCCTCCTCGTCGACCCCCAGCGTGATCACATCGTTGGGCTCAAGAGCACGGTACAGCTGTGCGACGGTGCGCAGGTCCGCCGGTGTCTGCGTGTCCACAGCGGTCCGCGGAAGGATCTCCACCCAGAAGTCGCCCCCGGGTCCGTCGACCGAGCGTGATGCACTGAAGGCCACAATGTCGGTGGACACGTTCACGCGGTCCAAAGGGTCGCCCGTCGGGAACACGTAGCAGATCGGCCGCGGTGCCTGGATGGTCACGGGCCGCCCCCGAAGTCCACGCCCTCGACAGGCTCACCACGAGAGTCTGTCGTTACACCCGCCTCGCGCGTGTAGGTGGTGCTCGTCTTGTTCCCCATACCCAGTTGGTCTAGGCGTGCCTGCGTTCGCGCCTGAGCCCCACTGTCAAACGGGCTGCGATACAGGTCAGCGACAGCTCGCGCCCCCCTCTTCGTCGCCCCCGCCATTTCAGGCGACTCGGACATCTGTTTCATCCACCCACTCGCGTCGCGCATGAACCCGCTGGCCTCGGTGAAGAAGGCGCCAATGTCGATGTCGGCCAGGTTGCTCGTGGCTCCAGCCAGGTTCATCAGCGTCCCCTGCAGGTCGACGATGACCTGTGATGTCACCCCGCCCACCGCAAGCTGCATCTGCTCGGTCTTGACCTTGTTGATCTCGCCACGCCCGATGTGCTTCCTACCCTCCGCTGCGAACTGGCCCACCTTGAACTCGCCTTCCAGGCCGTACGCCATCTGTTCCTCGGAAAGGAACCCCTCGGCAGCGGAGCCACGCAGCCCGATGGACTGCATGAAGCGTTGCCGGCGCTTGATGGCCGTTTCGTCCATGCTGACGCCGCCAAACTGGCCAGCGATCTCGTCAAGCTCCGCCATCCCTTCCGGGGTGTTGAATTTCTTGACCATCGCCGCCAAAGCGTGCGCGGGGATCCCGCTCTTCTCCAGGGCGGCGAACTGCATGTTCTCGCCCAACCCTTGCGCCTGAAACCCCTTGAACAGCATCTGTAGGTTTCGGGGATCGTTCACCCCGGCCTCGAGGCGCTCCCGGACATCCATATAGGACATCTTGTTGCTCTTGGTGCCGTACCCCATCTGCTGCATCAGGTAGTACTCCATGGGCCCACCCTGGGTGAGCATGCCGTGCACCTGATCCGTGAACTTGTCGCCGCGGCGCCCCTTGCCCCGCTCGTCGTCGGCACCAAACACGGCGCGCCCGATCCCCATCACGTCGAGCGCCTGAAGAGGGTCCATCCGTCCCGTGGCGTCGAACATCTTGTCTGCCCGACCCGCAAGCACCCCCATGTGTTCGCCGAACCGCCCGCGCTCCATGCCCTGAGAGATGGCCTCACCGAAGACCTGCGCAAGCGTGTCAGTAGACAGCGCCCCACCACCACGAGTCAGCTGCTGGATACCGCCGAGCTGGCCAGCGGCCCCCGTGGGGTCGAGGCCGAACGTCTTCGCGAAGCCGGTGTATTCGCGCAGGTCGCGGCGAGCGACCTTGTTCACCTGGGCACCGAGGGCGCCCGCGATGCCGGCCGACTCGCTCGCGGTCTGCCCGAACTCGCCCAGAAAATAGTTCGCGTCATCGCCAGCGCCACGAAGCGTCCGCCGCAGCTTGGTCAGGATGGTGTCGACCTCCATGTACTTTTGTGCGGAGGTCAGGAAGAAGCCCTCGATGGAGCTCCCCAGGGCCATACCCACGGCTGTGGATGCCGTGTTGGAGGCGAAGCCGCGAGCTCGCCCAGCCATGCGGCCCATTGTGCCGCCACCCCCACCCCGAGAAGGGGCGGACTCCATGCGCTGGATGCGCAGCTGCGCCTCGCGCATGCTCAGCTGGTGCATGGCCTGTCGACGCGCCTCGGCCTGCTCCGCCACACGCAGGCGGCGCTCAGCGTTAGCGCCGCTCACCCCTCGACCAGGCGCCGACGGGATAGCCGCCGCCCCAGGCACCGGGCTCGGTGCAGGAGGCACGTGTGATGCACCTGGCCCCCCAGCTCCACCAGCCGGAGGGGGTGGCGCCGGTGTCGGTGGTGGGGCGCCCGTCTGCGCGCCCCCGCTGCTCCCGCCTTGGGCCGTCTGCACGTCACGCATGGCAGAAGCCACGTCGCGCAGGATCTGGATGTACTCGCGCCCAGCGGCCACATCCGCCTGCAGCCGCAGCTTTAGGGTGCTTTCCTGGTCGCTCATGGGAAGCCCCGCATACTAAGGGAGATGGTTCTGGGTGGAATGTCCTCCCTCTTTCTACCCTGTGCGCGCTCCAGCGCCGCCTTCACAATCGGCTGCTCCAGCGCCGCCTGCTTCCTGGCCTGGTAGCTTTCCAGCGCGTCGGCATCATGGACCGAGACAGGATCGGGGTGTGCGGAGCCCCGGACCTGCGCCTGGTAGCTGGCCCGCTCTAGCAGGTCCGCGATGATCATCTCGTCGGTAGCGTCCAGATACCTGGGGTCCGTCGGCGCGAAGTTGTAGATCATGCGCCACATCGTTCGTGGTTCCATGGACGACCGCCAGGCGCTGATCACAGCGGGGTGTGCGTTGCTGGCTGGTGGCTCTACGCCCCCCGAGCGATTCAGGGCTCGGAGGGCTGCGTTTTTCCCGTGACCACCTCCACCATGGCCTCGAACATCGCGCCCTGAATGGCCCAGAACACCGGATCTGGGACAGAACGCTCGGCCAGGTCCTCCCAACCCTTCGGGACATCGACCACCCGAAGGGGCCAGCGCGCAATGAAGTTGATCCCGCTGAGGAGCTCTTCGAGCGACCTGCACTGCGCCGCTTCGCTGCTCTCGTCTGCGATGGATGCTTTGCCGAGGGCTACTTCGTAGGCCGTGACCACCGCCTCGTCCGCGCCCTCGTGAGGGGGCTTGATCTCCCCCTCTTCCTCGTATTTGGTCCGGAGCTTCCGGCGCTGCTGCATGATCGCGGTCTCGATGTCGCACCACGCCGCGAGCCCACCCGCGAGGTCGTGACACCGCCGCGTGACGACGATCTCGTCGCGTCGGGTCAGCGAGGCCCGAAGCGTGAACCTCGCGGCCTCGGCCTCCTCCGTGGTCGTGTTGCCATCTGGAGCCAGCCACCGCTTCCGGTTCGGCGAAAGCCGAACCGTGAACGTCACGTCTTGGATCATCCTCGTCCCTCCTCGTTAGTTTCTTGCTACCCGCCAGCCTGCAGCGACCAGTTCTTGCCGTTGATGCCCTCAGTACCCATGAACGACATGTCCATGGTTCGGGCACCACGCGCGCCGTGCGCCTTGTTGAGGCGCTGCAGCACGCAGCCCGTGACAACATCCATGACCTCGCCAGCGTTCGGCCAGTTCGGCCCAATCTGGCACACCACGGTGTACGACTTCCCCAAGAAGTTCGTCAGGTCCGGCAGCTTGTCCCCCCATTCCGGTGTCCAGAAGGCGTTCAGGTTCACCGAGACGTTGCCGCGACCCTGCACGATGGAGGACACGATTTCGTTCCCCGCCTCTTCGATCGGCACGGCCTCGAGGTCGTACGAGACGTTGGCGCCCGTGACGGCCCCGCTCACCTCGTTGCCTGGATCGTTCTCGTCGATGAGCACCACCTCAAGCTCTGCACCTGCGTGCTTGCTGGTGTAGCCGGGCGAAGCCTCTAGAGTCGCGTATGCCATAGGTAGCTCCGATCAGGCGAGAATGGTGTTTTCGACAGTGATGTAGTCTGCCGTTGTCGGGAACCTGTAGCGCTGCGCCACATCGTACCCAGTAGCGCCCGCGTTGAGGACGGTGGAGTCGATCTTCCATGACCCCTTCACGATGTACCCGCGCGGCTCCAGGCTCTTCTTCACCCTCGCCCTCAAGACCGCGGCCACCGATGTCGGCGTCACCTGTGAGGCGCCAATCTGCAGGGCATCGAGGTCGCCCTGGAAGGTGCGCTCCACGAAGTCAGCCAAGATACGTTGCATCGTGAACGGCGTGTCTCGTGTGACCGTGTTCCACGCCACCGAGTTCGCCTGGAGCGTGTTCAAGCCCTGCGAGATCTTGTAGCGGATTCCGTCCGCCGAGATCGAGAGACGGTAGGTGCAGACGCCAAACTTGTGCAGGGTCGTCAGGTCGCCGCTGTTGCGTTCGTCCCAGATGACCTCAAGATCCGAGTACAGGAACCCGTCGTTCGTGAGGTTGTGACCGACGCCACCGCCAACCGCGCGACCGAACACAGCGGGAGCGAAAGAGAGGTTCGCGCCCAGCTTGTCGTACCCGCCGGCACAAAGCACGAAGTTCTGGCAGTTCAGAGCCGCAGCCCTGAACTCTGGTGCGGTGTCGTTGCCAGCACCGACCACCACGTCGCCCCACCCCGCCCCGGCGAAGAAGTAGACCGGGTTGCCCTCTCCGCGCTTCGCGATGCTCCAGTCGCGCAGCGTCCCGTGGACTGTGGAGCTTTCGTCCGTGCACAAGAACGCGTAGGGCAGCACTTGGTACTTGAGCCCGAACGCATCGTATGCGCTGGCATCCAGTAGCGTCACGATGGCCGTGTAGTCGGCCGCAATCGGTGCAGGGCTGATCCCCTTCACCACCGCGCCCCAGGCCGCGATCTCTATCAGCGGCGTCGAGGCCACCAGGGCATCCACCGTGGCGGGGTTCGTGAAGGTCGCCGCGGCGGTCGCCTTCAGGTGCGTGCTGGCGCTGCTGTTGAACCAGTCGATTTGCGACTGCGCATCAGCGAGCGCAACCGATGTCTCCTTGCGAGCATCGTCGTATTCGAGGGCGCAGCCGTAGAGTGCGGTGGTGAGCACGGAGCCGATTGTGGTGGTGAGGTCAATCCACGACCGCACCTGCCCCACGGCATCGAGGTCGGTACCATGGGCCGCCACCACCTTCGTGAAGACCGCCGTATTGTTGTCCGCGAACGAGAGCGTCATGCCGTCCCGGACCCAACTCACATCACGGACATAGAGCCGCTTGTCCGTCGCCCCCGCGTTCGCTGTCAGCAGAGAATGGTACTTGAGCGGCGTCACCTCGATGGTGGTACCGCCCGTGACCTTGACCTTGATCAGGTTGCCCGGTGCTCCAAACAGCTTCGGGTACAGCTTGTATTCATTCACACCGCCGCCGCCGGAGGTGACAATCACCGAGCCCCGGGTGAGTGCGGACATGCTCACGCAATACGCATTGGGCAGCCCGTGACGCCATGAGTGCTTGGTCGCGGTGGCCATGTCCGAATCGGGCCCGTAGTAGTCCGCCGCTGCCGAGCTCGTGCCGCGGTACACGAAGGGGCTGATCGGGCTCTCGTTGGCCTCCAGGAGAGAATCCACGTTGTAAGGCGTCCCCTTGACCGCGGAGGACAAGATCACGGGGATCAGGAAGTCAGGGAGGGGACCAGGCCCATCCCTGCTCACGCGGGTCGTCTGGTAGACGCCGGGGATGTAGTGGGTCTTTCCGTCAGAGTCTTGGACAAAGGGCATGTTACGCCTCCAGCTCGGCGACGAGCGCCATGAACGCCTCGGGATCACGAAGACGACGGCGGTCTGCAGCCGACCACCTCACCGCCACTTTGGCCAGGGCCGCCCACTTCGACGCCGGCAGCTTCTGCTCACCGATGAAGCCTTCCAAGCTCAGAAGCTCACGGCTCGCGGCTCGGTGCTCCGCATCATCAGGCAGCGCAGCGAAGTACTGCGACCTGGTGGTGTCAGATCCCGACGATCGGCGTTTCGAGCGTGTAGAAGTGGGGGACATCACGTCGCGTGGTGGCATATCGAGTCCATCTTAGCGTGGCAGTCAGGATCGGCACATAGCCGGTGTCGGGGTAGAGCTGACGATCGGGCGTGACGCCACCGTCTGCAAGAGACATCTCCAGGATGCCCGCGGGGGCCAGCTGGCCCTTCGAGCCGAAGACTATCTGAGTGATCATGGAATGAAGCAGGATGGACGAGACCGGGGCGCGAGTCCACGAGCCGATCTGAATCCGTGTTGTCCACTCGTTGCCCTGCACGGTGTGCTGGTGGACCCGACGCACGCCGCCCTCATAGACGAACTCACCCTGTTTGGTCTGCACGTCCCCCATCACGGCGGAACCGGCGTCTTCCACGCCCTGCGCGTTCATGATCGAGACGTACGGGAGCACCGCGGCATCCCACGGGTACCCGATATCGATCTTCACGTGCTCCGGTGTCGTGGGGTCGAACCACCGCCCGAACTGGTCCAGCGCATCGGTGAGCCACTCGTCGTCTTCCCCGACGCCGTACAGCTCCATCACCCGCGTCGCGAGCTGCCGCTGCTGCTCCTCGTCCTGCTCGAGCTCCAGGAACCCACGCTTCAGCGCGGCCCGCACGGCGAACTCGGGGACGTGGAGGCCAGCGGCGCCTCTTGGTAGGTTCACGGTCACGAGAGGGTTCCCATCACGGCCTCAACCACCAGCGCCCGAAGGTCCTCGTCGCGAGGTAGTTCGCGCGCGACACGCCGTGCAATGCCGTATCCCGACTGCGCCGGGATGTTCCAGCCCACACTGTCAGGCGTGATGGTGCGGATCGTCATGTACTCCGTGTGTCGAGGCGCTCCCGTCTTCATGAGCCCCTCAAACTTCGAGGACTTCCACGCCGGGTTGAAGAGCTTCCCATCCGCGCCACGACCAACGAAGCGCGCGCTGCGCCGCTCCACGTGCGTCGCCTCGGAACCCATGCCAGCCACCACACCAGGGGCGACCTCACCACGCCGCATGCGTGGCTTCCCCTTGCCGGACCAGTGGTAGCGATCCGCCGCGATGAACTTGCCCGCACCGTCGTGCTGGCGTCCCGCGTTTTCTCGTAGTCGTCGCGACTGGCGAGCAGCGCGGCGAGACACGGAACGGGGCATCATGCGTTTGTGGGTCGCGATGGTGGTACCGCCATCCTCCCGTTGCTTGCCGGTCTGGTAGACCGAGTGGCCGAACGGGATGTTCAGGTATGGCCGACCCTTCTTCGTGCGCTTGATGCTCCCGCCAGGTTTGCCCCAGTTGATGTGTGATGGCAGGTGGAACGCGACGTGCCCGTCCTCGACGATGGCGGCATGTTTGGCCGTGTTCGTGACCGCGACCACCACCTCGTAGAGGGCGCCGCTGTCGGCGTCGTCTGCTCGCTCGCTCACGATCTCCACGCGCCCCTCGGACTGGAGGCCGGAGACGTACCCGCCACCAGACTCAAACCCGAGCGCTACGGCCGTCTCGACCCAAGCCGTCTGGATGAAGAGACCTGCAGCCAGGGCCGCACGCCTGAGCGCACTCCCGATGTGGTCCAGCTCCAGGGATGGTAGCGAGCCCTCCAGGTCGACGTGGAGCTGCACGAAGACCGGCGACATCGGGGATGGGTTGCGGGGGATGCTCATGTCCGCACGTCCGGGTCGCCCCAGCGGTCCAGTCGCTCCGCCGTGGTCTGGTACGGCATCGCTGTGCTGTGCTCGACGCGGACCACAGGCGCGGCATCACCGAGCATGTACGCGGCGGGCGCACGGTACCTCACCGCGTAGCCGCGACCGTGCTCGGGCCCGAACCCATCCTTCCAGTTGATCCGGCGGTCCTCCAGGTAGTAGGTGGACGGGTCAGCCACGAGAGACCGGCTGGTTCGACCTTGCGCCTCCTGGAAGACGACGGCCTCGATCTCCGTGATGTCGGAGTACAGGAGGTATTCCAGGCCGCTCGGCACGCCGCCCGCTGCGGGCTTGTCGACCACCCGGCGGTTCGCCGTGTACGGCTGCTCTCGCAGGTCGGATGGGTTGATCTCCTCCTTCTCGCGCCGGAACACCTGCAGCACCACGTGTATCTCCTTCTCGGGCAGGAGCATGTCACCACGCGTCGGGACGATCCCGGTGGGGAAGGTGCACTGTGCCGTACCAGCCCAGTGACGCCCCGCCATGGTCTCGGTCTGCTTTGCCCGCCGCGAGCTGACGAGCACCATGGTCGGCTCCCGCATCTGCTCGGGATAGAAGTACCCGATGCCCTTGCACGTCGTGCAGCCGACGCGAGCCTCAGCGCGCCCGTTGGGTCGGCACGGGCACAACATCGCCCTCCGGAGCTCGGCGCCGATCCCATGGGTCTCGATCTGCTCGTTCAGCTCCACCGGGTCGAAGTGCAGCGCCGGCCCAAGCTGTGAGAGCCGGCGGAGCTGGTCGAAACCGTTCAATAGCTGTACATCTTGAGACGGATCCCTCGCTTCGAGGAGCGCAACGCCTCCCAGTCGATCAGCTCCATCAGGGCCTTGAATTGGTCCAGGAGCGACTGATAGATGTTCGGGGGCAGGCTGATCGAGCGTGACAGGCCGTCGAAGCTCACGCTGGTAGACTGGACGCCAAATGTGTTCAGTGCTGAATCCATCCCGAAGATGGCCATGGCCGCGACCATCGACACCCAGTGCCCAAGCACCAGCTCCACCTCGCCAGGACGCCCCTCCTGCGTGGTCGGGCCCGTCGTGTAGTCGACGGCCCAGAAGCGGGGCACCGGCGACCTGTGGTGCCGTAGCGTCCACCAGATCCCGTAGTTCCCGCTCGACGCCTCAATCGCAAGCGACTGGAGCTGCACCGGGATGATGTGGGAGATCCCCTGTCGCCCCCACTGGAGCTGCAGCATGCTCGGATCGTCGCCGTCGATCTCCCAAACAAGCTGCTCGTAGAAGTACGCCCGCACCCGCTGGATGCTGAGCGTGCCCGTCGGAAGATCGATCCGATACCACTGTTCGTTTTCGCCGAGCGTGTAGGGGAGCCTTGGCGCGACGGCATCGTAGTGCTGCCCCAGGACGAGCCCAGGGTCCACCGGGTCGGCCTTCCACCTGGTCGTGGCCATGGGCACGCCGAGCTTCATCTGGAGCATCGAGAGCGCGACCCGTAGGTGGTAGCCGATCACGTCGTTCGGCAGCTGGTCCAGCGCCTCCTGTGCTCCCGCCGCGGCGCCACTGGCAACCTGCGATGCCGTGAAGCCCGCGGGGATGGCACCCGTCAGCCGTTGCCCACGGAGGAGGCCCCACGCGTAGTTCTTCCGCCACCGCTCCGGATCGATCAAGTCGATCACGGGAACGCTCAATCCCATGCTCTGGTACGAGGGCTGAGACACGCGGCCTCCTAAAGTCGGGCCGCGTGGCTGCTCCCGCGGCCCGAGCGGTTCAGATCAGAGGCGTTGGCACCAAAGGGTAGCCTGCGGGCCGACCATCGCGCCGACGCCAGTGGTCCCCTTGATGTAGACCTCGGAGTTGTAGGGCACCTCATCAGACCCGACTTCCGGCGCAACGCGCACAGGAACGGTCAAGCCAGCCTTCACGCTCTCGGCAGCATCCAGGATGGACGCCGCTGCAGCGGTCGGGGTGTCGACCCAGATGTCTACGGTGCCTGTTGCAGCCGCACACGTCTCGCACGCCACATCGGCGGCGAAGATCTGCACCGGGAATGGAGTCTTCACGCCAACAGAACGCAGCGTGTTGTTGTTCGGGGACGTGAAGATCCCGAACTGAAGCGCCATGAAGGACGCGGGGAATGCATGCATGTGCGCATGCGGCGCGTACTCCAGCGTCGCCTCGGACCGGCGAAGCCGCCCGTAGCTGCTGTTGTCGTCAGCGTCCACGCCTGCTCGGACGTTGAACGCGCCCACAATGCTCGTATTGGTGATCTCTGCCATGATGTCCTCTGGTTTGTGGGCGCCGCCCGCCGCGACTACCTAGCGTAGCCGGGTCGCGAGCGCCGCATACTCGTACTTGCCGATACTGGGCAGCTTGTGCTTCTTCAAGTGATACCGAGCCTGCCCAAAGGACGGGTTCGTGCCAGACTTCGCGTCGCGCAGCTCCTGGAGAATAACGACGGCGGCGTCGCACTCCTCCGGTGTACCGTACTCCGCCAGCCAGTGACTCAGCGGGCGCCCGTCGAACAGCGGCTCGGGGGGGCCAGGTTCGGGTTCGGGCTCGGGCTCGGGCTCCGCCGCCGTCTCGGAGCTCGAGGGGGGCGGCGCCGCCGGTAGTGGCTCCCCCGGCTCTGGCGGAACCTCGTCCTTGATCTTCGGGGCGACATCCGGGTGCCGCCAACCCTGAAGCGCGGCCGGACTCCATCCAGCAATCTCCCAGGGCCATCGCGTGCTGGCGAGTTCCGCCCACCCAGGGGGAGGCACAACCAGCGAGAGCTGCGCAGCCGTGAGGGTGGTCGTGGCACTGAAGCCGCCACCTGGGCCCGGATCGCCGTTCGTTCCGGCACCCTTCAGATCCTCCTCGCGCCACCCGTTCGACAACGCTTGAAGGACGACCGCAGATCGCCCCCCGTCGTCGGTTGGAGCAACCGGGTGCGGGGTCGACACCACCACCGTCGTCTTCATGACATCGGCCGAAGCCTTCTCCACGAAGAACGCGGGGTTGTGACGGGTGGCCGCTAGGATCGCGGTCCCCGTCTCCGTGGTATCGTCGAGAGCAGCGAAGTGCACATAACGGCCTTCCGCTGCACACCACTCCCGCTCGAACCACACCAGCGCCCCGGCCAGGTAGATACCCAGCCGGGGTTGAGGCGTTGGCTTCACGATTCGGATTCGCACCACGTTTCACCTCTCCAGACTAGAGCCGGCCGATGTTCCGGAACGCGACCTGTTGCCACGGGTTCCGGCACTCTGCAGCGTACGCACTGTAGAGCAGCGGACGATCAAGGGTCGCCAGGACAGGCGCCAGCTGCATCTCACCCATCTGCGGGCCCAGATGGGCCACCGCACAGGTATTCCTATTCGGCATGTCGTTCTGTGTGAGGAACGACGCGGACTGTGCCACGGAGTCGAAGTAGGCCGTCGGGTTCGGCGCCAGAAGCGCCTTGCTCGCACGGCTGTGCAGGTTCAGGCCGAACGCCCACCCCGTGTTGGGACGCTGCGCGTTGAGGTCGTAGATCACGACCGCACCGCCGCCGCCGCTGTTGGCCGCCTCCTGGATGAACCACGCGCTGGTGAGCCCGCCGTCATCCGTGGAAACGCCCCGGTACAGGCGGAAGCTGTCCGCGATGGAGGTGCCGGGGGTCACGGTGATCGCGACCTCCTGGCCCGCCGCGACGGTGTGGTAGGTCGCCGGAGTGGCGGGCGAGCGTACGCCGAGACCCTCCTTCTCGTTCACGACCTCAGTGAGCACGTAGTACACGGTGCCAGCGCTGGCGGCGTCCCAGATGGACACACGACCACCACCAGGTGCACCAATCACCACACCCGTGACGGTGGGCAGCGTGGTCGGGGCTCCCTCCTCCTGGGCCGCGGTGTACTGCGGATGCGAGTACATGGCGCTGAGGGTGTTGTCGGTCACGAACCGGGTCACGCCACCCTGGGTCTGCAGACCGGCGATGTTCGAGCCCAGGTGGTACGGACGAGCACCGAGCGGGAAGTTCAGGCGGTTGGCACCGTCCATTGACTTCTCAAAATCTCCACGGGTGAGGGGATCCATGAACAGACACGTGAAGCGCCCGTAGACCTGGATTCCCCGCGACACGCGGTCGCGCACGGTGTCGGGGGTCAGGGGCAGCCCCAACATGTCGATGACGTGCGACGCACCCAGGGGGCTCGTCAGCACGGTGCCATCGGTGCCTTCTCGGATCTGCTGCAGCAGACCACGGGCCTTCAGCGACGCATTGCCGAGTCGCGTGGTCGTGGTGTCCATGAAGTAGACGTTCCGAGCCTTCTTCTGCAGCACGTTGCGACGGAGCGCGACGCGTTCGAAGTTCTGGGCACCCGTCATGCCCTCCCACTTCTGGGTCTCTTCCAGGCCCGCGAGCAGGAAGGTGGGACCGACCTCGCCCATGAGCCGGATGTTGACCACAAAGCGCTGGCTGGAGAAGTTGGTCTCGCCAGGCAGGGCCCGTTCCCCGAAGTGGCCGGTGCCCTTGGACACACCGTATCCGGTCATGTTCGTGTACTCATGAGCGACCGACTTGGCCGGAACGCTCGGGAGATACTTCAGAATCGCCAGCTCCTCTGCGTCGGTTTCCCGCCACAGGAGGTTGTGCGCCTCGATCTCAAGGTCCTCAGGGACCACCGCTGCGATGTTCCCCGAATGGACCGCCTTTTCGAGGGCGTTCAGCATCAGGCCCTGCTGTTTTGCCGTGAGCATTTCGTTCTCCTGGTTGCCCCCGACATGCGTAGGGCGAGGTTTCGTGTGGGCCTTGACCCGGTAGAGAGAGCAGAGCGGGCTAGGCGGCCGCAGCCTGGACGGCCGTCAGGATCTTGGTGTTCTCCGCCTCGTCATCCGAGAAGGTGCCGGTCGCCTTCCACCTGGCCAACTGGTTGGAGCCGATCACACCCTCGCCGCTCGCCTTGGCGAGCTGGATCATGGTCAGGCCGTGGAAGTCACCGCCCACACCCCGACCCTTGCCCACGCTCTTCCGGAGCTTGCGGACGCCCGCCAGGTTGGCCTGCGCGACGCTCGACACACCACCTGTGCTCTCGCGCAGGAAGGTGTCGATGCCAGCCACACCCTTGGTCAGGGGGCCCAGCACCTTGGCCAGCGCCGCCGACTGGCGGATGGTGAGCGTGGTCAGCTGCGCGATCTTCGCGTCCTGAGCCGCGACGGCCTTGCGGAGCTCGGTCACGTCACCACCGACCTGCTCGATGAACTCGGACACGTCGATGTACTCGTCGCCCTTCCCGAGCGTCTCCAGGTCGGCATAGCCGGGATCTCCCTCCTCGCCTTCCTCCTCGGTGTCCTCGCCTTCGCCCTCCTCGCCCTCTTCCAGGTCTTCGGGGCCGCCCTTCGCGAGACGTACGAGATCCGAGATGCCGTCAGCCATGCCCTTCAGCATCGACGTGATTGCCGACTCGCCACCAGCGAGTGCGGCGGCGTCTGCCAGCTCTTCCAGTTCATTGGGCATGATCTGCCTCCTTGTTCTTCCGGCTCGCCATGAGCTGACGCAGCCACTGTTTCGCGATAGCTTCGGTCACACCATATTTCTTCATGATGCGACCGACGACTTCCTTCACCCGGGTCGAACTCGTGTTCTGCGGGTCCTGGTCCTGGCCCTCCAGGTCCTCCGGCACGTGCGCGCCTGTGGCAGCGGCTGTGCCGTACTGGCTCGCACCGGACGCGTCCGCCTTGGCGAGACGAATCCCCTCGCATGCACCAGGTGGGCACGTGCAGCGTCCGCACTCGGGGACGCCCACCATGCGACGGCGCTGCGACTTGGTGAGGATCTCCAGCGGCGAGGTGCCCTTCTCCATCACGTCCAGCGTCGCGTCCGGGTTCTTCGGGAGCTCGCAGACCGCAGCCGCCGACACCTGCGCAAAGATGATGCGTTTCCCGCATGGGCTGAGCGCCATCAGACCGTGAGCTGACAGACCGAGCCCCCGAGGTGTGCCCTTCAGCAGGTGGGCGAGGCTCCAAAAATGGTCAGCTCGTGCGAACTCGTGTTCGGTTGGGCGCCGGGCCGAACCCTTCGCGTTGGTGAGACCATCCCAACTCGCCGGGCTGTCGCGGTCGAAGAGTCGACCCGCGGTCCAGAAGCCGACCTTCCCGTGAGCCTTCGCCAACTTCGTGGTGGCATCATGGAACTCGAGGCCACCAGCCACCGGAAGACCCACAGCCACAGATTCGTTGTGGGTGTCGTTCCAGACTCCGCCCTTCTCGTACTTCGACCAATCGATCAGGCCGAGCTGTGACGCCACATCGGCACGATGGCCGTCGCGATCGATTGTCGGCACCACCCCACCCTGGGGGCCAATCTTGCCGTACGTCATCAGCCACCCACCCATCGGGCGGGTGTGGCGACTCCTCGCGCCCACGGACTTCGCGAGCGACCGCAAGGGCAGCACGCTACCGAAGATCGTGAAGTGCTCGATAGTGGCGTCAGGTATGACCATATGCCCCACAAAAGGAAAGCGCGGCCGACTCCCAAAAGAAGGAGCGGGCCGCGCTGGACCGTGGGCCGTGGCGATGTCGTACGCTCCTACCCTACCGATCCGGCGGTGATCCGTCAACGCGACGGCGGCGAACCACTGCGCGGCGCCGCTTCCGTCCCCCCTCCTCGTCGCTAGCCTCCTCGGCCTCCTGGACGGCCAGCCAAGGGACCCGAACAGCGCTTCGACACCTCGGGCACCGGGCCACGAACTGCCCGCCGACGAGACGCAAGATCCGAGCCCGTAGCGTCCACTCCCCACCTCGATGGGCCCACAGGTCCTCGCCGCACTGGCAGCGGGCCCTCAGCTCGGATGGCTCAGTCGTCCCCATTGCTGCTCGCCACGAAGCGGTCCAGGCGCCCACGCTCATCGTGAAGGACTCGCAAGCGGCGAGCAGCGAAGGGGCCGCCGCCATGATCCACAGCTACATGCTGCTCTACCGTGTGGATGGTGTCCGGCATGCTGTCGAGCTGCCTCGTGGCACGCTTCGCCAGCTGAGCACGCGCCGCCTTCACCTCGCGGCGCTGGTGCTCGATCTTCGCGGCCGCAGCCACCAGCTTGTCCCGGCTCAAAGCACGAGCTCGTAGCCGCACGTCTCGGCGCGATCCCGCATCTCCTCGGCACGAGCGGGGTTGGGCTCCTCCGCCGCGGCCCGAAGCAGCTGGAAGGCTTGGGCCGCACGCTTGTGCTTCGAGCTACCCCAGCGCACAGACTGGTCGTGGCGTCGCCCAGCACGCCGCACCCGTACATGCGACGGTCGAGTCGTGTCGTCACGCTCCACGAATATGGCGCCGTGATGAAGGGAGCGGTCGATCTTCGTGGCGTCGATCCACTCCTCTGTGCCGCCCGGCCACTGCATCAGGACGCGAGAAGAACCAAGGCTCTTCACGGTGCCGTCAGGTTGGAGGATCCCGCCGCCTGTCATGCCCTTTTCGCTCGTCCCCATCGTTCCGCCTCCGTGCATCAGGTCCTAGCCTACTTCGCCGCGTACGCCATCTCTGGCGGGAGTTCCCTGTGCCCCGTGCGCTCCCGCTGCGCCGCGGCGTAGTGGCCGGCGATCCCGTGCTCCTCCAGTGACACCGGAGTCTCGTGCGCCTCGGCCAGCGTCTTCTTTCGACGGAGCCTTCGGAGCGCGCGACGGTCGAAATCGGTATCGGTGTGCCAGTTGTGGATGTCCACGTCCCCATGCTGCCCCTGGCGGAAGGCCCGCCCGCTGCGCTGGGCGTGCGCCTTTTGCGTCATCGGGAGATCGTAGTGGTGCACAGCCTTCGCGCGTTGCGCGTTCACGCCGGCCTCCATGGCGCGGGTCGCGACGATCACGTCATGCGATGGATCGCCGCCCCCCTCCGGCTGAAAGCCCCGCATCACCTTGTCTCTGGCCTTGACGTTCATGCCGCCGTGGTAGGTCGCGGATCGAACCCCGCGCTTCGAGAGCGAGTCGTGGATCATCCGCAGCTCGGCGAGCGAGTCGGTGAACACGATCGTGGGCTTCCCCTTCTGCTTCGAGCCACCGCGATCGAGGTACTCGCCGTTCTTCACGTCGTGCGCGATCACGTCAGCCATGGTCTTCAGCTTGTGGTTGATCTCCTCCGGCGCCTGGTTGATGGCTCGCCGCATGGCCATCTCGCGCATGGTCCCCACCGCCTTGGCCTTCCCTTTCGCCAGCTCTTCGTGGTCGGCCTCTGGCGTGGTGTCGAAACCCTTCGGGCTCAGCTCCTTGACCGCCTCCACATCCACCTTTCCGACGCTCTTGCCCTTCCGCACGCGCTCGTAGAGGGCATCGACACGATCCACCAGCTTCTTCTGCTCCGGATGGAGCTCCAAGGGGCCGCCCGACGCGACCTTCTTGCCGTCCTCGATCTTTGGGTTGGCCGAATCGTGGCGTTCCACGCCCTCGGGGTCGATCCTCGAGGTGAACGTGAGGTGCGACAACTCCCGGCGCAGCGCGTCAGGGTTGTGCCCGCTGCCGCCGAATGACGACATGAAGTCACGACGACCCCCGTACCTGTCGGGCGCCAGGTCGGCGGCCGTGCTCCACGCCTCCGACGGGTCATTCTTGACCGGTGTGGCGGAGCCCCGAACGTAATGGGTCGTGTTGGAGGGGTGGCTTGCCGCGGTCATGACAAGAGACAGCATGCTGGGCTTCGCGCCCTCGCGCTGCACCGTCATGTGTGCCTCGTCGTTGTACGTGAAGTGAGCCGGCACGCCATGCGCCTCCCGCGCGTCGCGGTACCAGCCCGCCCTCTCCTGGACCGTGGAGCTCCGCAGCTTCTTTCGCATCTCGTCGTGCGACACGTTCGCGTGGTCCGCCATCATGCGCAGCGCGGTGTCGCGGAACGCGGCGTGCGTGAAGACGCGCATGTGCGTGTCGCCCTTCAGGATCCCCATCCGGTCAGCGTGGCCTTTCCCCTCGCTGGTCTTCCACGAGTGTTTTCCGGGCTCCGTGTACCGCAACATCTCGTTGCCGAACTGGCGCTGAACCGAGGTCGGCACCAGGAACAGCCCGTGTTTCGTCGCGCCTTTCCCGTGCTGGCCCGTGAACATCCCGATCGTCGTCAGCGACTTGCCGAAGCCGGTGCCGCCGGTGAGCTGCATTCGACCGCCGTTCGCGTCGAGCATCTTCGCGGCGCGTTGCTGGTCGGCGCGGTGTCCGTCCATGTTGAGGCCCTTCACCAGGTCCACACCGCCCTGCCGGGGGTCGAACTGTTGCCCGACGTGACCCATGAGAGACTCGATCTGGCCCTCCGCGCGACGCCCAAGCGACACCCGCTGCCCGAGCGATGGTGTCGCGATCTCCTCCGCGGATCTGGGCTCCATCTTCACCTCTCCGGACGGCTTCGGGGGCCCACCAAACATGCCGCCACCACCGAACATGCCACCCTGCGCGGTAGCCCTCGCGCGGTCCTCCTCCCGGCTCTTGGTCTCCTTGGCGAGCAGGGCCCCCTCGCCACCCATGCCGCTGTACTGCTTCGTGTCGGCGTGGCGCTCCTGGACCTCCTGCATCCTCGTGCGGCGCGCCTCGCGGTACGCGGCATGCTCCTTGGGGTTCGCGGTGGCGAAGACGTGGTTCTCGCGGTTGTGCACATCCGAGACCGTCCGCCGCAGCGTCTTGCCTGTGGTCTGCCCGTGGTGGTGAGCGAAGCGTGCCGCGAAGTCGCCGCGTAGCTCGTCCTGGAGCGCGCGCTGAGCGTTCTCGAGGCCGCCGTGCATGGACACGTACAGGCCCCATGGCGTATCTGCACCGGCCGCCCGCTGCTCGAATCGAGCGTTCTTCGCCTCCCACATCTTGGGAGCCAGGTAGCTGTCCACGTGCTGGGGTAGGATGCGCGGCGCGTACTCGTGTGCTTTCGGGGAGCCGAGAGCATCGATCGCGTGCGGGTCCTCCCCTCGTCGCCTCGCCTCCGCGGATCCCATCTCGGTTCTCGCCGCCCTCACCACCTTGTCAGCACTCAGCCATGGTGCCTTTTCGTGTGCGGCGTCGATCGCCTTCACCTGCTCGTCCGTGAGATCTGGGTGCCGCGTCGACTCCGGAGCATCACCACGAAGTCGCCGGTGGAGCTCCCGGCCCTCCGATGGGTACCGACCAGCGAGCGCCATAGCATCGCGCTTCCAGTCGCCGTATTCCTTCGACTCCGTCTGAGGCCCGAAGAACGACATGGTTCCACCGAACTGCTTCGGCTCCTTCCCGAGCTTCTCCAGCTCCTCGTTGAAGATCCCCTTGTAACTGCGCTCGTCAGCGATGCCCTGGCGCTCGTAGAAGTGATCGATCAGGGCTTGGCGGTCCTCTGGCTTCAGCTGACTCGGCGGCGTGAACCCGACCTTCAGGAGGGGTCGCTCAGCGAGCGTGCGGAACAGCGCCTCGTGGGTCTCTGGCGAGTCGGTGTCGATGCTCTGCCGGTGTGCGGCATCAGTCTCGCCCTTCCCAGTGGCACCCAGGTGCTCACCGACAAGGCTGTCGAAGTGCTCCGCGAACTCGTCGGATGGCCGCACGTTCCCCTCGGCGTCGCGGATCGGGATGGCCTTCCGCATGGATGCCAGAAACGGCTTGATCTTGTCGCCTACCTGGTTCGTCACCGAGGGGGACATCAGATCGGCCTGGATGTCCTCGGGGCGCTCGCCGTCCGCCACCCGTGCCCCGACGTGGGAGCGCAGGGCCGCGTCCATGTCATCACCGGACAGATCGAGCGGCGCGAAGTGCCGAGGCGCATCGGGCAGGTCCCGGTTGAACGTGGTGCTTGCCCTCCGCTTGATCCCCTCTGGTAGCCAGCCCTTCTCGTCGCGGTCGCCACGCTTGATCGCCTCCACCTCTTTCCGGCGTTCCAGCACGTCCGCCGACTCGCGGTGCACGAGCTTCTCCCAAGAAGCTTGGGGCACCGTCACCTGCTTGCCTTCCAGGTCCACCGAGTAGTCGGAAGACGTGAGGCCCGCGGCGTGGAGCCATTGCAGCTGAGTGTTCAGGTCCGACCCCTCGCGAAGGGGCAGCGTCATCTTGTCGGGCAGGGGGGTGCGGTACGCCTGCGCCAGCGTCGCGGTAGCCTCCAGGCTGCCAAGGGCCGCCCCCACGGCCGTCTGCGCGTCGTCAAGGTCGGCATCGTAGGCGCCAAGGTGCGCCGCGGCGTCCTCGATGCTCCCCACATCTTCGACGGACCGCTGCAGGCCGGGCACCGCCGACTCCACTTGCTGCAGCGCCTTCACCGATCGGGTCTTCACCTGCTCGACGTGGTGGCTCTCCAGGGCGCCGAGCACCGTGGCGTCGTCGTGCCCGTCGGATGACATGGCCCAGCGGGTCAGGAGCGCCGCATTCCCGACACCCACAGCATCCACCGTGAGCCTGTCCAGATACCTCTGCTTCGAGATCCCGAGCGAGACATCGGCGAGCGCCGAGTAGTGCCCATCGGCCAGGGCGGTCGCGTGAGCCCCACGCTTCTCGTCTGCGACCCCCAGGAGCTGCCGCGTGAGCTGCGTCCTCACCGCATCCTCGATGTCTTGGCTGACCTTCTCGGGTGGTGGCCCCACCTTCAACTCGACCGCGCGGCGTGAGGCATCATAGTCGCCCGATTCCGCGGCCTTCACCATGGCCTTGAACTCCTTCTGTGCGGCCCGTAGGGCGTCTTTCGACTCCATCAGGTCGCGGAACTCGTGCAGCTCCGCCTCGCGCAGGGGGACCCGAGACGAGTCGGTCAGGCCCAATTTCTTGGCGTACTCCGAGGCGTCCTTGGTGATCCCCGCCATCAGTTCGCCGTAGGCTAGAGCCGCCATCGCTTTGTTGCCCTCGCCTTCCGCCTCCAACCCGGCGAACTTGTCGGCCTGCGCTCGCTTCACCTCTGCGCGCCTCACCTGGCGCCCCGCCTCCCGCTTCAGGGCATCGGCGTGGTCCTCCGGGTCTCCTTCGAGACCGAGCCGCTCCATGGCTTCCGCCACCGCGGCCTTCCTGCCCTCGTCGAGATCCCCACCACCGGCGGCGTCAGACAGCGCCGCGGCGGTGTCCATGGCCACCAGGGATTGGCGCTCGGCCTCGTGTGACGCGAGATCGATAGACTCGGGGCGGTCACGGCCCCCAGCAGCCTCCAAGTCCTTCGCCAGCTGGTCATGGTCGACCAGCTCCAACTGCTTGGCGGCGTGCTCTGTTGCTGCGGCACCCACCTCGCTGGCTGCCGATGGTGTCCGGCTCCGACGCGCGGCACGCTCCCCCGCTCGCTCGGTCTCCTCCTGGGCCTGCAGCTCGAGCTCGGCACGCGCCATGTGCACGACATCGCCGTGAACCGGGTCTTCACCCTCGACGGAATCACGCACGATCTCCGCGTCCACGGCTTCCATGGCCTTCCCAGCCACGATCTTCTCGTGGTGCTCGCGCAGCCGCTTGTTGGCCTGTGACAGCTGCCGGCGGTGGTGGCGAGACCGGATGATGTTGCGAGCCCCATCGCTCGGCACCTTCGCGAGGTCGGATTCCGGCAGGTCGTCCTCGACGCCCCCGAGCTTCTCGCGCACCGTCTCAATGAACTTGCGCTCGGCGTCGACCTTCGCGTCTTTCGCCTCCTTGACGGTCTTGTCTTCCTGCTCGTTCTCCTCGTCGGATTGCCCCTCGCGGCGCTCTTTGGTCGTGGCGTCTTTCTTCTTCTTCCGCTCCGCCGACTTCTTCGCCCACTTCTTCCGGTTCTCTGGCGTGTCCTTGGCGACCCCTTTGAGGCGGGCGTGGGTCATCTTGCCGCCAGCCCCACCGATGATCCGGTGCGTGCCGTCCGGGTTCGGGCGGATCAGGACAGGAACCCCCTTCTCGCCGTCGCCGTTCGGGTGCACCGTGATCCAGCGCTCACCCTCCTTCAGAGCCCGGCCCTTCCGCAGCAGGCGCCCACCAGCCTGGACGAGCCGCACCACAGGCAGCCGCAGCTTGGACACCTTCGCGGATTCCGAGACGCGATACCGGCCGTGCTGCACCTTGTGCATCTTGCCGTCGGCATCCACGACCTGGATGCCGTGCTCGCCGCGCGTGTGCTCGACACCGACGCGATCGTCGGTGTCGCCATCACCGCGCCAGTGCACTCGGGGCGAGTCGTGCCATGCGAGCGAGGTGTGCCGCTGCTCCCACGGCACCCGCACCCGGTACGCCTGCCCGGAACGTGTGCATGTGAGACTCACGATCGCGTGGTCTGAACTCCGCTGACAACGCTCGAACCGCATGGCGCCTCCCACGTGGGAGTACCCTACCCGAGAGCTCCAAGCAGCGAGACAGGACCCAGCCGGTCGGCGACGAGAGGCTCACCCTTGACACCGGCTTGCGCCAGGCAGGGATCACACACCGGTTGCCTGTTGTCCATGCTGGCCACGCGCGTCGCCGTCTGCACCATCTTGCTCACGTCCTTCTGACCACACTTCACACAATCGTGCTTCACCTTGCACCTCCTTGTGGACCGAATCCTACAGGCGGGTCACGCCTCCGCGACAGCATGGTTGAGGATACCGAAGAAGAAGCACTCGCAGCAAAACATGTCTCGTCCGCTGGCTTGTGTGGGGGTTCTCTCGCCTACGCGCGCGGCGCCTGGACACGTGCAGACTTTCGCATGTCGGCGCTGTGGTGGCTTGCCCATCGGGCCACATCAAGATCGCTCATCCGCTCCTTGAGCCAGTCGCGCCTTTAGATCTATGGCCACATAGCGCTGCTCGAACGTGCCATCGGCCATCCACTTCGCGCGCCACCACCCTCTTCGTAGGGCGCTTGCCCGTGTTTCGCACTGATTGGGCACGCCCGAAAAGACATGCTTCGTGCCGCATGGTCGCTCCACGTCGAAGCGCCAGGGGTACGGGTGCCATGAGGGCATCCCGTCCGGAACAAACGCGCGAACATGGTGGCCGTGGTACGTCTTCACCGTTTCCGTGGTCATCGCGCCAACTCCTCGGGCCAGTCGCCCGTGTCTCCGGTCTCTGGTGGCACCTCACAGGTCCAGGTCACGATCCGGCGCCCTGGCTCCAACCCCGAAGGGGTGCAGCCAACGGTGGCCAGGAGGAGGACGGCAACGAACAGTGCGCGTTCAATCACGAGGCCCCCCAAAGCGGCGAAGGAGATCCCTTTCCAGCTCGCTCGCCGTATCGGGAGTGAGGGCGCCGGCGTTCACCATCTTCTGCAAGAGGAGCACCGCGTCGACGGCCTCGTCTTCGTCTTTAACCACCACCAACTCTACCTGATCCATCAGGTCGGCCGGTATGATCGGGAAGAAACTCGCATCACGGCACGCCATGTTGAGCACGTGCGCCATCTCCTCAAGGTCCTGACTGCTGATCCCAGCACGAGGCACGATAACCACAGGGCTGTGAGCGCTGCCCCCGTAGCAGAACTTGACGATCGAACGGTTCAACTCCGCCCATTCGCTTTTGACGTAGCCGGGAGAGCCCACAGCCTTCGTCCACAAGCACGTCACCATCGCTTCACCTCGTTGCTATTTGTCCCAGAACACTCGGCCCGGCAGCTGCACTGTCGGGTTGCCTTCTTCCCACGTGACCCAGAACCCGGCCTTCGACAGCGCGAAGCACCGTCCGAAGTGCTCCGCAGACGGGTCGCCACCATGCGTTTCGTGGTCCTCGATGCGCTCGCACACCACCTCATAGGTCCGCACCACGCCGATCTCGGCAGGGGACCAACGCGGCCAACATGATCCTGTGAGGATCATGTTGGCTCAGCGCCCCCGGTTTCTTCGGCTCGACTTCTGGCGACGCTTCCACACCGGCCGAGTCACGAACGGCACAGGTCGTCGCGATGCCACAGGTGGTTGGCGGCGGTAGTTGCGGGGTGATGATCACGACACCTCGCCGAGCTCGTCACCCACCCACCGCATGCTCTGTACCGTGACGGGTCCACCATCCAGTCGTTCCGCGGCACGCACCTCGACGAGAGGCGCTTGCATGCGGGCCACGACACGGTTGTTGCTCACCACCTCGACCGTCCAGTCGCGACGCCCGACCGACCTGGCCCACGGCTCGCCGTCCGGGGGCTCGATGTACGCGCGCCGACAGCACTCGATGCTCGGCCACCGCAGAACAAGGACGCCGTCGTCGATGTACCGTCCATCATCCACCAGCACGACACGAGCCCGACCCACCCACGCGGGACCACCTGGTGGCCCGTAGGTGATGGCGCAGCCCTCGAAGCGCGTGATCATCCCTCGCCCCCTGGCGCTGGTTCCCACCCATCAGGCCATGCAACCACCCGGGCCTCCCTCACGAGGTCGTCGGGGTTGTCGTCGTACAGCGTGACGCTGCCGTCTGAGTACAGCCACATGCAACAGTAACACGGCGAGACGGGTGGAGGCTACGATGCCCGGCGTTTCACAACGAGGCGAGGACGGCGGCGGCGGGCTGCTGCGCGTAGCGCCTTGGCCAGCACATCGGTGCGCTGCATGGCCTTCACGAGATCCCCAACGGCCTCGTGGATGTGCGCGCGCTCGGCATCCTGCGGGTAGGGCTGCTCGGTGCGGGTCGGGTCCTTCATCCGGGTACCGTAGACAAGGTAGGTGCTCTGCCTCTTCTGCTTGTGGAGCGTGTCTTCCACGTATGACTCGAAGGCGCGAGCGAACATCTCGTGCGGCGTCGCCCAGTACCCCTTTCCGAGTGCTTCGGCGTGCTGTAGGTACGTGGTCTTGTTCGCGGTAGGTAGTGCCTTGATCTTGGCGTTGAACGTCTTCACTTCTTCGTTGTATGCGTCCGACGCGGCGCTCCTTTCCTTCCCCTTCAGGCGCGCAGCCTTCGACCTGACCAACCGCAGGCGTTGTCGCTCCGCGTTCAGGTCTGTATCCGCGGCTGCTCGCTCCTTCCGAAGCTCGGCCTGGCGCTCTGGTGTCGGGGTCGTGATCCGATGCATCACCTCGCGGAACGCTCTCGACACATCTGGGTGCAGCTTGTCCGCTGACGACCTGGCGGACACGAACGGCGCGCTTGCCTTCTGTCCTGGCCGCCCTGGCGTCATGGCGGAAGGATCATCCACGAGCTGGTGGTCGAAGAAGTGCGCCCATTCGTGGGCGAGACTGCCCGCACCTTTGGTGTGGGTGAGGTTGATCACCTGCGTGTCGGGCTCGTAGTGAGCCGCCGCGGCCCCCCCTTGCTTGCCGCCACGAGCGCCGATCGTGATGGCCAACACACCACCGTGAGATATCTGCCTCGGGTGCATCCCGAGGACATCCGCCAGGTCGGTCAGGGCCTCGTGAGAGCGTGCAAGGTGCTCGTCACGGCTGGCCTGGTCCACCCAATCGCCCCAGCGGACAGCGCGCAGCCCAAACAGATCGGTGAGCTTTTCGCCGGACGGGTTCGACACGTCGACCTTTGGCCCCCCAACACGACGGTTCTCGGTGGTGGCTCGGGTCCATTTGGTGCCCTTGCGCCGCGTCTTCTTCTTCGAGTCGAGCATGGACGACCAATCGTCCTCTTTCTCGATCTTCCTTGCATGGTAGCGGTCCTTTTCCCAGAACGCAGAGTTCGCGGTCCGCTCGGTTCTGGCTCGGTGGTCGGCACCGTTGATCACGCTGGCCAGGCGTCGGGCTGACCGGCGTCCACGCCGGTCAAAGCCAGCCTCACCGCTGAGCGCGTCCATGTAGCGATACCAGACGTTCTCGGACTTCGGGATCGGCTTGGTGAGACGGTAGCCGCCGCCGCCCCGCACCACCTCCGACGAGTACCCGGCCGCCTTCAGCATCCCGAACGAGATCTGTTCGCGACGGTCGAGGGCGTCGATCTTCACGTTGAGTCGCTTCACCTCGTCCCAGTCCGGCACGGCCTTTGTTCTTTCAGCCTTGAGGGCCTGGAGCTGCTTCAGCTCCGCTCGTGTGTTCAGGTTGATCTGCGTGTAGCCGCCACCGCTCGGAGCACCCTTGTGCTCCTTCACCTCGGCCCACAGCTCTTGTGCCGAGAGGGTCTTTTCCTCGACCATGTGGCCGCTCGCCATGAGCTTCCAGTCCCGAACGAATGAGATCACCTTCTCCATGGTGTCGCACGCCGCGAGTTCCTTCTGCAGCCAGGTGGCGCCGGCCACGTAGTCGCGGCGATAGTCGGCGCCATCCTTCGGACCCACAGCCACAGCCGCCAGGAGCTTCTTCTTGAGCCATGCGGCACCAGGTGTCGCTCCCGAATCCCTCTCCTCCTCGGCGCTGAACTTCTCGAACACGTTCTTCTTGAGTGCGTGCTTTCTTGCTGTCTTGGCGCCACGCGATTCGAGCTCGCCAATGTTCGCCTCGTTGATGCGCGTTTTGGCCCTCCACTCGTCTTTTCGGTCGCCTGGCACGTAGACGCCCACATCCACGTGGTCGCCGGCCTTCGCGGGTGTCCGCGACCGCTTCGGCGACTTCTTGGGGGCTGGCGCCAGTTGACCGTCCGGCGTCACAGCTGGCGCCAAAGCGGCGGAGCCTGTGGCCGGCTTCGGCTTCTTCGCCTCCGCTGCCTTCAGCTCAAGCTCGTAGCGCATCCCAACCATGGCGGGGCCGACCGACATCTTCGGGCGCCTGCCTCTCTTGTCCGGCATGTAGCCCGGGAGATACTCACCATCGCCGCCCGACAGGGCCGCCCACAACCCGGACGCCCTGCGAAGGGCCTCGCGGCCATCGTCTGCGACCTGGCCCGTGCTACCCATGCTCGCGGCATGGATGAGCAGCAAGCGCTCGATCTCACTGAGGTGCTCCTCCTCGGACTTTGGTCCCTCGGAAGTTTCCGCCGCACCCTCGGAAGTTTCCGCCGCACTTTCGGGGTCGACCTCGCCCCGCTTCTTCTTCGCCTTGTCGCGAAACTCGGCCGCGGCATCCTTGTCGCCGCGCTTCTCGGCCATGTCACCGTGCAGATCGAGGTAGGCCGCCGCCGTCTTCTTCCGCCCGATGTCGTCCTCGGACAGCTTCGACCCCTGCGCCTCGGGTGCCGGCTCTGGCGTAGGTTCGGGTGCCGGCTCTGGTGCTGGTGTGGGCTCCACAGCCGCCGGAGTCACGGCCGGCTGCTCGGGCTCGGGCTCCACCACCTGGTGGCCCTTGGCGGTGCGCTCCCCCTCCGTCACCTGAGCCACACCCGTCTTGGTACGACGCAGATGGCGCTTCACTTTGTAGCGCTGCCCCGCACCTTCGCGTCGCTTGTGCTTCTCGGCTCGCTTCGCGGCGCGCCGGTTGAGCTCCGTTTGCACCACACCGTGGTCGGCGTGGTTGGGCCCCACCTTCTCCTGGTGGGCTCGCAGCTCTTCGGCGCGCATGCGGAAGACGGAGCGACCAGTCAGCGGTGGCTGTGGCGGCGGCTTCTCGGGCTGCAGTGTCGTCGCTGGCTTCTCTGGCGCCCTGGTCGGCGGCGCCTCCTTCTTCTTCGGCTTCCGGCGAGCCTTCGCCTTCTTCTTCTGTGCGGGTGTCGGGGCACCGAACATGCTCAACTGGGCTTTGAGCAGCTGCAGCCTGGCCGCGACGACGTAACGGCGCATCTCTAGCCCCCTATTCGATACCGGACGGATAGCGCACGCCGCGGCGCGACGCTCTATGCCGCTCGCATGTTCTCACGGCACCGACGAACAACGGGCCTTGCTTTCCACGCCTTGGACAACGGCAGCCCATCCGGCTTGTCGAGCACGATCCGAATCGCCCGCACGCCGGTGCCGGACCTCCGCCACGCCTTGGGGTCGATCATGCGGTCGCTCTCTCCACGATGCTCGGACACAAAGCGCTGAAACGCCTGGTGAGCCTTTGAGCTGTTGTGCATCGCACCAGCGCCCACGATGGCCACCAGCCGCCCGCCTGGCTTCAGGTTGGTGTGGAACGCCTGGAGTACGTGGGCCATGTCCTGACCCTTCTCGAAGGGCGGGTTCATCACCACACGATCGAACCGCCGCGACACCCCCAGCCCGTCCGCCTGCACGTTCTGGTAGCCCTTCTCACCCAGTACCTTCCGGAGGGTCGGCGAGATCTCCGCCACGTGGATCTCGGCGTGGGCTGGCAGCATGTCGGCAATGCCACCAGTGCCGGCCGACGGCTCCAGCACGGACATCCCGGGCTGGATGTCCGCTGACTCCACCATCAGCGCCGCCTCGGGGTAGGGCGTCGGGAAGTAGCCGGCGATCATCTTGTGGGCGGGATCCTTCCACCGCTTCGCCTCGAGCTCCTCGGCGTAGGCCATGCGGTCGTCGGCGTTGTCGGTGCGCGAGCGGTCCGGAGCCGGCCACCGCTCCACCTTCACCCGCTTGCCTGGCTCGGTCCGCTCCAGGAAGGAGCGCGTTCGCTCGACCACGCCATCGTAGTCGCTCGCTGTCTTCCATCCGATCTCGTGCTTCGCGGTCCACGTCTTCGCGGACGCCCACCCGGGATCGCGCTTGGTGATCTTCTTGAAGGCCAGCTCAGCGGCGCGCAGCTTCGCGGCGTCGGCATGGCTCGGCATTCGGATGTGGTCGGCACCAGAGCTGCCTCGGATGGCGTACTTGGAGCGCATGCGTCCGATCAGGCGATTGTATGCGCCGATCGCCTTCTCCACCTTCTTCTCGTCGAGCCCCCGCCGCTTGTCGCTGTATGAGGTGTCGGCTGTCCGCAGGTAGGTGGTGGTGTCACGGTGCCCCATCGACACCCGCTCGCGCCTCTCCGTGGCTCGGTCCTGTGCCGCGACGGCGTTCATGGCCGCGGACTTCGCCTCAGGGCTACTCACCACCCGCTCCTCGAAGCGCGTGGGGCGATACCCCTGATCGATAGCCTCGGCGAACTGCTGCAGCCGCTGGCCCCACAGCACCTTGGCGCCGGCAGACGCCCGACGGTGCGCGCCCTCGCTCGCTCGCTTGTGCGTGTTCTCGGTGCCGTAGAATGTCGCGGATTCGGTGTTCCGCTCCACCAGGGCGGCGCCCCGCTTCCGGATCTTCGCCGCGAGCTTCGTGGCCTCCGCATCACCAAGCCGCTGCTCGTGTAGCGGCTCCTGGGTTTCCCTGGCGTGGTGCTCCTGGGCCTTCCGTACCGCCTTCTTGCGCGCCTGGGCTTCCGTCTTCGCCCCACCGTAGTGCTCGCCGTGCACCCCCTTCGGGGTCCGCATCGTGTCGCGGTGCACCATCGTTGCGTAGGCGTCCGGCAGGCCCGCGCGGCGCGTCGCCGACAACGCAGCCCGAGCAGACTTCGCCTGAGCGCCGGTCTGGTCGTTGCGGCCAGCCCTGGACATCTTGCGCTTCGCCACGGCATCCGAGATGTCTGGCCCAGATGGCGCGCGCACCACCGCCCTCTGCCCGAGCTTCTTCGCCTTCTTCTCGGAACGTCGGCGCGTGCGACGCTCGATCTCCGCCTGCAGAACGTTGTGGTCGGGGTGGTCTTCCCCCACCTTGCGCTGGTGCGCCACCATGGCGGCACGCCCCATGCGGAACGCGTCCGAAGAGGTCAGCGTGGCCGCGGTCTTCCGGGTCGAGTGATGCTCTGGCACCGACACCACACCCGCCTTCGTCCGTCGCAGGTGCGCCTTGACCTTGACCTTCTGTGTGGGGGCGCCAAATAGGCTCATCTGCGACTTGAGCATCGCGACGAGACCACGCCACTCCCCCATCATTGGAGGCCACGCGTGCGACGGATTCGCTCCATGACGCTCATCAGAGAGCGTTCGCTCTTCGAGCGCTCCCCGTAGGGCGGCACCACCTCGGGACCATCACCCTTCGCGAGCTTGCGGTACTCCTCGCTTCGGGAGTCCTCGCCGTCTTTGCGCGTGAACTCCTCGACAATGATCGGATCTATGTACTTGTCAAGAGCGGTCGTCACCGTCAGCTCCCATTCTTTGTTGGGTGGATGCTCGGCCTTCGGCAGGACCTTGTGCGCAGTCCTCCCGAGTTCCGCCTGATACCGCTTCCGGTCCGCGGTCCCATGGAAGCCCGCCACGTCGGCACCGAAGAGGGCGCCGCCGTGCTTCTCAACCAGCATTCTATCAGCCTTCTCGTCCGTTTTCACGAAGTGAGAGCGGCTCTTGCCGACCTTGTGCCCGAGCGCTTCCGCAGCCACTGTCGCGGCCGCTGTGACCCGATCCCCAACCTTCTGCGGGGCACCAGCCTTCGCGAGAGCATCCATCTCGGCAACGAAGATCCGGTTCGCGTGGAAGGTCCGGAAGTCCTTGATCGTCCCCCCCGTGTGCGAACGCACGTACGTGTTGAGACGGCTGGCGCTCCCCTCGAAGACGCGGGCATCGGGTGGGGGCCCGAGCAGCGGGGCGATGACCTTGGCGAGCGCAGCATCCTCCACGCTCTTCACGTGTGGCACTGACGCCTTCCCAACGTACGTCAGGATGACCCGATCACCATCGACGCTCACCTGTCCTCGCGTGAGGGTCGTCACACCCCTTACATCGAGCTTCGCAGACTTCTCGTTGCCGGCACGGATCAGGGTGCTGTCCACGAGCACAGCCATCGCCGCAAGATGCGAGCCCCTGGCGAGGTCGGCGATGAACGTCTGGCGCGCACTGTCCAGCGACAGCCCAAACGCGTACATCTTCGCGAACTTCTTCGCGGCCTGGGCCTTGAGAAAGTCCTCGTGGTAGCCGTAGGTTTTGCGGCTGGTGGTGGGCGACACCCAGCGCAGGCTCCAGTTGTCGGAGGCTCCGCCGCGGGTCGCGGCGACGCCGACCGGTGGGTACTTGTCCAGGCCGGGCATGTCCGCCCGTAGCTTCGCGGCTGCAGCTTTGGCGTCGGCAATAGGTTGATTCGGCGCGACCTTCCGTGTGGCTTGGTGTTGGGGCACCGACACCACGCCCGTCTTCGTGCGGCGAAGGTGGCGCTTCACCGTGACCTTCTGCTCGCCGAACAGCCCGGCCTGCGCCTTCCGCAGCTCCTTGGGGAGTGCAGCCCACACCCGGTCCGGCTTGTCGAGCCGCTTCGAGCGCGACGACCGCTTGCGCAGGTACGCGGCGAGCTCGGCGACAGGCCATGCTGTGAGGCCACCATCGAAGCCTGGTTTCGTGTACTGCTTCAGATACGCTCGTCTCGCCGCCGCCGCGGTCCGGTAGCCCAGCATGACCTTGTCTTCGTCGAAGACCTGGGTGCCCGGAACCTTCTGGTGCACGACGTAGGCGGTAGGTGCTGATCCATCCTCCCCGACGTAGACATCCACTGGATCACCATCGACACCGAGAGTCCGACAGAACTCGCCGTAGTGCGCATGCATCTTGATGATCCATTTCTTCCCGTCTGGATCAAACCCCGTGCGCGTCGAACCCTTGCGGTTCTCGACCTTGATCTCGAGCCCCTGGAAGTCGATCACCCCCACGAAGGGGTACTCGCGGCGGTTCGGTTTCGGTGGTGGGCCCACCACCACCGCCGATTCAGCGAGCGCCCGCAGCCGCTTTGCCTCCGCGGTGGGTCCGCTGCCCTTCGTCAGCTTGGTGCGACGCAGGCGACGCGCGACGTAGCGCTGCGAAGGCCGCACGCCCTTCTCCATTTTGCGGAACAGCCCCTCATACGGGACGCCGCCGGTCTTGAATGTGCGCACCAGTTCTGCCGTCTGCGCCCTGGCTTTCCGGAGACTCGTCACGAGCATGTGGTAGGGCAGCGGGAGCCCTGTACCCTCGATGGTGAGGACACCGACCCGACGCGGCCCACGCCGCCCCCATGCGAAGGTGAGACCACCGGCTGTCCATGTCGTCGCGACCATTTGGGCCTCCGTCGTTCAGCTGCCGGGATTCTAACGTGCGGCGCACCCTTGACGCGTGCGGCCATCGCGTGCAGGATCCCCTCATGTACAACCGCACCCATTGACAGCACGACCCCGCACGGCGGGGACGAGAGCCATCAGGCGGCCCGGCTTGTGCATATCCACCCACGTAGTTCAGTTGGCAGAACACCCGGTGTAATGAACCGGGAGGTCGAGGGTTCGATCCCCTCCGCGGGTATTGGGGCGAGTAGCTCAGCGGTAGAGCGTCGGGCCTTCGGGTCCGGAGGTGGCTGGGTCAGCACCAGCCTCGCCCATACCCTTTCCAGAGGTGAGCGATGAAGCTCTATCTGATCGTGAAGACCGCCCTGGGGGCAGGTCTTCGGTGTGCGCAGGCCATCCACGCCTTCCGCGCCTTCGTTGGCGAGTACCCGCACATTGAGACGTTCTGGCACCTCGAGCACAACAACATCGTGGTGCTGCGCCACGAGGATCCCGAGTCGCTCGCCGCGTTGCTCCGGATGCATGGCCTCCGCTTATCCCTCTTCCGGGAACCCGACCTCGACAACGAAGTCACGGCGCTGTGCGTCGAGCCCGCCGGCGCCCGCTACCTGTCGACACTTCCCCTCGCGTGACGACCACAAGGCTATCTTCCCCATGGTGGGGCCTGTAGCTCAGTGGTAGAGCACTCGTCTGATAAGTGAAAGGTCGGCCGTTCGAACCGGCCCAGGCCCACCACCTCGAAAGGGCTGTCCGATCTTGCGCCGACTGGCGTCAATCGTGCGGACGGTGGGACTACCCCGGGAGGCGACAAGCCACCGTCGCTGTGGATCCCCGTTGAGGGCCCAGGCCAGCGGGCGGCTGGTGTCGGGAACAACCTCCGCGGGATGATCACGCAGCCGGGACCATGGAGAGCTAACGAGACACCTCGATCGGCTGTGCCAAACTGCCATTGGATGACCCAGCGTCCATAGGCGTCGTTGCAGCGTCCGGAGAGGGTGGCGAGTGCTCCGTGCTGGACCCGCGACGATCGGATAGGGTCCGACAGAGCTGGCTGGGCCAGCACCGCCCATCCCCTTTGCGGGGATTGAAACGCGACGCGCGCAGTTATCTGCACGCTTAAACAGGCCAGAGGGTTCAAACCCTCTGGCCTGTTGCGCTGGTGCTACCTGTCGACGCGTGACGAACCGAACTCCACACTCACCGACTCCACCTTGAACGACAACATGGGGTGCGTCTCGATCATCGCCTTGATGCGCTCCTCCGCCCGTAGTTCTCGTATTCCGGGTAGCCCTGAAACCTCACCGTCGCTGCGAGTTGCTTTGGTTCTTCCACCTCGTTCCTCCTGCGCCATGTCACCACACCATAACCGCTAGGGCTGGTGGTGGTCATCGAACGGGTCGGAGCGCTTCACAGCATCCAGGTGCCCACCAAAGTCGTCGTGTGACTCCATGCTCTTGGGGACGACCCCATACCTGCCGTGAGCCTTTCGCGTGGTGGCGTCCACATCGTCGAGCTCGACGCCAGACTTGAAGGCCGCGCGCTCGGCGTGTCTCTCCGCCTGCTGCTTCGTCTTCGGGCGCCCCAGCTCGGCGACCTCTTTGGACCATCGCCGCGTGGCGTGGTGCCCCCTGACACCATCCATGCCGGCGCCGAGGTGGTCCTTCAGGTATTCCTCCACGTGGTCGGCCTCGACGGCCCGTGGTGAGCCGTCGTGCCCCGCCCCTTCGAAGACCTGCCCCACCTCGCGACCTTCGAGCGCCGCCCGAAGCCATGCCGCAAGGCGGGCGTCCTCGACTTCGTGGTGGGGCTGCGACGCCGCACGCACCGACACCTTGGTGCCGTCCACCTTGATCTCGTTGGCCGTGATGTGGTGGATGTGGCGGCCCGCATACTGGGTGAGCAGCGCACATGCAGCGCGCGCAGCTATGGGGCTCGTCGCGCCGAGGCGTAGATCTCGGTACGCATGGGCGCGGAACTTCGGGATCTCCGCGTGGTGCCTCCGGAGCTCCGCGAACCCCGCACCCGCGTCGCTGTGTTCCTTCGCCTTCGCTCGCCCCTCGTCGTGAGAGGGCCCACCGCTTCCGGAGTGCTCGACGTAGTGCCCGTGATGGACGCGATGGGTCGCGCCCTCGTCGTCCTGGACTGTGACACCGTGGCGGCCTGGCTTGTGGACCAGCCGCCCGGTGTGTGGTTTCCCCGTCTGCGGGTGTCGGAACTGGACCCGCTTCACGGTCGCCCCCTAATCAGCTAATCAGTCGAAGGTGATGGCCGCGACGGCCGCGGGTCCACCCTTCAGCCCGCCAGTGGTCCCCACGGGGTAGATCGCCAGGTACAGCGTCGCGCCAGAACCAGACGCGACATCCGTGGCGCTGATCACCGCGGCACCAGCGGCGTCCGTGGTGAAGAGCAAGGTAGGCTTCGCCGTGGCGGACACCTCGGCGCCAGCGCCGGTCTCTGCGAGGGTGAAGGCGCCCACCAGGCTGTCAAGCATGTTGGCGTCGTAGAGCTTCGCCACGTACTGCGCCGCCTGCGCGGGTCCCGCGATGGTGACGGCGATCACGTCCGCGGCCTCGACGCCCACGGTGAGCGTGAGCGGCGTCGCGAGCTCGTCCAGGGCAGCGGCGACCGTGGCACCCACAAGGGATGCGTTCGCGTCCTGGTACCCAATCAGCGCCGCTCCAGCGCCAGCTGCAGCGCTACCGAGCTGCACGATGTCTGTGATCAGGCCGTTGATGGTGGTTCCGAGCGACAGGGTTCGGACATCGCTGCTCACGGCGCCGCCGACGGGGGATCCCGAGAGCTTCCCGTCGAGCCAGTCGATCAGCCGAGCCGTGAGCGCTGTGGTGGTAGTGAATGGCATGATACCCCTCCGCCTTTGCGCCTATTACGCCGGCTTTTCGATGATGTAGACCTTCAGCTTGGACGGCGTGACGCCGTTGCCCGTCAGCAACACGGACGTGCTGGCGACCTTCTTTGTGGAGACGTGGCCCCACACCTCGAGCTTCCGGATGTCCGTCAGGAGCGTTTCGCCCCCGGCGAGCCGGAGACTGAACTCGTTGTCTTCGGAGACGATGAGGAGACCGATCGCGTTGGTGAACGTGACCGCGAGGTCGGTGTCACCGGACAGCAGGTAGATGGATGCTACCGAATGAGCGGTGTAGCCGGAAAGGACAAGACCACCGGTGAGGCGGTCCGTGTCGAGGCTTTCGGAGGCTTTGTTGCCGGCGTCATCGAGGAAGTCCACGATGCCGCGATTGCTGGCTGACTTGCTCACCCGGGCCTCCGTCCGCCGTTCGGCGCATGATCCGCGCATCCGGGGCGATCCGTGTAACGTATAGCAGGTGCGTCGCCGTGTGACTACGCGCAGCGCCGAGCGTGGTAGCCTCTGGATGGCGCCGGGTGGCGAACTGTCAGCCCCCGTCGCTCGTCGCCTCGGGTCGGTAAGCGTCCGGTGCGCGCCGTCCGTCTATCCCACGGGCGGCGCGCTGACCGGGTGGTGCGATGCTACGATCCCGGTATGCCAGACGACCCACGCACCCCCAAACCGCCTCAGCAGAAGCGCGGTGGTGGCGTTGGCACAGGCGCCTTCACCATGGTGCTCGACCACCTCAAAGAGGATCGGAACAGGGACGCCGAACAGCAGGCCGCTACGATCCTCGCGATGGAGCGCTCGCACCGCGCACTGATCTACGTCATCGGCGGTCTTGTCGTCGTTCTCGCCATCCTCGTCGCCGGCGTCGTTGGTGTTGGCGTCACCGGGAAGGTTCCAGGTCTCGGCGAGATCGAGGTCGTGCAGCCGCAGCCGTGACTACCGCAGCCGGCCACCGTCCGCCTTCACTCTTTCCGCGAGACTTCGAGCGCCACGCTTGATCCGCTCGATGTACAGGATCGCCGCCCCTTCTGTGCAATTCGGGTGAACGGGCCCAATGACCGGCCCCCACTGTGCCGCGGGGAGACGGAAGTTTGCGCCCGCGCGCTCCCTCGCTTCCAGGGTGGACACCCTGTAGAGGTGCGGATCCGTGTTCGGGCCCCAAATCCGCTTGCAATGCTTGCATGCGGTACGAGCCACCAGCTTGTACACCCTTGGGTCCTTCCCGAGACCCAACTGGATGGCTTGCTCCTTCAGCCGGACCCAGGCGCCCTGAGCGTGGGCGTTCACCAACTCGGTGCGCGCAACCCGGGTCATGTTGTTGACCAGGGCTGTGCCCTTCGCGGCCTCCTTGAGTTCCCGCCCCAGGGCTGCCACAGAGAGGCGACCCCGGTATCCGGCCTCGATGGTGCTCCGCATGGCGGCGAGTTCGTCACCAGACAGCGCGCGGTCCGCCTCGGCCACCACCCGCCACGCCTCACCCGTCCACTCGTGAGCGGGGCGCCGCATGTAGATCGCGGCGCGGCGTCGGATGTACCGCACCGCCGCCTCGTCCTTTGGCGTCCACGGTCCCGCCACCCCATCCTTCACCAGTCGCGCGAGCGTCTTCGTCGACTTCGGCCGCTCTGGTGGCGACGCGAGCGTCTCAAGCTGGCGCCCGATGCGGTAGGAGACCTCAATCCATGAGGTGTCGGACAACTCCGGGGAGATCAGCCCCGCGGTTTCCAGCCTCCTACGCTGGTGCTCGGCACCCGCGGGACGAGCGAACCGGATCAGCATGGCAAGGGAATGATCCTCAAGGAGCGCCATCAGGACCCGCTCGCGCGCCTCCGTCAGCGGGAACAACTGCCCCCGGCCGTGCAGGTCGGTCACCTGGGCAATGAGCTTGTCTCCCCAGCGCGCCCAGTCCTTCCGAGCCAGGCGGATCAGCTGGAACAGCTCCGGCAGCCGGGGATCGTCACCCTCGCCGTCGTCGTGGACGTGAGCCTTGAGCATCGAGGTCAGCCCAAGGTGGGCCGCCAGGCCGTGCAGGAGCGCCGGGTAGTCGGACCGCTCCACACCATCCAGGCGCAGGCCCACGTCGAGAGAGCTCATGCCTCACCGTCCACCAGTGCCGCGAGCTCGGGGCCCACATCGAGGTCGTGAAGACTGCCAGCGTGGGTACTCACCAGCTGCGCCAGGAGGTCCCCCGGCGTCATGTCTTCGCTCGCCGCCACCTCCAGGAACGCCTCTGGTGAGCAGCTCCGACACGCGGGGGGGGCATCGATCATCGGTTCCATGCGGGTTCTGCATCGCATGCAGAGGGCGACGGGCACGGGCCCCTCCACTCGGCCGAGCCGATTTAGCCAGGTGTGATCCATAGGTTGGTAGCCGTCAACTCGTCGACGGATCGCGCGGCGAGCCCCCGTCGTCGTGTGCTCCTGGTAGGCCCACACCGAGGTGCTGTGGTGTGTTTTCCATCCGAACCCGAGGTGCCGCAGCGCTCTTTGTAGCCACATCATGCGTCCCACCAAAGAATGAAACCAAGGATGTCCGTCAGATCTCGCTCCCTCACGGCCACCATGTTCGACACGTTGGCGTCCACGCTCGACACCTTGCCCGGCTTCGCCGAGTACAGCGTCACCGCGACATGCCCCGCCCAGTGTCCGGCAGGTACTTCGCCTGGATCATCGGAACCCGACAGCCCGCGACGCATGATCAACAGCGAGCCAGGCGGCACCACCTGGTCTGTGGTGGCGATCACCTCGTCGACGGAGAGGAACACGCCGCGCTCCAGCGCCCACTCATACGCCTGTTTCGCGCCACCGAGCCACACGCCGAGCGGTGTGGCTGCCCACACGCCCCGGTCCGTGGCGTCAACGACACGATGACCACCGCAGCCGCGGCGAACCCAGTGAGAGGCCGCCATGCCGCACCAAGGGAGGCCACCACCGGCCCCGATCTGCCAGTACTCGCGGTAACCGTCGACGAGGTGGGCGATCTCGGGTCCCAGGTTGCTGTCCCCGGCCTCCCGAGCCCCCAGGTCGTCCAGGCCGGCGAATGCCGTGGCAGCCGCGCAGTCCGGCAGCTCGACGCCATGCGAGATCGCCCAGTGCTCGAGGCCGTCATCCACGAGCGCCATCCACTGAGAGCGCCCCTCCTCCACGACCGCCGCAGGAGGCACCGCCCGCCCCTCGACCAGGAGGGCGTCCCACGTCCGTGGGCCGACGATGCCGTCAGCTCCCAGTCCAGCCTGCATCTGGAACGTGACCACCGCGCGACGGGTGCCGCCACCGAAGACACCGTCGACGCCGACGGGTAGGCCATGCACCGCGAGGCGCTCCTGAGCGTACGTCACCGCACTTCCGCTGCTGCCTTGTCTGATCGTCTTCAATTCACCCCTCCTCGTGGACGCGCACCACGGTCACCCGAGCCGCCTTCTGCATCGGTTGGCCTGGCTGCCCAGGCATGCCCGGTGGGGGTCCACCAGGAGCCCCAGGCGGGCCACCAGGCTGGGGCTGCGGGGGTTGGCCGGGTGGTTGCTCACCGAAGGGACCGGGAGGCGCACCTGGACCACCGAAGCCGTCGCCGTCCTCCTCCTGGCCGTCATCCATCGCCTGTTGCTGCAGCATGCCGATTGCGGTCTGGTTCAGAATGTTGTTGTACGGGTTTGCTCGGTACTTCTTGAGCATCTCCAGCTTCTTCTCGGTCTTCTTCTTCTTCTTGTCCTTCTTCTTGTCCTCAGGCGACGCCTCGGGCTCCTGCCCCTGCCCCTGGGGATCCTCCTGCCCCTCCTGGTCGTCGGGCTCCTCCTGGTCGTCGTCGGCGTTCTGGGGGAACCCCTCCCCCTCGCCCTTCTCCATCGCCTGGGGTGGCCCTTCCTCGTCGTCGTCGTCGTCGTCGCTCATCATGTCGCGACGCTCCAGTTCCTCAAGGGCCCGAAGGTCGGCGGGCTCGATCCAGAACCCCAAGGGGGTCAATCCCTCCAGCAGGCGCACCTCGTTGGGTGTGCGGCGCGACCTGGTCTCGATCTCCGCGACCTCCGCATCCTCGCGGCCGTTCACGTCGCCGTACTCCCACACCAGGCGCAGATCTGGATGGATCCGCGCCAGCATGGGATCGAAGATCGAGTCGGTCAGGTGGCCCACATCAGCCTGTAGGCCCTCCGCCTTGGCCAGCGAGATCTCCATCTCCCGGTTCGGAGCGTTCAGCGTGGGACCGGCGCCACCGCTCCAGGGCTTCGCGTTGATGACGCTGGGATCCATCCTGTAGTGCGAGCACATGAGCGACACGATCAGGGAAAAGTAACCCTCGAACCCCATCTCGGTGACGGGGGGCTTGAGGTCGATCTTCGTGATCGTGCCGTCCTGTGGGAGCGGCATGATCGGCGGCTGGTGAGCGCGTCGGACACCCTGCGACGCCTGGCGCAGCAGGTCCACGAAGGCGTCGAGATCCTGATCGTGGACGTTGCCGGTGATCCCGAGGATGAAATCGGACATCATGCCGCGCGTGAAGAGTGAGCTGTTGTACGTCCAGGTGTTGAGCCCGGCAAGCAGCGTTTCCGCGCTGTATTCCACATGGCTCGGCTGGTACGCGGCGTGTCGCACGTCCGTGGTCGTGTAGCGCTGCCCCATGATCAGGCGGCCGGGACGGAAGACCCCCTCCATCACGCCCTCACGCACCAGGACATACTCGGCGGTGCGGATGTCGTGACCCACATCAGCCGCGATCATCTCCAGGCACTCCTCGTCGGTGATGCCCGCATAGCCTTCGTCGAACCCAGGATGATCCGCGATCCATCGTTCGAGGTAGAAGAGAGTGGGCCACACCAGCGCCCCGTCCACGGGGCGCCAGCCCACGACGTAGTGCGGATCGTAGTCGCTATACAGCAGCTCCACACACGGCCGGTTGATGGTGAGAAACTCCTCTTCGAGCTGCACAAGGGCCGCTCGGAACGTCGTGCAATACCGTGCGGACGGCTTCGCGATCTGGCGAGCGCCGGTCGCGATCAGGCGCTCGAACCCCTCCGGCGGCGTGGCGTCCGCCTCCTCGTGGTCCTTGTGCACCACCCGCCAGCCCACCGAGCCTTTCTTGCCGCGGTAGGGACGACACAGCCTCGCGACCTGGTGCTGCCGCGCGGCGTGGATGGCGCTCGTGATCACGCTCTCGCGACGGATGCGGCGGAGCACGTCCAGGGGGAGCTCGCTCTGGCCAGTCGACTTGTCGATCCCCATGCCGCCGCCGTCTCGGTGCACGTACCGGGCGGTCGAGGGCATGCGCGGCTTCGTGGCCTCCCGAATGGAGCGATCCCGCATGGTCCGGATCACGTCAGGCGGCACGTAGACGCCACCCTCGACGCTCTGGCGCAACCCCGCACCGAGCAACGTTTGCACGGGGCTCTGCTTCAGCATGGGCACCTGGCCCGCTCTACCTGCCATGTCGACCCCTATGCTTCAGATCGTCTCGGACCCTCATCTCTACCGCCCAGGTAGCCCCACACGCCGGACACGTCCGGCGGAACGGCAACCGGAGGTGCCCCAACTGCTGCTCGATGCCGCGTGCGAGCATCATGCAACACCGGCGTCCCTGCAGGATCTCAAGGCCCGAAGCCGTGCGGCTCTCACCTCGATACGCGTTCTGCTGCAGCCACGCACTCGGGCGTCGCTTGCCTCCACCGGGGTCGCCCAGGTGTTCGATGATCTCGGCGATCGGCGCCAGCCTGTCCTCCACGAGCACCATGGTGGGTGCGGCCCGGGATGGCAGCCCGGAGAACTGGCCGGCGCTCTCCTCCTCGTCGAAGATGGCGCGCCGCATCGCGAGACGGGCAGAATCAGAGAGCATCGGGACACCTCATGGAGCGCGCGAGAGCGCGACATCAGCGTACAGGTTCGCGTGGGCAAAGTCCGCCTGACCGAGGTGAGAAGCACGGATCGTGTAGATCCCCATGCGCTTCGCCGCATCGTTGACGTAGTGGCGATTGAAGAGGACGGCCCGTTGGTGCGGGAAATAGATGTCCCTGCACACCGCCACGGCACCCATGCTGCCGGCGGAGAGGTTCGGGCGCAGCGTCGGCTTGCCGTCCACGACGGGCAGCTGCTGGATCAACGTCCGTGGATTCGGCACCTCGTTGTGGCGGTTGACCCATCTCTTCAGAGACCAGTCGAGGGCCTTCGTTCTGGAGATCGTGACGATGAACGGGAACTTCGCCTCTCCATCCCGTTGGTCGGCTGGGGCTTTCTTGCGGTCCTTCCAGCTGATCATGGACGAGCTTTCCGCCTCAGTGTAGTAGGCGAGCCAAACCCGACCCTCGAACGCCTGCGCGAACGAGAGCACGGCATCCCACTCTGGCTGCGCGTCGAGCACGGCGAACCGGACATCGTACTCGACCATGAGCGAGCCCAGGCGCTTCCACTGGTCCGCTGGCTTGCCTCCCCGGTAGTGCACGACCTCGACGTGCACGGTCTGGAACTTCCCGGACTTCGCCCGCCTCTTGATCACGGCGAGGCCGTACCCCTTCTGCACGTCGTACCCGAGGGCGCAGTTGGACATGTTGCGGCGCCGCCACGTCTCCGACTGGTGAGCGGGCCAGTCGATCTGTTCATCCACGCACGCCATCAGGTGCTGTCGCTGTACCGGCCTGGCGTCGGGGTTCACGAAGGGTCGACCCAACATGTCGTTGTACAGGACCTGTAGATCCGCGTTCGGGTGGTTCCATTCGTACAGCGCCCTCGCGGCGCTGTAGGTCCACAGCGTCAGTTGTGACATCTGGTAGCCGTGAGCGTAGACACCCGGGTTGTGCGGCTCCCACCACCCTTCCAGCGGGTTCGGGATCACGTTGCCGCAGGTCGGGCACTGGAAGACGGCCGGCGGGTACTTCTCGCGATGCCCGTCGGGCCACATCTTGCGTCCCGCGCGGTCGAAAGTCGCCTGAACCTTGCGAAGCAAGGCAGGTGTCGCCGACTTGAGATCGAGGGTGCACTTCGGGAACGTTTCGGCAAGCACGACGCCATCAGCACAGCCGCCGCAGTCCGTGTGCCAGTGACGCTGGTCCGTGGCGTTGAACTCCGCGTTGATGTCCTGGTCCGGATGCCGCGCCGTCGACACCTTGACCTTCTTCGGTCTGGCCTGGGCACTGATCCGCTTCTCCGCGAGCAGCACGTCCGAGGCTTCCATGCGACGGAGTTCGTCGAAGTAGATCGCCGCCATCGGCAACCCCTCTGTCGCGGTGGTGCCGCGGGTCGAGAGGAAGAACAGGACCGAGGGCCCGAGCGTACGAGTCAACACCTGGTCAGTACCCTTCTCCTTGGCATAGTTGCGACCCATCCAGCCACCGAGCTCGGGGCTCGACCTCACGAACGGCTTGAAACGCTGCTCACTGAACGCCTTGGGCAGGTGATAGTCGGGGAAGTAGTACCCGAACATGCCGCCCCAGTTCCGTACGGCCTCGCGGAGCATGTGGGACATCACGAAGACGCTCTTGCCCACCTGCGCCGAGCACTGCAGCACGATGTCGTCGCAGTCGTCCTCATAGATGTCGACCCATTGCGCGTACCGGTCCCAATCGAAGGGCTCGCCGCGGATGGTGAGCCCGTACGAGTCCACGAACTCCTTCACCGAGTCGTGGTGCTTCAGCGAAGCCGGTCGTTGCCCGCCCCCCACATCCCATTGCTGGAAGAAGCCAGGCGCGACCATGGACTCCACGGAGCCTCGGCGCCGCGCCACCTACTCGCCCGCGGCGGCGATCTGTGCAGCCACGGCCGCAAAGGACGCCTGAAGGTCGCGGATGATCTCGTCTCGAAGCCTCGGGTGGCTGCGTAGCCTGCGCTCAAGTGTGCCTCGGATCAGGTCTGCGAGCCGCGCCATGAAGGGGGCAGCCCCAGCCATGAGCAACTCCCCAGCCTTTGAGCGCTGGTGAGCCGCGTTGACCACCGAGGCATGCGCCCGCACCGTGGAATGGATGCCACGAAGCTCGGACATCCAGGCACGCCAGATGTCCACCGCCGACGGCTCTGGTCCCTGGTCACCGCCACCGTCCGATATCCGGGCGTCTCGGATCTGCTCCGCGAGCGCCCAGACCCGATCCACGTCGGGCTCCAGCGGGGTCTGCGCCATCACCAGGGCCGAGAGGGCGACGGGCTTCCTCACCTCCAGGAGGTCGGGATCCGCCTCGAGCTCCGCGAGCCGGATGCGACCCTCGGCCGAGAGCGCCTGGAAGTGCGCGGAATACCGACCCGACACCACCTGCGGTCGGATGTCACGACCCGGCAGGCGTCCGCCGTGCTGGCGACACCGTTCGCCACCCTCGACGGGTTGGTTCCGGCACTCGCCCCCGGCCCTTGTCTTTGCGCCGCACGGGGGGCGCTTCACACCTCTGCGACGACGCTTCGCACGCCTGTTCCTGTCGGCGGCCTTACGAGTCACGATACCGAGAATGCCAACCGGGCTCCACGCCTCGAAGAGGCACGGAGCGATAGCCGCCGGCCCACTTCTCTAGGCGGCACTCGGCCACCAGGGCACGGATGATCCCCGCCTTCGTGTCCTCGCGTGCCTTGACGCCCAGCACCAGCATCGGCGAGCGCCCGTGTGGGTCCTTGGTCGCGAGCCACTCGTCGATCGTCTTGGTGCTGAGCGGCGGCTCGCGCTCCACGATCTCGCGAAGCATGATGACCGCGGCCTTCACGACACCCTGTTGCGTGCTTCCCATCACTTTGTGGAGGACGAGATGCTGAGGCCAACCGGGGCGGCGCTGGCTCGCGTTGTGGTTGTTGCGAACGCGTAGAGCTTCCCGTCCTCGCCCTCCTCCACCCGAAAGCCCTCGCCGGCGAGGGCCGCCACGGCGGATCGGGACCAAGTTGGTCCTCCTGGGCCGCAACCTTTACCCTCGATGGCAATCGTGGCGGTCATCAGGGTGTCCTCCACCAGGGTGGCGCGAGGCGCCGCCTCCTGACCAGTCGCGTCGTGAAGCGCCGACAGCACCTGATCCGGCGAAGCCTCGACATCCATTCCTTCCCCCAACACTGAGCGTATCGCCTCCCGCGTGAACCCGTCGCGCTTCCCCGTCATCAGTACCCGGACACCGCGAAGGGCGAGGTGCGCTTGAAGAGACAATTCCATCGGGTTGTCGGCCCTTGATCCAGCGTAGGTACCCGCAAGCGTGCACCCAGCTCGGCAGACGTTCGCGTTGTTCATGGGCTCCGGCACCCACCCATGCAACAGATTCTCGTAGGGGGCGAGGGCACCGAGGAAGACGAACTCGCCAGACTCCGGCGCGTGAAGGTATGGTTCTCGCGTGACGATACCGAACTCCAGGGCGCGCCGCCTGAGCCCGTCGTACGCCCCTTGCGTCGCGCACATCGCCGCGGAATCGAGCACGACGCAGGCGCCCCACTGCCGGAACCCTTCGTTCGGTGGCGGAAAGAACGCGGGCACCATGGGACGGGTCGAGAAGTCGACACCACCACGCGCCCACTGTCCCGCAAGCTCCTCCACCCGGTTCTCGTGCTGGCGAGCGTGCGCAGCCACACACATCTCCGTCCCCAAGGCCGCACCGAGCAGACGGAGAGGACCATGCCCGGCCGCGCGCTCCGCGACATCCCATGCCGACAGGGCCACGATGAACCCTGGCTGTAGGCGCATGCCGTAGTTGTCGACCTCCGCCAGGTTGTGAGCCTTGATCACCTCCCCCGCTCGACGCAGGAGTCGGTCATTCGACCACGCGCACTTCAGGCCGCGCACGACCTCCAATCTTCCGATCATTCAGAACTCCTCGTTGTGGGCCGCCAAGCGGTCCCACCAATCGCCTGTGGGGATGTGGTACTTGTACTTTCCGCGACCTGGTGTCGAATCCAGGTCCTCCGGGTGTTGCATGTGCGGCGACAACCACACACGTGCCGCGGGCGTCGCCACCTCAAGGTGAGACACCCGAAGGATAGGATTCGCGCCATAGAGCGCCTGGTGGAGCACAGAGGCCGCACACCCGATGCGCCACCGCAGGGCCGAAATCAACGCCCAGTAGCCGTGTGTGGGATTGTCGCGCACCATGCGCACCACATCCTCGCGACTCATGGCGGACACGTCTGCGTGTTCGCCAAACGCGAACGGGATCAGGTCCTCGTCCATCGCCTCGACCAGGCCACGGATCGAGAGCGTGTCACCTGGCACGCCGGAGTCTACACACCAATCGCCCAGGTCCAGAACGCCGTGTTCGTGTTCGAGGTGGTGCGTCCAGAACGATCTTGGATCCCGCGAATGGGTGAACACGGAAGACCCCGCCACCGCGCCCGCAAGCGGCGGGGGGGCCATGGTCTCGGCGAGCATCACCCGCTTCACCTCACCGAGGTTATTTCGGTGAAACCCAACATACCGAGTCAGCGACGCCCGCACAGTGTCGCTGTCGAATCGCTCTGTCAGCTCCACACACAAGAAACCGGTCAAGCCCTTCACGCCAACCCCTTCGCCATCGCTTCTCCCAACATGGTCACCTCTCGCAGCGCTCCGTCGAGGTGCTCGCGCAACTCGGTGCGCCTGCCCTCATGTGGTGCCCGCTCCAGGCATGCCGGGCACCAGTCGACGGGATCCGGCCGCCCCTCGTCGTCGAGGCACGTAATGGCGCGCCCCTCCGACCTGGCGCCACAGGCGCGGTTCAAGCGGTGCCGCTCGTCATCCAGCCATCGCAGCCCTGTCGACAGGGAGCCGAGCCGCATCAGGACCTCCCGCAACTCGCTGGGTGTGTCACCCATGAGACACCCGCGTAAGGGCGGCCCACCAGGCGCGCAGCAGAGCGGCGGGCGAGCGGTCCCCAAAGACAAGGGCGATGGAGGAAAGGCCCCACACAAAGGTAAGAACCAGAACCACAGCCATGACAGCACTCGACATTCTCTTCTCCTCGGTTCACCGGGTCGGATTCTACCCCGAATCGCCCGTGTCGTCAACGCATGGCGCATAGTAGGGCACGCCAAGGATCGCGTCGTAGAACGCCGTGCGGAACGCCTCCAGGTCCTCCACGGAAGGGTAAGGGCCAGCGAAAGGAAGGCGGTAGACGCTTCGATAGGGCCCCCGCTCGACCAGCACCGCGACCGGCCCAGGTATGAGCTTGACCGCCGGTGCTGCGAACAGAGAGCGAATGAAGTCTCTGCGCCTCATGCCTCGCCGTCCCCCGATGAATGCCGCCTCGTGGCCCGTTGGCACGGGGGCGGCCAGAGATCTAGAGACCGGAGCGCAACTCCAAGCAGCTCCCTCACGGCGCCGCTGCGGGACAGGCCCTGCGCGCTGGCGACCTGGTTTACAGCCGCCAGCATCTGCGTCGACATACGGCACTGTACGGTCAGCGTTTTTCGCATTCTTCCATCCTCGGTTCTCGCATCGTTTTGCTAGCGACCGGAGCGCATCACGCGCACGGCCTCCTCGTAGATCTTGCGCTCCGACCAGTTGGGTTTGTGCCTCTCCAGATGTTTCTCGATAGCGACCGCGATGTCCTCCCGGTCATGAACAAGCTTCCATGCGCCGGAGCTCGTCGTCGAAGTAGATCGCCGCCATCGGCAACCGAGTTTCCGGGCCATAAGAGCCATCACCGTTACGGCCGCCACAGAGGCCGCATCATAGCCGATCTCCAGCCCCCGCTGAAAGTCGCTTACTCCTGCTCTTTCGCTCACATGGTCGGCTTTGCGCTCCCCGATTATACCGGTTGCCTCGTGTAGCGCGTCATGCTCATGGGCCATCACCTGATCCAACTCGCGCATGTCGAACGGAAGCCCGCACACCTTGCAGTCCATGATGTGGGTGGTGTCGGTGCTCGAACCTGTCATCGCTTGCTCCTGTTCCTTCGCTTCGACTTCTGGCTGCGCTTTCGGGCCTTCTTCTTCTTCCCAGGCGCCTTCTTCCGCCACACCCTGGTGTTGAGCCGCCGGATGCTGGGGGGCAGACTCGTCGCGGTCGCTGCCGTTACCGCCATCAGAACGAGGCCGAACGTGGTGGCGTCAGTCACCATGGCACCCATCCCGCCGCATCTGCTCGGCCGGGGCGCTCCGGGCCATCACAGGGACCACCCTCACCCCCTCGATCCAAGCCGCTCGACCAGCAGCCGTCACGTGGATGCCCCGAGCGACGCCGCCACCACCGAACCAGCCAGCATCCATCATCCTCCGCACCCTCGCCTGTACGCCGGGGCGCGTGA
>Ga0233413_10000048_pt1 | contig 62151 bp, 84 predicted proteins | sample Na_anoxic_6_MG_FD_189019 | JGI IMG/M metagenome (GOLD analysis project Ga0233413, IMG submission 189019) | Seawater microbial communities from Saanich Inlet, British Columbia, Canada - Na_anoxic_6_MG | ecosystem: Environmental > Aquatic > Marine > Inlet | place: Canada: British Columbia...
CATCTACTTCTTCTTAGCTTTCTTTCTGGCCTTGCTCGCTGCCCGCTTGGCTTCCTTCGTTGCCTTCTCTATCGCCTTCTGAGCTTCGGACTTCGGAGCCGCCGGACGAATGTAGAACGTGTCCCCTTCGAAGCGGGTAGCTCCTGGGATCTCTCCCGCCTTGAGCTTGTCCATTGGTAGCGCAGACTTGAGAAGGCTATGGGTCGTCGTCGTCTTGATCGCCTCGGGGCAATGCTCGATGGCCCAGTCCATTGTCGCGTCTCCCTCTTCGATGTCGGTTCGCTTAGAGGCTTGCCATCCGCACTTGCCGAACGGGTAGTGGACTGACTTAACCTGGGCGCTCTCGCTCTTGCCGAGGTTCTTAGCGGCGAGGTCTCCGGTCACCACGGCTTCGGCTCTGAGCTTGTAGGCCCACAGCCAGTGGTTCCGGCGGGCTCGAATCGGCGCGAGCCATGCGAGGTATTGAATAGCCAGCGCGGCCTCTTCGGCATCGCAATGCAAGAGGCCACGCGCCAACATATTTGGGACGTGGTCATCGGTCGCGGCGCCGGGCGGAGGGCTCGGCATTTGCGCGAACTCTACCCAGGTCGCGGGTCGCGTCGGGACTTCATCCTCGTCTTCGCCGATAGCTCTACCAGCGTCGTCTCCGTCGTCTGCGATCCAGGTCATCCTTGCGCCTTCCAATCTAGGGAGCGTGTCAAGTCTTCGTGAGCGCCAGCCCAGGCGGCGCGGTCGGTCGTGAAGCGCGAAAGGAAGGCAGGATTAAACGGCTTACTGGCCTCCTTGAAACGGCGAGCGGAACGCGCTAGGTCATCAAACTTAGCGGCTAGCTTTCTCGTCTTCGCGATCTGCTCCTCAAGCGCGAGCGCTGCCTGTTCCGCGAGCGCTGCCAAGCAGGTGTGATCGTTCAACGCCTCGCGCTCAACGCTGAAGTTCGTAGGGCATCCGCATCCCTCTTCGGCGCAACGGTCAAAGAGCATCCGTATACGGTCGGCGTTCATAGCCCGACCTTTACGCCGCTGTAGCCGGGCCAGACCTCACCGCGATACTCGGCAAGGAGTCGGATGATTGCGTCAACCGCCGGTCCGCTCTTGAGCCTGGTAACAACACGGGCGCCTGGCGTGATGTGTTCAAGACTCATTGAGATATGGACCTGCGTAGTCTTGCCTTTGCCGCCTGGCTCTGGAGTCCATGCCGCGATGGTCATCGCGTCTCCCTCTGACTTGAGAAACAAGCCGTCCGGCATCTCTACAGGGATACGGTTCGTGCTCATCTGCGCGGCTAGGTCAACGGTTGGCATTGTCCCGCGCTCGCGTGCTTCTAGGCACTCCTTGGCGAGAGACCTAAGAAGAGGCGTTGCGTTACCTGGAAGCTTGAGGCGCCTTAGCTTTTCGTCGGTGACTCTCATACCTTCGGCCTCTCGATTGGCAAGACAGGGAGAACGCCCGAGCGCTCAAGCCCGAGGCGTAGAGACTTGATCGCGTCACCGAAGCCGCCGCCCATAGACCAGGCGATGTCTTCGGCGGAGCCGATGGCGTCGGCTAGCTTCTGAACCTTGGGGCGAAGCTCCGAAAGCTCGGCGGCTACCGAGTTCGCTTCCTCTAGGTTGAGCGACTTCATCGCGCTGAAAGACTTGGCGCCGTGTCGCCTCGCAAAGTAGATGGCTTCCTTCAGGCGGAGGTCAGAGACGGGCGCGATGGCTAGCGACTTGTGGCCGTAGTCCTTGTCCTCGGCCTCGGTCTCGCTGAGGATTCGGTGTGCTAGCTCGTGTGCGTGTGCGTCTCGCTCGGTCGGTCCGATGCGCGTATCGAGTATCAGCGCGGCCAGGTCCGCGTTCGTTGCCCGGCTCATACCGAACCGCAGCAACGCTTGAACTTCTTAAGCGAGCCGCACGAACACGGATCGTTCCGGCCTGTCTTCGGCGAGGACCCGATGGCGCTCGCGCCCTTCGCCTTCGCCGTGATACCGAGCGACACGAGAGCGTCTCGCTTTCTGTTGTGTTTCGCCGAGGCGGTCCTGTATGCCCTCGACTTTCGGTTCTCGTTCCCCGGTCTATTCTTGTCGGCAGCTATACTCATCGGTCCCTCAGTGTTCGTAGCCTAGTCGGGCTGCGCTAGCAGCGCTAGCAAGGCTAGCACAAAGGGCAGACAAAAAGAAAGACCCTAGCTAGACCGCCTAGCTAGGGCCTCCCCGAGTGTCCACAAGACCGATGTGGTTCTCTGTCTTAGAGCCCGATCATACCGAGCACGAGGGAACCGATGGCCTTGAGCGCCACCGTTCCGATGCGCTCTAGAGCTTCGGTGAGCGCGTCCCATTCTGCCGACCGCTTCGCGTAGAGAAGTTCGGCGGCGTCTCCGCTCGCGGCTTGGAACTCGATACGCTCGGCGGCGGTCGCTTCGCTCTCGATATAGATGCGGTGAGCATCCTTCTTATCCTCTTCGCCGCCCTCGCCGAAGAGACCGATGACCGTAGCTAGGCCGCGCTTCGTTAGGTTCGCCGCCGCTGTCTTGACGCCGTCCTCTCCGAGAATGGCGAGCCCTTCGATGGCTACGCCTTGAAGCTCGGGCGGGAGCTTCTCGGCGGCGAGAGCTTCGCCGTCCTTGAGCAAGCCATCGAGAAGCTCGATGCCCTTCCCGTCGATGAGGTTGTCGCCCGCCGCGTTGATCGTTTCGAGAATTTCGCTCATCGTTCTTCTGCTCTCCGTTTGCTTTCGCGTTCCCGCTGCCTTGCGAGTCTTACCTGTTGTGCGTCCTTGCGGGCTTGGGCGACAGCCTCCGCGTTAGCTCGGCGCTCGCTTGCCTCCGCCCAATAGATGCAACGGTTCGCCGTGGCTAGGTCGCCCGTGTTCGCTTGAGCGTAGCGGGTCGGGACCTTGCGAGCGGCCTTCCTCTCTCGCTTTGCGCGGGCCTTCTCTAGCGCGTTCACTTGTCGGCCTTGGCTTTGTCGGCCTCGGCCTTGCGGGCGTCGGTGCGGGCCTGAGCCTCGGGGCTGACCTCTACGCCATAGATCAGTTTCCGCGCCTTCTCCCAGGCGTCGGCGTCGGTCTCGAATGCCTTCTGCGCGAGGGGGGAGAATTCGCCATGGGTGTCCTTGGCGTGTCCTCGGGTCGCCGAGATTGAATCGTTGATGAGGTCTAGCCCTTCCTTCGGTGCGGTGTAGCAACCGCAAAGGAGAGCTAGGAATAGAACGAGGATGAATCGGTTCATGGTTTGGCCTTGCGTGTGGGAGTCGGGAAGCTTGTTAAATCTCAAGGCTCGCGGGGAACATTGCCTCGGTGAGCGCGTCGAGCGCGGCCCGCCCGTCGCTGCCCGCGCCATCGTCTTGAAGCTCTAGCGCGACCTTGAGCATCTCGCCGTGAGTCGAGATGAATTCAATGGCGGTCGCGGCCTTGACCCATGGCGCCGTGTTGACTTGCACGCCGCCGCGACTCGCATCCACTACGAGCTTCACGAGGGAGGGTAGCGCGAGCTTCACGAAGTGTTTCAGGATCGGAGGCGCGGCCTTCTCCAAGAGAGGATCGATGACCGTGTCCTCTATGCCCTCGGGAATGTATGGGATGTCGATGGCCTTGATCGCCGCAGCCATCGCCGGGGTCGCCGTGTCCCAGAATTTCTCTATGAGGTCCTCGGCGAACGCGAGAACCACGGCGGCTTTCTCTTCGCCCTTGATGCCGTCCATGCTCTCGGCGACTTCGATGCCGCTTCGGATCAGAGTAGCCAAGTCGGAGGCGTCAAGGCCATCGGCGAGCGCCGCCGTAGTGTCCTCGATGGCCTTGTCCAGTTTCGCGTTCATCGGTCCTCGCTTCTGCGAGGATCTTAACCGGGCTCGGCGACAGGTCCCAGGTCCTCTTCGGCGAACGGGTCGGCGGCGAACGGGTCGGCGGAGGCGGCGGCGGGAGCCGCGCAAGCTGGCGCGGCCTCGTGCTCAAGGATGAAAGCTCGGCGGCGAGCAACGTCATCGGCGCTAGCCATCTCGGTCATCTTCGCCTTGAGCCTGAAGAAACGAGAGTCTTCGTTAAGCCTCCCGGTCTTGCTGCGCTCGCGGATCTTCGCCAGCGTTTTCATAACGGCCTCGCGGGCTAGCTCGCTGGACTGGCTCTTGTCGAATGGGACGGGCGCGGGGGCAGACGCGGACATCGGATGGTCCTCTCTCGTGTGTGTGGCAAGGCCGAGGCTACCCATCTGCGATCCCGCGTAGCGTAGCGTTGAAGTCGTTCATCACTTCTCGCGCTGCGCTTCGTTCGGAGTCTAGACGTGTCTCGTAGTGAACTCGGAGCGTGTCCTCTCTCGCCTTCGCTTCCTCGTTCAGCTTGTCCTCGCGGGCCTGAGCGGCGGCGGCGTTCGCGGCGATGAGTCCTACCTTGGTCGGGTCCTTGGGATCGCCGCCGTAGTGAACCTGCAAAGCCGTTAGCTTCTTCCAGAGAACGATGACAATCATCCCGGCGAGCAACGCCAGCGGCCCGTTTTGGGCCAGCGCGGTTAGGGCAGAATCAAGCATCGGGCGAACCTCTGGGCTTAGCTAGACCCCTACAAGCTTACGCGCAAGGCCCGACTAGCGCCCGCCCTATCGCTTCGCGTCTAGATAGAGACGTGGACACAGTCAGCACGCACGAGCCGCTCGGTTAGCGTGACCTTGCACCTTGGCGCCGAGGGAGAGCTGCACGCGGCGGCGTCGTAGCTTGAGCGCATCGCCTTGGCCTTCCTCTCGGCTTCCTCTCTCGACTTGTCGCCAGGCCCGGCGAAGACCTGGCAATAAACCAGGTTCCCCTTGGCTGGCTTCGTGTCCCTTAGCGTTGCGTTTCTCATCCGCATCTCTCCGTTCTGTCCTCGGGCGACTCGACTAACTCGGCGCGGTTCCTCTGCTCTCGCTGCCTTCTGAACTCGGCGCGAACCGAGTTCCTCTTGGCTCTCGCGAGGCGGGCGGGCTCGTGATAGTGGTAGCGAGCGGAGCCGCTACAGGCAATCACTCGCGGGTCGATGCGATAGGCGGCGAGCATCTTCGCGAGGCTCTTACCGGCGCGGCTTCCCTTCTCGACTAGCTCGCTAGCCTTGAGCATCGCGCCGTAGTCAACGCCAACCATCAGCGGCTCGGAGCCATAGGACCCAACGCGCATCGGGTGTCCTTGGAGAAGGTAGACCGCCGGGCGAAGCTCGGCCAGGTCGTGTAGCAGGGAACCGGGCCGCTCAAGGCAGACGGCGAAGAGGGCGCCAACCTTAGCCAGCGCCGCGAAGCGCTGGCCTAGCTCGGGCGCAACCTCTCGCGTCAGTCGTCGGAACATTACGGGCTCGCTCACTTGCCGCTCCTTTGGTCGGTTGTTAGTTCGTCAGTGAATCCCCAGAAAGGCCCGCCCGTCGCGTTGCGTCCGACGCCGTAGCGCTGGCGGCTGCCTCGGTCGCGCACGTAGAAAACGCGAAGGAGCTTCTGGTTCTGCTGGCCTTCGTCGCTGATACCGGCGCGGAGCTTGTCGCCCTTCTCTACCCTCGCGGCGACTGGCTTCGCCTTGCGCTCGCTCTCTTGGTCTACGCCTTGGAGTCGGTCCCAGCCGTTGAGCACGCCGCCGCAGTTCTTAGCGTTCGTCCAGAACTCGCGGCCATCGTCGCAGCGGATAGCGAGCTTGGTTACTTCCGCCTCGCCTACTTGCCTGCCGTAGCCGTTGCTATAGCCGTCCTCTTCTACGGTGATCCTGAATACGACTCCCTCGGTTCCGACTGGAACCTTGACCTTGCTCGCGGAGAACTTGGCTCGGGCTCGCTTGTTTGTGTAGGCCACGCGGGCGCCAACCGATACGCGGGCGGCGTCTACCAGGTCAGTCTTGAGAGCGCGGCTCGCGGCCTCTACGGCGTTCTCTGCGGCGACAAGGAGCGGGCCGTAGATAGTCGCGGTCTCGGGTCCGTTGAACGGGAGGACGGGCGGCGGCGTCGTCTTGCACGAGCACGGGCGCGGCTCATTGAAACGCCAGTCGGAGCCGGTAGACCAGTTGCCCCTTGGGGTGATGATCCCGTCCGAGCATCGCGGGTCCATGCACGCGCCCGAGGCTACGCGGCGAGCGCGGGCATAGGCGCCGCGCTTGCGCTTGAGGCGGTCGCGCTTCGCCTTCGTGCTGGCAAGCTCGGCAACCAGGCCAGCGTAGAACGTGGCGAAGACTACGCCGCTTCGGCGCATCTCCTTGGCGAACTCGGCGCGGTTACCGCTGCGCTCGGCGGCGCGGATGCGGTCCTCGGTTCGTGCGGAGCGGATCATCGTTACGCCTTTCGTCCGGTAGTCATTACGATCTCGGAGCGGGCGGCGATGTAGTCCTCGCGGCTTTGCTCGGGGGTCATCGTGAGGAGAAGGGCAACGCCGCCCATCCCAAAGGTCTTGTCCCAAGAGAGCGCGGCGCCAACCTCGGCGAAGCGCCAATCCTTCCAGGTCGCGTCGATAGCCTCGGCCTCATCCTTGGGGAGCAGGCCCGACTCGCGGAGCAATGCGACCCGCTCGGGGGTCGAGTCGTGGTTGGGGTCGTCGCTGAACTCGGAGAAGTTGACGCGGACCAGCCCGCCTTTGGCGGTCGCGCCGCGTGAAGTGAGAGCGACCAGGAGGGCTCGCTCAAAGGTAGCGCCACGGGTGAGCCAGTTAAGCCCGGCCCAGGTGTAGTGAGCACGCCAGCCAGCGCGGAGGCCCGTGTCAACGTGGACACGGTGACCGTTGTAGCTCGCGCTCGCGCCAGCCATGGCGGAGCGGGTCGAGCCAGTCGCCAGAGCCATACGGTTCACGGCGTCAGTCAAAGTAAAGGGAACGGTGGGGGTCTGCCAGGTGCGGGTCATCGTCGTCTCCGGGTTGGTTTCGCTTGCGTCCATGTAGGAACACTAAGCGATCCAAGGCGGGAGAGTCCAGCACAAAGTTTAAGAAGTTTCCTAACCTCTATTCTTGCAAGGGTATGTATTTCCCTTTGAGTAGCTCGGGGAGCCTATCGGCGTCCTCTGGATGCACAACAAGGACAAGCTTCGCGGGCTTCGGCTCTGGCGCTCTGCGCCGCCCGTAGACGGCGTAGAGCGAGAACAAGGGCGGCGACTCCCTCGGGTCTGGTATCAGCGCGGGACAGCCCCGCGTGACGTGCTCACTCGTGAACACGTCGATGCCTTCGAAGACCCGAGAGAACGCCGCCGGGTCCATTGTCTAGACTCGCTCCCATCTGGTTTGGTTGAACGCGCCATGCGTCACCACGAACTCTTCGGGCTCAAGCTCTACACGAAGCCGACCGATCAGCCCATCGAACGAAGCTATCTCGGCCTCGCGGATGTCGGCGCTCGAAAGCTGACAACGAATCTCGTTCCCCTCGCGGTTGCCCGAGAGGATCAAGTCCATCTCGATGTCTTGCTCGGGTTCGTCTACGAGGACCGCCGACCGAACGGTGATGCTCTCGGGTAGCGCGAGCGTGTCGGAGTCCGCGCCGCCGCCGGTAACCTTGGAGCGAATGATGATGCCGTTGACCGCTGCCGCGTCTCCTCGCATCACGCCGCTTTGAAGCTGGACCTCCGTAGACATCCGAATCTGCCGCATCGCCAGGATCAAGCCGCGACCGTCCGGCGCCGTGATCGCCTTCCGGTTCTCGGTGATTAGCTCGCGGAAGTCATCGAGGGAAAGCTTTCGCCCAAGCAAGGAGCGCCACGGCTCCCAACGCGGATGAGTCTGTGGGCGGAGCGTGACGACTTCGCGTTGCCCTTTGGCTTCCTCATCGATGACCGCCTGGATTTGTCGAGAGTCCGAGTCAGCAAACACCACGGTGTTCTTCGAACCGTAACGCTTGAGGTAGGCGATGAATCCAGCCGCAGCGAAAAAGGTATGGGCTCGCGCCGCCGACTCTTTGCGAGTCCCTTCCGTCGCTGGCTCTGGGTTCAGGGCGCGGCGCTCGATGACTAGCTTCGTTCCGCCTTCCCCTTCGCTCATAGCTTCCACGACATCGAAGACGGTTCGCATCCCTTCCTTGGGTGCGGACGCTAGCTCCTTGATGGTCGTCTGGCCTTTTGTCTGTGGTCTGCTGTCTTCCATTTACGCTTCGCTCCTTAGTTGTTCTTCCTCGGGGAGAGGGAGATGCATCTGGTTAGGGTCGCCCGGCGTGCTGCCCGTGTCGCGCACAAACATACACAACTCGGTCTCGCCGGTTCTCGGGTTCTTCTGCGAGCCGCTCATCGCCGCCGTGGTTCTCGGAGGGCGAGCGGGCATCTTCAGTTTGAGTTTCGGGGTAACGCTGTAGATTCCGTCCTCGATGCTCTGACATTCAATCTCGATGGTCATATCGATGACCGCCTTCGCCTTGCCCGAGCGTTCGCCCCAGGTCTCTACGAACTCAACCAGGCCCGCTTGGGCCTCGGCGATGTGTCGGTCTAGCGCCTTCTTAAACGCGCCCTCTTCGATGAGTTCTAGAGTCAGTGGAACGAACGTGTTTCCTGTTGTCATCTTCGGTCTCCTCTTGGTTACGCGAACAAACCCATCTGGCGTTTGTCCTCTGGCTTAGTCGGTCGGGGCGGCGGCGCCGCCGTCCCTAGCGGCGTGAGTTCTACCTGCTCGCCTGCCGCGTGAGCGATCCTAGCTCGGGCGATCCTCGCGAACTCTTCGCCGAGTTCGGAGCCGCCGAAGCGAGCGCCCTCTAGCATTGCCGCGCATCCAGTCGTGCCGCTCCCGGTGAACGGGTCGAGCACGAGACCGCCCGGCGGGTTCACGAGACGCACGAGCCAGCGCATAAGACCGATGGGCTTGACGGTCGGGTGTATGTTCGCCCGGTGGCCTGGGATGAATCTGTCCACGAGGGTCTTGCTACCGTCCTCCCTTACGAGCGTGCGCCCTCTAGCGTCTAGCCCTTGAGAGTGAACCTCGGCATCGGCGATAGCCTCCGCGGCCTTCGCGTCTCGCCGTCCTTGGATGCCGCCTTCGTTGAACTTCTTAGCGGCCTTGATTGGGAACGCCTCCAGCCCGGCCTCGCGCTCCGAGCGCGAGGGCTTCGCCTGGTAGCGGAACCTCGGAAAGAATCGAGAGGCGCCGCCGCCTCCGCCGTAGGTTTCGTCCGGCCCTTGCTGCGCGACTGGCACCTGGAGACCTAGACCGTTCTTAGCTCCCTCGGGCGGTAGGTTCCGCTTCACGGCTACGCCATCTTTCTGGATGCCGCTCTGATCGTCCAACACTTTTACGGGGCACCACGGCGCGCAAGTCTCATCGTCGCAGTCCGCATCGTGCGTAAGGAGAAGATTCGGCGGGTAGCGCCCAAGGCGGTTTGTTCTCTCGACACTCTCGGCTTGGGCCTTTGCGTTCTTAGCAGCATCCCCGTTCGCCTGGATGTGTTTTCCAACCACTCCCGTCCGCTTTGATGGGTCTGACCACGAACCAGGCCCGACGTTCTCGCCAGCCGTATCGACTCTGCAACCAGCGATGTTCAGCCCTCCGGTTCCGTGAGCCATCACGTTCCGCGCGATGGTGTCTATGAGAGGAACGCGAGCCAACCACCAGAACTCGGCGGCGGGCTTGAGCGCGGTTCCCCATCCGTCCCACTCTTTCGCTAGGTCTGTCGCTGGCTCGGTGATGTCGTATTCGTGCTGGACGTATTCGCCATCGCCCGGCGAGTAGAACGCGCCCTCGGCTGGGTTCACTCCTGTCTTCGTTCCGACTACCTCGCGGCGGAACCATGCATCGCCTGGCTTGCCTTTGTCGTCGTTCAGCTTTCCGAAGAGAGCGGCGATGGCGTCGGGCAATCCGTCGAGCCCGAGAAGCTCTAGGAGCTTCGGCATCTGCTCGGGCTTCGGAACGCTCGGCTGTGTCGGGTGGCTTATCCAATGGCAGGCCATCCCGTTGAAGCCGAACGCCGCATCAATGTCTTGGTTTGATAGCCCGCGCTCGCGTGTCGCTTGCCCGAGCCAGTCGCGCCACGCCTGGATGTCTTCGCCGTTGTCCTTGAGCTTGTCGATGCCCTTGCTAATGTTGTGACTCTTCGGGAAGCCAGAGCCGAAGATATGCGTGACGCAATCGCGCACATCAAACCCGGCTAGCTCTATCGCCGTCCCGGTCCAGTGACTCGTTCGCGGGATCGCCCAAACCAGGATGTGTGCGCCAGGCTTTAGGACTCGCCGAAGCTCCGCGAGGATCTCGGAGAGCCAGCCCACCCAGTTCTCGCGCCCGCCCTTGTCGGAGTCCCAGTCCTTGCCCATGAACCCGATGCCGCTCGGAGGATCAAGGACCGCAGAGTCGGCGTAGGCGTCGGGGAGTTCCCGAAGCCACGACAGAGCATCGCTATTGACTACCAGCCATCTGTCGCTCACTCGGCACCTATGCCCGCAGAGCTTCGCGGAGATGCCCGGCCAGGTGCGGGTCGATGTAGATACAGCGAGCGGCCCGCCGGATTGATTCGAGAAGCGTAGAGCCCTTGCCTCGCCGCCGCACGGCGTCTTCTAGAACGTGTTCCGAATCGACAGAGATAAGGACCACGGCTTCGCCCGGTTGCGTGAGGATATAGGTTAGATGCCCTGGCGCTTCCGGGTCGTCTACTCTCTTGATGAGAGCGGGGCCATCGGAGGCCAGGTGGTTCTGCGCGAACCTCTCGGTCTGCGCTCGTATCTCTTCGGCTATGGGGCTCATCGCTTCGCTCCAGATTCGCGCCTATCATGCCTCATCCCTCCGACGTTTCTAGCGCCGCTAGCAAGGTTGGCCGCTCGCCCTCGGTGAGCATGGGTCACGCGAACAAGGAACGCTCCAGGCTCGCGCTGCCATCTTCGTGCTGGATACGTTTTCTGCGGACGTAGTCAGCGGCCCAAGGGCGAGCAGCGGTTGTTCTATTCCTCCTCGGGGGTCTCTTCTGGCTCCTCTTCGGGAACCTCTTCGGTCGCCGCCTTCGGCTCCCATGGCTTGCCTGGCTTGTAGGGAATGCCCGCCGGTTCGCCGCCGCAAACTTGGCATCCGTCTGCCCACTCTTGCCACCAATCCGGCCCGTAGTCTTCGCGCCTTCTGGCTACCGCCGGGCTTCCGTGCGGGCAGGCCAGCGGCCTAGTCGGGTCTTGCGGCTTCGGTGCTTGAGTCAAAACGGTTCCCTCGTGAGTCTGTATTCAAACAAGCGCCCGCCTTTGGATCGGCGCTCTAGGTCTATGCCTGGGATGTCGCGAAGCTCTCGCGCCCTCCGAAGTCCCTCGCTCGCTGGCTCGCCGTCCGTCCCCGCTGCGATGCGGATGTCTTCGGCGTCGTGCCATCGCCCGTCCTGCATTAGATCGGCTACCCTCTTCGCGCCTTCGTTCAGTTCGATGATGTCCGTCTCGCTCAAGATCCCTTGACCCCCGAGCGCTCCGGACCACTTCGTTTTAACGGCCCCCCGCAAAGCCTCGCCATTGGCGAGAGCTAGAACGGGAGGTCCGCTAACTGTCCCGCTGGCGCGGTGATGGTGACCTCCTTGCGAAGCCTGCTGTGCGGCTTCATTGCTCGGCACGAAACACAGAGACGGATGCGGGTCTTCGCGGTTCCGCCGACGATCAGAGTAGCTAGAGCGTGGAACGGGTCGCCAACTTTGAACGCCCGGCCCTCGCTCGGGTTCCACGCGCAGAGGTCCCGCGTATCGTGCTCGCCGATTGGCGGGTGTCTATCGCCGCCCTGGACGCACGCGAAGTGTGCAAAGGTCCGATGCCCTTCCGCGCCGTTCGCGTAACACCGTTCGCCGGGCTCAACGTCAGAGCCGCAAACCATACACGGTTCCTTTACCGCCTTCCCTTCCTCGGCTGCGGCTGGGTTGAGTTCCGCATCGACTAGCTCGCCCTCGCGTAGCATTACGGCTGCGTAGCCGAGTTCCTCCGAGACGCATCCCTCGTGAGCTACGCTGTTCGCGTTTCCCTTGTGGAACCAGACCCGCTCGCCCTTCTCGACTTTATCGCCCGAGACCTTGCAGACTCGCTCACTTGCGGCGAGCCCCAAGACTCCCGCCCGCAAAAGAAACCGCGACCAATCGAAAGCGTCATCGCTGCGCTCGCCGCAGACCTTGACGATAGGCCACGCGAACGCGCACTCCTTACAGGGCTTCCCGGTTGGGTCCGCGCCCGTTGTCATATTCGCGGGGCAAGCTGGACACGAGACCGCCCACCGCTTCGGGAACTCTTGCTGGTTCGGGTCAACGTCCGGCATCGTCTTCGCGACGTATCCCGCGCATCCCTCTTTGCACTCCGCGCACTTCTTAGTTCGGAAGTCGTGGTGCATCCCAACGTGGCCGCAGTCCGCGCACGGAATGTAAGCGGGTAGCCCTCCCTCTGGTTCGTCTGGTTCCTCGGGCTCGACTGTGAATCCCCCCGCTTCCTCGGGCCGCACTTCCTCTTTCGCTGCGACGTATCGCGAGCCGCCGCACGGGCCGCTGACTGAGCACGGCAGGCGACCCGTGCAAGCTGGACACGGGTCGCCTAGCGGCGGTCTCTCTTCGCCTTCGCCGCTGCGCTCGCTGCCTGCATCACCATCGCTAGGATCTGTCCCGCCATCGGGTTCTCCTTTCGGCGGGCCGACTCTCTTTTCGTGGCAGTCGCCGCAACGCCGAACGCCGAAGCTATCAACGATGGTCGCGCTCGTATCGACCTGGGCCGGACAACTCTCGCAAGCCACTAGAGCCTCGGGCTCTTGACACTCGGGGCAAGGCTTTGTCGCTGGCCCGGTTTGGTCGCGGCTCGTGCGGGGAATCGCGAGAGTCCCGGCCCCGGCGCAAAGCTTGCACGGCGGAGCCGAACCGGGGAAGTCCGCGCCCGCGTGTTCGTCTTGGTCCTCGGCTGGCGCGGCGGGCTTTCGCTTCCGCTTGCGGGATCGCGCTCTGGCGGGCGGCTTGCCTGGCGCGATGACTTTCTGGGCTCCGACCGTCAAGCCTTCAAAGTTTCCGACTGGCGCGGGCTTCGGTTCCAGGTCGCCCTTCGGCCTTGGCTCTGCTACCACTTCGGGAACCGCCGCGACTGAACACCCCCCGAGCTTCGGCGCCCCATCCCAAGGAGCCCAATCGTCGGCCTTCGGTTCCTCTTGCCCGCACGCCGAACACTCAAAGCCCCAAGGCGTCTCTTCGAACTTGTGCATCCTCTTGGCGGTTTGCTCTGCGGTGAGTTCCTCGGAGGTCATCGAGAACGGGTCATCGCCGCCGAGGGCTTCCACGAGTTCGTCGGCGCCCGCCTCTGCGGCTGCGGCGATGATCGTCTCGGCTCTTGCCTGCAACGCCATCGAGATAGCTAGCCAAGCAGGTTGGCCGTCCAGGTCCTGTTTCCAGATGTCGGCCTCGGCGTAGAGGTCTCCTCGGCTCGCGGCGTCAACCGCTGCGAGGACCAGAGCCCGAGCGCTTCTTTCTTGTTCGCGCCCTAGCTCGGGGCTTAGCCGCCACCCCTTTAGGCTTCCGCTTCCCCACTTGTGCATCGCTTCCTGCATTGCGTTTCCCTCCGGGAGCGAGCCGCCTATCCCGTTGAACCGGGAAGGGCTCGCCCTCGTTATGTTTTTTCTGTAGTCGCTCCACGTATTCGCGCAGAGCTTGAGTCACCAGCATTTTTTTCGTCAACCGCAAGGGCGGACCCGAGAGAGCGATGACCGCATCGGCCACGCGCCCTAGCGTTGCGCTGTCTACTCGGGTGCCTAAAACTTTCTCGTCGTCGCGGCTCATCGCCGCCTCCTTGCGGCTACGCCGAGGCGGGCTCGGGTAGCTTGTGAGTGATCCACATCGCGAGCTTCTCTAGGCGGTCGGCGTTGTCGCCAGCCTTGCCCAGAAACTTCTCGGCTGTCTCTTTGTCCGCTCCCTTGAGCTTCTCGATGTCTGCCTTGATTGCGTCGATACGCAAGGCGACCCCATCGGATTTCGGCGCGGGCTCGGGCGTCGTCTGCGCTTCCTTGTGGCCGCAGTCTTCGCAATACTGCGGCTCGTTCCTGTTGTCTGGGATGACCCAGCGAGGATGAGCGCACTCGGGCGCGGGCTTCGGCTTCGGTTTCGCGGCCTTCGGCTTCGGCGCGGGCTTCGGCTCGGGCGGCGTCTCGTCGGCCTGGAACTTCCCGCACTCGTTACAGCTAGCGCCAGCGGCGCCGCCAGGTCCCTCGGCAGGACTCCACGCGGGATGCTTGCACGTCGCCGGGTCGCGGGGAGGGAGCGCGGGAGCGGATCGCTTCGCAGTCTCCGGGGCTCCCCCCCCGACCGCCGAGGGACTGGACGCGGGAACGGCTGGCGCCTGTCGCAAGTGTCCAGCCCAGAGCATGAACTGCTCGGCCACGAATCGCCCGGCCTTGCGCCAGACCTCGCCCTGAAAGTGTCCGGAGCGGGACTTCTCAATGTGCAAGGTTCCAGGTGCGCTTCGATTAACGCTCGCCCAGAACCCAAACTCATATTCGAAGGGGCCATCTTTGTCGCGCTGGATGATGATCTCCTGGCCCGCGTCGTCGCCTCGGCCCGGCTTCGTTCTCGCCGTTGCCACCAGGTGAATCGGGATAGCTCGGAGGTCAGAGAGGAACTCGTTGTGGAGCTTGGTAACGGCGTTCCATGCGTTGTTCGTTTTGTTCCCGCGCCCGTCGCCCTTCAAGGCATCGACTTGTTCAAGGCAACCGTTCACGCCGCACCACTCGTGCGATGCCGAGTCGATAACCAGAACCGCGTAGCCGAAGTCCACCGCCGCCCGCATCTTTGAGCAATACTCTTGCGGGCTGTGGTCGCGAAGATCGATGACATCGAACTCAAGCGGGATCGCCTTACCCTTCGCGCACTGTTCGCACGAGCAATAGAACGGCTCATCGATGACAGAATCATGGGAGTAAAGGCGAGCGCTCCCGTCCTCGCTGTCTATGACTGCAACTCTGCCGCGCCTCCCGATTGCCTCGGCGATATGGCACGCGACCTGTAGAGCGGTGAGCGTTTTCCCCGCGCCGCTCCCGCCAGAGATGAGGAACTTCAGCCACTCCTCTAGCCGCTGCGCTTTCTGAAACGGATTCTGTTTAGCCATTTGTGGACACTCCTATGGTTTGTTGGTCTGGTCTCGTGGCTTGTGCTAGCCATGCTAGCACGGCTAGCCGACAAGGCAAAAGGGAAGCCCCAAAGCTACGCGGCGTCTCCGCCATCTGCGTCTCTAGCCTCGGGGCTTCCGTTCTCTTTTCGGCCTTCCGCCGCCAGGGCTTTAGCCTTCGTTACGAATTTCGACATCCGCGTGTTCGCCTCGCGGATCGTCGCCCGCTCTGTCTTCTCCGCCGCCGCTTTGTCCCTGCCTTCTCGGGCGAGGGCGGCGACCCAATCGGGCACCGGCATCTCTAGCCGCTTGCGGACTCGCTCGCACTTCTGCGCGAGGTCCAGCGGAACGTAGGCGCCGTCCCCTTGCCGCTCCCGCAACAGGTCTTCGTCGTGCTCCAGGTCCTCGCGGAGTTTCTCGGCGACCGCCTCGGAGGTTGGAACATTGGGAGAGGTCTCGGCCCGCTTCCGCTCCGCCTCCCTGAGAGCCTCGCTCGCTGCCTTGGCCCGCGTCTCCGCGCCGATACTGGCAAGGAGGGCGGTCTGCTCTTTCGAGATAGCCAGGCCCGCAGAGAGCCTTAGAGAGAGGCTCTCGATGATCGGCCTCGCGCTCTCCCCAAGGTTCGGGTTCTCAAGGAGAATCCGAGCAGAGTCCGCGAGGGCTTTAACCTCTGAGCTTGGTTCGGTGGCTTGAGGTCTCGGTGCGGGCTCGGGCTCCGGAGCGGTCTCTTCGTCTTCGTCCCAAGGAAGATCCAAGGAAGGAAGGAGAGATGTCTTTTCTTCTTCTCTTCTTTCTTCTTCTTTAATCTGATGATGTGTGTCGGCTCGGTTTGCGCTTGCTTGTCGGCTCGGTTCCGCCCTACTAGTTGGCTCGGTTCGCGCCATCTGAAAGCCTAACGACTTAGCGACGTGGCCTAGCTTGACCCGGTAGAGCAGTCGCGAGGGAACGCCTTCGCGTCTCTCTTCGATCAGGTCAAGCTCGCGGAGTCGCTTCCTCGCGGTCTCGATGTTCCGGCGACTGAACCCGGTTTCGTTCATCCACTCGTCGCGTGATTTCTCCCACCAGGTAGCCTCGCCGAGATGGCCTTGCCAGTAGAGACATTGAGCCAGGAACAAAGCGGCGAGCGGGCACGAGGTCACGCGCACGAGCGAGGGCGGGTAGGCGATTCGCCTACTCCCCAAGATGTCCATCAAGGCCAGGTGTCCGTTCAAAATTTCCCCCAAGCTGTCGCGGCTGCGTGGTAGCTTGGGACTTGCAGGAACCTAGCTAGCCCAGCGATGCCGACAAAGCCGCTGGGCTAGTTCTCTTTCTAGAGAACGCCACCGACACTTCGACATCTGAGCCCGGTTACTTGAGCGAATTCCGCTCGGTATAGCGAGGACGTTAAGAAGTTGGGGAGTCGTTGCCGCGCAGACAAAGAGCGAGCCGCCCTAGCAACGTGCTAGAGCGGCTCGCCTCCGTTCGCGCCCGCCGGTATGACACTGGCGCGAACTTGTTAAGAGTTCGTGAGCCGCGCCCTTAGCCACTTCGGAACCGCTGGAGTTCCGAAGACTTGCTGCGCCGCGAGAGTTTCGGACTCGCTTCTGCTTAGCTGCCCGTCCGCTTCGATGATCGCGGCCCGTTCGATGAATCTCTCAACCAGAACATCCTCGGCGCTTGCGCTTACCACTCGGCGCCACAGGTGCAACGCGGCGAGGGCGGCTCGGGCTCTCGCGCTGGCGCCTCGGGCGCTGGCTGTATCCAGCCCGCCAGATACGCGGCAAGAATCAAACCGCACACGAACAGGTTCAGGTTCAGGTTCATGCCTCGCTCGGAGTTGCTCAACGGTCGTCGTCCATTCCGAGCGCTGGCCCGGCGATTCCCCATAGCTGCTCAGAGGCGATGCCCTGTTGAGCGAGGAACTGGATAGCCGCCGATTCCATCACGGATGAAATTTCCTCGTGCGCTTGCTGGATCGTGAAGGCAGAGTTGGCCGAAGAGTATTCGCACGCCCGAGCGATCTTCTCGGCCCACTCGCGTTGTAGAGTTTTGCCCGCAGCTTTCCCGGTTGCTGCGCGGGTATACATCTCGTTCGCTACTTCCTTGAGCGCTTCGGCTTGCTCAGACAGGCGATGCTTTAGCCGCTTTTCCATCCGCTTCCGAATCGAACTCGGCGGGCGAACTCTCTCGCGCAAGCGCACGGAGTCATCGGTCAAGCTCCAGTAGCTGTTCAGCGTGCAAGGCGTGTGAGAGTTCCCGAAGAGAGCGGCGGCGAATTGCTCGGGCGACATCTCAACGCGACAAAGGCGGCGACCGTCCGGCCCGGTAACGTCGAGAGCTACGAAGCTAGAGTGAAGCACCTTAGATCCGTTGAGCGCAACGCCGCCTCTAGGACCCCCGGCGGTAGTGATTCCGATGCGGAGAGTTGAGCGGCTACGGTCAACGCTGAACTCATCAGACTGACTATGCAGCCCGTCCTTGGCGGAGTCTATCGCGTCCGTCCCCGGATGACATTTGGCGCGGACCTCTTCGAACCACGCATCCTTCTCGCTCTTGGCTCCCGTCATCTTCCGGTGGGCTTTGATCGCGGCGGCGAACTCTAGAACTTCCTCTTCGCTTAGGTATGTCCCTTCGTCTGGCATCCGTCCGAACGCGCTAGGCGCCTTGGCCTGGATCGCGTCCCGCTTCTCTTTGTAGATGGTGCCCTTGCTCTTGAACGAGAAGCCGCCGTTGGAAACCAGGAAGCCGTCGCCCGGTATGTAGTGGCTCGCGCCGTGACCCGGCCCGCGAGCGGCGATAGCCAGGTCGGTGTTGTCGTGAGTGTCTGGGACTGCGCGGCGCTTGCTCATTCGTTACCCCGGTCGGACCATAGAAAGTAGAAGCCAGAAACAACCATCACGATGATGAACAAGGCGAAGCCTACCGCGTCGAACAGGTCAACGCTGTAGACGATCTCCGCCATCACGGGCGACCGCCCATCGAAGGGTTCCGCTCGGAGTCGGTCAGGCAAGACTCGCCCAGGTCGCCGTCCTCTTCTGGCTCGGCGCCCGCCGCCGCGTTGCTCAGAGATTGAAGCTCGCCCATCGCCGCGTTCGCCGGGCACGTCTTCACGAGCCCAGAGCCAATCAGCATCCCTCGGTGCAATCCCTTGCTGCTGTCGCCTCCGCAGCTTGGGCAAGGCTTGCGATTGAACACGGCTTGGCGGAGGGCGTGATGGTCGCAATACTTCCGGCCATCAATTTCCCTGTCGGCCTTCCGCTCGCAATAGATAGAGTTCCCCTCGGCGTCGATTCCGTCAGCCGAACTTGAGCAAGTCCCGAGGTCGGGGACAGACCCCGAACCCTCGCAGCGCTCGCAGCCAACGCCACGCGCCGCGCCTTCGCCGCGCCCTAGACAATCTGGGCAAGGTCTAGTGATATTCATCGGGTCTCCTTGTTTGGCGGTCGGTCGCCCTTGACTCTCGGGCGGAGGTCCTCGGGCGCGAGGACCTCCGCGATGATCCGCCCGAAGTTGTCAGCCGTAACGCAACCGATGCGTATGCCGCGCCTGTCCTGGCTAACGATGGCAACGTGGCCCGCGTCCCAAAACGGTTGGCCGCGAGTCCTGAACCAGACCAGGTCGCCCTTCTCGTAATACCCTCGCCAGCTTGCGAGGGTCGCAGTAGCGACCATCCTAGACTGGCGCCATATGGAAGGCGCGGAGCAGAGCGGCCAGGTTGTCCTCGATGCGAATCTGTCGGTGTTCCATCCGCGTCATCTGATTTAGAAGCTCATCGGTTCCAGGCCCGCGCTCAACGGCGCGAGCCATCAAGGCGAAGAGATGCCCCGAGTCGGCGGCGTCTTGGAGAGTCTCGGCGGGCGCGGTCTCTTCGGCGGGTAGGCGGCTCGCGTTGACGTGCTCAGCCAGAAGCTGGTTCAGGTTCGCGAACGTCTCGGCCCGCATCCCCTTCCCGATAAAGTAGCGATCCACGGCGGGCCGCGAGACTCCGAGCGCGGCGGCTATCTCCGTCCGGCCCCCGAGCGCGGCGGCGAGCTTCTTAAGCTTGCCCCTTGGGATGGTTCGTTTCTTACTAGCCACTGGACACTCCTTCGGTTGATGGTTCGGTCTTGTTTGGCGAGCAAGGAAAGCCAGTCGGCAAAGTCCAGCCCGGCCTTCCTCGCCCTGTCCGCGCCTGCAGGCGCGTGTTTCTACTTGGCCTTGCGCTTGGCCTTAGCCTTTGCCTTCGCGGCCTTGGCCTTCGCCTTCTCTTTGTCGGCGCGGAGCTTGGCCCGTGCTCGGGCCTTGGCTTCCTCTTTGGCGTAGCGCTCGATGCTCGCGTCTGGCTCGCAGAGTTCCATCGCCTGGCGAATCTTATCCGCCCACGAACCGAGCGGGCAGAGCTTCGCGAGCTTGTCCCATTCGGCATCGCCGAGGTAGATGCTTCGCTCTCGCGGCTCGGCCAGGGAGCCCTTGCGGTCGCTTGAGATGATCGCTCGCCAACGCTTCGCGAGCTTGGACCGCTGGCCCGCCGTGCTCTTTCCGGCCAGCACGAGAACGTCGCGGACACGATCCGTATAGCTCAAGCCCGTAGAGAACTTGAACAAGCGAGGCCACTCCTTGACGGTGCAAAGCTGAAGCGAACGATGGCGGCGGTTAACCGTTTTGGTCGGCCTTCCTCCCTCGCCCTTGCGAGGCCCTCGGGTTCCTTCGCTCTTGGTTCGCTGCGTTTGAGTCGTCATCGTTTCTCCTGTTGTGTTGCTGGACGGTAGCACGGGCGGCGAGATTTCATCCACCATCAAGTTTACTGTGCGGCTTCGCGCTCGCTGTAGTAAGCGAGGACAACCTCGATGCGGCGGCTTAGGCGGTAGGCAACGTCTCGGCTAATCATCACGGCAGAGCTTCGGGAGTTGTGGCCCCCGAGTTCCATCCGGATGGTTAGGCCGCTCTCGTTTGGGAACACGGACAAATTCCGAACCGGAAGGCTAGCCCGCTCGCGTGAGCCGGGAGGAAGTAGCGTAGCGCCTTCGGCCCTGATGTATGCGTCCCGGTCTCGCTCGACCAGCTCAAGTTTCTTCTGGGCTTTCTTGATGCGGCGGGCGAGCTTCGCCGTCTCCGCCTCCGCTTCGATGATGAGTCGCTCTAGTCGTTCACGTTCGGGGTTGCTCATGCTCTGTTCTCCTCGGGCCAGTCTGGTTGTAGTTTTCCGGCGTTAGTCAAGCCGCCCTCGACTAAGCGCTCCAGGTCCTCTTCGCAGCCCTCATCGAGAGTGAACCCGCAGAAGTCGGAGAGGGTCGGCGGCGTGTCGCCATCCGCTTCCCACTCGGCCACGGTCTCTTCGTCGGTGACTTCAACCGCGAGCCATCGGGCCTTCGCGATGTTGCCGTCCGCGTGAGCTTCGATCCGCTCGCGGAGCCAGTCAAGGAAGATGCCGCGCCGCTCATCGTCGCGGTCCTGAACTCGGGCATCGTTGCTGGGTAGGGTCATAGTCCTACGCCCGCGCTTCGTCGCGCCAGCGCTTGACGGTCTCGGGCGAGGGCTCGTAGCCCTCGGCGGTAGCGCAAGGCCCGCAGAGCCCTACGCAAACAACTGCGCCCATGCATCCCCTGGTCTTGCACATCCTAGACAGCCTTCGGCGAGAGCGAGATGCCGCGCTTGTCGGCGACCCGCTCGATGAGTTCAACCGTTCGGAGGTTGCGGCCCCAGGCGCGAGCGACGATGCGCCCGCCGCGCGAGCGTGCGGGCGTGCGGTTGGCGAGCTTGCCAGCGGCGTAGGATCCGCCGCGCGCAACGCGGTAGGCGGCGCGGAGTTCCTCGGGGGTTGCGGTCATATAGAACATCGGGGCTCTCCTATGCGGTGAAGTGGTTACGGAACGCGGCGACAGGTAGCCAGACCTTCGAACCGCTCGGGTCGATTAGCTCGGCGACTTCCTCGCCGCCGCTCTCCGTGTAGGCGATCAGTAGGAAGCGGGCGCCGTGTTTGTTCGTTACCACGGTAGGGCGAACGTCGCGGCGCGGGGTTGTGTTCGTGTTGGGCATCGGTCTCTCCTTAGCAGTCCGAGCAAGGGCAAGGTGTCCAGTCGCCGGGCGCAACCAAGGTGCCATCGGCGATGAACAGGTAGCCGTGCTCCTTCTTGAGTTTGATGCGGAGGTCAGAGAAGCGTTGGGCCGCTTCGTCACGCGAGGGACCGCCACGGGGCGCAGCGTGGTAAGCCGAAGTGATAGCGCGATCAGCGCGGCGAATCTCGGTCACGAGCGCGGCGACCTCGGCGGGAATCTCGGGGGCGGTTGTCTTTGCTGTCTTTGCTGTGTTCTTCATATAGGCGATCATAGGGATACAAGGCCCCCGGTCCAGCACTAAGTTTAGGTAGTTTATAACTCGCCTAGTTTCAGCTTGTTATGAGCGGCCTCGGTCCTGGTTGCCTTCCTTGTCGCCGCCTTGAGCTTGCGCGTAGCTTCCTTGAGAGCGGCTGCAAGCTCGGCCCGCTTCGCCGAGTCTGCCGGGAACTTCGGGATGCCCGCGTATTCGTCATCGTGTTGAGCGAGTCGCCCGCGAGCGATGAGAACGTCGGTAGCTTTGTGGTCCTCGGTCGCCTTGGCTCTGTCCGCTTTCCCCTTCGCCGAACGAACCTTGGCCCGCGCCTTGTTCCTCTTCGCTCGCTCCTTCGCCGCCGCCATCCGCGTGTCGTGCTCTCGCTGCGAACGCTCCGCGTTCCGCTAACGGCGATGCACCAATCGGGCAAGCTCCCATCCCTATGCCTGAACTTCTTTCCCTTGCCCGCTCCCTTCGCTCTTAGGCGAACGGTCCAGCGGTCGGCGAACGGCTCGCCGTTCTCTAGCTCTCGGGTGAGAACTTGCAGGAACGCGCCGAGGTCCCCGAGGATCGCGGCCCGTTCAAGCTCGCGCATCCTCGTGTCGTATCCTCTTCGGTCGCTCACTTGGTCTCCTTGTGTTTCTTGCGGAAGGCCACGATGTCTTCGCCGACTTCTAGCGCGGGCTTGCCGAAGAGAGCCGCGAGCAAAAGGACCGACGTGCATCCCCCGACGTGCTCGGGGTCGAGCGCGTCATCGTCGGCTGGCCCATCCATTAGGGCGATCCATTCCACGCCTTCGCGGTAGCTCGCTCGCTTGGCGCGTGTCCGCTTGCGCTTCGGCTTGCGCTCCGCGTGGAAGCCTTCCGTGTAGCTCCCATCTTTCTCGCGACAGGCGCCGCCTTCCACGGCGAAGCAGGTAGCGTTCGTGCAAGCTATGGACAGGGGCAAGCGCCCGGCCTTCCTGTCGGCTACGAAGTCGGAGAGCGCGACAAGCCCTTGGGTATAGAGCGAGTAGCCCTTGTGTTGGTTGAAGTCAATCATCCCGGCTTGCTTAAGCTTCTGCATCGAGACGGTTACGGCGCCCGCGTCGGCGCACGAGGCATCGACGACATCGGGGAATCGAACGCCGAAGGGCCGATCCTTCTCTATGAGGATCGCGAGGACCGCGAGGGTTCCGAGGTCTTGATAGGTGAGGCTCATAGTTCTATTCCTATTTCGTTCGTCTCGATGATCGTTCCGGCCTTGCGCGAGTAGTGACGCCATCGGCCTTGCTCCACGTCCCAAGAATCCCAGCAAGCATCGGCCTTGACCTCGCGGGCATCGTGCTCGTTCTCGGCCCGGTTCCTCGGGCCGTTGAACGACTGCGCGTTGAACCAGGCGGCGGCGCGGCTCATATCGTCTTGACCGTCCAGACTCCGCCAGCCTGGAAGGGGTAGCCCGCCGCGATTCCCTCCGCGCCCTTGGCCCGGTAGTAGGTCCACGCGGCGCGGCGGTCAGCGGCCCACGCGGACAGGTCCGCGTCGGGGGTCTCTGCGGTCATCGGCTCGTGCGCCTCGCCGAAGGTTGTAGTCGTGGCGGTCAGTCTCGGGTCCTTGGTTTCGATGGTGATCTCCCAAGTCCCAGACTCGGGCGAGAACTTCGCGGCGTTCGCGCAGTCGATAGCCGCGAGCCGCGCCGCTTCGAAAGTCTCGTGAGTCTTGATCTCGCCCTGGTTGATCTCGGCGGGATGGTCGTGCTCGCCGCCGAAGCTCTCCTGGCTCTCTTGAACCTGAAGGCTAGTGTTGTCGGCGGCAATTTTGAGGAAGTAGTGTAGGCGTCTCATCTTGCTCTCCTTAGTTTTCTGTGGTGAAGCTGAGAGGGCGGCGACGGCGAACGTAGCGGGCGTAGTCGGTAGCCAGCTTGAGGTCAGAAGGGCGGAGGTCGGCGGCGGTCTCGGGCTCGCCAGCGTGCGCCGTGTCGGCGGCGGCGATGCCCGCCTTGCGTGCGTCGGAGGGAGTCGAGCCAGCCGCGACCGCATCCGAGGAAGCGGTGAGAAAGGCGGTCAAGGCGGCGGGCGAGTAGTCGGTGATGTCAGTGAACATTGAAGCTCCTTAGTTCGTTCCGGTGAGGATCATTCGGACAACGGTTACGGCTAGTGCGGTCCAGGGGCAGCAAGCCGCCCGAGTCAGAAGCGCGTTAGTCGTGTTCGTTGCCTTCGTTGCCATGGCCTGAAAGTAGACGAACGCCGCCAACCCGTCCAGCACAAAGTTTAGCTAGTTTGTTAAGTCTAGCTAAGCCAGCGGGATGCGTTTTAGTTTTCGCCTAGTTCGTGCGCTAGGTTCTCGCGGTATTCGCGCCAGTTCGGGAAGTTGATGAGCCTATCTCGCGAGAGTTCCAAGAGGGCCGCATCGCCCTCTCGGCCCCTAACCGCCTCGGGTCTAAGGTAGTGAGTCCCCGATGTGTAGTGCCCAAGCTCGCCCTCCTTCGGGTGGATGTCCTGGCAGAGTTCGCCGCGCTTGCTCCCGCAATCCTTGTGCGGACAGGCGAAGGCTAGAACGCTCCAGTGAGTTACTACCCAAACGCCTTGGCGATCCGGATGGGGGATGATCGCGTAAGGCGGCGCGAGAATCGGGCGAGGCGCTCGCTGGTTCTTAGCGTTCGTGCGTGCGTGCCCGTGTCGCATCGGCGGGCGCGGCTTGCTCACAGCCATTCTGGTTTCGTCGTCGGGATCAAAGCGATGCGCGTATTCGTGTCGCCGTCCCACTTGACAAGGAGCCCGATTCGCTCGGCCTCCGCCTTGACCAATCGCCCAATGAGCGCGGCCCTGTCTTCGATCTTTCCCGCGCCGTTTGGCGCCGCGCCGTAGCCGATATAGAGAGGCGCGGTCAATCGCTCGCCATCGAACGCATCGGCGTCCTGCTGATGAAAGTAAACGCCGCCGCCGTGCTGAGGCTTGAGAAGTTCCGCAAGCTCGCCGCTCGCGCAGCCGCCGCAACACGAGAAATTCATCCGCGCCAGGATGCCGCGCTTCCTGAGTCGGCGAAACAAGCGGCGAACTCGCTCGCGGTCGGTCATCGTTTCGGTCGTGCTCATAGGTTCCATCCCGTTGGCTCTTTGCCGACAAGCTCGGCGTGGTTTCGTTCAAGTTCTAGGATCGCGGCGCGGACCTCTTCTACGGTCCCGCTTCGAAGCGCGGCCCGGTGGCGCCGCATGTATTCGTCTTCGGTGATGCGCGTGTGTTTGCATCGCTTCTCGCCGCCCTTCGGCTCTTTGGTCTCTGCGCCCGTGAGCAAGTCAACCAGATGCCAGTGGCAACGCTCCCACCAGCGGAGGGTCGCGATACCGGCGAGCGCCTCGGGCGCTTCGGCATCCGCTTGCTGGCTCGGGCCGTAGGCTCCCTCCTTGGCGAAGCTATGGAACTCCGCCTCCGTGATCGCGGCGGCGATGACCGCGTCCAAGCGGATGTCGGCGGGCGATCCGCCAGCCCAGCGCGGAGCTATCCGAGCTTGCGCGCTTCTGAACTTGCGCGGATTCCGCTTCTGGACGGCGACCAGGAGCGCGTCGATACGCTTTCGGGTCTCGGGTCTAGTGGTCATCGTGTCCCTCCTTGTGGGATTGGTTACAGGGCTCGCAGCCCTTCTCTTTTTTCTTGCCGAACTTGAATCCCAGAAGCCCGAGGGTCAGGACCGCCAGAGCGATAGGGCCGCAAACGATCCCGCCATCAACGCAAGCGAGGACGATCATCAGAGGGTCTCCAGGTGAGCCTTGCAGGGCTCGCAAAGGGTTGGGTTCTTGGGAAGGTCTGACCAGTCTTCGCCCGCCTCGCAGCCATCGCAGGCGACCGCCTTAGAGCCGCTCTGAGCGTCTCCACTCTCGGCAGGCGCCAGCGGTCGCGCGAGGTCCTCCGAGGCTCCCTCGCGGGCTTGCTCGCGGCGTGCGTCCTCTTCTAGCTCGGCGGCTTCCTCTTCGGCTTGTTCCTCGGGGGAGAGCAAGCCGGGAAGGCGGCGACAGGCGCCGTCAATGTCGGACAGGTCGCAGTCGATAGGCTCGCCGCTCCCGTCGAGAATCGCGGAGACGGTAGAGCCGTAGAGGATGGCGCAGTCGATGATGGCCTGGCGCTCGCCAGCGTTGGCGAAGTGAGCGGTGAGGGCTAGGCCATTGCCCGCGAGGTCCAGCGATTCGATGGCGACCTCGGGCGAATGCCGAAGCTCCGAGGCGACCTGCTTAACGATGGTCGGCTCCTTCGTGATGTGCGAGCAGTTCGGATCAAACTTGATTGTGAGGAAACCGGGCATGGCTTAGGACTCCTGAGCGGTGAGGTTGGCGAGGGCGGCGGCGGCGAGGGGGTAGGCTTCGGGCTCTTGGCGAACTTCGATGAGCGCCTCGGTGATGATCATTGAGCGTTCGTCGCAGGCGTACTCAAGCGCGGCGTGCGCGTCTTGGTCTTCGTAGCCGCTCGCGATATAGGCGGCGAGCGCGGCATCCAGGTTGTCTTCGGTGCGTGCCATCTTAGCGGCCAGCTTTCAGTGACTTGTCAGCTTGAACGCGGGTCGTCTTCGCGCCGTGCGCCGAATACCAGACGGGCGTCCCGCGCAGGTCGCCGTCCGCGTTGAAGCGAACCAGGACGTGTGCGCCGCCGCTGCCGTAGCGAGTGATCGAGTAGCCGTGGTTGCGGTAGGGCGCCAGGCGGCGACCCTCGCGGAGAGCTTCAAGGAGAAGCGCCGAGGTCGGGCGGCGTGTCGTGCGGGTCGTCTTCTTTGCGTTGTTTCTCATATGGCCGATCTTAGGGCGCTCGCGCCTAGTGTCCAGTATTAAGTTTAGGAAGTTTATAAACCCTTGCGGGGCCTGCCTAAGCCACCCCCACTAGGCGCCCGAGCGCGTCGATGCCCACGTAGTGAAAGGAGGCTTGGTAGCCGTTCGCGGTTTCCAGGTAGACCTCGTAGCGGCTAAAGGTTGAAGGGGTAGTGGTTGCGTCTGAGTGAATGATGGTTGAGGGTTTGGTGTAGAGGAGAACGGCTTTCGCCGTGTAGTAGAGGACGCCATCGGCGTCCCGCTTGGTGGGGAGGTTGGAGAGGTAGGCCGCGAGGACGGCGGGAAGGGCGGGAGTAGTTGCGACGTTTTGCATGGTGGTCTCCTTGGTGGTTACTGCGTTGCTCACAAGTAAGACACTAGGCATTCCGGCTTCCCTGTCCAGCACAAAGTTTATCTAGTTTGCTAAACCTTGTGCTGGCAGGCGGATGCGTTTCCTTACGCGCCCTTCTTTGCGCGGGGAGTTACGGCCTTCTCGGTGATAACTGCGGCGCGAACTCGGACAGTCCGCAAGCTGTGGTGAGGCTTGCGCCGCTCGGTCGCTGCCCGCTTCTCTGCGCCGCTCCGCGACTGGCTCCAGCCTAGGACAACCTCGCCGCCAAGCTCGGCGCCTACGGGCTCCGCGTTGATCCTCGCTAGGCTCTTGACCTCGTGGCCGATCTGGTAAGCCAGGCCCTCGGCGCGGCCCTTCGCGGTCTTGCGGATCTCGTAGCGAACCGCGCTGCTGATGTCTATGCCGCTCGTTCCGCTCGTGTATTGGCCTGGCGCGTTGAACTTGAAGCCTTCGGGGACTCGGCCCTCCGCCTTGAAAACTTCGAAGCTCGCGGCGTGCGCGGCCTTCTCTTCGTCGGTCGCCTTGTATCCGACGCGGAAAGTTAGCCAGCGCTCGGTCTTGCTGTCCCCGTCCTTGACCTCTTCGTGCCAGTAGGCATCCCGCGCCTTGGCGGCGGCGTAGGCTTCGGCCTGGCCTGGCTCCTCGGCCTTGGCCTCGGCTTCGGCGAGCTTGGCGCGGAGGTCTGCTAGCTCGGCCTCGGACTTGGCGACCCATGCATCCTTCGCGGCTTGCGTCAACTCAACGGTGATCGCGTGCGTATAGGTCCGGCCATCGGCCTTGCCCTTCTTCAAGTCCCAGCGGTTCCCAGCGGTGACCCGCTGCGCGGTCTCTCCGCTTAGCAGCGTGACCGTGTGGGTTCGCTTGACCGTCTGGCCCTCCTTGAGAGTCGAGAGGTCTACGAGCGTGGCGCGAGCTTCGGCCTTCGCTTCGGTCTTCGCCTTCTCCTTCGCGATACTCGCGGCGGCGCAAGCTTGAGCGCGTTCGGTGTTCAGCTTCCGGCGGGCGATCTCGGCGCGGTTCGTCTTAAGCTCGGTCGCCCTCTTGGCGGCGAGGACGACATGGCGAAGCTCCGAGCGTTTCTCGTTTACGGCGGCGGTCGCGGCGATCAAAGCTTGGCGGGCGGTCTCTTCGGCGGCGGTCAACTCGGCCAGCTCGTTCTCGGCGATGGCCTTGAGCGACTCGGCGGAAAGCTCAACGGCTGGGCGGTCAGTCGAGGCGATCAGCGCGGCGACCTCGGCGGCTTCGGCGGCGATCTCTGCGGCGTTCGCTGCGTCCTTGGCGGCGTTCTCTTCGGCGGCGGCGCGGCGGGCGGCGCGGTCGGCTTCCCGCTGGGCGCGGCGCTCGGCCTTAACGGAAGTGTGGAGAGCGTCGGCGATAACGCGCCAGGTCGCCTTGTGGTTTGCGCGCTTCGTAATGAGCTTGCCGAACGCCTTACGATCCGCGCCGAACTCGTAGCGGGCGCAGTCGCCGAGGCCCTCGCTCGTGAGAGCGAGCGACTCAATGGTGGTTGAGTCCGCAACGAAGGCGGCGAGGTCTAGGAAGGCGGAGACCCCGGCGGTATCAAGCTGCGCCTGAACCTCGGCGATAGTCGCGGCGCTGGCCTGCGAGTAGAGGCGGGCGGCGGCGTCTGCCAGGTCGCCCTTGACCGTCGCCTTACGGTTGATCGCGTGCCAGAGCATGATTAGGTGGTGCGCGGCGCGGCGGCGGTCTGCAACGGTCTCGGTGTTCGTGTCGTTCATTGTGCGGCCTTCGTTGGTGTTGTGTGCTGCGTTCTTCATGTGTGCGAGTCTAGGCATTTGGGCCGCTAGGTCCAGCACAAAGTTTAGGAAGTTTGCGGATTGTTCATAAACTAAGTAACTGCCCGGCCTTGTGACCGTGCTAGAATCCCTTCGGAGGCGAACGATGGCTAGGAAACGTAGGACGGGAGCGCAGAGAAAGCGCGGCGGGAGGCCAACGGCGGCGAGCCTAGGCATCGACTTCTCGACCATAGAGGGAGGGAGCCCGCCGGGCTCTAAGGTCCTGGCTCGGGCGTGTCGCCCCGAGGTCCAAGCCGGGCCGAAGATGAACCAGACAGAGCGGCGCTACGAGACCTACCTAGGGATGCAGAAGCAGGTCGGGCTAGTCGCGTCCTATACCTTTGAGCCCGTCAAGTTCCGACTAGGGCCGAACTGGAAAACGGCATACATGCCGGACTTCCTCGTGGTTCTGCCCGATGGGATCGTGGAGCTACACGAGGTCAAGGGAGCGAGCAAGAGCAAGGGCGCAACGGCTGGCGCTTGGTGGGAGGAAGATGCCCGGCTCAAGATCAAGATGGCGGCGGGCCTGTTACCGTTCCGATTCGTTGGAGTTCACGAGAACGGGCGCGGCGGATGGGCTCGCGAGGTATTCCCGCCCGAGTAGCTCGGAGCGGGCGCCCGTCAGGAACCTAACGCTTTGCGTTCCAATCGTGCCCGCGCGTAACTCGTGGAGTTTCGGTTATATGTGCTACATGTGAGCACTATATGCGGGAGACTTTCCGGCTCATCGGCGCCAGCCCCGCCGCGAAGGGCCTGGCTTCGTTCCGGCCAAAGTGAACCGCTTTGTCCTAACTCCAGTAAAAATGCCGGGGTTACGTTAGCTCATCGCGGGCGCGTATAGACCCCTTGGCTTTTCGGTTCGTCCCTTATGAAGTTTGTTTAGTTTCAGAACCTCGGCCTGGGTCGGCGCCCTCAGAGCCGCTCTAAGGGCGCTTGATCTTGGCGCACCTAATGAGCCGCCGAGGACGTTTCGGGCTCGCAGTCGCCGCCGCTCGCAGCGAGCGAGCGCGTCTAGGGCTGAGCCGCGCTAGCCGATGTCCTGCTCGATGATGACCTCGTGAAAGCCGACGTTGGGGAACGTCTCGACCTCTCCGCTTCCGAACGTGACCTCGACCTCTGCCCAGAACTTGCCGGGCGTGAGCGTGTCGGGCGCCGTCCAGGTGTAGCTCATGGCGCCGTCCGTTGGCGCCCCGACAATCGCGGCGGCTGAGTCGATGACCGTTCCCGCTCCGAACGTCTCCGCCGTCCGCATCAAGAATCGGAGCGTTGCGCCCGTCAAGTCGATGGGGTCTCCGTTGCGGTCGCGGAGTGTCGCGGTAAAGGCGGGCGAAGTGTCGCCGCGCTTGAGCCGTGTAGGTCGCTGAGCCATCGTCTACTCCGTGTCGAGAATGTTTCTCGTGTCTGCCGTGTCTGCCGAGTTGCCCTCTGTCCTCGCGGCTGGGTCTAGGATGTTTCCCTTCCCAGCCAGCGCGACCTCTAGCGCGTTGCGTGTAGGCGTGACGCTAAGGCGGTTCCCTTTCGTGACCTCATCAACGTCAAGGGTCGTAGGCCCGAGGATCATCGGCTAATCCTTTGGGGTGACTTCGATGGGGCCGTTCTTCGTGTGCGTTACAACCTTCCGCGCTGCGGGCTTCGCCTTCGCCGCGTGTCTCTTCTCGGCTGGCGTCTTCGTAGTGGGGGAGAGCTTCGGCGCTGGCGCGAGCTTCGGGGGCGCGGGCGGGATGGGCGTTCCGTCTGCGGGCGTTGCGTCGGTCGGGTCAAGGTCTGCCATCGTTCGCTCCTATCGGATGAGTCTTGCGGTTGCTCTGTCGGTTGTTTGTGCGCTCTCTGCTACGGCGCGAGCTATCGGCTTCGCTAGTGCTGGCCCGTTCTGGCAGAGCCAGATGCAGAAGATCCCAGGACCTCGGCGAAGCTCTACTGGCATCGCTCCCGTTAGCTCTACCGTCTGAGCGTGCAAGCGAGCCGCCCAGCCGTCATCTAGAACCGCTGCGCTTGCGGTTCCTCGCATCAAGTTCCAGACCTCCCAGGCGGCGCCAAGCTGCCGAGGGGCAAGCTTCGCCGGGTCGGTCTCGGCGAGCGCTCTCTGCTGCGCTCGGAACTTCCCCCAAGACGCATCAAGCCATGCCGCTCTCTCGGGGGTCGGCGCTTCCACTAGGCGATGCGCGAGTTGTAGGTGATGGCGAGCTTGTCGGCGAGGGTCTTGCTCAGCGGAGCGAAGAGAGCCCGCATCATGCAAGAGCCGCCGGGGCTCGTGTTCTGATTAAGGATGACGACTTCCTGAATGTTCGCAGCCGACAGCGAGCCGATGCCGCTCGGGTAGCTCACTTGCCATTGAGCCGTCCGCGTTCCCGCGAGCACGGTCATCGCGTCGGCGGTAACCGGCCCGCCGCCGACTGGGCTAAGGACGTTCGTGTCGCCGCTCGCCGCCGCCGCCGCCGAGGTCCCGATGCGGAACTGGTCAAACAGGTTTGACTGAAGGCCCATCGCGAGCCGCCATAGCTGGACCTTTCCCGAGTTCACAACCAGGTTATGGCCCGCGTGTCTCTCGGTGACCAGGTAGGTTTTGATGCGCTGGCGAACCTCGGGGCCGCGAGGGCCTGGCGAGATTAGCTCAACGGTCGCGAAGCCGCCGATGTTGTCTTGGTCTTTTCCAAGGACAAGCTCCTTGATACCGGGCGCGTCTGGATAGGTGGTAGCGGGCACGTTGGCCTCCTTGAAGTTTCAGGATAGCAGACTCAACCGGCGAGGTCACTCGCGCCTTTTGAACGCGCCTCGATGACGTTCTGGATGATCTCTACGTTTCGGCGGGCTTCCTCGAATGCCTCAGATGGCGCGTCTGGCGGGAGCAAGGCGATGACTCGCTCAGCCCAGATGAGCGCCTCGGCTTCCTTCCCTAGATGCCCGGCGGTCATTGCTAGCCGCTGCGCTGGCAACCACAAATAGGTTGCCTCATCAATCCACCAAACCGAGGCGGGCATGATTCCGGCGGCGATGCCGCAGTAGCTATAGAACTGGTAAGCCTTCTCCAGTTGCCCATCGTTAAAGGCGATGTCTCCCAACCATAGCCAGTGCTCGGTTCGGCTCCAGTCTTCGCCCGTGCAACCGTGCAAGATTTCCTCGCAGCGCTCAAGGCGAACAAGCGCGAGCGTCTCCGGGTCCACGTCTAGCTCGCCCGGCTCGCCCGCTTCGGCGAGCCCTCGATACAGCTTCGCGAGAATCAACCGCGCTTGGTATCTCATCTGTCCGTTGGTTGAGTCGGTCGCCTCTAGGAATTCTTCGAAGCGCTCGGCGGCGTCGGCGGGCTCGTCGGCGCGTAGCTCTTGCGCGAAGTAAAACAAGGAGGACGGGTTGCCGTGCAGGTCCCAGTCCTCCCATAGCGTCTTTCTGTTTTGGAGCCGCCTCTGTGTGTTCCTCTTCTCGGCGTTCTCGTGATGCCTATCGTGGAACGTGCAAACTTCCCGCAGCAACGCCCGCCGAGTTCCGTCCGGCATATCGACCACGTTGTGAGTTGATCGCCGGTAGCGGTAGGACTGTCGCGCCAGCCAAGGGAACAACCAGCGTTGACCCGTTCCGCGCCGCCAGACGTAAGCGACATCCGCGCCCTCTAGAAGCTCGCCGATTCCAAGGAGGACATCGTGACCAGAGTAAAGCCGTTCGTGTCCCTCGGTCATAAAGACCCAAGGGCTAGAGCACTTCTCGATGCATTGATTCCGAACCCAAGAAAAATGGCATCCCTCGGCTGGAACCGCCGGGTCGTGAAGCGGGTTCGTCGCGTCTTGACAAGCCGGGTCCTTGAGTTCGAAAACCACATCGGCGTAGGCTTCCGCGATAGCTCGCGTCCCGTCTTCGGTTCGCGGGTCGATGCCTACAACGATCTCATCAACGAAGCCACGGAAGCTAGCGAGGACTGCCTCCAGGTCCTTCTCTTCGTCTCGCACGGGTAGACACATCGAGACAGAGACCGCGACCTTCGCGGGCCTTCCGCATACGCCAAGCAGGTAGGGGCCGACAACCTCAACGCGGACATCGTCAAAGTGTCGGCGTAGTTCCTCGCGGAAAGTTATCGCCGTGAACTGGATGGTGTGTTGCGGCTCGACCTCTGGACCCAGGCAGTTATTCGGAACCGTAAAGAATCCGATGCCTTCGTTCGGGCCGAAGCTTGAGCACTTAGCCAGAAGCCTATCGCGGGCCTCTTGCGAGAGATGCTCTAGGACCTCGGTCGCTACGAAGATCGGATGCGCGTCCCACTTATTGCAGTCCGTGGCGACCTCGCGGAAGGCGTCGGCGATGCTGTGTTCGTCTTCTAGGTCCGCGACCTCGGCGCGGAGCCCTCGCCCTCGCGCTTGGTCTACCGCCGCCGGGCTGATGTCGTAGACGATTGGGTCCACGTCGCACGCAAGCGCCCGCCTGAGCTTCGCGCAGAAGGCGCCAACGCCGCCGCCGAAGTCCACGACAGTAGAGCCCGCCGGTATGTATTGGATGAGCCTGTCGTATACGCGGGCTAGCGCAACCTCGCGCCAGTCACGCGAGGCGGGTTCAGACCAAAGCCTGTCCCATAGATCCGCCGAGTTCTCCCGGCGTGCTCTCGCTTCTGTTGCGGCGGTCTCGGATTCTGTAGCTTGGGTCATCGCTTCCTCGCTTCTGCTGGCGAGTCTACGGTGTGAGCACGACTCCCCAAACCAAGAAAGTCACCAGGTAGCTTGCCGCCGTTGCGTTGCCAGTCTGAACGACGTTCAGAAGATTGTTCGGCGCGGTGCTGTCAAGGATCGGACGGACGCCGACGATGGGCAGGTCTTGGAAGTTGTCGCCCGCGACATTGAGCGCGGCGCTCGCGACGTGATCGCCAACGCCTGCCGGTGTTTCGACCTGCAAGATTGGCTGAACGCCTGGCGCACCATCGACGTTCTCGGGGACTACTTGAACCCTGGTAACCAGGTAGCGGGTAGCGCCTGCGAGAGCGGGGATGACCGCAACGGTTCCGATTCCTGCGACTAGGTTCTGGCCCGTCACCGGGGGAACCAGCAAGACCTCCGCCGAAAGGTCAAAGCCGATGTCTGCCTTCTCGCTTCCTGGCGTTGCGTCGTCTGCAACGCGAGGGGAGATGCCAGGGCTTGAGGTCAGGTTGATCTCGTCGCGAGGAACTCCAACGGGTGCGCCGTCTACGCGAAGCGCGATGCCTCCGCTCTGGGATACTGGTTCACTTCCTCTTCCTGCACTTGCGGCGCCTGGCATCTGATTCTCCTATGGGATTCTGTGGAAGCCGTAAGCGATGACCTCTACGACATAGGTCGTAGAGACAGAGAGGCTATTAAGCTTCGCGGTCAACACGTCGCCCGGCCTCATCATTGGAAGCGGCCCGAGCGTTCCGAGGGTTAGTTCGCTTGCGGTGTCCTGGGCAATGGCAAGGACTCCGGTGTCTGGGTATACGTCATCGAACGTCGGCGAGTTTATTCCGATGCTGATGTTCGGAATGGACAAGCCGCCCGTTAGATCCGTGATGACGATGCGGGCCGCGAGAACGCCAGCCGCAAAGAGGCCCGCCGCCGTCATATCTAGCATCGGGTATTCGGAACCGAGCGGGTCGTTCACGCAATCAATCGTTACGCGCCCAAGCTCCACGACTCCATCGAGCGTTGCGCCAAGGTCGGGGATGACTCCAGGCGCGAACGTGAGTAGCTCGCCGGGCTTGCCGTTGTTCGTCACGTTCGCGACGTTGCGAGCGGAGCCCTCTACGCCATCCGCAAGCCATGCGATTGTTCCGCCGCCCTCTTCTGATGGCTCCGACCCGCGACCGCGAAGGATGTCCTGTGGAGTCAAGAGCGTGTCGGTTAGCAGGTCAACCACTGGCCCGTTGGTCGTTCCGCCTGCGCCCTCGGTGAGCGTGTCAACGGTAGGACCCTCAGAAGATGCGGATGAGGATGCGGATTGCATCAGCGTGTCAACGGTCGGGCCTTCCGAGTTGCCCGAGCCTCCGACAGTCTCGATGAATGTATCGACCACCGGACCCTCGGCATCGATCTGAAACGGAACCGCGCCTGGCCCAACCAGGTGCTCCAGCGTCCAGCCGGAATATGTCGTGTTGTCTACAAGCGGATTGCTAACCATGCCCGTTCCGAACATTAGCGGTTGAATCGTAATCGTCTCGCCGTCCGGTATACCGTGCGCGTCCAGGTCGATGATCGCTTGGTGTGTGATCGAGCTAAGCCCGTTGCCCAAGTCGAATCGCTCGCCGTTGTTCAGCCCTCCGTTCTGCTGGAACGTCTCGGCGGCAATGAATACCGCGCTCGTTTCAATCATGTAAACGCGGGCAGGTCTCGGGGCGGCGAGCGGAGAGGCGAAGACATTCACGCCGCCCTTGGAGCCAGCCGGGAACTCCGACAAAGTAGTGCCTGGCTCTATGACTTTGCCTACGGTTTGCGGAGAGTAGTCATAGACGCGATTCTGGTTTCCAGGTCCGCCGGTCCACGACTCGTTACACTTCTCCAGTCGGTTTAGCGCGTTATTGAACTGCGCCGTTCCGCCGTAGTCGATAACAGGATTCCCGGCCACGAGCGTTGCGACCTGGTTAGGGCGCATCCGGTTTCGGCCAATGAGAATCAGCACGTCGGACACGCCGCCAGCGGCAGATGCTTCAAGCCAGAACGTGACAAGCAATCCCCTCGGCGTCGTCACGTCCGAGTATTCCGCCGCCGTGATCGGCCACGCCTTCGGGCGCCCTTCATTGTGCCGCGTGTCGTCTCCGCCTAGCCAGCTTGAAGAGACGGACAGCGAGCGGTTGAGGAAGTCGGCGCCAGTGAATCCTCCGGGCGGCGAGCCCAAGCCTTCCTCGGACAGAGCAACGCCCTCGCCGTTGAATAGCAACGGGAGATGGATGGCGTTTCCTGGCGCGTAGGCGAGGCCGGTTCGGATGAGTTTGCAATGCCCCCAAGGCGCCGCGACAGAGGGAACGTAAGGGACATAGTCCACGTTATCGAAGCAGGTTTCGTAACAGTAGGTCGGGTGAGCCGTTCCGCCAGGCCATTGCATGTTCTCGTTAAAGACCGTGAACGGTGAGACCTGTAGCTGGCTTATTCTGATCGCAGTCGGAACCATCGCCGTTGTCTCGGTAACGGCTGGCGCTCCCCCTGACGTGTCGGCCTTGTAGCACTTCGAACCAGTGCCTCCGGTCGTCGTGTAGAACATTACAAAAAACAGGTTGTGGTCGTCGGTCGAGCCGAAGCGCATCAGAGCGAACTCGCCGCCGCCTGCGATGTTGATTGCGTGCGCCCCGAGGTCATTCGTTACGTGGAGTCCGAACGCAAGCTGGTGAAGCGTGATCCTTCCACTTCCAGCCGAGACGACGTAGAGCCCGCCAGAGGAAACCACAACCCTGTCGATGCTTGACCCGTTCGTGTATGGGAGCTGGTTTATCGTCTCCCCAACAGGGTCAAACGTCGTGAGCACGCCGTTACTTGCGTGGCACAATTGCGAATCGAAACCGACGCACGGACCCATCCGGTTACCGCTTGGCCTAGTCGTGCCGCTGACTATCCCGCTAGTCCAGACGTTCGTTCGCGGGTTCCACTTAACCCAGCCGGTCTCTGTCGCGTTCGCTCCTGGGTAGAGACCGCAAAGGTAGCGGAGCCCGTCAAACCCAATCACGTTATAGAGCCCGGTATGCAAGCCGAAGTCTAGGACGTTTTGCATCCCGGTAACGGTGTGGACAACGGCGAACGGAACCGGGAGCGAAACGCTTTCCTGAATTGCGTTCTGTTGGAACCAGAAGATCCTATGGCTTCCCGTCTGCGCTGGCGTTGCAGCTTGCGGCGGCGTGTCTACGGATGCGAATACCGAGCGGTCGAATGCTCGCCATTCCAAGTTCGCGCCCGTGTTCTCGTTCGCCAAAGCTGCATCGCCGTTGATCCTGCCAAGGTAGAGAGTTCCTCGTGAGTACTCTTCATATAGCCCCCACCCGTTGACCATTGGGCGAGCAACGAGAAACACAGCGCGTTCTTTTGACACCGACTAACCGCCTTCGTCGTTAGACCCTGGACGCCTGGAGCTTCGCGTTTTCGGCAACGAAAGCGAAGATGCCATCGGCGAGAAAGTCCCATTCGAAAGTCTTGATGGTTCCGCTGCCATCGGCGTCCGTGATGACTTCGTCACTCCCGCCCGGCCCGGTTCCCTTGCTCACTACACAGTTGACGCCGGAGCCCGCTATCAGGGTTCCGATCAAGCTCGGGGCGCCTAGCCCGGTATTGGCTGCGTCCTTGAAATAGATCAAGCGGGCCGTGTGCGCTTGACCGTTCCCGCTAGACGTTGAGCACGTCGCGTTCGCTCCGCCCGCTCCGGTGACTAGAAGCCCATCCGGAACCACCCCGACGACGGTGTGGATTTGGACCTCGGTAGAACTAAAGGCGAGGATGATACCGCTTCCTCCAGTCCAAGAAATTGCCTCTCCGTTCACGAACGGACCTGCCGCCGTTGCGCCTATCAAAGCGATGAGCGGGTCTCCGTCCATGCGAAAGTTTTGCAGCAAGCCAGTAGGGCCAGCCGAACTCGACGGCGAGCCCGCTGGCGCTGGCTTCACGAGCGGAAGCGTTCCGCGCGAGTCGCGGCGCTCGCCACCGTCAAGCGTAGCGAGCGAGATAGCGTAAGCGGTGCTCGCTCCCATTGATCCCGCGTCTTGCCACGCCGAACCTTTGACCACGCGCACGAGGCCGAGGCCGGTCAGCGTGTCGTCATTCGCGAAAGCCAGATACCAATATCCGTCTGGGCCTCTGCCTATATTATTTATGAGGTAGTTTGTGGTGTCGCCTCCCAGCCCGCCGGGGTCGTAGGTGCCGGTCACGTCAGCGGCGACAAGATTGCTTCCCGTTCCCCCACTAAGCGTTAGCTCGTAAGCGAAGAACGTCGGGACGCCGAAGCCGCCAGCATGGCCGCACCCGAACACAAGGACGGTGGTGTCGTCAACGACAACGGCGGCGCACTTCATGTTTGCCAGTGATCCAGATGTGTCGTCCCCGAGATACATTTGAACGCCGCTGTAGCCAGACCCGAAACCGCGATAGGACCACGATCCGAATGCGAACTCGGTGAGAACGGCAGGGCTCGCGGTGCTGCCCGGTGAGCTACCAGAGCCGCAGATATGCCAGAAACGCCCGTCGAACTTGAAGAACGAGCCGGTCATGTTCACGAAACCGCCAGCGGTCCCGCTGACAGCGAACGTCCCAATCGAGAGCGATACCGGATCGAAGGTCTGGCGGTTCCCCGCTGTAGTTGGTGAGCCTGGGTTGTGGACGAACACGAGTCCGCCGTGCGCGATAATGTTCCCTGGGTGGTGGGTTCCGCTCGTGCGATTGGCGCCGTAGATGGTAGCCGTGAACGCAACCCCGTCGAACGTGCGAATGAACCCCATAGTGGACAAGTCACCGGCAACGATAACGAGCGCGGGGCCAGAGGAAGTCTGAACGACAATCAGTCCACCAACCACCCAATTTGAAACCTTCGACAGGACGGTGTCCCAGGTGTCGGTCGCCGGGTTGTGAACCTTGAGCCACATAGTCGGCCCAACCGAGGCGCCGCCGAGCCAATACAGTTTTCCGAGAAACCATGTCTGGGTGTTCCACATGAACGCGCCAGCCGAAGCGGGGGTAACGGCGCCAGTAGCTCGCATGTCTGCGTCTGAGTTTCCGATCTGACGGGCGAACCGCCCGCCTTGAAGCTCATGGACAGAGGCCACGCCTGCGCCGAGCGGACCTTGATCGGCGACAAGTAAATTAGGGCCGGGCATGGTGGCCTCCTTATTCCGTTACTTTGCTAACAACGTCCATAACCGCGAAGCCGCAGCCAGGTCCGATAGAGTCGCCAACCTCTACGCTTGAAGTCTCGACAAGCGCGAGCCCTTGCCAGACGACGCCTGGTTCCTGAGCCTGTATCGTGTTGCCGTTTGACAGCGTGAATGTAGTGGTTGCCATCTAGCTCTGAATCCTTCGTGCGCTCAAGTCCATTTGAACTAGGACAAGGTCATCCCCTGCACCGTCGTAGGTCAACAGGCTAACGATAATCCCAACGCGGTTGACCGCTTGCCCTGTCGTCGGCTGCCCGAGTTCGCCGGGTCCGTTCTTTGAGAGTGTTCCTCGCCCCGCCGTTGTCGAGACGATGACCTCGTCCGCTAGGGCTACCGGAACGCCGATGCCCAAGAGTCCAGGGACCAAGAGGATGGGAACCTCTCCGCTTATCCTCGTGGCGCCCGCTGCCGTGTCGGCGATCCCGCCGGGCTCGGTGACTACAGCGATGGGACGCGAGGCGCCTAGCGCTGGATTGGAGATGTCAACCGAAACGTAAGAGCGCGGGAGCGTAGGGTGTGGCGCGACAATCTCGCCGACAGCGAACGCGCCGCCGGACTGGTTGACCCTGTCCGCAATGTCTAGCGTCGTGCCAGAGCCGCCGCCGCCAGCGCCGAACTCTACCCAGTTGACGTTCGCGATTCCGCCCTGAAGCTGATAGGTCTTCTGGTCAGCTTGAACGAAGCAGGTCATCCCCTCTTGCCGCATCTGGTCCGCGTCGTCGCGAGCGAGAGCGGCGCCAGGGATCGCGTCACGGGCCGCAATATCGAAGACCTGTTTGGTTCCGCCCTTAACGTCGATGCTTCTGAGTGTCGGTGTGCTCGACCCGGAAGCGAGCGGCGCGGAGTTGAACGTGTCTCCAGCGCCGTAGCCCTTGGTGTCAAACGGTGTTGAATTAGGCATCTTGCTCCTATGGGCTCACGGTCAAGTCAACGACGAAGCCGCTTCCCGAACCTGTGCTGCGCCAAACGTCGTAGAGCGCGGGGATTCCGTTAGGCGTGTTGGGCGTAACAGAGATGCCCGCCGTGTCGAGAACGAAGCCACCGGGGAAACCGGCGCCTCCGATTTGAACCAGGAAGTCTAGCGCGTTCGTTGGGTTGAAGGCTTGAGGGAAGGCGACCCAAATGTATTGGCTCATCGTCCAGGTCAAGCCGGTTCTAGAGATGCCCTTGTCGGCGCGAAGCTCGTTCTCTAGAAGCGCCTCAATGAATACCTCATCGACTGCGCCGGGAACCAGAGCAACGCCCGCGTAAACTTTAGGCAACCAGGTATAGGTCTCAACGTCGTTCGCCACGGTCGTGCCATCGTCTGCCTGGTAAGTGAACGCGACCTGCTCGCCGATGAGAGTCTTCGTGTAGACGATTCCCATCCCTGCCGCTGGGACTGGGTTTCCTTGCCCGAGGATGTCCACGGCTGGGTTCGCTTGGTCGTCTTGGATTGTCCGAGTCACGAGAGGCCCGGCGGCGTTCGCTTCTGTCGCGTTGAACTGAAGCCCAACGGGAAGCTCCGCGCCAAGCTCTAGAGGGCTCGCCGTGATCTTGACAAGGTCAACGGTCATCGGAATAGCGGGCGGGCTTCCGCCTCCGCCCGCAGCAACGCGGGCCGCACAGAGTCCTTGACTTACTCCGCAGCAACGCCCGCGCCTCCTTGCTCCGCCGCCCGGCATCTTAGTAAGCCCAGGCGCGGAGCTTGTCGATAGGGCCAGAGAGAGCACGAACGCGGATTTCAAACAGCGGCGCGTTCCCTGGCTCGACAAGCTCGGAGGCTAGGAACTGCCCATCGGCATCCGTGAAAGCCCCGGCGGTTATCGTTGTCAAGTCCCGAACGCTCAGAGCTACCAGCGTTCCATCCTTGTCCCGCCCCCAGTTGACGATGCTCAGGTCTGCCGTTGCGCCGCCAGCGTTGAACGCGAGCGAGAGCGCAATGGTTCCGCCATCGTTCGGCTGCGGCCCAAGGTTTGTTTCTGTCTGAGTTCCGGCCCCCGCAAGAGTGAGGTCCTTTAGTAGAGGCGCCGACAAGTCAACCGCATCAATGGCTGTGATGTTCCGCCGATAAATGTTATCGGCGGCGCGTCGTGCGCCCTCGCTCGTGCATCCCATAGTCACATCCTCAGTTTGCTAGCGGCCTTCGCTCAGAGTGTAGCAGAGTGAGGCCCGCCGCCGAAACATAGACACTAGGGCCGACAGTTTAGGCGGACAGCCCTAGCTTTCGTTCCTCACTTGCTAGCAAAAGCATCATGGCTTCGTGGTCCCTCTGCTCGCCGTAGTGGAAGTAGCGCCTACCTGTCGTCCACCACGGCATCGACCTCTGCGCAAGACTCGGCAGCGTCTACCTGGTCCTTGAGCGCCTTGCCTGAGGTGTGGTGAACTGCGCCAGACCCGAACATCGTTAAGAAGAACGCCCTGAACGCGGCCTGGTCAACCAGTGAGTACGGCTCACCGTCCAGTGTCGATATGTTTAAGGGGTAAGGGAGGGAGCCCATCAGGTCAACGGTCGCAGCCGTCGAGGTTTTTAGCACCGTGTCCCTGCTTGATGAGAATGTCTTTCCGTCGTAATCGAACGAGATGAATGTCAGCTCATTGCTCCGCACGTCGATCTGGTCGTGCTTTTCGGACTTGCACTCTGAAAGCTTGAGCGGTGATGTTCCTGACTTGTGATCGTCAATGGCGTCGGACAGCGTCACCAGGTCGCCCGCCGAGAGGGCTAGCTCGAACACGAAGACCAGGCTGGGCTCTGGGTTTGTCGAGTTAACAGAGGCCGTGAAGCTCAGCCCAGGCAGCTCCCCCTCGACCTCCTTGGAAAGCGTGCGCAGGTGGACGTCCGAAGAGTCGTACGCGTACTGGCTGCTCACCTATTCACCTTCGCTATCGGTAGCGCCTTGGGTCCTTCTGCTGCCATGTTTCCTTACCTGTCTGTGACGACCAGGAGCATCACTCTAGAGATTGCCTTGACGACAAGGCGGCCCCTATTCGTGGCGTTCACTAGCCTCGCCCTCGTGACGTTCGTTGTCTTCCTTATCGAATCTGGCGACTCGAAGATGACCCCTATCCTGTCTGGCCTATCTTCCTCTTCGAGGAGGCCAAGAATCCACAGGCATTTATAGTTGGAGCACGCGGGGGGTCTCTCTTCTTCGTATATGCCGCAGCTACCACTCCCTATGGATGGGATAGACGGAGCGAAGCAGCACAAAGAGCACTCCCCGCAAGACCGACCAGCCTCTATCATTTTGAATACCTAAGACGCAAGCCGATGGCGTCTATTTTTCCAGCCGTGTTGTTAGCAACATTTACGCCGCACGAGTCTCCCGGAGAAAGTGAGTTGAAGACTCCAGACAGGTCTAGCTCCTCGACGTTGTCGACCGTTCCGAGGTCGTATGTTGATGTCGTGTCTGTCTCTGAGTGCGTTGACTTGTTCTGCCCGACCGCCGCGTAGTCCGATGTCAGGTCTACATCCTGGCCGGGACCGTCCGAGTTTGCATCGGGGATGAACTTCAGGGCGATCTCCACAAGGGAGGCGAAGTCATACGGAATATGAAACTCGAAATTACTGTCCTTGCCGGACTTAATTTCGGTCACCGCGTGGTCGCCGCTGTCCTTGTCCTGCTTGCCGGACGCAAAGAATATCTCGGCGGTTCCACCACCACCGCCGCCACCGCCGCCAACCTCGGAGAACGTGGGAGCCGTGCTCTTGACGAACCAGAAGGAGCCGTCGTCTATCTGCCTGACGACCTTGCCGACGTCGGTTGCCGCGTAGGTGAAGGCCATCCGAGCCGCTGCGTCGGCGAGTTCGAAGTTATGGGCTACGTGGACTGAGCCCGGAACCTCTGCGCTGTGCAATGCCATTATCCACTCACCAGTACGTTTGTGCCGTTAGTCAGGACGGAGCCCGATGCGTTGACCAGGATCGTATCAGGGTCGAAGGTCGGGCCACCTTGCGCAACAAACTCTAGCGCCGTCTCTGCCAAGTTCACAACAGGAACAAGGCCAGCCTGCCCGGCGTAGCTTCCTGGCGTGTCCGTAAGGCCAAGGAAGTCCGATGCGCCGCCTCCGCCTCCGACAGCGGTAATGGCTCCCGCGTCGTCTATGAACTCTAGCCCCGTCCCGTTCCAGCGGAGGCGGATGCGCCCCACTGGCGGCTCTAGCTGGTTGACTCTCGCCGTGTTCACCGGGAAGTCGATGGCGCCCGGTGGAAGGAAAACGATGGGGCCTTGTTCGCCCTTCGCTGCTGATAGCTGTAGCAGGTGTAGCTTGTTCCCATCGGCGTCTGTTAGCCAGTAGTCTTGAACCTCGGGCGGCGGAATGTTCTTAGCCACTAGCTACTCCTTCCAGACGACGCACGTAACGCGGATGCGATCAAAGCCCGCTGGTTGATAGTTCAAGCCGACGACTTCGCAGACCTCAAAGCTTCCGCCTGGGATGTCTTTGTGCTGAATTGTAACCAGGTCGCCGAACCGAAGCTCTAGACCTGGTAGCGCCATGTCTAGCTCGATGCTCCAGCGCGGAGAACGCCTCCGCTCAAGGAGTCTCTGAATTACGACAGTCGCCGCCGTGTCGTCTCGAATCAGGGCGATGGCTACCGTCTCCGCCTTGCGCCCGAACTTCGCCTCCGCTGCCGCGTCGATTAGCTCGATGCTTCTGCTCGTGTCTTCGCTTGGCGGATAGATTCGGTAGAGCCCGGTTATGCGTGTGCGGGCCTCGCCTAGCGGCGTGCGCCCGAGCTTGATGCCAGGCGACAAGAGGATGTCTTCGTATTCGGTCAAGACCTTAAACACGGGAAGGCTAACGTCTGCCCTAGGTCTTCGAATGATGCTGTGCTTTCCTCGGTCCCAAGACTGGCGCGAGTCTCCCTGCTCGGCGATAGCTTCGATGAGCCTTACCGCCGAGGTTGGCTTGGTGATAGCGAAGCCCATCCGAATCCCGTCCGCTATCTGGCTCGCCTTCGTCGGGTTGTAGTTCGCCCGGTTGAGCCTCGACGCGGGGAGGCCCATTCCTAGCGGAGCGGGTCGCGTGATGACTTGCTCTGAGATGTCGGCTGGCGTGTCGCTGGCGCCTACGCCAGTAAGCCCGCGAACGTCTGCGAAGCCGCGAGGAACGCGCTCGCTTGCCTCAAGGAACGGCGTGAACTCGGCGACCCAAAACGTCTCAATAATTTGAGGATCGATGCCCGCGAAGTTTGACCTGAACGTGGCCCGACCGCCTCGCGCTAGGTCTCCGAAGAATCCCCAGTCCTGCGCCGCGTCGGTTGCCTGGCTCGCGCCTACTAGGTCGGTGACTTCAAAATAGTTTGTGACGCTACCTCTCGGGTCGATGGTCGCTTCGTTCTTTGGCGGAGTGTTCTTAGTCTCAAGCTCGATGAACAACTCGCGGGCTACCCAAAGACCAGAGCTAACCCCGATGACTGGGCTAACGATCCAGTCCCAGTCTGGGATGTTCCCCAGGTCGGCGTCCAGCTTGGATATATCGATGGCAACTTCGAAGCGCTCGACGCCAAGAATTAGCGAAGTCCCGATGCCGTTGTTCGTCGTCTGCGCTTCAAGGGTCGCGATGATGTCGCCGCTGTTTCTGTCCTTGACCGTGATCGTCATCGGCGAAGTGATGTTGATATTGGGCGGTCCCCAACCTCCGATGAATACGAGCGTTCCAGACACGGGGACATAGTCCCCGAGGCTCGGCGGGTTTGTCAGTTGGAACACGGCATCGCCGCGACCGATCAAGCTAGCCTCGCCGAAGCCAGCAAAGAACGATACCGCCTCGGTGTCTTCGTCTCCGTCGATGATGTTCCCGGTGACTTGCTCGCGCTGCCAGATGCCGTTCTCGATGATTATGTCGGGGCTTAGGATCGTGTCCCCGAGCTTCCCGACCTGCGGAGTAAAGACAGGGTCGGGAACGTCGTAGAGCCTGTCCCCTGTCTTCTCGTCTGCCCTGGCAATGGGAGCGGGCACGAGGTCAGTAGGTTGCAGGTTGAACGACTTTCCCGCGACTACCACGCTAGCCGCTCCAGCTATCCCGTTCACGATTGTAGATGGCGAGCTTGGGTTGTTCGTGCTCCCGCCCGCCGTCCCTTGCCCGAGGGTCGCGGGGAAGCCGAGAGTGTCGGGGTCAAAGATGCAGGCGACCCAAACGCGAAGCAAGTCGCCGGGAACTCCGATGCCGTCCGTGTTGGTTCGCAAGACCATCTGACCTTGCCCAAGCTGAGCAACGCCGAACGCTCTATATGCCAGGTTCTCTCGCGCAGAGAACGCGGCGCCCGCTGCCTTGTTCGTTGGGTCTAGGTCGCGGAAGTGAACCCGTTGATATTCGGCATCCGCTAGCGGGTTGCGGACCTTCGGCGTTACCTCCCAGGTCACAAGCCCGTTCTGGTTATCGACCAAGATAGGCGCGGGAACTGGCTCGCCAAGGTTGCCGTCGCTCCCAAGGACTCGGATGTTCTCAAGGCGGCTTAGCGGATGGTCAGCGAACAACAGAGTGAACTCGCCGACTTCTTGAACCTCCGAGCCCTTGGAATGCCCGGCGAAGAAACTCCCCGCGACTCCGCGAGTCACTCCCGTTAGCTCGTTCCCCTGCTTGCCCGTGTAAGTGATCTCCTCGGAGTCAATGAGAAGGGTTCCGGCGCTCGGGAACTCGCTCGCGTCCTCAAGGAGGATGGTGTCAAGCGGGGTTGATGTTGACTGAGTCACGATCCCTTGAGGGCTAATCGAGAACGTCGCGACAATTGAAGCGATGCTAGTTGGGATCGTGACCTGCCCAACCATCGCCCTGGCGAGCTTGCCTAGCGCGTTGACGTTGACGGCTACGCCTTCGTGTGACTCGACCTCTCCGAACACGATGGGACGGGTAGAGCTTAGGGATTCGTCGGGCGCGTTCGGGAAGTCGGCGAGCGTGATAGGTCGCCCGAGTTCTACATCCTCCACCGCTTCGTTTCTGACGATGTCAATGCTGACAACCGCCCGCGAGAATCCGGCGACCCTCTCGATGCTTCCCTCAAAAAGCTGATACCGATTCTTCGCCACGTCGTCTAGAAGAACGATCCAGATGGTAACGCCCGAGGCTTCGGGCGAGTCAGCCGCAAACACATCGCGAAGCCTGTCCTGTCCTCCCTCGTTCGTGTCGTCAAGCTTGACCTGGACATCGTCCGTTCCGCTGCCTTGCGTCCGCTGTATCGTCGTGAGGCTTACCTGTCGGCCTTCGTAGAACTCCCCGCCGAAGCTGAGCGGAACCGTTGCGAACCTCCGAGTCCCGGCGGGCAAGCGCATCTCGATGAGAATTACGTTCTGAGTGCATTCCGCGAGGAAGGCGGCGGATGGAACTCGGCCTTGGTAAACGTCAAAGCCGGTAGCGATGTCGGCGCTCCCTCGGCCAACACCATCGAAGCCCGTAAGCAATTCCGCATCGATCAATGCCGCCAAGCTGTCAAAGCCTAGCGACCTCTGAAGCTCGCCAGCCGCTACGCTTTCGAAGCGCACGAACCGGGAAGGGTCAAAGTCAACAGAGCCCCAGTAGGGCGTTCCCCATTGAGCTAGCGAAGGGCTACCAAGCATCAGCTATACCTCACGCGAACGCCGCCGACGATACGAAGCTGCGCGGCTGCGCCTGACTTGCTCAGTCTAAGGCGGATTCTGTCGCCCTTGCTAACCGAAACGCCAGGGCGAAGAGAGGCCACTGAGTTGTTCCCAAAGTTTGATGGGTCCGAGAACACGGACACGCCGCCAACGTGTAGCTCAGTGTCAGTTATCACGTCGCCGCCGCCTGCCTTGACCAGAAACCAAACAAGGTCCACGGCGCCATCGAGCATCGCCACTTGTTCAATCTCAACGCCAGCCGATACGCTGTCCTCTGTTTCTGCATTCGCGATAAGAAAGAAGAACCCTGTATTGGCCGACTGGAATAGACCGCCAAAAGCGAGCACGTCATCCATCCGCCAACTAAGAGCAAGGAGGCCTGGTTGGCTCGGGTCAATCACGAGAGACTCGCCGCCGCCGCCTGCGAGTTCTAGGTTCGGAGGGTTCAGCTTAGGCGCCCCGGCGATGCCGATGGTTCCTCTCGACTTGAAGCCGCCGCCGCCTTGCTCCTCAGCGCCGCCCGTCTGGCTGTATTCGATGAGCGATTGGAGCTTGTTAAAGTCCTCGGCCTCGGCGAAGCGCGGGCGGTCGTCTGCATCCTCGTTTCTCTGCGCTAGCTGTAGAGGCAGAAGCTCATCCGCTTCCTCTTCTGCTGTGCTCCACTTCGCCCAAACTCGGAACCGGCCCTTGAGCGCTGAGCCTGGCGGCGACTCTACGATGACCTCTGCGTATCCGTTTTCAGTGAACGCGATTAGGGCTGGAACCGTAACCGTTAGCTGGTTCTCTGATGCTGCTGTAACTGCGGCAACGAACCCGTTGAAGGTTACGCGGTTGCTAGCTGTTGAAGTCGCGAAGCCTTGACCGTTGATGGTTACGGAGTCGCCAGCGCGGACTCGCCCTGGTTCTACCGAAGCGACAGCCAAGCCGCGAGGCATCACGACCAAATCGCTTATCGCGATGATGTCTTGAATGAGCACATCAAGACGGTTCGGCGTTCTCGTTACCGAGTCTGCAACCTCTACCTGGTCGGAGATTGTTACCGCGTAGATGAGGCTCATACGAGGACCGCCCTAGCGATGACGTTCAGGGTGTTGGTTGCGTTGTTCTTTGTTACGCCGATCCTGATTCGGTCTCCTGCGTTGACTTCCAGCCACGGGGCCAGCGTCCAGTGTGAGGTCCTGAAGATGAACGGCTGCAAGACTGGGTCCAGCGTGTCAGAGTCAAAAGCAACAACGTCGTTCACAAAGATGCGGACTCGACTAACGCGACTCGCGAACCCTGTAGATTCGTCCGTGACGTGAATCATCAAGAGCGCTAGGAAGCCATCAACCACCGCTGACTGATCCGTTGCATCGAGCCCGACCGCGACCGTTGGGATGCTCGCTAGGTTCTGCGGTCGAGGGTAGCTTTCGGCTACATTCGCTGCGATTAACTGACCGCCCCACCAAACCGATTCTGGCGTGTGCGTTCGCCACTCCGCGCCAGTCGGAGGGCTCCGATAGTAGCGCTGCCCATCTGTCCCGAGAGGGACTCGGCGCATCCCGTTTGTCCCTCGCGCCGCAATGTCTCCGAGCGTTGTAAACAAATCGTATTGAGCCATCTCGGACTTGACCGCTAGGCGATTCCAGTCCTTAGCCTCTTGGACGCCAGGCGATTCGTCGGGAACGCCAGCGGTCGTGGTTACTCCCTCGCGAAAGCCAGGGACCTTGAATGGTAGGCGGTCGGTCTCTAGCTCAACCAGTGTTAGCTGCGAATAGAACCACCAGGTGGCTGTCGTGTTGTCTTCGTTGTTCGTGACCTCTACAGAGATGAACCTGTCGCGAGCCAAGCCAGCGGGCATAACGAAGGTGATGGTTTCCGTGTCGATGGTCGTCACGTCTGCGCCTGGGATCGCGGCAAAGCCTCCGCCGTCATCAACGCGAACCACGTTATGCCCGAAGCCGCCGAAGCCAGAGCCGTTGATGGTCAGTGTCTCGCCCGCTCTGGCGCGTCCAGGTGCAATGGTTTCGATAGAGCTAGGCATCAGGAAAGCCCCGCCTCGATGGTGTCTGTAACGGTCGCCAAGTCTGCGGCGCTTCGGGCTTGCGCCCCTGTCTTAACCGCGCTGACCGAATCGGTGATGGCTAGCGTGTCGCCCACGAGGACATCGAAGCCTCGCTCCTTGAGCATGATGGACCCGGTGACGTTGAACGGGTTTCCATCCGCGCCGTCTTGCGTGGTCTCTATCTCTAACAGGTCTCCCTGTTGAACGTCAGCCGAGAGCAAGCCCACGAACGTCTCCCCGGCGAGCACGTTCTGACCTGCGCCAGAGTCGTAGACACTCACGCCGCCGACAAGGATGCGAACCCTGTCAATCGCTGCGCCCGATGAGAAGTGAACGTGTAGCGAAACGCGGGTGATGGTTCCTGGGAACGGCGCCCCGTGCTCGGTGATCCCTCCGCCCGTGAATGCGGAGCCATTCGGGTAAGGGAACTGGGCAACGGCATCGCCGGTTAGCTCGGCGCCATACCGAAGGGCAAGCCATCGGGTCGCTTGTTCCCAACGAAGGCCGAGAGCTTCGGCGGGCCGCGAGTGAAGCTCAAGCCCGCCGCCTCCGATTGGCTGGCGCTCTGGGTTCGTCCCGTCGCTCGTGAAGATGTCTCCTTGCTGTTCTAGGATTTCATCCGCGATCCGTAGCGCGTGCGCCGCCTGTCGCTCGTAGTCGATTGCCTGCCCTACGTCTGGCACGTCCACGTCGAGATGCGCCGCCTCGCGAGGGCCTGGGACTTGGCCCGGCATATCGTCGCCATAGCTTCCGAGTTCGCCCGAGGTCCCGAGGCTCCAACAGTTGAACGGCTCCGATGCGTCCTGCGTATCGTTGCGGCTGGCTATAACGCTGACCTGCTGGTTGGTTGGGATTCCCGCCGGAACCTCGCAGACGATGACCGTGTCCGACTCGCTCACGATGAACACGGACACGATTAGCTCAACGCTTACCCTGTTCACTCCGAAGTCAGGAGAGAAGCCGAAGCCCGTAACGGTGATGATGTCTCCCGCTCGGAAGCGGTCAGGAACCACACTCGTAACGACTGCCGTCATCTAGACCGTCCTCGCTAGCGCAAAGGCGCGGTAGGTTTCTCCCGCTTCCTCTATCGTGCGGGCGATGTTGATGTCGCCGTTGGGCATGATCCAAACTCGGGCGCCCTCGCGTGTCGGCATGATTCCCATCGCCTTGCAAGTCGGCGGAAGGCGATGCCCCCTCGCCGTCTTTCCCTGAGTGAACACGTTCTGAACGGTCCAAAGGATGTCAGCCTTGCCAGCAACGTAGACGGGAACGCCAGCGGGATGCGTGAAGCTCGCGTGGATCGCGTCGGCGGCGAGGGTCGAGAGCTTGAGCCCGGCGGGCGCGTCTTGGCCTCGGCCCTCAAGAATCCGGCCATCGGGCATCAGGAGTTGCCAGCGAATCACCAGGGCCTCGCTTCAGCGCGGAGCCCGCCGAAGCGGGTAGGGTCGAGCGGGCGAACCGTCCAGCGAGGCGCCGCGCTCACGTAGCCGCCAGCGTCCGTTTCCCGGCGCTGGCGGGCCTCTCGGGTCTCCGTCCGGCGCTCGTGCCCTAACCGTATATCTCTCCCCTGCGGGCTCTCTGGAAGCCTAGCCATCTAGGACTCATCGTAGCGAGCTACGAGGGTCTTGCTCGCCGCCGCGTCTCCGCTGATGGCGGTTGTGTCGTGGCGAAGCTGGAACATCCAATAGTCTTGGCGGGCTCCGCCATCGCTGGCGAAGGCGTCCCCGGATAGGAACACGTCGCCCGGTTGGATGATCTCGGGCGCGGTCGCCGTGAAGGCGTCCATGTTCGTAGAGCCGATGGCTCCCGCTTGGTCTCCCGCGCTCGCTTGAACGTAAGAGCTTGAGCGGTTGTAGAAAACCTCTCGCCCGATGCCGAGTGACTCTTGGAGCGAGAAGATGCGGAGGTTCCCCACTCGGTTGTCCGGCGCGGTCAGAGCTACGAGCTTGAGCGACTTCCGCCAAGAGAACTCAACGCCATCCGCCGGGATAGGAACCGGCGCCTGGTCGTCTTGCTGATCGTCATCGGCTTGCTTCATGCGAAGCGTTAGCCCTGTCGCGTCTACCCCGAGGCCAGGCGCGGCGCCGTGGTATACGTGAATCTCAGTAGTTGCCGCCATCGGTTACTCCCTGTCCGTGCAAAGGTCGGAGATGTTCATAGGCGCTGGCCCGCCCGCGTCGAGCCATGCCGCAACGTCTGAGCGCATCCCTTGAGTCATCCGGTTGCCAACCACAACCACTTGAGCGTGCGGAATCTTCGCCATCGTCTTGCACCAAAACGCCGAGGCGCCTACCGCCATGCTCCGCTGTTCGTCAACGTCATCATCGAGAACGGCGGCGAGCGTGTCGGGCAGGAACATAGGAAGGAGCCCAGCCTCAAGGAGGATGATCTTCGCCTCGTCTATTTCCTCCACGTCTTCGGCGCTTCGGCCTCGGAAGGGAGCTACAAGGATCGCCAGTCTTTTCATCATTAGGAGAGAACCGCCGCCGCGTTGTCTGTGATTGATAGAGAGTCGCTCGCCGCCGCAAGGATCGAACCGTTGAAAGCGATGACGACATTATCAGCGATGGTCAGACTATCCGAGATGACAACCGGCGGAAGCGGAACGAGCCGCAGACGGAGCGTAAATTCGTAGCGCTCGGCAACGCCATCGCCCGGCCCGTCAGTCTGTGAAACGCGGAAGTCGATGGCGCTCTGATTGAACCGAACGCGCCCCGACCAATCGGCAGGGTTCGCGAGCGCGGGGACTTGAGCGCCGCCGCCTGTCGTTCGGAGGATGAATGGAAGCGCTCGATACTTCACGGACTCAAGGAACGCTCGCAGGTCTTGGACCTCGCAGCGAGTCACGCCAGACCACGAGCCCTCTAGGAAGCGGTCAGTGATGCCGAGGTCTTGGGTAAAGAGTCGCCCGCCCTCGGTCTCGCCTGAAGCTTGCCGCCGGTCAAGCCGCAGCGTATCGCCTGGCTCTGGGTTCCGAATGTCGATGGTGTATCCGGTTTGGATGTTCTCTAGGGTCCAGGTCACAGGAGACTCTTTCCGACTACGCCTAGGCGTGTCGCCCTCGTTATCTCTGGGATCAAGCTTCGCGCCATGGCCCGGTTGTTCTCTGCGTTGCCGCCTTCGATGTTGAACGTCGGCGAGATGTTAAACGTCTGTTGGCTCCCTCGCCCTTGTTTCGAGAAGCCCGAGAAGAGAGAGGCCAGGGCCGAGTTCTGCGCTCGGGTCAAGACTCGCTCGCCAGCTTGGAGCCGCGCTAGCTGATCCACTCGGACGTTGCCGCCGAGGTCAAACGAGAGCCCGCCTCGGTCGCCGCTTGACTGCGCCGCGAGGTTGGCGAGCCCGCCCGCCTGCCTTGCCCTTTGTGCTAGAGCCTTCGGACCAAGCCCGAGGTCTCGGCCAAGATCCGCTGCGGCCTGGCTTGTGAAGTTCGCCGAAGCCGTAACGCGCTGGGTTCCAAAGGTCGCCCCGGCGAATCTCTGGTTCACTCCCGCCTGAGTCTCGCCGCCCGTGCTCCGAGCAAAGCCGCGAGAGCTAGCGAACTCGATGCTCTTAGCCGCCTGCTCTGCCTTGCTCGCTGCTTCTAGCGCCGACTCGCCAACTTCGTTGAACTTTCTAACCAGGTCATCGAGAGCATCGCCGGTCAGGCCGGATGATTCGGCGAGGTCCTCTAGACCCTCCGCGAACATCTCAAGGCTAATCTGGTCGGTGGCTAGTTCGTTCGCAAGCTCCGCGATCTTCTCTTTCCCATCCGTGTCTAGCTTCTCGCCTAGATCCGTGACCGCCTCGGAGAGCGGGCCGAACCCATCGATGGCTAGGCCAGCCAGAAGGAACTCAAGCGGCGCGGCCTTCTCGCCTAGCTCAGCGAAGGCGCCTTGCCCTACGCGGGTAATAAGGGATTCCGTTTGTTCAGCCGTGAGATTAAGCGAAGCCAGGGCCTCCTTGAATTGCGAGCCAGCAACGAAGCCATCCGCCGCGAACTTCTTAACGTCGCCGCCCGCGCCCTTCGATTTCTTGCCGAAGTCCTCGACACTCGCGCCAGCTTCCGCCGCCTGCTTGACGATACGAGCTAGGGCCTTTTCGAGTTCCTCTTGGCTTTGCTCGAATGTCTCGGCGTCTTCCTTCGCTTGAGCTACAGCGTCGGCGAACTCTCCGGTGAGAGCATCAGCCGCTTTGCTTATGGCGCTTGCCCCGTCGCCGAACGCGGCATCCAGCGCCTCGCCAACCTTGGCGTCTCTCGCCTTCTCCTCTAACTCATCGAACTTGACGCCGATGGCATCAACGTCAACCTCTACGCTTTCGCGTAGCTGTGAAATTGAATCCTGTAGTGTGGAATCAATCGCAAGCTTGCCGATGATGGCTTCTCTTGGCGAGAGTTCCCCGGCTTGCGAGCGCTTCTCTAGAATGTCTTTCGCCTCGCTCGCTTCCTTTCTTAGCCTTGCGATCTCCGCATCGCCCGCCTTGACTGCGTTAGCCACCGACCTTTCGCGCAGACCATTCAGCCCGCCCTCTAGCTTTTCGATCTCGGACAGAACGCCCTCGAATACTTTCGTTGCCGCTGTTCGCTCCGCGCCGAACGCCTTAGAGACTTTCTGAGTTGCCGCCTCTAACGCAAGCTGAGCCGCCGCCTGTTTTGCGAGAACCTCATCGAGTTTCTCTTGGCCGATAGCTCCTCGCCCTTTGTCCTCTTGCGCTGCCCGCGACAATTTCTTGGCTGTCTCCAGAGCGGCCTTCGCCTCGTCTAGAGTTTTCTTCCCTCTCGCCTTCGCATCTCCGACAGCCTTAGCGAGCGCGTCATCCGCTCCCTTGATTAGAGCGGCGATGGCGTCCTGCCTTCCTGCCAAGGCTTGCTCGCCAGTCTGCGCCGCTCCGATACCGGCGATGGATTTGGCTATCGCGTCTGCGCTAGGCCCTAGAGCCGCGAGCCCTCGCGCCGCCGTCTCGCTTCCCGCAGCGATTCCGCCTAGGGCTTTCGACAGCCCGAGCGAAGCGCCAGCGGTTTTCTCTAGCTTTGGCGTGACTTCCTCGGCGGCGGTCCCGAGGTCCGCGACTCCCTTAGCGGCGCCCTTTGAATTGTCTAGCGTTCCCTTGAGGCGGTCGTTCAGTTCCTTTAGGTCTGCGGCTTTGTCGGCCTTGGCCTTCGTCTCGCCTAGCTCTTTCGAAAGGTCCTTGAATCCCTGGCTTGCTCTGTTGGCCGCAGTCCCCGCGCCGACAAGGCCGAACGCTACCTCCTTGTATTGCTTGTCGAGAAGGTCCGCGCTAAACGCTGCCTTGGATGCGTTCAAGGCCAGGTCCGTAATGGCGCCGAGGGCCTCCTTGGCCTCTTCGCCAGTCTTAGCCAGAGCGGTGTTCGCACGAGAGAGAGACTCGGCGATGTCATCAAAGCCAGTCGCTCGCGCCAGAGCTTCGCTTAGCCCAAGGCTCGCGGTCCCGACCGCAACAATCAGTCGCGTTGTAAGCGATAGGCTTTGAGCAAGGATCGGAACCGGCCCGAACGCGAGCGCCTCAACTACACGCGCCATCAACCGAAGGTTAGCAATGAAGCCCGCGATGGGCTCCGCCGATTCGATGAACCCTTCGCCAATGGAGCCGAGTATTTTAGACAGTGCCCCGAGGCTAAGCGTGATCGCGCCGCCTGAAGATTGCACCGCGCCCTCTAGATCGCGAACGGAATCAGCGGCTTGCCCGAACCTCTCCTCTAGGACGGTAGCTAGAGCCTGGACCTCGCCGCGTGTTTCGGTTGCGAACTTCCCGAAGACGGAACCAAGCTCCTTCACGATTGGGGCAAGCGCCTTGCCTATCTCTCGGAAGGCGTCGTTGAATGTCTGCGTTATCCGCTTGAACTGTAGCGCGATGTCCTTCTCGACTTTGGCGAACGCCTCGCTGGATGCTCCGGTTGCGTTCGCCGTAGCGATGGCCGAATCCCTGAACTTGTCTAGGCCGCTGCCCGCGAGGATCGCCGCAGCGTTGACGGCTCGGATATTCGGAAGGAACTTTGTTATCTGCTCGATGCTTCCGCCCGTTGCCTCGGCGATTCGCTCGAATGTTTTTACTAGGCCCTCATCGCGCAAGCTCGCAGCGCTCACGCCGATGCCTAGCAGAGCGCCTCGCGCCGCGCCCGCCGGGTTGACTATCCCGGCGATGCTGGCCTTGATAGCTGTAGCCGCCTCCGCCGTGCTCAAGCCTTGGGCGGTCGTGGCTGCGAGCGCTGCGCCGAGGTCTGACAGCGTTACGCCAGCCGCCGCAGCGATAGGGCCGACCTGGCCGAAGCTCGCGGCTAGCTCGGTGATGGTCGTCTTGCCTAGCTTGACGGTCTTAAAGAAGATGTCCGAAACATCGGTGGCGCTTAGGTTCTCGGCGGCGAACGTGTTAAGCGCGGACGTGTAGAGGTTGACGGCGTCAACCACACTAGCTGCGCCAGCCGCCGCGCCTTCGAACGCGACTCGTAGGAACTCGACGGCTTCGGTTGGCTCTTGCCCCGCGCTGATCGCCTGGTAAGCCGCCTCCGTTGCCTCGGTAACATCGACGCCGAACGCCACCGATAGGTCCCGAACTCCTCGGGCTAGTTCCTCGACTACCTCTTGGCTGCTATCTACGAGCGTGCGGACTTGAGAAAAACTCTGTTCAAACTTGGCGAAGTTGACAACCGCCGCCGTTCCGATACCAGCGAGAGCGGTAACGAGAGCGGTAGCCCCGAGGGCCACGAGCGAGAACGTCTTAACCAATCCGCCGAACGCATTAAGCCCGGCCTGTCCTGCCTTCTTTGCAACGCCGCCGAACTTGCCCAGGTTCTTCCTGAGCTTGTCGATGATGCTCCCGACCTTGGACCCTCGCTTTCCGAATCTCCCCAGGACAGCCTCGGCTCCTTTCGCTTGTTTTACGAACCGGCCAAGCGCATCGCGCTGGCGCCCGGTTCCGCCTAGCACGTTGGCAAGTTGCTTGCCTGTCTTCTCGCCAGCTTTGCCGAGGTCCGCTAGGGAATCTTGAGCGTCCTCCGATGCTTTGATGAAGTCGCTAGCGTCTCCGCTAACGACTCCCTCAAGTTCAGCCTTAGCCATCCTTGGTCCTCTCGCCGGTTCTCGGGTCGTGCCCTATGTAGGTCGGCCCGCCGGTTTCATCTTCCGCTTTGCCGAACGCCATCGCAAGGACTCGCCCAAAGGCGCCCGCCATGGCATCGCCTAGGTCATCCATATCTTGCCGCCTACGTTCTACAGCGTAGACGACGCAAGCGCTTTGCTCCTCTCGTTCCATCTGGTCGAAGAGTGTAGGACTGAGCCAGGGTAGGCGCTCCGTTGCTAGCAACTTGTAGTAGAAGAGGGAGCGCCTACCCCTTAGACCTTTCCCGACTCAAGCGCCTTGGCTGCGTGCTCGATGGCTTCCTTGTCCTTTTCGTCTGTGCTCGCGTCGGTCTCCTTGTCGGTCCCGAGGGCTTGGCGCATCAGGAGAAGTTCGATGCTCGTGAGCGGCTCGGAGAGTTGAAGGGCCGCAGCCACGAGGGACTGAAAGATGCCGGGGTCGATGCCCGCGTCGGCGAGGTCATCGAGAACGGCGAGCCAGTGTTGCGACGGGCTCATCTCCGCAGACTTCACGCGGACATCTGAAAGCTGCTCACCGAGTGAGGCGATGATGATGGCTACGTTGATGGCGGTCTGCCGAATGTCCAACGCTTGCAGGTAGTCTTCGTCATCTTCGTCGCGAAGCATCACGTATTGACCGTTCCGCTTCAGAGGTTGTTTCGTCTTCGGGTCCAGCTTCTTAGCTCCGGTTGACGGCGCCATCGGCTTCGGGATGTCTCGCTCGATTTCCATCATGGTTCCGAACTTGACGGCGCGAACCTCAAGCTCGACCGCCTCGCCTCGCTCGTTCTTTCCAATTAGGACCTTGATGGTTCGCTTCCTGATTGGGGAGTCTCCTAGAATCTTCATCGCATCGCTCGCTTCGTTAGAGTGAATCGCCACTATACAGAACGGCCCTACCGAGTTTCCAAGGTAGGGCCGAACCGTCTCATCTAAGGGGGATTCTTAGCGGAGCTATTGCCTATGGCTCGCCGCCTGGAACGATGCGAACCTTGCCGCCGACTGGTAGCGCTTGTCCCGTGAAGCTGATCGTGTCGGCCTCGTCTGCCTCGGCGAAAGTGTCCGAGGTCAGAAAGGCGTTATCCACGACGTAAGAAACTTCAATGGTTCCCAAGCTCGGGTCCTCGAATCGCGGCGGGTCGCACGAATCGTAGATGTCTAGAATGAGCTTGAACGTCTTTCGACCGCCCGAGCAATCGGCAGGGAAGCCAGGGAGAACCAGCGTGGTTGCGCCAACCGCGTTGTAAACCACATCACGATCCACGTCGGCGGCGGGCTGCGCGACGTTGAATCCACCCGAGCCAGGGCCAGCGCCGCCAGCGGCGACAACCAGGATGTTCTCAATGTCTGGGCCTGCCGAGACCTCTTCGGAGAAGTCGTTATCGACAACCGGCGCCGCGCCGTTCGCGAGCTTCGTTCCCGTCTCTCCGACTGCGAACGCGAGCGAGTCTTGTTCGTAGGGGTAACCGAGCGCGACGTTCAGGTTGATCGCCGCAGCCACGAGCCCGGTAACGGTCTCGGTGAACCCGGTAAAAACCTTGTCGCGGATGACCCGGTGTAGGAACTCGCGGATGAACGTGGCGCTAAAGCTCCAGTCCACCGGCTGCTCATCTCCCGCGTTGATCTCGCGGATACGGCCACGGTCCCGGATGATGTTCGTCGGGAAGTTCTCCGTAAAGGAGAAGTCTCCCTGTGTGAACTCGGTGATGAGTTCCAACGGGGTAGAGTCGCCGGATTGAATCCGGATGCGCCCCTGCCTGATATTCTTTACGCCTGGCATCTGTCTTCTCCCTTGCCTACGCGCACACGTTACTTGTGAGCTTGCAAGCGATTGTTAATACGGCCACGTCGAGCCCGGTAAGCTCATCGCCCCGGATCGTTGCGGATTGATTATATGCACGAGACTCTGACGGTGGCGAGCATTGAAGCAAGCCGACCTCCGCCCCGTCGCAGTCCTTGATGATTGTGAGGCCCGCCACAAAGTTAGCTGTGGTGCGGCGAGGGTCTACAACTCTACGAACCTCATCGACAACCTCACTTAGAGTCTGTTGCTTCTGGCCCGGCGCTCCCTTGGACTCAACCTTTAGATACACGCGGATTCGTAGACCAACGTCCGACCATGGAACCCTCAAGCTTTGCTCGGTCGGAGAGAACGAAACCAGGCGAGGCTCTATCCAGCGGTCCCGGCCCTTGACTCGGAACAACCGGCCCGGCTCATCGATGGCTATACGCTCGGTGTCCAGGGCTTCGATGAGCCCTTCAAGCCAAGAGCGCTCAAGGTCAACGTCTAGCACGGCGGCGGCGTTACGGCGAGGGACTGGCATTAGGACACCAGCGCCTTGTCGATGTTCTCGGCTAGCGTCTTGATAAACTCTGGCTCTATCTCAAAGATCGTAGCGCGAACCATGCCGCGAGGCGCTTTCTTGCTGACGTTGCTGAGCATCGACGGGTGACCGCCTCGCGACTTCTGGGTGCGCTTCCACGGGGGGAAGCCGCCAAGCAAGGCGTTACCTCTCTTGAGCCCTCGCGTTAGCCGCGTGCGGGCCGCTTGCTCTCCTCGTTCCTTTTTCTTGACCTTGGCGCGGCGAAGGCGAACGCCCTTCTGGCGCGGCGTCTCTTTGGCGATGCGCTTCGCTGCGGCCTTGGCTTTCTTTGCCTTCCGCTTCTTTGCCGCCGCCGATGTCTTCTTTCGTTTCTTCGTGCTCACGACTGGATAGCCGCCGAACTCAAGGACGTTTATGTATGGAACTTCGTTGAAGAAGATGCCTCGCTGCCCGTCGTTCTCGAATCGAGTTCGCCATCCGTTGATGGCTGTCGTTGAGTCGGTCGGCGTCTTGAACTTGACGATGGCTAGGGCTCGCTTGGTTATGTCCTTGACGGTCTTTCTGATTGCACCTTGGGTGTTCTCTGGCAGGTCTGCCAGAGCTTTGCCGAGGCCCTTGTCAATGAACGTAAAGGAGAGCGCCATAGTTCTAGCCTAGCAACTAGCCGCGACCAAGCAGCGGAGTTGAGCGCCTCACTTCGCGCTCGGGCGTTCCGTCGCCGTCATAATCCACGAGGAAGGGAAGGAGAGCCCATTGCTCGGATGCCTTGTCCCGGTAGAGTTCGGACCTTGCTAGCACGGGGTCATCAACGCTTCCGGCCCGCCGCTCCCACATCTCCGCGAGGGTCCAGGCGATAGCCCACTCCTTGAAGTCTGCGACGTTCTGTAGCCCTGTCAGTTCCCAGTCGCCTTCTGGGTTCAAGCTCCAGAAGTCGGCGGCGTCAACGTCTGGGAGGCCCTTCTTTCCTGCCGTCTGCCGGTTGGAACTGTAGAGCCCGAGCGGAGCGCTCGCCCTCTGCGGCGGCGGGAAGGTCGCCTGCACGTTCAGGTATAGCTGGCGCATGCACGCCTCGGCGATGGTGTTGAATCTGAGGATGGGCGCGGTCCCTTGAAAGAACGCGGCGGCGTCCTCTTCGCGGCGGCTTATGTCCTCAAGGCTAGCAAGCTGCACGACGATGGCGACTTGATCGCTTGCCGTGTTCTCGGCCACGAGGCAAGAGACCGTGAGCCGCGAGAGTCCTACCGGCGCCGCCGTGACTCTCGCCGTGATGGGAGCGTTGACCGCTTGAGCTACGAGGGTCGCTCGCTCGCGGTCGCTGTAGATGTCCACGTCCACGTTCGCGCCGTTCGGCGCAAAGCTCGCGTAGAGGGTTCCCCATGCGGAGTTCTCATCGCGGATTCCGTCAACGCGCCAGGCCGAATAATTCCCCAAGGACCGACAGTCCAGAGAGGCGCCCGCGCCTGCGTCCCCTATCTCTACGATTGGATGCCGAAGCGGGAGGCTCATTGGTTACTCGTCTCCGGGTAGCGCGGCGAGCGCTGCGGTTTGCAAGTCGGCGAGCTTGGCATCCTGGGCGGGCTGCTCGGTCTCCCACTCATCGAGCAAGTCGCGAAGCTCGGCCTTGGTCATCGCCTGGATGTCCTCGGCGGTCACAAGCTCCTCGGCGCCCTCGGGGGGCTCGGCGCCCTCGGGAGGGAGGACAACCACCGGGGTCATCACGGGCGCCTCCGGGGCCGCTGGCTTGACTGGCTCGGCCTTCGGCGTCTCGGCTGGCTTGGCTGGCTTGGGCTTCGCTACGGGCTTGGATGGGCTCGTGGTTCGCTTCCCCTTGGCTACGCGAGCGGCGAGCGCAGCGGCGGCTTTTGTTCCGAGCGTCGTAACGCCGTAGCACTTCGCGAGAGCCTTCGCCGTGGCTTCGTCGTCGGTCGAGAACAGGCCCGCTTCGTCAGGGCTGATGCGCTGCTTGCCCTTGAGCATGATGGGGTATTCGAGTTTGAAAGTGTGAACCGTCTTCGCCTTTGGCTTTGCCATCGTTTCGTCTCGCTTCGGTTGTGTTGTTTCGCTTCGTGTTTCCTGAACCAGAAACGGCCCCGACTAATAGATAGCCGGGGCCGCTTCCCGAGTCCCCGCCTTAGCGCTTAGGTGCGCTGTAGGTTTTGAAGGAGACCATGTCCGCCGTCTGCGGCGTTCTTCGCTTCCAAGGTGAACTCGCCCTCGAAAATGATTTCATCCGAGGTTCCGCTCTTGCCCTGTTCGAAGACTTCGAACACGTCGCGGCCCGCGCCAAGCTTGGCGATGGCAAGCTTGCGGGTGTCGATTGCGAGCACGACATCCGAAGGCATGAAGATGTCCGAATCGAGAACCTTAATGTTCCCGTGTTTCGAAACATACTCGTTCACTCGCCCGCCAGCTTTCGTCTCGGTTGACGTGTAACGGCGGCGCCCGTCGATGGTCGCGGCTAGGCGCTCGTATTGCACCTGGCCCATCAGAAGCGCGTCGGGTCGCCCGCCGCGTTCCCAGCATCCACCGATCAAGTCATCGAGCAGGCCGATGTCGAGCGGCGCGGCGGCGGCGTCCACGATGACGGGGTCACCGTTGGGGAGCGCTGCGCCTCCGAGGATCTGGTAGATGAGTCCGTCCATCTCGCGTGCGATTGTGTCCGAGCCGCGAGGGGTTCCGGCCCGCTTGCCCACGAGGGACGAACGCGCAAGGTCGCGGAGCTTGTCGCGCTGAAGCGTCACGAGTTGCTCGCGAACCTCATCGAGAATCTGGCCCTTGTTCTTCACCTTCTTGCGCGAGGAACTTACGCAGATTTCGCCACGGAACAACTGGGTGAAGTTGTCTCGCTCTTGACGAATGTTCGCCTCCGGGTTTCCGCCCGGCGCCTTCTCGACTTGGGGCCAGCCAACGCGGGTGAGCGTCTCGCCATCCGCAATGTCAACCGCCGTGGTCGTGTTGTGACCGCGAGTCACATCAACCGTGTTCGCCGCTACGGCGGTCACGATCATCAACTCACGAGAGCCGTCCGCTTGCCAGACCTGGCCGATGCGGAAGTTCGCACCGTCGCCCGCCACAAGGTTCAGGGTCGTAGCCGCTGCGAGGTTGACGCCACTCGTGATGGCGGTGTTCGCGTTTAGGCGTTTCTCCATCCACTTGTGTTGCGTGTCAAAGGTGTTGACCATTCGAGTTGGGAACCCGATAGCCATCAGGAATTGACTCTCGTCCTGCACCTGGAATGCGATTCCAGGCGCGACCATCTCCATGATCTCCTGAACATCTTGATAAGTAACTTTTGCGCCTACGGGCATCTAAATCCTCCGTCCGACTGTTTGCGTTTTGCGTTGTTGGCCGCGCTGCGCTTGGCCGTTTTGGTGGTTGTTTCTTCGGTGATGCTTAGGCGGTTGCCTGAGCCCTCTTGAGTTCTGCCCCGACCTTGGCCCGGCGAACCAGGTCCCGGTCTTGACCGCTGCCGCTCGCCAGGAGCTTGTCGATTCCGGCGAGTTCCTCGGACAACGCCTTGACGTTGCGAGTCGCGCCCGTGTCGCTGCCGCCGTCCTCTTCGGTCAGGCGGATGCTCTGGCCGCGAGGCGCTGGCTTCTCGGTCGTGTCGTCGTCGGCGCTCTCTTGGACGGTCTCGACCGCTGCCCGTTTGACCAGGTAAGGCTTGGCCTCAACCAGATCGGTGAGAGCTTCGGTCAGTCCGGCGACCTCTGAGAAGTCCTCCTTGACCTTGACGGCGGAGAGGTCCGCGAGGCGGATCGCGTCGTGGATGTCGTGGAACGTGCCGCCGTCCTTGAGCGCGAACGTGTCGAGAGCCCGACCGATTGCCATCTCGCGGAGCTTGGCGTTGGCCGCTTCCAGCTTGAGGACGTTCGGGTCCTTGGGGTCGATGGCGCTCTCTTCGATCAAACGCCCGATGCTCTCCTTGAGCTTCGCGGGGTTCTTCTCGGTCTTGAGCATCTCGCGGAGGGACTCGTGCATCTTCGCGCTGCGCTCGTCTTCGGGGCTGGCTTCGGCCAGGCCCATCTCGCGGAACATTGCGAGGACGCGAGTCGCCAGAGCCTTACGCTCCTCGGGGCTCGCGCCTTCCAGCAACTTACGAAGACCGCTCATCGGATCGGCGCCAGCGCCGGGAGCCTTGGGCGGTCCCTCGCTCTCGCCGTCCTCGGCTTCTTTCATCGCTGCGACAACGGCGGGGCCGACGCCAGCGGTGATGGCTTCGGCGAGCGCTTTAATTTCCTCGGGCTTCATCGTGTCCTCTTCCTCGGTGACTTCTGCCACCAATCGGTCGAAAGCTCCGCCAGCGGCGGCGCGTTTAACCATGTCTACGGATTCGGGCCGGACGACTTTCGTAACCGCCGCGCCCTCCTTGAGTCCTGCTGCGTCGATGCTCAATCCGAACGCGGGCGCGTCAACGCCTGGCCCTAGGAGCTTCGCATCGAATGCTTCTCTGAGCTTGCCTCGCGTTGCCTCATCGAAGATGGCGACAAGGCCCCGGATCGCTTGGCGGTCTTCGTCCCACCAACTCTCCTTGATCTGACCAACCATATTCCCGACGTTGCCTTGGCCCGTCTTCGCCTTCTCGGGGAGGTGGCTTAGCTTGGCTTCGTCGCCTACGGTCTTGCCGAATTTGTAGGCATAGATCGGAACGCCCTCAAAGAGCGAGGCCGCTTCCTTGAGAGTCGCGGGCAAGTAGTCGAGACCGTTAAGCGAGACGCCCGCTTTGATGATCGTGACCTCTACGAGCTTGCCGGTTTTGTCGTCGCCGCTATCCTCGCGGAAAGTATCGAAGACGCCGGGAACTCGCGAGAGCTTGATGCGGGAACCGGAAAACGCCGGGGCTTTGGTCTTGGCAGAACCATCGCCGCCGCCCCGACGCGAAGCGATGTTTGTTCCGGTTCTGTTTTCTTGCGCGGTGCTCGGCACGGCTGGCCCTCCTGGCCTTCTTCTCGAAAGCTACTCGACGGGTCCGACCGTTACAAGGCCGCTCCCTCACTTCGTCCTCAGTCGTCGCCGTCTTCGTCCTCGATTTCGCCAGGCTCAGAGGAAGTCAGCGCAACGATGTCAGCGGGTGAAAGCGCCGTAAGTTCGCGCCCTGCTATCTTTAGGGTGTGATTGTGCAAGCCGCCTAGGCCGCTTCGCATAGTCATCAACTCGTGAGGATGGGCGCCATCCTCGGAAGTTTTGAGGGAAACAACTT